>Ga0075163_10000248_pt1 | contig 66925 bp, 48 predicted proteins | sample JI1023141ADNA_FD_71478 | JGI IMG/M metagenome (GOLD analysis project Ga0075163, IMG submission 71478) | Wastewater effluent complex algal communities from Wisconsin, to seasonally profile nutrient transformation and Carbon sequestration -... | ecosystem: Engineered > WWTP > Effluent > Algae... | reverse complement strand
GTTCGCTAGTGAGCTGCATGAACAGTGCCATCGGCATGCACGTGCATACCTGGCTGATGACCACTTTCCGCTTGGGACTTCAAAATCCTCTTTAACGCGGAAGCCGAATTCTGAGCCAGAAATGTACCGAGCGTTATAGAACCATCATTGGCAATGACCGTATGTTGTCGATCCTGATAGACAATCTGTACGGATATCTGCTTAAATAGGTCGCCATTCTGCTGAAAAACAAAGGCTTCCCCAGCTTCCTTGACAACACCTTCCGTGGGAAGCACCACAACATTTTCAAGCCGTTCTATCGGAATGCGAATACGCACTCTTTGCCCTGGTCGATAGCGCCAAACCAAAAAAGCTTTTCCATCTTTAACATACTGTCGATTTTGATTTTGCAGCGGTACAAAGAAATCGAAAGTGCGTGCATCTAGATCTACCGTATTGGCAAGATGCCGAATCGTAAAAACCTGCTGACTCTGTGGCCAAAAGTCTGGAGCATCTTCCGCAAACCCCAAGTCAACTTGCGTACCGTTCAGAGCCGCTCGTTCCAATACTTCCGCATCTTGCTTGAATGCATGCCCAACAACATACAACGTTTGATGATTGGCTAAACCTAGCAATAATTCGCCAGCTTGTACCGTTTGCCCTAACTCAACATTGAGGCCATGAACTTCATACGGAATTTCTGCATCACCCTGCGTTTCCACCGCAACAGCGCGAGCGTTTTCTACTGAGGGAACGGGCGATTGCGTCGGAACGTATGGGGGAGCAACAATATCCAGTTGGGAAACAAAGTTCCCTTGAGAAATCGAATCAATGGAGGCCGCAGGAAGTCCACGATTGAGCAGCTCTTGTTTGGCAGCTTGAATAGCGATCTGCTGCCGTTGGAGATCATTGCGAAGCTCAAGCATTCGCGTCCCGGAGATAGCCCCTGATTCGACGGCACCTCCAAGTCGATCCATCTGTGTCTTGATGAGATTCGTTTCCTGAATTGCCTTAAACAGCTGCGTTTGAGTCGCCTGTAAATACTCACTGAAGAGTTGCAAGGTCACCAATCGCTCACCGGGCTTAACCGTATCGCCAGGGAATACATGAATGGCGGATACGACACCGACAGCTGGCGATGTGACACCTCGATCGGAAATACCTGGTCGATCGCGAATCACGCCCGGAATGGTGATGCTCTTCCAGTACTCTGTCAGGCGGGCTGGTTGGCTCCTGAGCCCCATGTTTTCGCGGGCTTTTGCGTTCACTTCGACAATAGTCGAATCTCGGTTTGTACTTTTCTCCGAATTCTCGTTTGCCCCACCAGAAGCACCGTCACGGACATCTTTGCCGATCCACCATCCAACAAGAATCGAAAGCGAGACAATCGAGATAAATCCCATTGACTTTCCAATAGTTGCCGCACGCATGTAAACACTCGCTCGCTAACAGAAGATCCAGAGAGTGAAACGGCTGAACATAGCCATCTACTAACAGGATCGAAAAGAATATGAACGTCCATCGAAAGGAGAACCTTCGCGGACAACGCTCATAACAGCAGAGCCGAATGCTCCAAATAAATCGGTTCGGTATACCGAGGCCGCAATTGATCCGCGCGAGAAAGTACGCACAGAGGGCGAAGGGAAAGAATGGAGAATTCACGAACGATGTAGGTACGTAACAGCACTGTTTCAGGCATTACGTCCGCACTAGCCAATATTCGATTCAATTCCGGAAACCAAATCAGGTGATCACATTCTGAACAGTGTGTGTCACATCCGCAAACGATTTGGGCGTTTGAATCAGCATCACACGAAGCTGGCTTAACAACCAACTCACACACTTCCGCTTCACCCCAATTTTGATCTACTGTCGTATGCTGATGGTGGTGATGATCATCGTGGTGGTGTGATTGGGATTCCGCATTCTGCCCATGGTCAAGCGAATGTTCACCCGAGGCATAGCGGATATGGATATGGGCACGTTCCCCATTTTCAACATCGTGACAGAATTCATGCGAATGGGAAAACGAATTTCCCAGCGCCATGAATGCCATCAAAACGAGGTTGAGCAGCCGTCCCATGTTCTTTACTTTTTTCCTGAAGAGAAACGTTTTCTGAAGACAAAAGGGGCATCGCATTCTAAACGGATCGCGAGAAGGTGTCCATACGAATGAACCCCACCTTTGTCAGAGCATTCTAGGTGCTTTCGACACTTCCTGTTGCGTATCTTGAGTTACGCTACCGTAATGTTGTGGGTTCCATAGCGGCAAATTCCACTCGCACGTAGTCAGCCTACGCCCCCATTAAATCCCGCTAGATGCAATGATAGTTTGCGATTCGGCCAGCGGACAGGTTGAAGGTAGCCGATTTAAAAATCAGAAATGTCCCGGGGACTACCGGTCCACCTCTCTCGCACCCCCTAAAGAATTTTCTGAAAGCCTGTCCATAGTTCGCATAGATCCGTCGCTTTGACTCTTGTGGTTGCATCTCCCACTCCCGAATCCGTATGAGTCAGTAGAGGAATCTCGTGAACCCTTCCAATCCAACCCGAATGGCAGATTTGGCAAAGGCTTTTGTTTTGTGCGCAACAATCCTTGCCATAAAATGGTATTTTGGTACTCCATCAACCCCAGAACCGTCTGCTGTCGCTCCTTCAATCCCCTCTTCTCTCTATCCAGGCACAGCCAAACCCTGGTCTCCTCTCAACCGCTCAGAGTACAGCTTCCAAGAGCCGCAATCTCCCAAACCAATCGAGCAAGCTGAACGCTCGCGCGATAGCTCGCCTTCCGGAATCCTGTTCTCCGACGCTCTTAAAGAATCTCTAACTACGGCAAGCACACGCTCAACGCAAACTCATAGTCACGACTCAGCTCGTACATGGCTGCAATCGCAGATAGGGAAAAACCTTGCGCCATTTGAGCGACTGGTCCTGCGAGACCGTTTTTTGGGTTCCATCGACTTGGCCCTAAAATCCGTTGAACAGGAAAACCGCAACTCCGTGCTTACCGTTGGTCCAGAAGTGATTGACTCCTCTTCGCATATCTTGCTGTCGCACAATCATCAAGCACTACAATTTAAAGTACCCAAGGAATGGGATAATTACAATTTGGTGGAGAGTCGTGAAGCGAAGCTCAGTAAACTCGCAGAAGCGCTTCCACTGGCGAACCAAAAGGTAACGTTGAATGAGATAACGTGCACACTGCAAAGAGCACCTAGCTCCGTGCCCCAAATAAATCTAAATGTACAGTCCCTCTTCCATGAAACTCTGGCGACTGCAAAGGTTGGCTTGTCGGTTGAAGCATGGCAACGAGGACTCCATACGACACACACGACCCAATTCCCCTCAATGGAGCACATTCAACCGAACTCGAAGCTAAGACTTAACAGCGATATCGAGCTGGTTGCAAATTTGATGTAGAGGAGCCAGTTCTCATCATCGTAACGGTCGTGGAGAAATCATGGGAGGGAACGTCAAGCAACTCGACGGGTATAACCCCCGCGCCCACAATTTTACTTCTGAGCAATTCACTGGCGGGGTTTGTTTATGAAGGAGAGTGGCACCCATGTCAAAAAAACATCGTAGAAGGTGAGTAAGCGTTTCTCCAATGGGCGGAAAAGGCAATAAAACTGCGAGCGAAGAGAGGCTCGTTCTTCGCTCGCAACATTACCTACGTCTTCTTCAATTTGAACATCAAAAGTCTCGGCGGCTGAACGATTTTTGCATACTACGGTTCCATCATGTCTGGAGAAAGTTGTTCTCCCCCGTTGCATGTTACCATCGCCTTAAAGGTCTGTTCGTCTATACTCGTTTTCAATCTCCTCACCGACCCATCCAAGAACAAGCCAATGAAAGTCTCATCTTCGTTTTGGATGAGCCGATAAGCTTCCTCGGTAGATAGTGTTTCAGGACTCGCCCACGGCACACTGTGTTTGACCAGCAACACACCCACAAGGGTGTTAGCTGTTCCATCGAAACAATCGCTCATCTTCGTGTAAACACCATCCACGAACGCGGAATTTGGCCCTTCCTTGTTCTTGGGATTGGAAATCAGAAAGATATTCGCCCCATTTGAGCCTGGAGGAAGATTGGCTCGTACCGATGTGAAGTAGGGATTCGCGGGGCCTTGCAGCGCAGCGTTCGATGGATCATCCCACGCCTTCATGTTTTGGAAATCCACCTTTCGAAATGTCTCCCCATCTTCAATAAAGGGCAACATGGCAATGCGCCATGACCAAACCTTTTCTCCGTTGGAATTCGTTGCATAAGGCGTTGGCAGTTTTTTGTAGGTTGCTTCATAGTTGTGCAATGCCAAACCAATCATTCGCATGTTATTGCTGTCTTGTACCTGACTGGCGGCAGCCCGAGCAGCGGATATGGCTGGAATAAGAAGTGCTGCCAACACGCCACCACACAGCAGAAAACAGAGAAAAAGTATCCCGAGGATGATCGCAATAATCATACCCGTTGACATCCCATTTCGCTGGCTCGGTGGAGGAGCCGCACCACCTCCATAGCCGCCATAATTCATCGCCCCCTGCCCTGGTTGTTGATTGCCATATGGGTTGTACTGGGACATGAGGGGCCCTTTATATTCAAGGAAATGAGATGGTCGCAATAAGCGATTTTTGGGAGCAAGTAGCGATGAAAGTAAACGAAATGAGTCGTTTTTTCAAGCTGCCCACTCTTGCCCCAAACATAGCCACCTAGAAGCTTCTATCAACGGAGCAACAGGGTGGTTATAATGTAGAGTGTCTCTTGCTTTAGGAACCCCACCACATATCCCACCGATATCGTTGGCATCTTCATCCGCTCTGCGTGGAGAAAGCCTCACCATGATGACTTCAACTCAACCAGTATGGCTTATTGCATCCCTGCTTTTGATTGCGATGCAGTTCGCCTCTTTCTCCTATTCGACATTTGGCCAAGAACAGGCTCTCTTTTACCAAGAGAAAATACGTCCAATCATTGTTGACCATTGCCTCGCCTGTCATGGTGTCGACGAAGCCACGCGCGAAGGTGGATTACGATTAGATCAGCGGGCGGCGGCACTTAATGGTGGCGAGTCTGGAAAGCCAGCGATCATCCCGGGCAAACCCGACGAGAGCGAGCTCATTCGGAGGATCACAACAACCTCATCTGATGGGATCATGCCCCCTTCTGAACATGGAGCCCCCTTAAACACCGAACAAATATCCCTCTTGAAGGAGTGGATAAAATCAGGAGCAACCTATGAAGAACATTGGGCTTTTGTCGCTCCGAAAAAGGTACCACTTCCAAACTCTCAAAATGAGCAGCCAATAGATGTTTTGGTCCAACAACATCTTTCAACCAAAGGCATGAACCTCTCCGCTACCGAACAACAGAACAGACTCTGTCGCAGAATCTATCTCGATGTTATTGGACTCCCCCCCACGCCCAGTGAACTTGAGGCGTTTCACAACGAAGGGATAGAATCAACCATCGACAAACTTCTGGCGAGTGAACGCTTCGGTGAGAAGTGGGCACGACCTTGGTTGGATGCCGCCCGATACTCAGACACAAATGGATATGAGAAAGATCTCAAAAGAGATCAATGGGCTTGGCGCGATTGGGTCATTCGAGCCTTGAACAACGACAAACCCTATGATGAGTTCGTTATCGAGCAAATTGCTGGCGATTTGATACCCAACGCAACACAGGATCAAATCATCGCGACGGGCTTTCTCAGAAACAGCATGGTCAACGAAGAAGGTGCCATTGTTCCAGAACAGTTTCGCATGGTTGAAATGTTCGATCGCTTGGATTGCATCGGAAAGTCAGTGCTTGGCTTAACGACGCAATGTGCGCAATGCCATTCGCACAAATTCGATCCGCTCACTATGCACGAATACTATGGAATGTTCGCATATCTTAACAACACCTATGAAGCCCAGTCTTGGGTTTTCAACGCCACCCAACTCGACAAAAGAAACGAAGTTCTCAACTCTATAAACGAGCTAGAAACGCAAATCAAAAACAGTCGCCCCGAATGGGCACTGGAGATCGCTCAACTTGAAGAAGATTGCCGCACTAAGCAAGCCGCTTGGAACGCAATCAAGTTCTATGATATGAACAGTATCAGCGGGCTCAATCACCCTACGCAAGAAGCTGATCTCAGTTTGCTAATGAAAGGTCACTCAAGTGGCGATGTTTATTTCATTGCGGAACCCAATTTAGCCAATACTACTGGATTGCGAATCGAAGTTCTCACCCACCCAGATCTACCCTTCACTGGCCCAGGCCGCAACGCCGTTGGTTCCTGGGGAATTCGCGAAATTGAAGTCTTTACGCAACAACCGGAAGCCAAAGATTGGCAGAAACTGAAACTGACAAACGCTACGGCAGATTTCTCAGAACCAGAACAGAAACATGATGATGGCAAAAACGTCAGTGGCCCCGTTTCACTGCTGGTTGATGGGAACGATGCCACGTGGTGGAAAGCAGATCGAGGCACGGCGCTGCGAAATCAACCTTCCGTGGCTGTGCTGCAATTCGAATCGCCTCTAAGTGCGCCGGCGGGTACAAAGTTCAAGATCGCGATGCGAATGACGGATATGGTTGGCTCCTGCCGCTTCTCGCTGACCACCACGGACAAACCGACGGCAGCATCGATCGATTACGGAGCACTGTTGGCCGCTCAAGTTCCTGCCAAAGATCGTACACCGCAAGAGCAACGATATCTCTTTGACGCCTGGCGTAAATCGGTGGCGGAACTGAAAGCCCTTTCAGATAAGATCGATTCCCAATGGACACAATACCCGACAGCAGAGACTTCCATTCTGCACGCCGCCGAACGTCCCGACCGCGACGCCAGAATTACCCATTTGCTGCAGCGCGGCGAATGGGATAAACCAGCCGAACCAGTTACCCCCACAGTCCCAGCCGCTTTCCATCCTCTTCGAGATGACACCTCCCCGCCGAGGCTCAAATTCGCCCGCTGGTTAGTCGACCGCGAATCCCCACTCGCCGCGCGGGTTGCGGTGAACCGAGTGTGGCAGTCGATCTTTGGAAATGGACTCGTTGAAACCGCCGAAGATTTTGGAACCCGCACTCCCGTCCCTGAATACCGAGATCTCCTTGATTGGCTGGCCGTGGACTTCATGGAAAACCAATGGAGCACTAAGAAGCTTGTTCGGAAGATCTTGCTGAGCAAAACCTATCTGCAATCCTCGCAAGTAACACCGCAACTGCTCGAACTAGACCCAGACAACCGACTTCTGGCTCGTGGCCCACGCTTTCGGGCAGATGCGGAAGTTGTGCGCGATATGGCGATGGCCATGGCAGGCCTGTTGCATCATCAATTTGGTGGACCAGGCATTATCCCACCCGTTCCCCAAAACGTGCTCGATTACAACTACACTTATCCAAGCTACTGGGTTCCAGCAACAGGTCCGCAACGCTATCGCAGAACTATTTACAACTTCCGAAAACGGTCGATGCCAGACCCTGCGATGTCGACTTTTGACGCGCCAAATGCAGATTTCGCTTGCGCGCGACGAATTCGATCCAATACGCCACTTGCAGCGCTCACCGCCCTGAATGAACCGATCTTTGTAGAAGCCTCTCAAGCGATGGCGCTTCGAATTCTTCGTGAAGGCGGAAACTCCGATACCAGTCGTATCACTTACGCGTATCAAATTTGTATGGCTCGTTCTCCAAGTGAAAACGAACAACAGGTAGTCATGCAACTTCTCCAACAGCAAAGAGAAAGAATTGCTGAAGGGTGGCTCAATCCTCGCGAAATGATAACAGGTAAACCTGACCAACTTCCTGAGCTTCCCGCCGGCACAACACCTCAAGATGCAGCTGCCTGGACAATCGCAGCCCGCGTCCTCTTGAACCTTGATGAAACCATTTCCAAAAACTAAGCCCTTCTTCAACGTAGATTAAACCATGAATATCACCCCAGAAATGATGGCTCGTCGATGGTTTTTGCAACGCTGCGGAATCGGCTTAGGCGCGATGGCCGCAGGCAACCTGTTACATCAAGAACTTCTGGCCATTAACAACGGCGACTCAAATCCCAATCCGCTGGCACCAAAAAAACCACACTTTGAACCCAAAGTAAAACGCGTGATCTACATGTTCCAGGCGGGCGCTCCCAGCCAACTAGAACTGTTTGATCACAAACAAGAATTGGTCGCTCGCAATGGGCAACTTCCACCCGCCAGTCTGCTTGAAGGTTATCGGGCTGCATTTATCGATCCCAAATCGGGACTGTTAGCTGGCAAGTTCCCGTTCAAAAAATGGGGACAGAGTGGAATGGAATTAAGCGAGGTGCTACCCCATCTAGGTGAAGTCGCAGATGACATTTGCCTTATCCGCTCCATGCAAACCGAAGCCGTAAATCATGCGCCAGCGCAAATCATGATGAACACCGGCTCGCAACAATTTGGTCGCCCCAGCTTGGGTGCCTGGAGCCTTTATGGACTAGGAAGCGAATCAGAAAACCTACCTGGCTTTGTGGTACTCACCAGCGCCAAGGGTACTAGCGGCGGAGCGAGCAATTATGGAGCAGGTTTTCTTCCGACAATGTATGGCGGCGTGCCACTTCGCAGCAAAGGTGATCCAGTTCTTTATCTCTCTAATCCTCCAGGTATCGATTCTCAAACGCAACGCGAATCCCTCGACGCCATTCGGCAATTGAACGAAGCATCACTTCAATCGCTGGGTGATCCACAAATCGCTGCTCGAATCCAAAGCTACGAAATGGCCTATCGACTTCAATCCAGTGCTCCCGAACTCATGGAACTTACGGACGAGTCGCCTGAAACGCTGGCGATGTACGGTATCAAAGATCCCAAAGAGGCTAATTACGCACGAAACTGCTTACTCGCACGTCGACTCGTGGAACGTGGCGTGCGATTTGTGCAACTCTTCCATGAAGCCTGGGATCAACATGGCAATCTCAAAGCCGATGTTAAGAAAAATGCCTTAGATACGGATCAAGCCAGCGCCGCCTTGGTAAAAGATCTCAAGCAACGAGGTTTACTCAAAGATACTTTGGTGATTTGGGGTGGTGAATTTGGGCGGACTCCGATGGTACAAGGTGGTGATGATGGACGGGATCATCACAACCGCTGCTTCAGTTTATGGTTAGCCGGCGGTGGTTTAAAAACGGGCTACACGCATGGCAAGACCGACGACTTTGGGTTCAATGTTGTCGATCAACCAGTCCATGTCCACGACCTTAATGCAACGCTATTGCATTTGCTTGGTTTGGACCACCTCAAGTTAACCTATCGCTTCCAAGGGCGTGATTATCGGCTTACCGATGTTCATGGAAATTTGGTCAAAGAAATTCTCGCATAGTAGTGTACGAAGCCCTAAACTACTCTTTATTCCCGCCCAGACTTCTTCCCCTCGCACAGGCACGGCCTCGTACTGCGCCCACCCACCACCGGAGAGACGGCTATGCCACTTCGTCAACAAAAGATTGGCTCTATTCAATCGCGTCGTGATTTTTGTAAATGGATCGGGTTGGCGGCCGTCAGTGCCTCAATGCCACTCTGGAATCCTCCGGTTCTCGCCAACTCGATTTCGTCTAAGTGGCTAACGATTGAATCCATTGAACGTGTTACCTTAAACGTTCCATTCCGTGATGTACCCGCTCGTGCGATGGCCAAAGAAGTTCCGCACTGGGTTTATTCCGAAGTGCTCCAAGTAAAATTAAAATCTGGAGTGATCGGTTTTGGCGAGACCATGCTGTTCTATACCTGGAAAACTACCAGTGATGAAATCGTCAAAGAAGCCATCGGTAAAAATGCAGCCCAAATGATGTGGCGAGATGACTTGGGAGCAGGTTTGCAAATCGCCCTGTTCGATGCGGTCGCAAAATCGCTGGAAGCCCCAGTCCATGCATTATTGGGAACAAAGATATACGACGAAACACCTCTTTCATGGTGGAATATTGATACCAGTCCCGAGGATATGGCAGCCGAATGCAAGTTAGCCTATGAACAAGGTTATCTCGCTTACAAAACCAAAGGCCGCCCTTGGTTCGATTTGTGGACTCAAATGGAACAAGCTACCAAAGTTGTCCCACCTGAATTCAAAATTGACATGGACTTTAACGACACTCTGCTCGATGCAGAGCGTGGCATACCGATTCTGAAGCAATTTGAGCACTACCCACAAGTTGACATTTGGGAAACGCCGATTCCGCAAAGCGATATTGCCGGCAATCATAGAATTGTCACAGAGATGAACGCTAAAGTTGCCATGCACTATGGCAACCCCGAGCCTTATACAGTGTTCAAAGAACAAGCCTGTGATGGATTCGTTTTAGGTGGAATGGCTCGAACGCTCATGAACGCGAACGCCGCTTGCAAAATCGCCGATTTGCCATTTTGGTTGCAACTAACGGGCACAGGTATCACCGCCGCTTGGTCATTGCATTTTGGTGGAGTCCTTTCGCAAGCCAAATGGCCTGCGGTGAACTGTCATCAGCTTTACACACACACGTTGTTGACAGAACCGATTGTGGTCAAAAATGGCAAAGCGATAGTTCCTGATCGACCTGGCTTAGGATTCGAATTAGATCAAGAAGCGTTGGTGAAATTCCGCACCGACAAGCCAAGTACTCGCCCTGACCCACCTCGCATGATTGAGACAACATGGCCTGACGGACGGCGCATGCTCCTCGGCAGCCATGGAGTACTCAACTTCATTTTAAAGCAAGCTAATCTAGGAAATATTCCCTACTTTGAGCGCGGCGTTACCACCAAATTTGTTCCTAACGACGGCACGTCGCAGTGGAAAGAATTGTACGACAAAGCTGGGCCGGACAAGCCGTTGTTTATGTAGCCCCGCGTTCCCAACGCTTTGATTATCATCTGTTCATAATAAGCCGAAAGAGCAAAGTGATGAAACGAATCCGAACCATCTGTTGCGCCATTGGCTTCATGCTCCTTTTGATGTCGCCATCATTCGCCGACGAGCCAACATCGCGTCCAAATGTATTGCTCATTATGGCCGATGATTTGGGCTTTTCGGATTTAGGTTGTTATGGATCTGAAATTGATACGCCTAACCTTGATAGGCTGGCGAATCAAGGATTGAGATTCTCGCAATTTTATAACACCGCCAAGTGTCACTCGTCGCGAGTTAGTCTCCTTACGGGTTGTTGGTGTCGACAAGCGGGTGACGAGAGCCTCAAAGGTGCTGTGACGATTCCGGAAGTGTTGCAGCCGTCAGGTTATTTCACTGCCATGGTTGGTAAATGGCATTTGGATAAGGAACCTACCGATTTCGGCTTCCAGCGATACTTTGGCCATTTGTCGGGAGCGTGCAATTACTACAAAGGGGACAAGACTTTTCGCCTGAATGGTAAGCCATGGAATGTTCCTAGCGAAGGCTTTTACACCACCGTCGCCAATGCAGATAATGCCCTTACATTTTTGCAGGACGCCAGAGCCGAAAAGAAGCCATGGTTTATGTATATGGCGTTCAATGCTCCACATGCTCCTTTGCAACCGCTCGAACAAGATTACAAGAAATACCTGGGCCGTTATGATCGTGGCTGGGATTCCATTCGCGATGCTCGCTTGAAGAAACAAACACAACTTGGCTTGTTCGGAAAGGAAATATCCCCTTCACCACGACCGGAACACATCCCCGCTTGGGAGAGTTTGTCAGCAGAAGCTCGCGTATGGGAATCCCGTCGTATGGCCGCCTATGCAGCTCTGATCGATCGGTTAGATCAAGAGATTGGACGAGTGCTTGAGAATCTCAAACAACACGCAGAGCTCGACAACACCCTCGTTGTCTTTGTATCCGACAATGGTGCCTGTCCCTATGATCGTAACAATATCGGTCAAGGTGACGAACCATTCAAACCGGATGTTGCCTGGAGTGATAGCACAGGCTGGGCATGGGCTCGCAATTCACCCTTTCGCTACTACAAACAGAATCAATTTGAAGGAGGAATCGCGACTCCAGCGATTTTTCATTGGCCAGCTGGCATCAAATTACCGCACGGCTCAATCATTCACTCACCAGCCCATCTAGTCGATCTACTTCCAACGATTGCGAATGCAACGAAATCGCCAATCCCAACAACTTATCCAAACCGATCGTTATCATCATTAGCGGGAATCTCTCTGCTCCCTCTGTTCAGTGGCCAACAAATCGACAGCCGCCCTCCCCTTCACTTTCTCTTCTCGGCAGATCGCGGGCTGCGCGATGGGGATTGGAAAATTGTGAGCTTCAAAAAAGGCCCCTGGGAACTTTACAACCTTGCCGAAGACCGCACCGAACTGAATAACCTCGCAACACAATATCCAGAAATTCTCGATCGCATGGTAAAGCAATGGCACGAAATGACAGCCAATGTCTTGAAAGCCCCACCAGGCGAACAAGGCCCCGTAAGCTCGAAACCAACCGAGAAAGTCCACCGAGAGTGGTCCGTTTATGGCTCCGGCGCGAACACTAGTTCGCGCTCTCCAGCAAAAAGAAAAAGCCCGTGACCTAAGATGAACGCATGACCTAGTTAACAGCTAAAAGAGCGGGACATTACAACGTTAGAGCATCTCTAACCCGGTCATGGTGCTTTTGCCCGTCGCAAATTCATCGGTTTCCATTCCGATACGTTGCAATAAACTCACGAACAAGTTGGGTAACGGATAATTATTGCGTCGATCGAACGCTAAGTGCTGTCCGTGCCGAAATCCGCCCCCTGCTAAAACTACGGGCATGTTGCGATTATCATGGCTCGAAGCATTTCCTAAATTGCTCGTGAGCAAAATGGAGGTTTGCTCCAATAGATTATGCCCTTGATCCCCCACGCTTTTCAAATCGCGTAAGAAGTCTCCCCAGGCTTTCATAATTTCCGTTTCAACGATCGCCAACTGGTCCAACTTCTCTTCGTCCATTCCGTGATGGCTGAGCGAATGATATCCTTCATCGACTCCCGGTACAGGTACCACGCCGCCTGAACCGCCCAGATGATAAGTCACAAATCTCGTCGAGTCCGTTTCCAAAGCCAACTTTAGCACCGAACACATTAGACGCTGTCGACCGATAAAATCGTTTGGATTTCCAATGTCCACGGGACGCGGCATACTTACTTTCGGTTTTGGTTTTTCCGCCCATTCTTGAGTCGTGGCAAGCCGAAGCTCAAGCTCACGTACACTATCCAAATAACTGCCGAGTCGCTCTCGATCACCTGCTCCCAATTCTCTGGACAGCGACTTTGCATCATCATTAACCAAATCCATGATGCTCCGCCCTTCGCGAACGCGTTCTGCTTGCTTAGCGCGTTCTGAGGGCGAGTCGTCGACAAACAAAAGCTCGAATATTCTAGCTGGACTATCAATCGCGGGAACCATCGAACCGTTGTCGGTGTACGATGGACTGCTTGTTCCACTACTTCCAACGACCAACGATGAATATCGAGTATTGTCTCCTAAGTGCTTCGCCATGAATTGGTCAATTGAGATCGTGTTCTTGGCTCGTCCTGAACTACCCACGGGATTGGCAGTCAGCAAACTCGCTTCAGCTCGATGCCCTCCTGAAACGCCTGGGTGCGAAGTTCCCGATATGACCGTTAACTGGTCCCTCAAATCGTTAAGAGGTTCAAGATATCGACTCGGCTTGTAATCTCGACCCGCATCAGACGGATTAAGATTATCTGCTAATAGTCCAAGCCCTAGTGTCATCGCCACAAAGCGGCGGGGTGACTCGCTCTCGTCTGTTGTCAGGGCCAAAGCCGATTCCATAGCACTAAGCCAAGGTAAGCCGATTGCTACCCCTGTTCCGCGGAGCATCGCGCGACGGGAAAGCTGAAGACGTTTACTGATATTAAAAAGAGGTTGCATGTTCGAGCACCTAGTTCATTCGAAACTTACTTGTGACGGAAAATCTTACTGCACACCACCGCCTGAAGTATGGAACGCAATCCGAATCCATTATCTGCACTACGCTCCACGATCTTTTCTAATTCGTCCCGATCACTGTAGGTTGGTAGTCCCCCAGTTCCGACAATGATCCATTTTTCTGCGATGCATTTTGCCAATTTATCGGGCTTGGAGCAGAGTATCTTGCGGAAACCATCCACGTCATCGAAATGCTCCCCATCCGCCATCTCATAGCTAGAATCGACCTTAATTCCGCTCCCCTTCTTCTTGTCAGCTGTCGCATAAGTTTCTCGATACTTGCCAGCCGGATCATAGTTCTCAAGTGCGAAACCGGGAGGATCAATTTTGACGTGACACACCGCACAGCCTTCATTGTTGCGATGTTTTGCCAACAATTCGCGAATCGAAGTTGCTCCACGAATGTCAGGCTCAATGGCTGGCACTCCTTGAGGCGGCGGAGGAATATGTTCCCCCATTAACCTTTCACCAATCCAAACCCCACGAATCACTGGTGAGGTCGTAGTACCATTCGCAGTTACCTTCAGAATGGCTCCTTGCGTCAACAATCCTCCGCGATGATCTTCTGGCTTTAATAGGACGCGACGAATTGCATCCCCTTCGACATCTTTGATACCGTAGAATCTTGCCAGTCGACTGTTCAGGTAAGTGTAATCCGAATCGATAAGCTCGGTAACACTTCTGTTTTCATCCAACATTTCTTGCAGACAGCGTTGAGTCTCCTCGATCATCGCTTGCTGCACGATAATGTCAAAGCTTGGATAAAGACGTCGATCGGGTTCTGTAAAATCGATCAATCGGAGATCGAGCCATTCCGCCGCGAAATCGCGAACAAAATTGGCTCCTCTTGGATCGCGGAGCATGCGTTCTACTTGTTGCAGCAAAACGCACTCTTCAAGGAGTCTCTTGTTTTCTGCTAGTTTCAAGAGTTCATGGTCGGGCATGGAGTTCCACAGCATATAGCTCAAACGATTAGCGAGTTCGTAGCCATCAAGTTCCCCCGTGGACTCTTGAAAGTACAGAAACCGAGGAGAACAAAGCACAGCCCGGTAACCCGTTCGAAGAGCGTCCAATAAAGACGAGCTTTGCCTCAATCGCTCTTTTCCGAGTTCAATAAAAGGTTGACTTATCTCCGCAGAAATAGGTCCACGAAATGCTCGTTCTGCGAAACGATGAATCATACGTTCTAAATCGGCTTCGGGTGACTCTGAAACCAATTGGGGAATCAATTTCGGTTCAGTCGCTTTGCGATCCCCATTCCAATTTGGGTTTTCAAATTGCTCAATCTTCAAAGTATCGAACAATTGCTCTCGAATTTGTGCATTATTTGGACCTAAGTGAATTCGACGCATGGTCAAACCATGCAAACTAATCCCAGGCACATTTTGTGGTTCCCCTTCACCCGCTCCAACTTGTCCTCCCTGAAAATTCGCCATCTTGAGCGTGGTATCACCTGGGCGGATCTCCAGCATATGTCCTTTGGGCAACCAGGCGATGAAAGTCCATTCTTGAGGTTCGTCCGTCGCCTCAAAAGCCCCCACCCAAGCCAATAAAGGAGCGCTGGAGATGCACGGCCCACTGCGAACGGTACACCACACGCCATGCGACTCAGGTTTCTTACGTGCAGATACTTTAACTTTGAATTCATACCAACCATCTTCTTTAGCGGCCGTCACCGGCAAACGTCCATAGAAGATCAAACGCGATGCCCACACCACGGCGAGGTCATCGATCATTTCCGGTTCGCGACAACGCTTCTTCGGATCCTTCCTCGCAACACCTTCCGCTGACAAGTACTTCTCGGTTTCGTCGGGCTCGGAAACCGCTCGTCGGATGGCTTCTGCTAATGCTGCATCAACCACTGCTAAGTGTTCTTCCAATTGGAAATGAGATAACGATTGCCCGTTTGCAACTGTTGCAAAGCCTGCTGTGCGTTGCTCCTCTGACATCAGGGTTGCTAAAGGTATATCGATACCTAAGAGATCTTGTAGTGTTCGCTCAAGTTGCAGGTTTGTTAAGCGACGTCCTTGGACGCGCCCCACCTCCTCAAACTGTTTCATCTGAAAGCGCTTCAAGGTACCATCCAGATCCTGCACCACCTGCGTCTTCTGTTCCATGGTTGGCTGAGAAGCATCTTTCGGTGGCATCTCGTTCGCTGCGATTCGGTCAACGATGCGCACCCAGGTATCGAAATCTTCACGGACCGTTGCGTCTTTTAACTTTCCCTCTAGATTTAATCCTCCCGCTGGGTCGACTGCGGAATGACAATCGAGACAGTTTTCATTCAGGAAGTTGCGGGATTCATGAGAAAGGGCGCCGAGGTTCTCGTCACCCAAAGCAAAACTCATAAGGCCGAAAAACCAGCCAAATGAGGCGAAGAAAACACCCAACGAAACGCGATTTCGGTGAAAAAAAGCTGGCTCAAATCGCAGCAGGAGAGGTTGGAGGAGTCGGTGGGCTAAATCCATGATCATGATTAAAAACAGATTTCCAAACTTTGCAATCGATCCCAAGAACTTCGCGTATCACCGCGGCGTCGAACGATAGTCTGTTTATATCATCTGATAAACAGCATTCCAAAACAATCTCGCTGTTCGAGATACCTCCCATAATCTGGCGGTTCTGTTAAAATAGTGAATCAACTCTTGAATTTACGTCTCCCTCCACTTCTCCCTCCCTGGTTCGACGTTTCCGAGATTTGCTCTCGATTCTGAGTTTCCCACCGATTATCTACCTTGCCGAGACAACGTTGAATTATGCGTTATGCAATTTGCCTTTTGCTTTTGGTGGCCCTAAATGGAGCCTTCGCGCGGCCGCTATTCTCACAATCACCCAATATTTCATTCACCGTTCCGGGCTTTGAACAAGATGCCAAGATATTAGAACGAATGCATGCTTTGCATTCCCCTGCGGCCTTTTCTAGTTGCACGTTATGGGATACTTGGCTTCCAATGTCCACACTTTGGAACTCAGATCAAAAACGAGCCCAATACCGTCAATCGCTTCTGACTCGCAGAATCGACGACGAAGGTTATGTTTCGATGCAGCAACATCGCGGGATGGCACATAGCGAAGGCTGGCCTTTTCCCGCTTGGCAACAGAGCACAGGGAAGGGATTTCATTTTTCAACACAGGGTGATGGCTGGGGAGTGCAAATGCTCGGCCTCAAACCGTTGACGAATACCGAAGGCTGGGACATCCAAGGAGCCGATCTCTGCGCGATCGACGAGGCGCATGGTCTCACGTTAAAAGTCACAGACCCAAATGCAACCATTGCCACACCTCCATTTCGATGTGGTACGATCGCGGCTCCGTTTGCTCGTATTGAATGGGCGTTGCAAAACCTTCCCGCAAACGCGCGTGCTTATATCGAATGGCAACTAGAAGGTGAAAAGGATTGGGGGACGATGCGAAGTGTTTCTTTGCGAACCCCAACTCAAATGGAGTTCGAGAATGTACCACTTTATCGCCAACCGAACTACGCAGGACTGCTCACTCGCTATCGCATTCGCATCGAGAATGGAGCCGGAGCTGAGATTCATTTCAAATCGCTTATCACTGCCATCGATACACGCCATCCTATCACGAACAGTTTATTCGTTCGCGGTTGCTGCGATTATTTCAATTGGACGCTGGATACAGAGTTCCTCAAACAGAACATCGGACGCATCCGCACTGCGATGCTCTACTCGTTGAACGAATTTCATGTTCGTGATCAGAAGCACGTCTTCGTTCCATGGGTTGGACACGATGGAAGAAGCGGTATCGTGCGAAACTCCAATGGCACCAAAACACCGCGAATTGGTTTAGGTGTCGGGAACAATTATTGGGACCTGCTTCCTTTCGGTGGACATGATGCGTTAGCAACCATTTATCTTTACGATGCATTGAGCGCTTACATTGAACTTGAACGCAGTATCAGCAAACATGCGGAATGGGGAATTGCTCAAGATACGCAGGAAAATCTGGAAGAACTGCTTCAATTAAGAGCAGCTGTTCGCGCAGATTTTCAGATTCGTTTTTGGAACTCGGAAACCCTTCGCTTCAACGGATGGATCGATATCGAAAATCGGCCGTACGATTATGGCTTCACGTTCGTCAATCTCGAAGCGATCCATTATGGTCTAGCATCCGGAGAACAGACCGCCGAGATTTTTACCTGGCTCGACGGTGACCGCGAAATTGAAACGGACACTTCGCGTGGTGCTGATATTTATCGTTGGCGATTCGCACCTCGAGCCACCACTAAACGCAATATCGAAACTTATGTTTGGCCCTGGTCCAATCCTGAAGATATCCCTTGGGGCGACCAAGTTCAGGACGGCGGCGCGGTACTCGGTTTCAGCTATTTTGATCTTATGGCCAGACTTAAAACGCTTGGCCCCGACGATGCTTGGAAGCGACTCCGTGAAATCACCGCATGGTATCGAGAAGTTGAATCCGCTGGTGGATACCGGACCTATTATGCCCAACCTGGCCGAGGCACGTTGCAAGGTGGTGGCACCGCTGGTGGCCTAGGTCTTGATCAGGAGTTTATGGAAAGCGTCATGGTCCCTCAAATCATGCTTTATGGCTTCCTCGGTTTTGAACCCACTCCCGACGGATACAAAGTGAATCCACGCCTTCCCCAAGATTGGCCTTCTCTAACCATTTCCAATATTCAGTTTCAAGGTCGAATCCTCACCATTACGGCTCGACAAGACGGATCTGTTACCTGCGACGAAAAGTAGTTTGCTGTTACACTTGGCGTTTTACCCACTCCAACGAAGCCATTCATTGCTAGCATTCCCCGTTTCCCTATAACTTTTTTGCAAAATGAGCATTTGCTGGTAGATCGATCCGCTCACCTCTTCATCTCGATCCGTTGGAGTGACGATGTAGAAAGAGAATTGTCTCTCAACGCCGCGCTGGGATTCCGCCCTATTTATCCTACAGATTTTTTTTGAGAGCGTATTCAGCAAATTGGCGAACTCAACCAGTCATCTCCGCTTTCGACCAATGACCGTTTGCAACAGTTTCAACGTTTACCGCTCTAAACCCCTGAGCGCTGACGTGTCCGCTGCGTTCAGCTACGGGTTAAACGAAGCCAGCTATCATGGTTTCATGATATGATTTTGATGTGCCAGAAGATGGGTAGTATAAATGGGGTTCCGCCTCATGACATCGATCACTTCGCACTTCAGTTCGACGACACCGGTTCGCTCAATCACAAACGAATCGAGCGAGGAAAGGAACCCGAATTGGCTTGATTGCGGACGGTGAAGGTGATTATTCTAAGACTCCAACCACGGTGGAATCTTTTGAACAACGAACTGATCAATGGCTCGAGTATTTAGACTACTTCAAGTCGCAGTTACATTGCAACAATACCAACGCTAACGCGTAATCCATTACAACACTCTTGACGATGTCGAACCACGCTTCCTCACAACCGTACATCGTCTTTCAACACAAGAATCGCGTTGGACTTGGCTTACCCATCCTCATTCAGATCCTTATGATCGGCGTGTTTGCACTCCCACTTTCCCTTCCTCTGCTCACGTGGAAACTGATCCCGGAAAATCCCGCTCTCCTTATCCTGTGGCCAATTTCGATATTACCTTGGACGATGCTTTATCTTTTGGCACGTTTGATTTCGCGTTACGGCTTGATCGTTTACAGTAATGGGGACACCACACTCATTTTCCCGTTTAACACGACAACCATCAAAGGCGAACAATTAGGCTCTATCGTGGTCGAGAAAAACTACATGGCGGCTACGAAGAGTTACATGTCTTGGGTACGTTTTGCAGATGCGCAGAGCAATGTGCTCGCCTCCTTATCCCTATCCGCAATTCCTTCCGAAGCGATGACAAAATATCTAGTAGCTCTCAAGAGTACCAAGCCAGACCTTGTCATCAAGCAATGAAAATAGTTCCAAGAAATCAGTAACCAAACATACAGAATGTGCACAACAGCCTATGCTTTTGCGTACTGCCTTATTCCACACTCTTCTTACCCATCTCCCTGCCAAACAAGCCCCGGAGCAGCACATAAAATGTAGGTGTTAGGAACAATCCGAAGAGTGTTACGCCAGTCATGCCTGCGAAAACAGCAGTTCCCAGAGCCTGCCGAATCTCCGCTCCAGCTCCCGACGCAAATACCATCGGGATAACTCCCAAGATAAATGCGAGAGAAGTCATCAAAATGGGACGCAATCGCAAGCGGCAAGCTTCTTGGGCAGCTTCAAAGCGATTTCGTCCTTTCTCCTCCAATTGTTTCGCAAACTCCACGATCAACACTGCGTTCTTGGCGGCTAACCCGATCAACACAATAAATCCGATTTGGGCAATCAGATTGTTATCCATACCGCGAAAGACCAACGCAAACAGAGCAAATGGTAAACAGACGGGTGCAATCATAATGATCGCTAACGGTAGCACCCAACTCTCATATTCTGCCGAATGCACGAGGAAAACAAACAACACGCACAATGGGAAAATGAAGATCGCCGTATTCCCCGCGAGCTGTTGTTGATAGGCGATATCCGTGAATTCGATTTGCATTCCGGCTGGCAAAACCTCGCGGGCAATGCGTTGAATCGCCTCAATGGCCTCTCCGGAACTCTTCCCACGGGCCGTATCTGCTTGCACTTCCGCGGAAGGAAACATGTTATATCGGACCACGCGATCAGGTCCGCTACGCGTTTCGATTTTGAGAACAGAACCGAGTGGAACCATGGCCCCTTCACGATTGCGTACTTTCAACCGCGCAATATCCTCAGCTTGTTGCCGGAACTCTCCTTCGGCTTGCACTCGCACCTGAAACGTTCGCCCAAAAAGATTGAAGTCGTTGGCATACGCAGATCCCAACTGTATTTGCAGCGTTTGAAAGATATTCGCAATGGGTACATCTAACATGCTGGCTTTGACACGGTCCACATCTGCAAATAGCTGAGGAGTGGTCGCGCGGTACGTCGAAAACACGTTGGTTAATTGCGGATCGTTGCTGCACGCAGCGATCAGTTCCTCGGTGGCTCTTTGCAGTTCCGCGTATCCATAGCCGACCCGATCTTGAACCAGAAACTTGATACCACCTGCCGTACCTAATCCGCGAACAGGAGGAGGGGAAATAACGAACACAGCTGCATCGCTAATTTTGGATAACTCCTTTTGCAGTTCTCCTTGAATGCGATCAGCCGTATACCCTTGGTGAACTCGTTCTTCGAAAGTCTTAGGCATGATAAAGATCGAACCATAATTCGGACTGGCGCTACGCGTTGTACCCGAATAACCGGAATAGGATACGGCGTGGGCCACCCCAGGATGCTTACGTATGATATCGACCACTTGGGAAACAACTTCCGTGGTACGCTCAACCGACGAACCATCAGGGAGCTGAACCATTGTGATCAAGTAAGCCATATCTTGCTTAGGAATGAATCCAACTGGTGTACGTTGGAAGGAATAAACGGTTGCCAAAATCAGAATTCCGTAAACCGTCATTGGGACAAGGGGATGTCGGATCGTCCATCCCACCGCACGGCTATAGGCGTGGGTCGCAGACTCTAAGAGGCGATTGAATATCGCGAAGAACCATCCGAAGATCAGATCCCATATCCGCGAAAACCAATCTTTGGGAGCTGAATGGGATTTCAACAAAATGGCCGATAAAGCGGGCGCCAGCGTCAGCGAGTTTAACGCCGAGATCAAGGTCGAGACGGCAATGGTCAAGGCAAACTGCCGGTAGAACTGCCCCGTCAATCCGGAGATAAATGCCGTTGGGACGAATACCGCAGAAAGTCCGACTGCAATCGCGATCACTGCTGGTGTTACTTCGGTCATCGCCTGATAACTGGCTTGCAATGGCGTTAATCCGTCAGCGATATGTCGCTCGATGTTTTCCACAACCACAATCGCATCATCCACCACGATCCCTATCGCGAGCACCAATCCGAACAAGGATAAAATGTTCAGCGAAAAACCAAAGGCAGACATCGCCGCAAATGTTCCAATCAGCGACACGGGAATCGCTAACAACGGCACCACGCTCGCTCGCCAATTCTGCAAGAACAGCAAGACGACAATAACCACTAGTATCACCGCCTCATACAGTGTATGGATCACCGCGGTAATGGATTCACGCACAAAGACGGTCGGGTTATAGACGATTTTGTATTCAATACCATCAGGAAAGGTCGTAGCCCTTTCACGCATGAGAGCTTCGACACGTTCGGCTGTTGCAAGAGAATTAGAACCAGGACGTTGTGCGACAATGATGGCGACAGCGGGTTGATTATCTAAACGTCCCTCCGATGAATAATCTCGAGCTCCTAATTCAATTCTCGCCACATCACTCACTCGAACCACTCTGCCGTCATCCCCGGTGCGTACGATGATGTTTTCAAATTGCTCTGGTTCAATGAGCCGCCCCAAAGTGTTTACCGACAGTTGAAAAGCTCCTCCATCGGGAACAGGTCGCTGCCCAATCACTCCGGATGCGACTTGAATATTCTGCTCTTGGAGGCTTTGAATTACATCCGTTGGAGTCATGGAGAGATGCGATAACTTCTCTGGATCCAACCAGATGCGCATCGAATACTCCCTAAGCCCAATGATATTCACATCGCCAACACCGTCGACGCGAGCCAATGCATCTCGCAGTTGCAATAAACCATAATTGCCCACGTACAGTTGACTGTACTTTCCTTCAGGCGAGGTTAAATGAACGACGAGCAATAAGTCGGGGGATGACTTGATGGTTGTCACACCTAAACGTCGAACCTCTTCCGGTAGTCGCGGTAGGGCTACAGCTACACGATTTTGGACCAACACTTGAGCCACATTCAAATCGGTTCCCAGTTTGAACGTAACGGTCAATGCCATAGCACCATCCGTTGTGCACTGCGAAGACATATAGAGCATATCTTCAACACCATTAACTTCTTGTTCGATCGGAGTCGCCACCGAATCGGCAATCACCTCGGGGGAAGCCCCTGGGTAGTTCGCTCGCACAACAATCGTTGGAGGAACGACGTCGGGGTATTGGGCAACAGGCAAATTGAAATATGCGATTCCTCCGATGATGACAATCACCAAAGAAATCACGGTTGCGAAAATTGGTCGATCAATAAAAAACTTTGCCAAATGCATAGAATTACCTCTCTTGCGCCGGTCCGCGAATTCCTGACTCCGCAGGAATTCGATTTTCTGAGGGGATTCCAGGCATAGTCGACTTGCTCTCATCAGATTTTTCGCGCGATTCGATGTTACCCGCAGGCCGTCGCTCATGGATGATAGCCGCATCGAAGGGAATCGGTTCGAACTCGTCAGGCAAGCCATCAGCGACACGTTCGACCTTTTCAGTTTTCTCACTTACAGCGACTGTCATTTTATCTTTCGCCCGTTGCATGCCAGTCACGATGACCCGCTCTGATCCATCTAAACCTTCGCGAACGATTCGCAAACCATGCGATATAGGTCCCAAAACGACCCGCCGTTTTTCAACCACATTCATGCGGTTCACCACGTAGACGAATTTCTCGGATTGATCTGTCCCAACAGCTTTATCAGGGATCAAAACAGCTTCATACGGCGCGCTCCCCGGAACGCGGATTCGGGCAAACATCCCTGCAGCCAATTCTTTGCTTTCATTGCGTAAAATTGCTCGTCCCCGAATCGTACCGGTCTGTTTGTCAAAACGATTGTCCACAAAATCGATGTGCCCCGTGTAGCGATAGTTGTCACGATCATCGGCCAACGAAAGATAAACAGGATTTCGGGCATCGCGACTACCCGCTCGTTTTCCTTCGCGGGCCAACCTCATGTATTTCAGATAAGTTTGCTCATCTACGTCGAAGTAACAATGAATGGGATCAAGAGAAACAATATTGGTAATCAATGTCGATTCGCTTGTCCCACCGCTGACCATGTTTCCTTCCGTTACATATCGCCGACTAATAAGTCCATCGATTGGTGCCAGAATCGTAGTGTACTTCAGATTCAATTTGGCGATATCCACATTCGATTGAGCCACTTTTTCGCCCGCTTGTGCAGCCAACAGATTGGCTTCAGCCGCAATGATTTTGCTCTTAGCAACTTTTTCGCCAGCTAGTGTTTCCAGATAAGTCGCTTCGGCAATATCCAATTCTTCTTGAGATACTGCATTCTGTTGTCGTAATGCTTTGATACGCGCAACTTGCTTCTCAGCCAAAGATCGTAACGCAGACGAACGCTCTGCTTCTGAGCTAGCTTGAAGTACCGACGCTTCCGCTTGCTTTACTACCGCATTAGCTTCTGCTAAATCACCTTCCGTTCGAGCAACTTCCGACAGGTAAGGACGGGAATCAATGGTGGCCAATATATCGCCAGCTTTGACTTCTTGTCCCTCCACAAAAGACGTCGTTGCCAAATATCCACTAAGTCGTGAACGAACATCTGCCGAATCAATCGCTTCAAGCCGTCCTACAAAATCGTCCCACTCGACAATGACCTCTTTGAGTGGGATAGCTACACCTACCACCGGCAGCGGCTTGGCCGGTTGCGTCCCCTCCCCTACTTGCGTTTGCTTTCGATTCCACCATAACCAGCCGCCTAGCACCAGCAAAATAATGCCTATCGATACTACGGCACTGGTTAGTTTCGGTACGAAGGGGGAAGGCATTTGGGCTTAAGCTCCCAATCGGCAGACAACACCCCACAAGAGGCGCCATTGTTTGAGGAAATAGTAGGTGGGCCCAAAGCCATACCAGCTTTAGGGAGATTTCATCCACCGCGAAATCGTTCCCCTACACTATAGTCTGCGTCTAGTTCTTTGGACAGAGAAAGTACACCATAGAGTATACTTTAGGCCCCAAATCTGTTTAGAAAGCACTCCGATCTACGAGGCTTACTGCGGTAATAACCGCTGTTCGTGTTGTTTCTTTTCCAGGTCCAGAATATGAACCTCCGCTCCATCCACTGTGGCGACGGCCATTTTTCTCGATGCGTCGAAGAACTTTAGACTGCGAATTCCGACAGGAGTTGGCAATCGCATCTCGCCTATTATTTCTCCCTGAAGATTGCGGAATTCGATTCGGCCGTCGGTAGTCCCAAAAGCGAGCGTTTGATCATCGTGAGACAGCGTCACGCAGGTTGGCTGACCTTCCTCAGTCTCAATCGCTGCGGCCACGATGCGAGGTTCTTTTTCGCTTCTCAAATCAAACTCAGCGCAATCCTCGTTTCTTCCTCGCTTGCTTTTAAAGAAACCGAGCACATAAGCATGATGGCTATCCGAACTGACGGCTACACTACAACCTCCTCCCCAAGGTTTCATCTTGAGATGTCGTTCGCTTTCTTCGCTTGTGATCCAATAATCTTCATCCAAGGCGATTTTTGGATTCACGACATCTTCGATGTTCCAAATCTTGACGCTCTGCCCTGCTGTGACGAGAACTTTCTCGTCTGGGGTAATTGCCATTTCCCAATATCCATTTCCATCTTCCGTCAGAACACGACGCAGTGAACCATCTCTTCGATCGAAGAAACATAACCGCGAATAAATGCAAATCGCAGCAACCCATTTTCCACCGGGGGCAAACGCGAGTCCTTGTCCACTACCAATGACTTGTTTCTTCCACAAAAGTTTCGGTTCGTCCATACGCAAGTCCCATAACATGATCGGACTCCGATTGAACTCATTGGCAGACGCCCTAGTTCCGCTGATTCCAACCAACATTTCCTCCCCCGATTCGTCGAGGGCCACGCTTGAAGCAGGTTGCTCGGTTGGTATGTCGAAGACTAACTTTCGACTCGCCAGATCCCAAACTCTTACATGCTGATCTTCGGAAGCAACCGCAAGACGTTTTCCATTTCCGCTAATCGCCAGGCGTCCAGGCGCATAGGAATCAAAGTTTTCTGCATGCAGCGGTGACGAAAGCACCAACCAAACAACGACGAGCAGAAAGCGTTTCACAAAATCGCTCCGTTCCCTTTTATCGAAAGACCAAACCAGACATTGAGTCGAACCACTAGTTCAGCTTCTATTGCCAAAAACACTTTCGAACGTCTCCAGATTGTGCCGACTTTGCTTGCCAGTACCTGGAATGGCGAAGACAACTTCCTTTAGACCGATACCGTGTGACTGCAGCGCTCGTTTTGCTGTGCTAGCGGCAACCAGAGGATCTCCTCCAAACGCTCCGCATCCCCATGCTCCCAAAATCAATCGCTCCATGCCTTGATCGGCGGCAATTTTGAAAACGTTTTGCCAGCGTCTGAGGAAGGTCACCTCGATGTCGCGATGGCCTGATGGATTTTGAGCAAGATATGGACCGCTATTTGGTGCAGGAGCTGTAATCACAGAGACATAACAAGGAGTATTCAGAAAGGGAGCTTTACTTGACGTACGAATGAAGGGGACATCTGGAGAGAAAATGGCGTAGTCGGTGTAGAGCAAAGAACTTTCCTGCCTGTTTATTTCGTAATAGGTCATACATCGCAGCAAACAGGGATAGAGCCCTGAACAACGACAGAGATCTTCTTCTTGTGCCTTAGCACCTCTCAGGAAGCCGCCACCGGGATTGCGTGCCGAAGCGAAGTTCAACAACGCTAGTCGCCCCGTCCCTTGTCGCGATATCTCGTAAGCCGCTTCCTGGGAAGTTGCGTTCAACACCGTTACCATTGGAGCAGAGTCACCACGAGTGGTTAGAATCTCTAAACTCTCAGGCGAATAGAGACTTGTCCCCTCTTCAGCCTTCTTTTGTTGCGCATAAAAGTCAACAACCGCCCCCTGAAACTGGTATCGTCCAACTTTAAGAATCGCCAGTACTTCTTCCGCTACCGAATCGATCGTCATGGATTCTTCCTCAAACCAAACTGCCTCGTCTATTCAGGTTTAGACGAAACATAATCCATAAAATCCTGCCACTCACAAACGCTCGTCTGTAGCCAGAGACAATTCTGCCAAATCGAGCTTCACTAGCGACTCACACGACAAATGCCCCACGACACTCAAAGCAAGCCTCGTTCAATAGCCTTGCATGTCAATGGACTGTTATACTGTGTCGATTCATAGCACACTTACACGCTCCTAATCAATGATCTTTCCAAGTTCTTCCCGAAAAACGTTGCCTCAAAATAATGCCTACAGATACACCACTCCCCATCCTAAGGATTGCAGAAAAGCTTCAGCTCTCAGAAGACCAGATCGAAATGTACGGGAGATCCGCGGCGAAGCTTTCCTTAGAAATCAAACCTGCCAGCAGACCTCTGGGAAAGTACATCGGTGTCACCGCCATCAATCCGACACCATTCGGCGAGGGGAAAACGGTAGTTTCCATTGGTCTAGCCATGGGGCTTTGTCGCCGCAATAAGAATGCGGTTGTAACGTTACGGCAACCTTCGCTCGCACCTATCTTTGGCATCAAGGGTGGTGGAGCAGGGGGAGGTCGTTCGCGCGTCATTCCATCGGAAGATATTAACATTCACTTCACGGGTGATTTGCACGCTGTCGCAACAGCCAACAATCTGCTGGCCGCGATGCTCGATAACCACTGCGCCAGACAGCTGGAGCCCCGAGTTGATCCGAATGAGATCACTTGGCGTCGAGCCATCGATATCAGCGATAAAGGCTTGGCCCATATACAAACAGGCCTCAATCACGTTCCTATGGCGCCCGATCGCGAAACGGGCTTCGATTTAACCGCAGCATCAGAAGTGATGTCGATCTTGTCTCTCGCCACGGATCTCAAAGATCTGCGTAAACGACTTGGAAAAATCATCGTTACATCACCCCATGCAAAACAAATGATCTCCGCCGAGGATATTGGTGCGGCTGGCGCGATGGCCGTCGTACTCCGCAAAGCCTTACAGCCAAATTTGGCACAAACTCTAGAGAACACACCCGCATTCATCCATGCCGGTCCTTTTGGGAATATCTCCCATGGCAACAGCTCAATCATCGCCGACAAGATGGCGCTGCAACTCGCCGATTATGTTGTCACCGAAAGTGGCTTCGGATCTGACCTCGGCGCCGAAAAACTCTTCAACATGAAATGTCGTCAAGCAGGCATCACGCCTGCGGCTGAAGTTCTCGTTTGTACGGTCCGCGCATTAAAATACCATAGCGGCCGATTCGAAGTCCGCCCAGGGCGTCCTCTGCCTGACGGGCTACAGCGCGAAGATCTCGACGCATTGAAAGCGGGCTCTGCCAACTTGATTGGACACCTCGAAAACCTGCGTCAGTATGGTATCCCCATCGTCGTAGCGATCAACCAATTTCCCAATGACACAGAACGCGAACTACTGTTGATTGAACAAATCGCAAAAGAAGCTGGAGCTTCCCGAGTGGCTCGAGTCAATTCTTTTAGTAAAGGAGGCGATGGGGCTGTAGAATTGGCCGACGCAGTGGTCGATGCTTGTGCGGAACCAAGTACCTTTCAATACTTGTACCCTTTAGACATCCCTTATGATCAGAAGCTCTCCATATTGGCTCGGCGAGTTTACGGTGCCGATGGAGTTGCCTTTTCAACCGAAGCACAATCGCTATTGGAGAGTTTTGAACAACGAGGCTTCTCTGGCTTGCCCGTCATCGTGGCAAAAACGCAATATTCTCTTTCGCATGATCCGAAGTTGCTGGGAAAACCGAAGAACTTTATTCTCCCCATCCAAGACGTCCGGCTTGCTGCGGGCGCGGGCTTCGTTTTGGCAATGACCGAAGGTATTACGCTTATGCCGGGCCTACCGAAGTCACCCGCAGCAATACAAATGGACCTTCGTCCTGACGGTACGATTGTGGGCCTGAAGATGGAATAAGTCCTCGGGCCACGCCCCTTGAAAATGAGCTATAGCTTTTGCTTGACAAGATCTTGAATCTGTTCGGTGCAATGGACAATCCACTTCGATAAGCGTTCAGCATCAACAACCAACTTGCCGTCAATCCACTGCCGAACCATAGCCAAATTGGACTCGGACAGTTGAATAGAACACCACCGTCTCTCCTGCGCAACCTCTGGTTCGAATTCGAGCAGCGATTCGTACTCACGAGCCAATACGCCCACCAATTGATCGCGGGTTCGAGCATCCATGAATAACGAGCGAGCGTGAATTGCTTGATCCATGAAATGGGAAAGCAAGCCTTCGAGCCGTTTCCAATCTCCGCCGAGTGAAGCTTGTGCAAAAAATCGGAAGGGTACAGCGACCGCTTCCTGCAGCACGCTATCCGCGTTGGGAAAATGCTCATAGAAAGTTGAGCGACCTATTTCAGCTTCGCGAACGATTTCAGAAACCCGAACCGTTTTGCCATCCGCCTTCAGCACGAGACGATTGTAGGCTTCAAGGATTGCAGCTCGAGCTTTAGGCACGCCAATGTCATCACTCATGTATATCTGCCTCTAGCTCCCTCGAAAGCCGCTAACCTCCGGACACTTTAGCGATTATGTCCGATTTGTCTCACGGAAGGAAGGCTCTCTCTGGAGCCCTGTGCGCGGCTCCGATACCTTTTCCGCAATCTTCTGACGACTCTACTTTTAGTTTTGGAATTGGTCCATGCCCTCTTCGACTTCCGAACCGCGCCTTGTAGGTATCACGCTCCTAATCACTGGATTTTGTTCCCTTTTTTTGATGATGCATCATCCCACGAGTTTCCATGCGCAAACTTTAACAGCCGTAGTTCACGGTGGAATGATTGCCGCGATTCTACTCGCGCAAATGGGGATACTCTATTTGGCGACAAAACTCGACATGACTAGGCCAGCAGCACTTGCCATGGCCACTCTCTTTAGCGTTGGAAGCCTCTTTAACGTGGCGGCCGGCCTGATGAACGGTTTCATTGTTCCCGAGTGGCTCCAACATATTGGGACGGAGGGGACTCATGAGGTACGTGATTTCGCTTGGGCCATCAACCAGAACTGCGCTCGACTTGGCATCCTAACTCATGGGGCAGCGATGCTGTTAACCGCGTTACCATTGCTCAACCGCCCCAAAACACCATTGAATTTTTCTGTACTGCTAACGAGTCTGCTCGCGGGAATTCTGAGCCCTGCCGTTCTCTTAATCCATCATGGTCAACTCAACGTCCATACTGCCCTTCTTTGTTATGGCCTTGAATCGGTATGGTTCTTTGCCATCGGCTTGCTTCTCATTTGGTACCAAAACGAACAAACTGAAGCGACCTAACTTGACACGCATACTATGCGACGCATAATATGTAACACATGGCAACGACTGATTTTTCAACTGAATTGGTCCGCAGTTGTGCGGACATGGTGATCCTGACCTTGCTCGGCGACAAGCCGATGCATGGGTACGATATTCTCATTACGATGGGAAATCTGGGAGATGGGCAGTTCCGTTTCAAACAGGGAACACTCTATCCCCTGCTCTATCGCTTAGAACGTGAAGGCTGGATCATTGCCAAGTGGGAAACGCCTACCAACGGTAAGAAGAGAAAAGTTTACCGCCTGACCGCCGAAGGCAAAAAGGTTCAACAAAAACGAGCTTTAGAATGGAAGCGGTTTACGGCCTCTATCAACTCGATCATGCGTGACATCGCCAATGAGTAATTCCATTTCCGAGCAATTGCAAAACTACTTCGATGAGCTGGAAACGGCACTGAAACTCTCAGTCGCGCAGAAGCACGATATCGTAGCCGAAATTCGCAGCAATGCAGTTGAAAAAATAAACACGTTATGCCAGTCGGGAATTGCCGAATCGGAAGCCGTATCGCAAACCCTAGCCGAGCTTGGAAGTCCAAGTAGCTTGGCGCAGTCTATCAGTCATACCGCTCCCCCTTTCGGATCGCAGATCCTCATCTACTCCCGAATCCTGTTATTCTGGATGCTCTTTGCTGCTGCCGTATATATTGGACTCGGTTTCCGCGCGAGCTTTTTTGGTCCTTCCTTGACCTATCACGCCGGAATAGTAGCTTTATTTCTCCCGATTTTGCTTCTTACTTGGCCCAAGATCATTTGGCGAGCCAATTGGCTGTTCAGCTTTATTCCCGCAATGATCGTCTACGTTGTTTGCTTGCTCGCCATTTCCACCGGCGTTAGCAGCACTGCAGAGTATACACTTCCTCAAAACGCACCAAAGATACAGGACGTTCCTCAACCAGAACTCAATGCGTGGCTGCCACTTCTCCTGATCTCGTGCCTCAGCCTGCTGGCGATCTATTTACTGACCATGATGCAACAGATGCAACAACGAAAACGTGCCATCCTCTTCGCAGTCGTTACCGCTTTGGTAATAGAAACGCCATACTTTTTTGAGGAGCAGCAGATTCGTCAGTTGGCCAAGAAGATTCGCGGTTACGAAACGCAAAACGGCGGCCTGCCCTCTAACCAAGAATTCGCCACCTTAATGTCATCGAGCCTATCCACCTTGAATTCGGTTTCTTACGACCACACGAACCAGCCACACAGTTTCACTATTTCTCTGGAACGTCAACTCTTCCCTGGCCATCGAATTATCTATAGCGGCTTCACTGATGAAGTTGTCGTGACAGACTAACAAGCATTGACCACAATCAACAATTCAACTTTTCGAGTGGCACTCTTGACTCCTCGCTAGATCACTACTTACTTGGTAAGAACGCTACGATTCCGCATTATAACAGCAAACCGAAAGCGAGACTTGACTAGAATAGACTCGCAATTCTGACACACTGAAAGGGCGACATTACTCCTTTTGATTTGGACAGCGAAATCGTCCCACTTCGAAACCCCGCAACGCGACATGTTTCGTTTTCCGCCCCTGCGTCCTTGCTCGCCACATCTTGAATGACGAAGGTTTCATTTCACGCCGCATCAAAGCAATGACTTCACCTGGCGTTAAGCCAAATTGCTGGCGAATCGCATCGAAGCTGGTTCGGTCTTCCCAGGCCATTTGAATGATCCGGTCGACCTGCTCTCGCGACAACTTCTTTTCTGTAGACATTTCCACGATCGCCTCAAAGTGATTTTTTCGATCACCAACTTCTGTGATATTGTGTATCATGGTCAAGTACCACCTAATCCTCCCTTCTAATCCATTGCTTGCCATTGCTTAGGTTATGCTAAATGAGAGTTTGGTTTATCTCCGACACACACAATCATCACACAGAACTAAGAATCCCATCGGACATACAAATCGTAGTTCATTGTGGAGATGAGTCCGAGAGCGGCAACGAATGGTTCAATGAACCTGAAGCTAGGGAATTCTTCGATTGGTACTCGGATCTACCGATTGCGATTAAGGTTTTCGTTCCCGGCAATCATTCGACGGCCATCGAAAAAGGCCTCGTCTCGCCGACGGATTATCCACAGGTTCATTTCCTGATTCATCGATCCATGGAAGTTCACGGTTTGAATTTCTTTGGGACTCCCTTCACACCCAAGTTCTTCAACTGGTCGTACATGCGGTCCCGCGAGGAATTAGATTTTGTTTGGCAGACAATTCCCGATCAGGTCGACATACTGATTTCTCATGGTCCACCGAAAGGATTTTTGGATGTGACCTGCGACATGCATACGCGAGCCCCAATTCATGTCGGCTCCAATTCGTTAACAAAACATGTCACGCAGCGAATCAAACCCATGATTCATGCCTTCGGGCATATCCATGATGAAAAGGAGATCAGGAATTTTGGGCATGTACTGGATAAGGGGACTAATTTCATCAACTGCTCCTGCTGCGATGTGGCTAATCAATTGGTAAATCATGGTTTTGTCGTGCAGCTCGATCCTGTGCAAAAAAGTTGCGTAGTACTTGATTCCTAACGCTGTTTGTTGTCGAAGCTGAATCGACGTTGGCAATTTTAAGCGACAGGGAAAAGGGTTGGTTCGATTTCCGTCTGACAAGTTGAACCTAGCGATATGGCCAAACGTCTCTGTAAATGAATCGGAAACATTCATTTCAGAGGAAGAATTACGATGCTAAGGGAACAATTCAATTACGATTATGTCTATGTGGTTCACGACTTCCTGACACCCCAAGAATGCCAGGAGTTTATCCATATTGCGGAACTGATTGGCTTCGGGGAAGCTCCCATAACCACCAGTTCCGGGCCGAAGATGCGCAAAGACATCCGCAATAATTCTCGCATCATGAAAGACGACGCTCAATTAGCTAGCCAACTTTGGCTACGTGCTCAACCGTGGGTGCTGTCAGAATGGCGCGGTCGTCAAGCCGTTGGCCTTAACGAAAGATTTCGCTTCTATCGATATGAGCCTGGGCAACGGTTTGCGCCGCATTATGATGGCGCCTTCGAACGAGAAAATGGTGAGAAGAGCGAGTTTACATTCCTCATTTACTTGAACGATGATTTTGTTGGTGGAGAAACTCGTTTTTTTGAACCAGGAGTCTTTCACGTCACTCCCAAAACGGGAAGCCTGCTCCTTTTTTATCACCCACAACTCCATGAAGGGGCCGTCATCGAATCGGGTACAAAATATGTACTGCGGTCCGATGTGATGTATGCGAAGTCAACAACGTCAGGACCGGGGTGTAATTTCCCGGCCTGACGAATCTTCCCCGCGCCCACGCTCTTGGTAGAGCCTGACTGCACCTGCGAACTCAAATCAGTTATTCGGATGTTTGTTTTTAAACTTTTGGCTCTTATCCGCAATCTCCAGGTAGTGCCCAACCACCGTGGCCCAGTGGATGATTTCGTCCACCCAATTGTTGGCAACCCCGCCAACAATGAGTCCCGACATTTCGTCCGTACTCCCTTCTCCATGCTTGATTCGCTGTGGTGGAGAGAATGGATTGCGTGGATTCTCGGCGGTGTTATCCCAAGTCCAATCCGCTTGCACAATCGTCCCTTTGGGTAACTTAAACCGCTGCTTGTAAAGATAAACATCCTGCCAATTGAAATCCCAGTCGGAAATTTTCAAGAGCGACTTTTCCGTTCCGTCTGGTAGTGTCGCTTTCACATCGACCGTCTTTCCAATGCAGTGCATGTGAGCCCAGATATCTCGCACCTCCATATCGACAGGTAACTTGAAACGATCGCTGGCCCGATACTCTTTTTGCCCAGCAGGTATATCGATCTCCTCGGAGCTCAACATCACCATGACCATGCCCCGTTCAGGTTTCTGATCGGTGAGATACAAGCCGATTTCCGTTTGATCTTGCTCTTCTTTTCCAATGGGATGGTAGTGCATTTGCAAAACAAAATCGGTTCCCGGCTTAAGCGTGATGGCCGTATCTTTATGAAAGAATCGCGGTGTTTGCCCTGGTGCATAACCTGGCGTAAATCCAGATGGAATAAAACCAGGACCGTAGCCCGGATAGCCTGGCCCGGGGTGCTTTTCATCGAATTTTCGAGCTGAACCGGAACTGTCAAGAATCCCTACCGCATGATGGGCAACTTTGCGATTTCCTGGTCGACATTCAACACCACGCAAATAAACTTCTTTGGTCAGATTCAAGGGAAAGACAAAATGCATATAAACATCGCGTCCTTCCGCTGGGACAGCGAACGCTTCAGGCATCTTCAAAATGATATCTGGTTTCCCTAACTGCCAACCGGTTTTGAACTTGGGAGGGGGCGGAGCATCCTGCTTATCTCCTTCAGGCGCTCCGAGCTCAGCCCACTTTTCCAAGAGCTTGATTTGTGCCGTCGTCAATCTGCGTTCTTCTAAAAACTCGCCATGCCCCGCATCGGGTTTCCAGGGGGGCATCGCCTGACTCTGAACCACCTCAGCAATCAGGTCCGCTCGCTTTCGCGCATCGTCGTAGGTGAGCAAAGGAAATGGCCCCACCTCTCCTTCCCGATGACATGCCACGCAATGTTGATGCAATATGCGTGAAACCTCTTTGTGGAAAGTTGGATTCGTTTCACTGCCTACGGTCCAACTCGAAACACAGATCAGCCCAATCGCAATCATCCAGGTTCTCATACAAAACTCCTACTTGCGAAAATCCAAAGGACAGCCGACGGGTTTAGTCTTAGGATTTGAAATGCTCATTCCATTAAGGAAAGCCGTTAATGCATCTTTCAAGTCGTGACTAGTTGGATGTTCGCGGCGTTTGCCACCAGGGGCCGGATATCGATCATCAATACGGCCCTGATAGATTGCCTTGCCGGCGGGTGACAATACAACCACTTCAGGCATGTGAGTTACGCCCAACTCTCTTGCCCAAGCGAGATTAGAGTCTAGAAATACAGAACCTCGATAACCATACTCCTTGGCGTGCTCGCTAGCCTCACTTTGGGTTAAATCTCGAACAACGTAGACAATATGGAACGCGATCTTATCTTTCTCGAAGGCCCGGATGATACGATCGATCTCAGGTGCATACGCGTTAGAAATGGGGCAATCTGTCCCCATGAAGAACAAACATACTCCATGCGATAAATCCAATTCTTTCAGCAAGATTTCGCTGTGATCTTCTAAACGTAGCGCTGTGGCCGACACTTCTTCATCGCTGTTTAAAAGGGTCTCCGATGGTTGGGCAGAGAGTCGATGTTCGAGTGGGGGGCTCAAAAACCATAATCCGACGAAAATCCACAGCCGAACAACATCGATTGAATTTGGACGATTCGTTTTCAGCATTGCCACACTCCCCTTGTCACGGGCGGCCTGAACCATAATGATACATCTATCACTTGTTGTGATACTTTTATCAATATACTTTCGGCTTCACAACTGGGTTTCAGCGTTTCGATGAGTAAATCCAAAACTCCAGGACCGTTACCCCGGAAACGTCATCCGCGCGGGACCGCTCAAACTTCGCGGCAAGAGTTGGTTTCCGCCGCCATCAAGATTCTCAAAGACGAGGGAATCACCTCCCTAACGACATCCTCCATTACCAAAGCAGCTGGCTTCACCCAATCTGCCTTCTATCAACATTTCGAGAACGTCGATGACTGCTTGCAGGAAGTCGCCGGGCGCATCGCTACCCAAATCCGATCATTGGTCGATGCCAACCGAAAGGCAGCGCACGAGCCAACCGTTGGCTGGGAATCGTTAACCGCTCATTTCCGCAGCATGCTCGAATTGTTCCAGCAGGAACGAACGTTTTGCGAACTCTTCTTGAGACATCGTCGGGACCGTTCGCCGCTGGGGAAAGTGATGAAGCGTTTGTATCGCGATTTGCAAAAAGACTTAACCGAACATTTGTTGATCGCAACCACAGCCTTGGGAACAGAAGTTCCGCCTGAACGCTTGGCTTTGCATGCCGAATTGATTTTGGCGCAAGTTTTCGTATGCGGCGAGGGAGTGATTGATCGCCGCAATTCTCCGGATGAACTCGCGTCTGAACTAACCTTAGTTGCTACAGCGGCGGTTCACGCTATGGCCGCTTCAACTTTGCCTAACTTCGGTTTAAGTCCACCGACCATTCCTACCTTTCCTCCGATCGCCAAAGGAAATAAGTAGCACGACTTCCGAAGGCTCAACCATTCCTGAACGAAGTCGACTCACGATGCCTTTTCGACGATCACGACAGGACTATCAGGAAACCACACTAAATAGGGGCGTTTTCGACTCAATTGCTTGAATGGAACTTTCCGTCCGACTATCCTCAAAAAGTGAGGAATTTCCGTACCTGTACGAATCTCAACCAAGCAGCGGCCGCACCACCTTGAAAACCACAAACGTCGTATCCGACAATCTCACGCGTAATGTGGCCCAGTTTGTCGCCTTCCGAATTGCGGACCAAACTTACGCGTTTCGTATCGAACAAATTCAAGAAATCGTTATCCTGAGCCAAATCACGCGCACACCTCAAGTTCCCAACTATGTGGAAGGTGTCGCCAATCTTCGCGGCTCAATCATTCCCATTGTGAATCTCAGAAAGCTCTTTGGTATTGAACCGAAACCGATTGATGCGGATACACGCACCATCGTTGTTAATGTCGGTTCCAAAACAGTTGGCTGCACCGTCGATACTGTCACCCAAGTAGTTCGCATTGCACAGGATGCCATTCATCCAGCACCAGAAACGGTCACCGGCCATGGTGCCAGTTACATATCGGGTTTTGCTCGTGTAGGCGAACAGCTCATCGTCCTATTGGAAGTTGAGGAGTTGCTTGACCCACAGAAGCTAGAGCAAGTTAGTAAAGTTGCTGCAACGGAACTCAATCGCTCAACGAACCAAAAGTAAGTGCCGCACAGAGTCGCGCAAGAATTCTTCGCGAGTTGACTTTTCGAATTACGAATTTCGACTCATCGTCAGTATCAAATTCACACATTGTCCTACACCTTGAAATTGGAAACAGTCTGGAGCTCGTCTGAATATGGCCGAAAATACACCTCCATCCAACAAACCTGCCCGCCGCACGTCCAGATCGACTTCCTCTGCCGCCAAAAAAGAAACCAATAACGCAGTTGCTGCCAAAAGCTTGATGTTTGATGCTTTCAATCGCTCCATGGCGATGATTGAGTTTACCGTCGATGGAACAATTCTCTGGGCGAACGATAATTTCCTGCAGACTATTGGCTACACACTCGACGAAATCAAAGGCCGCCACCACAGCCTTTTTGTCGACCCTGAATATCGCACTTCATCGGAATACCGAAACTTCTGGTATGAGTTGGGGCAAGGTATTTTCAAGGTGGCTCGATTCAAGCGGATTGGCAAAGGGGGGAAAGAAGTTTATTTGCAGGCGGCCTACAGTCCCGTTCTCGATGAAAACGGAACGACTATCAAGGTCGTCAAATTGGCCGCGGACGTGACCATCGATACCCTACGTGAATTCCAAGCTCAAGATCGCGAAGCCGCCGCACACGCTGCTCAAGTAGAAGCGAAGAAAATACTCGAAGCCAAAGTTAACGAGCTTTCGACCACCGTTGAAGCGGCGTCTAAGGGAGACCTAACACAAGTTGTCACCGTCACTGGTAAAGATGATCTAGGACGCTTGGGCAGTAGCCTTGGCAAGATGATTTCCGATCTCCGATCCATCATTGGTGAAGTGATGGCTGCCGCTCAACAACAAAACGAGGGAGCCCGTACCATTGCCGAAAGCAGTGCCAACTTGAGCGAGGGTGCACAGACTCAAGCCGCTTCGGTTGAAGAAATGACCGCCAGCGTGGCCCAAATGATTGACGCCATGGAAGTCATCTCTCGCAATGCTAATGCCGCGAAAACCAAAGCCATTGAAACATCGAAGCTGGCCAAGGGTGGTGGTACCACCGTTGACGAAGCCATCAATGCGATGAAGCTCATCCAAAAATCGAGTGAGCAAATCAACGAGATCATCCAAGTCATCAGCGAAATTGCCAGCCAAACTAATCTCCTCGCGCTGAATGCGGCGATCGAAGCTGCACGAGCTGGTGAACATGGATTAGGCTTTGCGGTGGTTGCGGACGAAGTGAGAAAATTGGCAGAACGATCCAGTGAAGCCGCTAAAGAAATTACCAAACTGATCAAGGAATCCTCGCGTCGCGTCGAAGAGGGGGCGAGTTTGTCTCAAAAGGTTGGTGATTCACTCGAAAAAATTGTAGAATCGGTAGACGATACGGCGGAAGGAATCGGACAAATTGCGGCTTCCACGGAAGCTCAAGCCACTTCGGCTCAAGAGGTTAAGGCCGCCATACGGAGCGTATCGGATACAACCGAATCGAACGCCGCCGCATCCGAAGAAATGGCGGCCAGCGCCCAACAGCTCGGAGCTCAAGCGCAAAGCCTGCGTGATCTGGTTGCCAAGTTTAGAATCTGATGCAACGGACGAGATTTATGAAGGAACCGGAACGACTTACGCCACAACAGTTCGAGTTGTTCCAAAAGTTCATATTTGAATTCTGTGGTATCAAGCTCGATCCAACTAAGGTCACGCTCGTCAGTAATCGAATTCGCCGACGGCTAGCGGCAACGAATTGCGCAGACTTCTCGGCTTATTACCAACTAATCACCTCGCGAGGTGGGGCTGCGGAATTACCTGAGTTTATTGATGCCATCACAACCAATGAAACTTGGTTCTTTCGCACCCCCAGCAACTTCGAATGGTTCAAGACGACCTATCTCCAGGAACTGTTACGAGAGAAAACAGAAGGGAAACGAAACCCACACCTGCGCATTTGGTCAGCAGCCTGCAGTTCCGGCGAAGAACCTTATTCGCTGGCGATGTGCTTGTCCGAAGCCAGTGTCAGCCTAAGAGGTTGGACCGTCGACATCGTTGGAACAGATATAAGCGAATCGTCTTTGGCATTAGCTCGTGCGGGTATATACAAAAAGCGTGCCATGCAAGAAATGGACGAATTGAGAATACGTCGCCACTTCACCGAAGAACCCTCAGAGGTCTTTCGCATTAGACCAACGATACAGAACATGGTTGCGTTTAAGAAACATAATCTCATGAAGCCCATGAATGACAAACCGTTTGATTGTATCTGGATTCGTAATGTTTTGATCTACTTCAATCGCGAATCGAAGGCCAAAGTCATCGAGAACCTAGTTCGTTCGCTGGCTAGCGGTGGCTATCTTGTCGTCGGTCCGTCAGAAGGAATCTACGATATGTTAGGCATGCTCCAGAAACGCGGAACCTTTCTTTATCAAAAACAATAAGCAAGGAACCAAGTGTGAGCGACGACTTCAACTTCTCAACGGGAATGCCTTCCGATGAAATGGCACAATACGTCCAGATGTTCGTTGACGAAACAACGGAACAGTTGGATGAACTGGTCGAAGTTCTGCTGGTTTTAGAGAATCAGCCCGATAGTTCGAGCCATTTGAATGAATCTTTTCGCTTGATCCATTCCATCAAAGGCGCGGCAGCCATGATGGGACTCGATAGCATCACTTTGTTAACACACCATCTCGAGAATCATTTCGAGCGATTTCGATCGGGTATTGAGGTCCTTGACACCTCGCTAATGAATCTCATTCTTAAATGTGTCGATTTTCTTCGGAACGCTGTAGAAACTCTGCGAGAAGGTCGCCCGCTGGTTAGCGCGCCAGAGTTAATTGAACAGCTTTCGAAATCGGCTGCTGAGATTCGATTATCGATGGGACAGCCTCAAGCGGCGAAGTCCGACCCAAAGATAACCGATAGTCAGATTGTCGCCAGCGGCGCGGGACTTGCTGAAAACTCGCCCCCTTCCACAACCTCGCCGCAGAAAACTCTAACGCAAAAGAAAAGGATTAGCGTCTACTTTGATCGCACAATACATTTACCTGAACTCAAAGCCGAACTGATTATTGCTCGACTGTCAGATCTGGCTGTTATCCATCGCACCGTTCCAGACATCGACGAGTTATCGAGTCTGGCCGATTTGGGAACGTTGCAAATTTGGCTAGATAGTGCCAGCGATGATTCTGAATTGCGTTCTACGGCAGATATCGTCGGCGTCGAACTGGTTGAAATCGATTTCGATGGGGACACAGTTAGTGAAGATGTTGTTGCCTCAACGGCCGCCCCAGAACCTCATGCTTCATCTCCCGTCATTGTTACAACCGCGAGCCTTGTATCCGAAGCCGAACCGGAAGATCTCGCCATACCCACCGAGCCCCAACTCGCAGAGCCGCAACTCGCAGAACCTACAGGCTCGGACTCCATTCCCTTTAAGACGCCTAATGCCGATTCCGTCGAATCGCATTCCAAAGTAGTCGAGACCCTAAGGGTTGATATCCAACGTCTCGATCGCCTTATGAATCTCGCCGGTGAACTTGTCGTAAACCGCGCCAGGTTTGTTCAGCTCTCTTCACAAATGACCGATACCTTCAAGAAATCGGGATTGATCTCCAGCCTCCGCGATCTATGCGATATTCTGCGTAGCTCGTTCTTAGTCGAAAGCGATGAGGCAAATCAGTCGAAACGAAGTGAGCACGAACATTTCAACCAAGTCAAAGAAACGGTCGCAGCTATTGAGGAGCAATTGCGGACCCTCGAACAAGGCCGAAAGAGTTTCTTGCAGTTAAAAGAAGCCATCGATCAGTTCTCGCGGGTATCGGACGGTCTCCAACGGGGTGTGCTCGATACAAGAATGGTGCCAGTGGGCCCACTATTCAATCGATTCAAACGGACTGTCCGCGACATATCAACGGAGTTAAAGAAAAAGGTTCATTTTGTGATCCGCGGAGAGAACACAGAACTCGATAAACGCATGATCGATGAACTGGGAGACCCACTGGTTCACTTAGTTCGCAATGCCATTGATCACGGTCTTGAGTCAGAATCGGTTCGAGCAAGTCGTGGAAAACCAGAAACAGGAACACTAACTCTTGAAGCTGCCCACAGCGGCAACAATGTTCTCATCACCATTTCAGATGACGGCGGCGGAATCAATATTGACAAGGTACGTCGACGGGCTGTTGATAGGGGACTCATTACATCCGTTGAAGCGGAAATGATGTCCGATCATGAGGTTGCACAATTCATCTGGGCGCCCGGATTTAGCACCGCCGAAACGATCTCGGATATATCGGGACGGGGCGTTGGTATGGACATTGTCAAAACCCGGATCAGTGAACTCAACGGAACGATTGAAGTGGATTCGTCGTTGGGTAAAGGGACGCGTTTCATCATTCGCTTGCCACTAACGTTAGCCATTATTCGAAGTTTGCTTTTCCAATTACCTCAAGGGACCTTTGCCGCTCCCATCGAAAATGTACGCGAAATCGTATCCATCCGTGCCAAAGATATTATCTCAGTGCACGGCCGCGATTCCATTGAGGTCCGTGGTGAGTTTATTCCACTGGTACGAATTGACGATGTTTTTGATTGGCACCAATCGGCCTCGTCATCCAACTCAGAGAGAAAAGCGGAGCCGGAATCCTCAATCAGCGCCTTCAGCGTTTTGATTTTGAACTCTGGTACGAAAACGATGGGTATGATGGTGGGGGAATTGAAGGGTTGTCAAGATATTGTCGTCAAATCCCTGGATGAGAACTTCACGCATATTCGTGGCCTTGCTGGAGCAAGTATTTTGGGTGATGGGTCGGTTTGTTTGCTACTCGATATCGTTTCTTGTTTAGAATTAGCGCGACAGCGTTTACGAGATCGATCTAACCCACGTTCCAGCGTAAATCTATGAATGAATTGACACAACACCAACTCAGTCAACTTGGTGCATTGATTCAAGTCGGCTCCTCCGATGCGTCGCGAGCTTTATCCACCTGGCTCAACAAGCAAGTCAGCGTGCGTGTCGATCAATTGGAGCAAGCCACCCTTGAAACAGCTGTCGAGCAACTTGGTCCAGGCGCTGATGTGGTCTGCGCATGCTGCATGAGGTTTTCAGGCGGGATGAATGGCCAATTGATTTTAGCTTTTGACGATGCAAGTGGCCTTTTGTTATGCGATATGCTGCTGGCGCGAGAGAGCGCGTCGCAGGAATGGCAAGAATTGGAAATTTCTGCCGCTATGGAAACAACCAATATCGTCGGTTGTGCATTCTTGAATACCCTTTCGCAAGTCTTTCCCCAATCCAATACGACTGCCGCTTCGGTTACTGATACCCTAAGTACGACATGGATTCCAACTCCACCAGTTTTCGTTCGAGATTATGCAGCTGCCATCATGCAGTTTGCATTGATGGATCAAGCATCCCAATATGACACGGTACTGTTGGCTCATGCTAAATTCACGATTGACGAAACGCCGGTGAAATGGCAACTCATGCTTGTCCCAGATGCGGAGGTTCTCGCACATCTTGCAAGGATGATCGAATGAACCCGAACGGTGACAATGAAGGACAATGGGTCAAAATGGCCGAAATCGGGGTGATGCAGCAACAAGGGGCCATGAGGACACTTTTGGGATCTTGCATCGGCATTGCCCTGTATGATCGCAAGCTCAAATTACTTGGACTCGCCCATATTGTCCTTCCCGATTCCGCTGGTCGAACACAGGCGTTAGGAAAATACGCGGATTCGGCCATACCCGAAACGATTCGACGCATGACGACGCTTGCGGGAGGAGCCAAACTATCCTTAACTGCAAAAATCGCAGGTGGTGCGAACATGTTTGTTCAGGTGTCACCCAATAACGGCAGTACGATCGGCGAGCAAAACCTGCAAGCCGTCGAGAGAGCACTAGTTCTAGGAAATATCCCAATCATTGGTCGACATATTGGTGGAACATCGGGAAGAAGAATGGTCGTTGACGTTGTAACCGGAATAGTTCAAATCCATATCGTCGGTCAAGCAACGGTTCAGATATAAGCGAGTCGATCTCTATGAAAAACAAGCTACTCATTGTCGACGACGCCCTTATCATGCGCATGCGAATTCGTGAAATTGCTTTGCAAGCTGGCTGGGAAGTCGTGGGCGAAGCCACAAACGGAGCCCAAGCGGTAGAATTGTTTCGTGAACTGCGTCCCGATTTAGTCACTCTTGACATCGTCATGCCGCAAATGGATGGCGTAGAGGCTTTGCGCAAAATTCGCGAAGAGGAACCGCAAGCCCGCGTGTGTATGGTTAGCGCGGTGAACCAAAAAGAAAAACTCGCCGAATGCATCAAGCTTGGCGCAATTGATTTTATCGTAAAACCTTTTGAAAAAGCCCAACTGGAAAGTCTGTTCATCAAGCAGGGACGCCCTCGATGAAACTCAAAGTGATGGTTGTCGACGATTCAAGCCTTTACCGCCAACTCGTGAAGAATGTTCTCAGGAACATTGCGGATGTGGAAGTGGTAGGACTTGCCTGTTCCGGCAAAGAAGCGTTGGAAAAAATTCCCGAACTACACCCCGATTTACTAACACTTGATGTTCAAATGCCCGATTTGAACGGGCTTGAGCTGCTACGGGAAATCCGCCGCAAACGCTTGTCCGTAAAAGCCATCATGCTTAGCAGCCTAACTGCTCAAGGTGCCCAAGTTACGACCGACGCATTGCTGGCTGGCGCTTTTGACTTTATCCAAAAACCAAGTGGCCCTGATCCCAATGCGAACAGGCTTCAACTAGAGTCCCTCCTAGCTGAAAAGATCATGGTGTTTCAGCAAAGTCGGAAGCCGAGTTTACCCACCAGAAAAGAGCCGACTACAAAGTCACCCGTTCGTAAACCAATAGAGGAAGATGGAAATGATACTTCCAGTGACGAATCACCAAATCCGCCACTTTCCTCGAATAAGACCAATCGGATCGATGCAGTGGTAATTGGAACTTCGACTGGGGGCCCAATCGCTTTGCGCGAACTTATTCCCAAACTCCCAAGCACGCTCGGCGTGCCAATTTTTGTCGTGCAGCACATGCCTCCACGGTATACACAATCGTTGGCCATGCGTATCGGTGAAGTCAGCCAAATTCCGGTTCACGAAGCGTCCGATGGCATGAAGGTTGAACCCAATCATGTTTACATTGCCCCAGGTGGCTCACACATGGGACTAGGAAAGCGATTAGGCGAGACTGTTATTCGAACATCAGACGACCCTCCCGAACACAATTGTCGCCCCGCTGTCGATTTCACCTTTCGCGCTGCTTGCCAGATCTATTCCGGCAACATCCTAGGAGTAATCCTGACCGGTATGGGACGGGATGGAACCGAGGGCTGCCGCTTGATCAAACAACTAGGCGGTTCCGTCCTCGCTCAACATCCCGAAGGATGCATTGTTTACGGCATGCCGAAGGTCGTCGTCGAAGAACGCCTTGCAGATCGAGTTGTGCCAATCGATAAAATGGCATCATGGATTGTTCGACTTGTCGATAAGAGTCGTAGCTAATTCGCCTGTTTCCATCTCAACTTCGATTCAAATTCAATCGCATTGATACCCACTCGAATCAACCACACAGATCCAACAGTCTAATCAGCGTAGGGTGCCCGTAATCGCCATGAATAAACCCAAACCTGTCATCGTCATCGCTGAAGATAGCCGTGTCCAAGGCAAAGTTCTCCAGCAACGACTTATTGCAGCTGGCTACGAAGCACACGTTGGGATTAACGGTGAACTCGCGTTTCAACTCGTTCAAGAACATAAGCCAGACGTCGTGGTGTCCGACATCGAAATGCCCAAAATGACCGGCTATGAGCTCTGCAGCGCCATCAAGTCTTCACCTGAATTACGTCATACCCCGGTGATACTTCTTTCGACACTCAGCGAAGCGGAAGACATTATTCGTGGGCTCGCTGCCGGAGCAGACAATTACATCACGAAACCGTACGATATCAACTTCTTGATCTCTCGCATTGAAGATCTACGCGCAAATCCTATACTTGAATCGGAAAACAATCCTGCCGACAGCACCACTGTTACCTTAGGTGGACGAGCCTACGAAGTTCGATCGGGTCGCAAGCAAACATTAAACTTGTTGGTTTCGGTTTTCGAAAATGCGGTTGAAAAGAACAAGGAACTCCATCGCAGCAACGAACATTTGGTTTTGGCGAAGGAGAAACTAACCGCATGGAATTCCCAGCTTGAATCCCTGAATAATCGATTAAATGAACTTAATAGCCGCATGCAACGCGATCTGCATGCAGCTGCTCGTATGCAGCAGTCATTGCTTCCCAACGATCCACCTGTTGTAGCAGAAGTGAATCTTGCTTGGGACTATACGCCATGCGAAGAACTGGCTGGCGATTTTTTGAACTATGCCAAACTCGATGAACATACGCTGGGTCTTTATGTTGTTGACGTCTGCGGTCATGGTGCCGCCTCGGCCCTTTTAGCGGTCGCGATTGGCCGAGTCCTCAGCACTGTCGTATCGGCCACCTCGCTCCTGATTCGAATCGATCCTTTAAGCGGCAAACGAGTCGTAACACCTCCTGCGACGGTTGTGGGTGAACTGAATCGACGCTTTCAAATGGAAACTCAAGGTGGCTTACATTTTACCATTCTCTACGGCACACTAGACCTGCGCACAAAGCTGTTTCGTTACGCTTGTGGCGGACACCCGCAGCCAGTACACATGCCGAGGGGCCAGAACTCTCTGTTTGCACCGGGTGAAGGCTTGGCCGTTGGCTGGGTTGATGATGTCGAATTCGACGAGTACTCACTGCAATTAAAATCAGGAGATCGACTCTTGCTATATTCGGATGGAGTTCCCGAAGCAATGGACGCAACCTTAACTCAACTCACCAATGAACGTATGCTCTCCGAGTTAGATGCTAGTCGCGATCTTCCACCTACAGAGCAAGTTGCCCATATCAAGAAAGTCGTTGCCAACTGGTGCCAGCCCAAAGGTCCACTGGACGATGTGTCGTTACTTTTGCTGGAGATTCTGTGACCTCAAGCATTTGCCGTTAATCCTTCCATGCACTCCACTTTAACTTCTCTTTATCGCTGCCGCCGTGAACATAATAGATCGCCATACGAATCACATAGAGATAGTTCTTGCTTGTTTTGTGGCCTACTCTACCATTCGCCTCGCACAACAATTCAAAGAGTTGTTCGGGATTAGCGTCAACTAAATCGCTTTGCGAGAATACGTTGATCCGGGCAAAATCACGTACGAACGTAACCCCTATGCCCGGTATCTCCAATAAATCAGACTTTGCCATTGTCCCCTCCGCAATTGACTAACTGGAGTATTATCAGCCGCATTCAAGAGGCTAGAATATAGGACAGTGTCCGTTGTGTTCCTCTCGATCCGAGTACCGTGGCTGCGTAGTCTCACTTCATATTCCACTCTGTAACTTCCTGGATCATTGTCAACAATAACTGCCCAAGATACGCTAAGCGCGAACGATAACCAGGGTGTAACCACTAGTCACGGATTGCCCATCGCCGAAGAAACTTAAAACAAGAATTTTATGCGAACAAACCATATCACCGTTCTTTTGATGTTCGTCCTTGGCGCCACTCTGCAACTTGAGGGCAGGCTCTGTGGAGAAGAAATCCGTAAATGGCAATCAGCGAGCGGGGCCTTTTCATTAGAGGCTGAGTTGCTAGAAGTTGAGGAACAAAAGGTCCAACTCAAGAAGGCCGATGGAACAACTCTGTGGGTCGATCTCCAAAAGCTCTGTGCTGACGACGTACGCTTCATTCGCGAATGGCAAAGAAAGAAAGATGCCGAACAGAAGCAACCTGTACCTAAAGCAGGACAGGGCTCCCCGAATTCAAATCCGTCGAGCATGAACTCACCTTCTACTGAGTCGACTCTTCCCCCTAAAACGACGACTTCTTCATCAAAACGACCAGCGAAAAAGGAAGCTGAATCGACCGCGTTTAAGGCCAATTTTGCCGTTAATGAGAACTTGGATTTGCTGGCAGGTTCGGTTTCAGCGTTGGAGCTTACAGTTCCCGCTACCCCATCCTCCTTCATCGGTTGGCATTTGCGAGATAACACGGGAACTCGCGGTTATGTTGCGGACTTAAGTCAGGGAGTCGTGTTTCCCTCTTTCCCGGTCAGCAAGTCGATCGAGGGTAAAGCACTTAGTCCCGACGGTTCGCTGTTCGCAACTTTTGGCGGAGTGGTAACGACCATCAGTTTCTATCCAGCGAAATCCGCCCAGCCGGGCTTTGAAATTCAACCTAGTGAGTTTAGCAGTATTACTTCGATTTCCTTTCTCTCTTCGAACGAACTAATTGTGATGGGGCGATCACAGACGAGTGGTGGCGCAATTTACGATTTGTCGAAACGCAAAATTGCGAAGTGGTTGGAAGTTCCCACACTTCAACGAAAACACCTAGTTTCACCCGACGGAAAATGGATTGCGGTACTCGTGGGACAAGATACGATAGGTCTGATCGATACACGCACTGGCAAAAGTAGAATTGGGATCAAGCTCGAAGGGAATCGTAATTTTGCTGCCCCAACGGTGTTGGCATTTTCATTTTGCGGTGACGGGCGTGAATTAGGCGTATTGTGTACCGGAGACCGTTGTGGTTTTCGGATCTATGATACCAAGACGGGCAAACTCAAAGTATCTCATTCGTTAACGCAATCGATACAACAAATCGCGTGGTTTTGGGAGGAGTACAAAGGCCCAGCTATCGAGAGCCTACCTGACGATAAGGGATGGCTCTTGTATGGTGTCGCAGTAGTCGATGCCAAACGAGGCGGTCCCGTTTGGAATCAAAAAGGACCTGCCGCCGCGCAAATGTCTATCTTTCAGATTCTGCAAAGCGATCATTCCCAAATTGTCCTCATTGGCGATTCTGATGGGAAAACCTTCAAAAGTATGCCTTTCCCATGGCAGGAAATTGAAGCGGGACGTGAAGTTTTCGGTAAGTGAAACTCAGTTCCCAAAATCTTGATTGCTCCGCCAGATCTCCAGTCACCAATCCGACTGTCTCACATAGCTTTGAACTAGGATTGACAAGATTTGAAGCTTTTTCTTCCTCCAAATCTGATACTGAACGAGTCTTACTCAGAATATTGAAGTTCCGTCCACAATCACATGGACGTCCTTGAAATTAAAAACACCACGGCTTATCTTTCCAAAGCAACTTCATCGGTTGAATGCAATCTGTTGGCGTCAAACCGCCCACTATAGCGTTTGTCCCTTAAATAGTTGGGTAGTGCGCAAACTATAGGTTCCTGCCCAGGAATCTGAATCACTTGGGATTCCCTATTCAGTCGAACCAATTGGCTGGGCTCAAAATCGATAACTTGCCCTAATTCGTTTGCCATTAGACGAGTGGTTACGCCGAATATCTGCAAACTACTATTATTGATAACGGTTTTCCAACCCAATGGATATGCGGCTTGGATCTGTTGAACGTCCTGCCAAAAGGTCCAGACACGAAGACCGTAGGAGCGACACAAAGTAATCGCGGTTTCCAACATCGGAAAGTTCCCCAAACTTGCAACTTCGTCAAGTAATGCCAATGTACGAAGTTTAGGTGCACTCGTTCGACTGAAGATTACTTTCAATAACGTGCCAATCCACAACGACAATAGGGCAGCATGGCTCAGCATTCGCTCGGGTGGAACAATAATGTATATGGTCATTGGGACACCACGCCGAAATGCCTCTAAGTCAAATGATGTTGACGAAATTGACGTAGCAATCTTGTGGGACATTAAGCACTTGAGATAGGATTGTGCTGTCGCCATCGTGGAAGGACGCGTTTCTCGCTCGGGCAAGTTAAGGAACGCTGCTATTTCCCGATGCGCCGACTTTTGCATCGATTTACCCTTTCGCTCAAGGAGGACGGCAAGATGATAAGCCGCGTCATCATTGTGCAACATATCTGCGATTCGGGATAAACTCTTTTCTTCCTCATCAACACTGTGTGCAACATGCATCAACAATCCCGAATTCAAGCCATTGGCGGTTAACGCCCAAAAGGGATCTCGCGAAAACTCTTTGCCTGCTGCCAGCATTTTTGCAAGAGTTTCACAATCGGTTTCTAGGTCAGCCAGCGGAAGGTTCAACAGATCCATAGGGTTTAGCGAATCAGTATCCTCTCCGATCAATCGAAACGGATCTAGCTTTATGACTTGTTGGCCCATTTCTCTTCGCGCTCGACTAGTCGTAGTGTAGAGTTCTCCCTTCACATCCAAACAGAGAACTTGACCGGGATATTCGAGCAAGGTTGGTATTGCCGCACCGACTCCCTTGCCAGCACCCGTAGGTGCTATCGTCACTAAATGCGGACCAGAAAAACGGACAGGGGCTTCCTCTTGCGACCGAAAATCAGTTTGAACAAAACCGATTGACTTCATCTTGTTCTTTTTCCAGCCCAAGAGTATATCGTCGCAACTAGTTCCCTCGGACCGATTTGTTGCTAACAGATCATCGACCTTGCTTTTCTTTTTTGTCTTCATATGAAATCTTGTGCGGCAATTTTTGGGGAGTCTATGTTGGTTCACTCGAAAACCCCGTTCGAGATAGTCAGCTGCGGTGTGGAACGGGGCTGGGAAAATGCGAATCGTCGCCCATAATCTGCGATCATTGCGTAGCCTTGAACCCACCGTTTCAAACAGTGAGTTCAAGCCAGTTGAAATCGTCTTTGGCAATTTTTCGCGGACTACTCTGCCTGGTTGCTCAACGTCTTTGGGCAGGGCGATGAAAAGAGAAACTGCCAAATGCACCCAAACAAGAGGTTGCTTGAGAATGAAGCAATTGATGAACTGGCAGTACGTTTGGTCCTGCGAGTACAGGGCAATACGTTCGATTTCTTGGGCAAGTAAGTAACCGTTACACAAGAACCGCTCATGCTTTTTTCCACACGATCAAAATTCTCTTCGAGCCATAGTTGAGTCTTGTTCATAAGTGCTCTCCTCATTCGCGTTAGTGACTTCCAAACTTTCCGCGAGTAAAGAAACGGAGACTTGAGGAATTAGGTGCTCCTTCGAAGCTGAACAAAAAAAAAACAGAAACCAAACCCGACAACACCGCTAACCCGGGGGTCAGTACAGAGAGGGGGGACTGACAGAAGATAGGGCGAATGGAACGACAATTGCGACGACATCTACGTCCTAGCAGCGGTGTCTCCGAAATCAAGGATTTCAAGCCGCATCTCAGATCGTTTTACGTCAGATGTAGAGCACGTCAGCAAACCACTCTCTTCCCGATTCGACATCGAAATAGGCGAGATTTCCCTTTCGTATGTTCTGCAAATAATCTTTCACCGTTATCGAAGCGAAACTCTGTGCAATGGTCAGAGCAATATTGGAAAAAAAGAAATCGTCCGAACCTAGAGAATCTCCCAAACACTGTAAGCCAAGATCCACGAACCACTTGCTCGTTGTATCCAGAACCCATTCAGTTGTTTGGTCTCTCGGAAGCAATTTGAAGTTCTTTACTCGGATGTTTGGCAACCCAAAATCAACTGACAAGAAACGAACACATCCTTCATGATCGTACCATGCCTCACCAGGTAACAGCACCAACGGACTCTTTTGGTTGATAGGAGTCCAGGTAACCGACTGCCACCGAAGTACTCCAGAGTTTGGCTGTAGTCGCACGCTATTCATTTTGGGTTTCTCAGCAAATCGAACCTACTGCGATTCGCCGTTGGAATCGCTTTCAGCCTTTATAATCTGTCGTTTCAGGATCTCTTTCAATGCGACTTGTGTATTCGGTCCGCAACCGCGGTAAACTTGTACTGCGAGCTTTAGCCATGGGCCTTGAGAAGAACTTAGAATAATAGTCACGGGCCGTGCTAGAACTTCCATAAGGCTAGGCTCAATTTCGCGTCGCAACCTAGCGAGATCGTCTAGCCCTGACAATTGCAGGAGATACGTCCAATACGCTGAAACATCTTTTTCCCGCAGTATTGGACGACACCGTGTGATTAGTTCTTGAAGATCCTGGACCGTCGCTTTGCTTGCTGCTAGGTCAGATTCTCGCAAGCCGCGAGTCGAAAGTACACTCTGCACACACTCTTTAGAAATGTCCTGGCAATCGAAAACATTCTGCCAAAAGACCAGATATAGGTTACCCTTTTCGAAGAGAGCTAACTCCTCAGGAACTAAGGCATCAATATTCTTCCATCCACTCATCAATCGCCACATAGGACTGTTGGCGAGGCTGTTTTTCTTCACACATTCCCAACACAAGGCCCGCTCCTGGTCGTCCTTTACAGTGAGCCTCAACCACTCGCGCCAAAATTCATCGCTAGAAGAGGGAGGAAACCGGCTCAATCCTTTCCGGAAGACGCACGCGGTAGGAAATTGACTCGGCTCTGTCAGAACTAATGATGATGTAGAACCCGCATCCTTGGATTCGAATAAAACGGCCCAACATTCGGCCATTTTAAGCTCAACTTCCGAAAAGCTCTCAAATTTGACAACCCGTCCGGCCGCCAATCGAAACGCAAAGCGTAGGGAGCTGCTCCCCTTTGGCTTCGTATCTTGCACATACAGTTGATTTAGCACTTCGGTGAGCAATTCTCTCTTGAATTCCGTATCAATAATGTTTGGCTTATCCATTACCAAGCGGATAACTGCGTCTCGGAGTTCCTCATCTTTCGCTGCCAGATTACGCAAGTGCGGCCAAACCCATTCCCTTTTGACCGGACGATAGGAGTCAAACTTCTCACCGTACAACAAGGCATGAATTGGACCTAAAGCTTGCTCCAACCCTACCTTCAATTCTCGTCGTCTTGATAAATCCAGATTTTCCCAAAGCAGCAGAATGCCTTCAGCCAAGCGACAGCAATACAGAGCTTTCACGCTCGCAACGGCAACAACAACCTTGGACCAAACTTTACTTTTCAACAACATGTCTGGGGCAGTTATTGCATCAATTAAGTTTTCCAATTTGAACTCAATGGCGAGTGCTAACGCAAGTTCAGGATTCGAACTTTGCGATTGTTCAACGATTTGGTTCGCTGTTTTGCAATAGAGTGGTAAATTCGTGTGAATTAATGCTTCAAAATCTCGCACATCCACGCGATGCCCCAAAATAAGCTCGCGAACAACATATGCACTCGAATTAGAAGTAGTGATGTTCCAATCTTCCGTTACATTAATTTGGTGCTCAAAGTGCAGATCCAAAGCAGCCCATAAAATCTGAACTCCGTCGCGTTTTGCCCACTCAAAAAGCCAACCTGGAGCCCTGTTTCCGTAAACACAAGCAAGCAGGTCCTTCCACCACACCAGTTGTTCTGCGTCACAAGCTCTTTTGAATTCTCTCGATATTCTTGAAGCAATCGCAGGCCAAAGCCCCGTCGGTACACGCAAATCGGTCGCATAGCGAGCCACCATTTCGGGATCAAACGGTGCGCCTCCCAATAGAATGGCCAGCGCCCTCATTTCCGGTGTCCCGTTCTCAGGCAAGCCAACGTAAGCTCCCCATGCTTCCTTCCAATTCTCGGAAGCTAGATCCGCAATCACATCTTCATAGCCATCCACTTGGCTGGCTAATGCTGAAGAAAAAACGCTCAACACGTCGCGTTGAAGATAACTGACCTGATCCACTTTCGGAGGCCGACTGCCCTTCGGCACCCATCTCTTCAGGGCCTGCAGATCTTCGATTTCGCCCAAGATCTTTATCGACTTCTCGATGGGTTCAGCAGGATCTAGCCTATCCCAATGACTCAGCGTGGGAAATTTCTTAGCGATGAAGTCGACCAAGTGGCTCCAAGTCTCGCAGGCTTTTCCACCGTCCAATTCTTCCTGCAACCATTGTGAAAAACAACGACCACGATTTAGGGAGGCTTCTTCGTCAGCGGATGTATATCCATCAAAAGCCAACGTGCATTGAATGCGCGAGCGATTGTTGTCCGGAGTTTGATAAACACCTGCCGCGATCGGAATTCGCCATCTCAACGTAGCAGGTAAACAGCAAACCGCACAAAGAGATCGTAAAAAGAAATCCTCAACACTCTCTGAGCGATCACTCAACAAAAAGGGCTTTCCAGATGCAAGTGCAGTAACAATTGGTTGGCACTTCTTAAACCAATTCTCCGGCAGCCGCTGCTCGTCACGAGAATTCAATAACAATGGCGAAAACTTGGAATCGAAGGCTAACTGCGGATCGATCATTAACTTTGACGCAAGATGCGGCAAAACCTTGAAACTCGATTCTCGAACAAATCGTGCAGCATGCATTACTTCTACGTAATAGCGAGATCCGGGCCGATCCAAATCTTCTGCCCGCGCAGCAATGCGACTCGCAACTAAACAGATCTCTTTGGTTGAGGAAATGATGGGACGAAGATAAATTCCCCCGTTCGGCCAGCAGTTACAATATTCGCTCCAATTGGCGCGTTCCGATACACCAAGTGCTGCCGGAGAAGTAACAGCGTTACCTAAATCGGGAAAGGGAGGTTCAGAACTTCTCGCTGTGGTCTGATAATCAACACCATCTTTTACCGACCCATTTTTCGTCTTTACATACTTGCCGATTGCGCGACGGGACCATTGTTCAGTAAAGTCTTCCATACCATGCATCCATTGTAATGGTTCGTCGTATGCCTATTGGCTTCATTTCTTCATTGGAACGAGATTCACAGGCTCGCCTGTACAGGCAAACAAGAAAGGTTCTACTATTCCATAAGGGTGCCAATGATCTGTCCATTTTGCGTCGTTCTCTCGATAGATCGCAATACGATCTGCCTTAGAGTCATAGTTCACACTTCCCTCCCCTGGACAAAAGCCGTAAACCGATGCCCAACCAGCGTATATCTTGCTTAATGTTGCTGGTTGTAAAGACTGGAACAAACTGCTTCGTGCAAAAAAGCCCATCGCATCGCTTACTGCGGCAGCCGCGTTTCGCTGCTCCAACTCAATTTGCGCCCCATTTCCTAAATCTTCGACAAGACGATCAGCCTGTGTCATCACCATAACGACACGTTCAAACGGAACTCGTCCTGCCTTGGCCCTAACGTCGTCAAGAAAATCGAGCAACCCTTGGAAGAAGAACTCCGTTGTTTTGGGATCACTTGCGTTTAGGCACACAATCAGAGCCACTGATGAAGCGGCGAGTTCAATCAGTTCACCTCGACTTCGTTCATACTCGCTTTTGTCTTCCCCCTCGGATCGCTCACCAAAGACATGCCCACCTCGTCCATCCAAAACAGTAAGCGTAAAACTTTTGCGCATTGTACGATCTTCGTAATAGCTCTCGTCAACCTTACGTTTCATACCAAAGAACGACGTTTCGACGATGTTTTCTACTTTTACTCGTTGCGTGAACGGGCAGTGCAAATTGAAAATGTACTTTGACGCCTGTAGCGTGCCTGGATGATTCAATTGTCCTGTTTTCGTGATATAGAATGATGATCGAAAGAGTTCCTTGGCTTCCTGATTCACCGGTTCAATGTCAACCTTGCGTCCATTGCTCATTTCCCGCAGAGAAGCTAGTCGCAGGACGGATAATAAAGTTGTCTTGCCCGCTTTAGTGGGTCCGATCATCATGATGTTGGGAGACAATTCTGTGCTCATGGACTAGCTTACTCCTCAAGGTCAATGGACAAATCTTGTTTACATAGCGTTTCAACAGCTGAAGCGCGATCTTCTATCTCTTTTATCAAATGCAGACAAAGTTGGTCTTCAGTTCCGGACACGATCACCCGAATCGCTGCGAGGGCTTGCAAAAACTCGTTCGATGCAGGTGCGAAAGCGTTATCTGTGGGATTAGGGATGCGATCGCGCAGCTTATTCCAGACGTCGCAGAGTCTTGAGCTATTCCACTCTGTTGGAATTTCACCATACCAAGGCCAGGAAGGAATCTTCTGCCGCACCAAGAGAGTTCGTAACCAATCTAAGGCCTGTTCAAGTTCGCTTTGGCGCAAAGCCTGTAAACTGAGTCTTTTTTGAGTGACCGAAAGTTCTATCTTTAATAACGGCAGTCTGCCGACAGACATTTGCAACGCATCGGGTTCTTTCTCAAACTCTAGCAATAGTGCCGCCGCTTTGGCAGGTTCATTCACAAGACACTGTAGGATATCCCGCGATTTCCCACCAAGCTCTTTCGTTAGATCTTCCCAATGGCGTTCGAGTATTCTAAGCAGGGTCTCGCGTTGCACTTGGGCATCGGCGAGATCTGTTGGACTAACGTCGGGAAAACGTTGCTCATATCTGATTGCTTCTGCAAGTAAGCGCCCGACCTCAGTATCAGTAATCACCACGGGGGTTAATGCACTGAGCGGCTGCCGATGGGCTTTCTCAAAGTAATTCCAAGCCGTAACAATACTCCGCAAGCTTTCGCCATGCCAATCGTCACGTTTCCAGAGGCACTTTAAAGGTTCAATCGCGACCCCACTGGCGATCGCATAGAGCCAACGATCCAGCTCTTCATCTTCAACGGAAAGAAAATAGTCCTTCACCCAACGGTTTGTTTCATCGCTTTCGGAGACGCCCAACAAATGTTCGACAATGGTCTCCCCTCTTGCTCTTTGGAATAGCAAGGCAACCTCTCGAACCACTGGCTCGTGCTGATACAAAACATACTGCTGTGGTACAGCCTCAAAATCCCCGAGCACATCTTTTCGACTACCACGAATACGGACACTTTCGCTCCAACTTGGCTGCGACGATTTTGCCTGATGACCCAAACATTTTAGCAGTTGCGGCCATTTGCGAGATTCTATTTCAACGGCATAAATCTCTGGGTGCCTAACAAGGGGTTTATCGCCGACAAGAATGTTTGCAGAACTTCCAGCGGGAAAAAGAAAACGATGCTCATAACGGAACATCTGGGTCGAACTGGCAACATCGTCGCGCAACAGAACTTCGGGTTCCTGCTGTTCATGTTCGTATCGTTCCCGGGCGAACCATCCCACTTTCGCTCCCGCCTCATCTCCAAAGGCCAGACTCACCGTAACTTGATCACCGCGAGCGGATACCTTATGCAATGGAACTTCAATCGCGACTTGCCCTTCAATCCACGGAACAGTCCACTCTGCCCCTTCGATTTGCGTGTCAAAAGGTTCCCACTTTAGGCAGATCTTTTCGGGTGCGCTAACGCCATTAGGAACTCGAATGGATAGCTTCAGTCGTTTCCAAAGTCGCTCCTTAATCGGAACCATTATCCGCTCGAACAACACCTCAACTCTATCTTCCCTAGCTGGAAGCAATAGACATTCAGTAAATCCCTGCCGTTCACCTTCAAACGGAGTCACACGTATTTCAGTCGGCACACATCCAAGCCAATTTAGGGGGACTATAAAGCTCTCGAGAGAAGAATCGACTTCGAACACTTCGCTTGAAGATATCGAATCACCTGCACCAGACTCACCCCAATAAATGCATCTCACACGAACGAATCGCAGATCGGGTTTGCTCCAACGAAGTACGATGTCAGTCCCAAAATCAACCTGCAGGGATATCGATTTGGTACTGACAAAGGTAACGGACTTCTTCTCACCTTGCGTGGATTTCCAACCTACCTTTCGTTCGCCTTGCTGCTTGGGTCGCATTCGCAACAGAAAAACATTCAGCCCCCTTGGCATAACAGCCGAAAGGGTTCTACCAACCTCTTCTACTGTAATTCCGACGCGATGCTTAGTCGCCACATGGGAGTAGAACTCCACTAGCTCTTCATGATCGCGCAATCTCTCCACCAACATGCGCTCGTCCGGTTCTCCGAATCGGCGAATTTCATCACCCGACGCAGTCGAATCGTTTTTCGAGGTTTTTGTGAATAAACTGCGTATTCCTGTAATGATGCTCGACAAGTTGAACGCCTTTCGACATAGCCAATGCTTCTTGCAACTTCAATACTAAGCCCAAGCTTTACCACAATGCTCGCAGTTAGCTGGTGCAGTATCTCCACTTTGGCGCGTTCTACAGTGCCTACAAATTAGCTTACCTGCTCGAGTCAGTTCCGCTTTACGAATGGCTTCTTTTACGAGGTAGCGATTGAATGCATATACTAAGCCACTAACAACCAGAACTCCCCAAGCGAGATCTATGTACCATGGTGCAGACATCCAAATCATTAGCACAAACGGCCCCAATACCAACAGCACAAGCAAGGTGCCCCAAAAGGCGATGAGCCCAACTTTGTTAGTGAGCTTTACAAACCAAGTCAGGTCAACGAATTTCATCAACCATTCGGGTAGGAAGCGAAAAAGGAAATGCAAAATCCCTTCGTTCAATCGTCGTAAGAGAATCGCAATAGAGTCCAGAAAACTAATGACTTCGTCATCTGGTTCTGTCGGCTTCTTATTTTCATTCATAACACTTGTCTTCTAATAGGTACCACTTTGAATTGCGACAGGCACCAGCCCTGCCTCAACGTGTTAGAGATCTTGGAAACTGTATGCAATCAAGATATGAAAGGTCTCTCAAGGAAACAGGGACTATCGTCTCGGTCGTTACCCAAACTTCCAAAACCAATTCGCGTACATCTCGAGCATGCGAATAGCGACTTGAGTTTGCTGCCTTTATCGCTTCCGCATCGGATTGTTCCAGTATAATTCGAACCCGAGTGTACTTTTTCCCGCTTTCATACAACGGTCCATTTCTGCCGTCTTGACAAATCAACGTTTGACCATGAAGCCGCCTTGCCAAACGTCGCGAATATCCTAACTCCAGATCCGGCAACTTGCTAGCAGCATAATCCTCAATTGGCGTGTTGATCCCGTCCAGCCAACCCAAATAGGTATCCATATCCTCCCATGTAACCAACGCTTCCTTTCGCAATTCTATGAACGCGATCATGGAGTGGACTTTCGCGTTGGCGGCCGATTCTAGTTTTTTGCGATCACCAGCCTCAAGTTCTAGCGTCCTTTCAATCGTTGCGTAATCAAATTTCGCAATGGAACGAAGCTCAATGAAGCGACGCTCTTCCTCCGACAAATAAATCCGTTTTCGGACATCGACAAGTCCATCCAACATGCAACCTAAAATGTCGACAGCCAGCATAGTGGCAAGCTTACGCTCAACCCTAAGCCGAAGTTCCTTATATTGCTGTTTCGTAAGATTCAGCGCACTTACGATTTGATTCGGTTTTTCTCCGCTCGCCAAGCGCATCCAATAATCCGCTTCAAGTGGCTTTAGTCGAGTACAATAAGTTCCTAGAAGTTCTTGCACATCAACCGAGCTAAAGTCCCCTTCAGTGACGTAAGACTTCAACGGTATTGCTTCTTCATCTGCAATTGCTGCCATTTGCTCGCGCGAGATCCGTCGGCGATAATTGCATAAGGTCCAACGAATGGCCGTTCGAACAAACGCTGGTGGATTCGGATGCTGAACGAGCTTCTTCTTATACCGAAACAAATCCCCTAAGTTCTTCCAAACACACTCTTCTACATCACCTTTCCGCACTCGACTTCTAAATATTCGGGTCAACCAAGGGACCAGTTTGATTGCCAACTCTCCAAACGCTTCTGATTCGTTGCGAGAGGATTTTTCGTCGTGCGTGTTGAGATGCTTCTGGGATAATACAAAATCCAAAATGAATCCATCAATCTCCTTACTCTCTTTAGTCGCACCAGCGTGTTTGTTTCTTGAAGGGTCCCTTCCTTCAAGCACTTGTATGCCAGACTGACCAAATCCTCTAAAGTCCAACGGGCTCACAGCTGGTATCACTACTTCCGAGCCTTCAGTTTTGACACACTTCAAGTTGATATCAAGATCTTGCTCGGCAAGAAAAGCCATCACATCCGACAGATCGTTACTTTCTCCTTTTGCCGCCAGCTTTGCTACATCCGCCTGCTGCATCGGTTGGAGCTTCACGGATGCCGCTCTTCGGTGGTGCGGACGCATGCGTTCCAATGTCCCGTACCAAAGTTGCTTTTCCTGGTCATAATCAGCGACACAAACCACATCAATGGTCACTTCCTCATCCCATTGCCCAGAAATTACCACAAAAAATGGCCCATCGAGTCGATCGGCTTGAACCGTTACATGAGCAGGCGAGTCGGCTGGCCATTCGATCGAAACCTTGCGACGCGAAATTCTCTCCAGTGCCTCATCGTCGTCCGTATCCGTGGTCTCCCCAAGGCTTACGAGCGTTTCCTCGTCCTGCCAAATCTCAGAACCAACGTTCGAAGTGTCGTCGAGCCCAGGAAGCGTTATCCTTCGCTCAGGAAACAACTCAATAGAGAAAGGGCCTCGTATCCAACTGACGGGGATTAACTCTTGTGGCCACGGCCCAAGTCGAACATCCAAATTCCCATCATCGCGGGTGATTGTTCGAATAGTGACCGAAGATACCTGTTCAACACCACCGCTTATCCAACGGAGTTTAGCCTTCTCAGTATTTCCAAAGGACCTCGTTATGCTCACTAATTTGGTATAAGCCAGCGACTTAACCAAGTGCTGTAGTGAGCTAACCAGAGTTTCGCTCTCCTCCAACCCTTGGCCAAAAGTTACTTTAGCGATAACCTCGGCTTCCATCATTCTCAAGAGTTCGCAAACCTTTGCCGCTTGTGAAGTCATGCTAATCCTATCAGTGTTAGTAGCCTGGGATTGAATTTAACCTAATCCGTACAACTCAAATGCGGCTAGTGTGTTGAGACTGACCGTGTTGGTTTTCAGGAGCTTTCGTCGAGCGGCCGCAACGGCCCTAGCTCTAAGGCAGCGATTGGTTGGATATTCTTCTGAAACGTTTTCATCACGAGATCGTTGATATTGGGTAATTACCTCAGCTGCGAAAAGCGGTGCATCCGCAGCACAAATTGGCCATTTCGCTGCGATCACTGCCCTTGCATCTGCGAGTATGCTCTCGACACAAAATCCAGTGACGTCCTCTTCTGCCGATTCCGCAACTCTTCCAATGCAACAGCTAACTTGGATCAGAAACTCGACACCAGTCAGCCGACATTCCTCCCCAACGACGACTTGATCGCCTTCAAGCCGGTAGAGTTGTGTTCCGCTCCATATGCCATCGCGGAGACGAATTCCTGAAGGTGAAAACTGCCCATGTCCAAGCATTACCAAGACGTTTAGGGGCACTCTCACCGCTCGCGAAAGCGTTTCGAAATTTCCCCGTCCTCTGTCGGCAAGCTTCCATTCCCAACTACCAATGTTTGGCTTCAGTTTTGAAACCAGCCGATTCGTCGCCAAACCCGCTCGATCCGAATCTTGAAAAGCGGAAAACACCAATCCTCTTCGCTGTTCTTGGATTGCACGCTTTGCCTCTTTCTCGCGCATCCAGCCATTCAATACGACTGTCAGAACACTCCGAATCGAATGCACATACTCGAAAAGGTACGTACCTTGATTGAGAAAGAAAGGAATTGGTGTCGCGAGAAGCTCTGAGTCTACTTGAACAATAAGATCGTCTTTTTGCGGGTCGAGATGCTGAACCAATACCTCCAGGTTCCAAATACCTTGCATGGCTTGAAGCAAGTGATTCGTCGATATATTCAATGCATAACGCATCGCTTCTGAATCCTTCGCACCAATCAGACTGGCGAGTCTTCGTACGGTAGTGAGGCAATGAGATTTCTTGTCTGACGTTGCTTGCTCCGTAATCTCGCGTTGTAAATCCGCGGCGAAGAGTTCCGTCAAAAGCCCGCTCCGTGCTTTCCCGAGCAATTTCTCTATCTCATCAAAAAATGCATTCCGAATCCCCATTTGCTCGTCCATCGAATCTGTCGCGTCATCACACGCTTCCAAAATCGACTCTCGAATTCCATGTGAACTCTTGGGATAAGAAAACCAAATTAAGTCCTGCTCAACATCATACTGCTGTACGGCTTTGCGAAGCTGCTCTCGATCTCCTCGTTTCCCTTGACCTTCCGCCAACAACTGTAATTGTTTGTCCTTTTTTGCAAACAAGCCCCACAATAAACTACCGTCACTACAAAACCCAACTCGAAGCAATTTCTCGCTTGGTAACAAGCATCCCGCGATATCCGCTTCAGATATCCCACGTCGTAACGAGGTTGCCAAAGATTCGTCGATCTCGAATCCCTTTGCCGACTCATCAATCCCTAATTCGACGATGTTTTTCAACTGATTTTCGTTGTATCCAAAACAGAGATTATCAAGATCTTTTCCAGTCGAGTCTTCACTCTCCGTTTGTTCGATATCATCCAGATTATCAACAACGCTTGCAGCACTGATCGAGTTTTTGTTTTCGAGATAGCGTTCCAGTACCATGCGGTGCCCCAGCTCTGCTTCCCACTGCAAGGTTTCCTTCCATCGTTCGGTCCGTTCAGCAAGATCTTCAGCGCGGCTGATCCAATCATAGCCCACTTGAATGATCAGTTTTCGAATGTCGATATAGTCCGCTTGACGTCTCTGCCGATCCACCGCTGAAAGCTGCGAATCCGATATCGAGATACGCATCGATTCAACAATGCGTCGACTGATCGATACCGCGAAATCGGGGCGACGATGCCGCATTTGGTTAAGCATTTCATAGGCGGGCACCAAGATATCAATTCCGCCAATCAGTCGACCGTCTTTTGCCTCTAGCCATTCCAAGTCCCCCAAAACCTCAAAGGCGACTCGGAATGCTTCATCGTCACGTCCCGCAATCGAAAGAGACCGAACCCAACTGGCGATCCCGGTTAGTAAATGTCCGACTTGTCGCGTTTCTCTTCGCTTTTTTCTCGCCCCCAATATTGCGAGTGTTAGTAAATCCCCTTCCACTCCTTCTGCAAATGCGGCAGCCATCAGAAAGGCGGCATCTAGAGGACGCCCGATTCGCCTTAGGGCCGTTGAATACATCGTAAAAATAAAATTGCCGTCATCGACAGGCTTAACCTCTTCTCGATATCGGTTGACTGCTTCAGCATATGCAATTTCTGTAGAATACTCCGACACATCGATCGCCAAAAACGCTTCACAAGCTACGACCGTATCTTTGGGACGATCCAAAGCGTTTAATATCCTTAACCATTGCCCAAAGAGTACCTCCCATATTTGTTGGCCGTGCGTTGGAGCAGTTAACGCCCTAAGTTTGTTTGCCACTCCTGCGATATCTTCAACAGTTTCGTCCGTATTGAAAAACGCCAATAAAACTTGATGGGCAATATGAGGTCGTTTGTAACTCAACACCTGAACGGCAGCCACAAACATCGAAACACCCGCGCTTTTCAAACTCACCTGCACTTCCGGCGGTAACTCATCGACAGAACCAAAAACGCTCGATTCCTCATCGATGATAATTAAATTTTCTAATGCACTTCCAATAGCTCGCCCATCCAAATCTTCATCCCCCAAGAATCCAAGACCAGCCAACAACACAACTTCAGCTTCATGGTTTCTTGCGCTTTCTTGTAAGCCTGAGATCAGGTTGATAAGGGCCTGCAACAACAAGAACTTGTTGTTCGCAAAGTGGTTTAGGTCATGCGATATTTGGGCTTTATTCTTATAAGTTTCTCGACTCCAACCCAACACCATTTCATACAATTGGGTACCTGCCTCTGGCCTAGAATTCAAACCCAATAGTGACGCCAGGTTGGCGATATGACCACAAAGAAGCATTGGCTCGCGGTGAAGATCCATTACCGTACTGCCGAAATGATTGCTGATGGCGTAAAGGGCCATCGAGGGCGAAATGCTCATGAGTTGAAATGCGGCCATTCCCCATGGAACATAGGGCATATCAGGCGGCACTCCCAAGATTTGTTTCAAAGTCTCATCGTCAGCGTAGCGCATCTCACGACAAAGCCCTTCGAATCCCTCCAGATCCGCCTTTTCAACATATTCCTCTATGATGGGCAATACACGCTCCAAGTACCATTTCAAATCCGCAGCGTTTACTTCGCTCTCCGCATATGACATGGAGAAAGCAACCGTGGTACTCGCAACAGTACGCAGACGAGATAGCCGCTCTCTGAGCTCATTCAACAGCAATCGTTTCGACATGGAAATCACTCTTTTCATCGGGGCTAAAAATGAGCGTATGCAGATCATTTTCAACTAACGAATACAACGGAAACGAATTGTTTACTTTCTCAAGGGCACTCGCGAAATGGCTATCGCAACTTGGCTGAGACGTCAGGTACCGATTCGTTTTTGCCTTGTCTTATCGCATTCAATTCGACATTGCAACTTTTCCCTAAAACAAGACTCAAACATCCACTGCTAGGTAATTTCGCGCACAACTGTAAACCCTCAGTTTTCAAAAATTGCGCCAGCAGATTATTAAAAACAAGCTGAATAAGAATCAGGTGCAATTTGGTCGAGTTTTTCGCCGATTTTCAGAACACGACTGAATTCTCAACAACCAACAAAACCTACTTCTTTTGGGAGCTATCCACCGAATCGATGAAACAATCAACGAAAGCGTTCGGATAATCGGCTATCTAGCGCTTGTGAGGGCGGCTAGCTTTCGGAGTACACGCGAATAGCCGCCTATAGCGGGAAAGGGAATGCCGCGTCAGGTCAGCGAAGAGTCGAAAAAAAACAGTTCCCCAAGAAGGAGGAACTGTGTACTCGAAGATTTGAATTGATAGATAGGTGAAGTAGACGACTCAAGAATCCGTGAACAAAACTCTTCGCTGGAGATATTGCCGACTATCCTATTTCAACTACATGAGGCTCGCTGGAGGTCTGCGATTCAACAGGGGCCTCAACTCGAGTAGATAGATTCGAATTGATACTTGTCTTATTATCTCCGACACGGCTCGAAGCATCCGCAGATTCCGTCCGAGAACTGCTCACAATGATTCCCGTTTCCGCGTTCACAGCAGGCGGCTTCACGCGGAACAATAGCACGTAAAGCGCCGGGAGATTTAGCAATGTCAAGAAGGTTGCAACCGACAGACCACCCATGATGGCAATCGCCATCGGCCCCCAGAAGACACTGCGTGTCAACGGAATCATGGCCAATATCGCTGTCGCTGCTGTGAGAACGACCGGTCGCGCACGTCGCACAGCAGATTCAATAACGGCCTCCCACTCCGATAAACCGTGTTGCATGTCCTGTTCGATTTGATCGATCAAAATGATCGAGTTTCGCATGTCCATGCCCGCGAGAGCAATCACACCCAAAAGCGCCACGAATCCGAAAGGAGCGTTGAATAAAAGCAAGAACGTCACGGCACCAATTAAGCCCAAAGGGGCGATACCAAAGACCAAGAACGCTTTCTTGAAGTTTTGAACTTGCAACATTAACAGGGTTAGCATGACCAAAATCATCAAAGGGAACATCTCAAACAATGCGAGATTCGCCTTTTCGCTCTCTTCAATCGCTCCACCTCGCTCAATTCGATAGCCAGGAGGTAGACCAGCAATGATCTCACTAAGCTTGGGCATAATTCGACTGGTCACATCGGGTGCCTGCACACCGTCGATAATGTCCGCTCGAACGGTCAACATCGTTTCTTGATTCCTACGCCATAAGATGGGATCTTCTAGCTCGTAAGCAATCTTGGCGACTTGACTCAGCGGCACCACTTGGCCTGTCGTGGTGAACAAGGACAAGTCTGGAATCTGATCAAGCTTTAGTCTTTCGTTCGGAATAGCTCGTACGACCACATCGATCGTTTCCGTCCCCTCTCGATATTGCGCGATGTTCGCCCCTGTAAGTAATGTTTGAAGTGCCGAAGCAATTTCCTGCGTATTGAGCCCCATCGCTCGCGCTCGATCTTGATCGACTTTCAAGCGAACACTCTTCGCTGGCTCACCCCACTCCAAGTTCACATCAACGGTTGCCTTATCTTCACGCATGATATCGCGAACTTTTCCAGCAATTTCCTCGACTTTTAGGCGATCAGGCCCCAGGACGCGAAACTGAACCGGAAATCCAACAGGTGGTCCAAAATCGAGTCGCAGCACTCGCATTTGGGGCTTCGCATAAATCGGATTGTTCTCAATCTCTGCTAACAGTTTTGCTCGCAATGCCTCGCGAGACTTGGTTGAAGCCGTTTGAATGACAATCTTTGCAAAGCTGGTGTTGGGTAAATCAGGATTTAGGGCGAGAAAGAAACGAGCCGCACCGGCTCCGGTGTAGGAAGTATAGTGCAGAGTCGTCCCCTGTTTTGGTTCGTGAGGGCTATGAACGATCAAGTCCCATAGCGCCCACTCATGCTCTTCATGTACGCTAGAATCCACTAGCTCTTTATCGAGAAAGGTTTCCACGGAGCGAACAATTTCGCTGGTCGCGGCAAAAGACGAACCTTCTGGCAATTTGATATCAACCAATAATTCGGGGCGAGAAGATTGGGGAAAGAACTGCTGCTGCAATTTCGTGAAACCAAACATGGCCGCCAGAAACGCTACAACAGTCACACCCACAACTTTCGCAGGGTGACGTACACATACCGTAATGATGGCACGAAGAATTCGATAAAACCTTGTCTGATAAGCATCATGTCCATCGCCATGATGATGGGCCATTTTCTCGGGCAATAACTTCACCCCCAAGTAGGGCGTGAATATCACGGCCACGAACCATGAAGTAATCAGCGAAATTCCAACAACCCAAAAAATGCCACCCGCGTATTCCCCAGCTGCCGAGTTTGCAAAACCGACTGGCAAAAAACCAGCCGCCGTGATCAATGTTCCCGACAACATAGGAAATGCGGTGGATGTCCAAGCAAACGTCGCCGCATCGATACGGCTCCAACCTTGCTCTAGCTTCACTGCAATCATTTCCACCGCAATAATCGCATCGTCTACTAACAATCCTAATGCGAGAATCAAAGCACCCAAACTGATTCGGTCTAAGTCCATCCCCATGGCGTTCATGACAACCAACGAAATGGCCAACACGGACGGAACGCTGAGTGCCACAACGATTCCCGTACGCAAGCCGAGACTCAAAAAGCTCACGACCAACACAATGATGAGGGCTTCTACAAAGGATCTTGTGAACTCGCCCACAGATTCTTCGACGACTGCGGGCTGATAGGAGATGCTGCCTACGTCAATACCCAAAGGTATTTCTGCTTTGCATAATTCAATTTGCTTTCCGAGTGATTTGCCTAGTTCAATGACGTTACCACCTTTTCTCATCACTACGCCTAAAGCCAACGCCGGTTTGCCGTTGTATCGGACAGTGAATCCTGGCGGGTCGTCATAGCCTCGCTTGATCTCGGCGACATCACCTAGACGCAAAACGCGTCCGGCACTTGAAATGGGAACATCGGCAATCGCTTCTGCTGCATCAAATGCACCATCAACTCGAATGAAAACACGATCACTTTCGGTGTCAATTCTCCCGGACGGAGTTACCGAGTTCTGCCGCGTCACCGAATCAAAAATCTGTTGCGGGCTAATGCCTAACGTTGCCAGCTTCGCATGCGAAATCTCGACAAATACTTTTTGTGGCTGAGCCCCGATGATATCCACTTTCTCAACATCAGGAACTCGCACCAATTTCTTGCGTACATTCTCCAAGACCCGCTTGATCTCTGCAGGCGAAAAATCGTCGCCCGTAAAAGCATATAGGGCTGAATAGACATCGCCGTATTCATCATTGACCGAAGGACCTAGTACACCTTGTGGCAATGTCGATTGAATATCGCCAAGCTTTTTGCGTACTTGATACCAAATATCACTAACCTCTTTGCGCGGAGTCTGATCTTTTAATTGAACCAAGATCACCACTCGCTCTGGCAAGCAGTACGTTCGCAAGAAATCTAAATAAGGCGTTTGACGCAATTTGTCTTCAATGCGTTCAGCCACTTGGCTCTGAATTTCTTCCGCAGTAGCTCCAGGCCAATACGCCGAAACCACCGCTGTCTTGATCGTGAAGGAAGGATCTTCCGCGCGGCCCATCTTGAGATAAGCTTGCAACCCCGCCAAACCCGAAGCCAAAATCATGAAGAGAATAAATGATGGATGTGTGACCGCCCATCGAGATAGATTGAAGCTAGTCAGTCCATTCATTTTTGAATCTCCCAAACTCGCACGGTTCGAGATGCATCGAGTTTTTGCACACCGGCCGACACAATGCAATCGCTATCTTTAAGCGGGCCACTCACGGCGACCGTTTCGCCCTGAAAACTTTCCATCGTCACTGGAACCAAAGTGAGCTTGCCTGATCCGCAGTCAA
>Ga0075163_10000247_pt1 | contig 67087 bp, 65 predicted proteins | sample JI1023141ADNA_FD_71478 | JGI IMG/M metagenome (GOLD analysis project Ga0075163, IMG submission 71478) | Wastewater effluent complex algal communities from Wisconsin, to seasonally profile nutrient transformation and Carbon sequestration -... | ecosystem: Engineered > WWTP > Effluent > Algae... | reverse complement strand
GGGAACCACCCCCTTAAACCGATCCAGTGACGAAGCGCTGAAGTAGAAAGATCGACACGAATGGCCGAAAAGAACGACGCTGAGACCAAAAAACCGGCAGAGACAACAACGCGCCGCCGGCTAGAATTGAAGAAGACTGTCGAAACCGGTCAGGTTCGTCAGTCCTTTTCTCATGGCCGGTCGAAAACGGTAACGGTCGAGGTTAAGCGACGCCGCAGCTTTGGCACACCTGCTGAAACGCCAGCACCTGCCGTTGCGGAACCCCCTGTTGGCCAGACCAACGAAAGCTTGCTGACGAATAAAGAGCGGGCATCGCGGGCACGGGCGCTTCAAGATTCCTTCAAGGGTGAAGAGCAACGCCGCGCTGAGGCATCGGAACACGCTAAGCATCTGGAAGAATCTGCTCGTCGCCGCGCCGAAGAAGACGCCCGCCGTCAGGCTGAAGAGGAAATTCGTCGGCGCACCGAAGAAGAAGCGCGCCGCTTGCTTGAAGAAATTCCGGTGGTTAAGGCAACCGAAGGCCGAGCGGTTCGGGTTGCACCGGAACCCGTAACGTCAAACGATGACGATGCCCGGGATAAAAAAGGCGTTAAAACCGATGCGAAAAAAACCCGTCTTGGTCTTGCCAAGGGGGAAGAGCGTCGCAGAACCGGCAAACTAACGGTAACACAAGCGCTGGATAGCGAAACCGCTGAAGAGCGCGTCCGCTCATTAGCATCAGTGCGCCGTGCCCGTGAACGTGAACGGCAGCGTCAACTGGCGGCGGGCCCACGGGAAAAGCAAGTTCGCGATGTTGTTGTGCCCGAAACAATTACGGTTCAGGATTTAGCAAACCGGATGGCCGAGCGCGGGGCGGATGTCATTAAGTCCCTGATGAAAATGGGCGTGATGGCAACCATCAATCAGCTGATTGATGCTGATACCGCCGAACTGATCATCACGGAATTTGGCCACAAGATTAAGCGTGTTTCTGATGCCGATGTTGAAATCGGCCTAACCGGTGTCGAGGACGAAACCGGAGATACCGTCCCGCGAGCGCCGGTTGTCACGGTCATGGGTCACGTTGATCATGGCAAGACATCCTTGCTGGATGCCTTACGTTCAACCGACGTGGTGCAGCATGAAGCCGGCGGCATTACGCAACATATCGGCGCCTATAGTGTGACCTTGGCCAGCAAGCAAAAGATAACCTTTATCGATACGCCGGGTCACGCGGCCTTTACCGAAATGCGCGCTCGTGGCGCGACCGCAACCGACATTGTGATTCTGGTTGTGGCGGCGGATGACGGTGTAAAGCCGCAAACCGTCGAAGCGATTGCTCACGCAAAAGCGGCGAAGGTGCCGATTATTATTGCGATTAACAAATGCGATAAGCCGGACGCAAATCCGGATCGCGTGCGCAACGAATTGCTCCAGCATGAGATTGTCGTCGAAAAAATGGGCGGTGATGTGCAGGATGTTGAAATTTCCGCCGCCAAGCGAACCGGCCTGGCTAAATTGGAAGAAGCAATTCTGCTGCAGGCGGAAATTCTGGAACTGCGCGCCAATCCTAATCGTCCTGGTCAGGGCGTGGTCATTGAAGCAAAATTAGATAAAGGCCGCGGCGCCGTTGCAACGGTCCTTGTTCAGCGGGGCACAATCCGGGTTGGCGACATCTTTGTTGCCGGCGCCGAGTGGGGTAAGGTTCGCGCCCTTGTTGACGACCGTAGTCACTCGATCAAATCAGCCGGACCAGCGATGCCAGTCGAAGTTTTGGGTCTTGGTGGTGTGCCCATGGCGGGTGATGATTTTATCGTCGTTGAAACCGAGGCGCGTGCCCGCGAAGTTACCGACTTCCGGCAACGCGATCGGCGCACCAAGCAAGCAACTGCTGGAGCGCGCGGCACGGTTGAACAAATGTTCACCGCCATTGCTGCGGGTGAAGCGCGTGAGTTACCAATTGTGATTAAAGCTGACGTTCAGGGGTCAATCGAGGCACTGATCGGTGCCTTGATGAAGATGTCGACACCCGAGGTTCGTGTTCGCGTTCTTCATGGCGCCGTGGGCGGCATCAACGAAAGCGATATAACCTTGGCCGCTGCAACCCAAGGACTGGTGATTGGTTTCAACGTTCGCGCCAATCCCCAAGCTCGTGCGCTTGCGAAACGTGACGGCGTTGATATTCGTTACTATTCGATTATCTATAACGCGATCGATGATGTGAAGGCGATGCTGTCGGGTCTTTTGGCGCCACAACATCGCGAAAATCTGCTGGGCAATGCATCCATTTTGGAAGTCTTCAACATCACCAAGGTTGGCAAGGTCGCCGGTTGCCGTGTCGTCGAGGGCGTGGTGAAACGCGGTGCCAAGGTGCGGTTGCTGCGGGATAACGTTGTGATCCACGAGGGAACCTTAAAAACCTTGAAACGCTTTAAGGATGAAGTCCGCGAAGTGCGTGAAGGCAACGAATGCGGTATGGCATTTGAAAACTACACAGACATTCAAGCGGGCGACACCATTGAATGTTTTGAAGTAGAGCAAGTGACCCGGACGCTCTAAGCATCGGCAAGGAATCTTTTTAGTCGATGCCTTAAGGTGGAGGTTTCACACATGCGAATTATTCGTTCGCCCAAGGGCAAAGGCGACAGATCAGCTACGGGCCCAGGTCGACGTCAGCTGCGTGTCGGTGAAGCTTTGCGTCATACTCTTTCCGCTTATATTTCGCGCGGTGAATTACGCGACCCCGATCTGGCCGATATGCCTGTTACCGTAACCGAGGTTTCGGTTAGCCCTGATCTTAAGAACGCTACCGCTTATGTTGTGCCTTTGGCCGGGCGAAGTGCAGAAAAAATCATTCCGGCTCTTCGCCGGGCGGCGCCGTATTTGCGCTCTCTCTTGGCGAAGGAAATCGATCTTCGGGTCGCGCCTCATTTAAGTATCGAACTGGATACGGCTTTTGAAACGGCGAGCCGCATTGATGAAGTTTTGCGGCGCCCAAATGTTGCTCGTGATCTTGCATCGACATCGGATGATAAAAAAAATCAATCATCGTCTGCTGACGAGAACGATGACGATGGCGACTAAACCTCCCCGCCGCCGTAAAGGGCAGGCCATCAATGGCTGGATTATTTTAGATAAACCATCTGGCATGACTTCCACCACGGCGGTAGCGGTGATCAAGCGCTTGTTTGATGCTCAGAAGGCAGGACATGGCGGCACCTTGGATCCGATGGCGACGGGTATTCTTCCCATCGCTTTGGGCGAGGCGACCAAAACCGTGTCCTATGTCATGGACGGCGTAAAGGATTACGAATTTGTGGTTCGGTGGGGTGAGGGGCGTAATACGGATGACGCAGAGGGAATAGTCACTCATACATCCGATGTGCGGCCGTCGACGGAACAGATTAACGCGGCACTGCCCCAATTTATCGGCGATATTTTGCAAACACCGCCGCAGTTTTCGGCGCTTAAGATCGCCGGTGAGCGGGCTTATGATCTGGCCCGGTCCGGCGAGACCGTAGCCCTTGCACCCCGGCAGGTCCGGATTGACACCTTAACCCTGACCGACCAGCCAGATGCGGATCATGCCCGGTTTCGCGCTGTGACCGGTAAAGGCACTTATGTGCGCGCGATAGCTCGAGATTTAGCAATAAAATTAGGGACTTACGGTCATATCACGGCCTTGCGCCGTATCCGAGTCGGGCCCTTTACTGAGGCCAAGTCGATAACGCTGGATAAACTAGAGGCCCTGGGGCATAGTCCCGACCGTCACGCCCATATTCTGCCCGTTGCGACCGCGCTGGACGACATCCCGGCCCTGGCCGTGACGGAAGCAGAGGCGGTCCGATTGCGCGGCGGTCAGCCGGTATCCTTATTCCGGCGCATTGATCTGATGCGGATCGGCGATCTTGATCCGGGCGCGATTGTCCGGGCCATGGACGGCGACAGGCTTATTGCCATTGCCCTCTTCGATGCCGGAGAAATCCGGCCGGTGCGGGTTATTAATTCTTAACCGATGTCGACAAAGGTAAAACGATGAGTGCAACTGAATTAAACAAACAAAACGTCATTCGCGACTACGCGCGCAAACAGGGCGATACGGGATCTCCCGAAGTTCAAGTCGCTTTGTTATCTGACCGAATTGTCAGTCTAACTGAACATTTAAAAACTCACGCGAAAGATTTCCATTCACGTCGTGGTTTGTTGAAAATGGTCGGTCAACGCCGGAGTTTGCTGGATTATCTCAAGAACAAAGATGCTGCCCGGTATGATGCGCTGATCAAGCGTTTGGGCCTGCGTCGCTGATCTGGACAAGCAACAATCGTTACAGACTTTACGGGATGGCCCGCTTTCAGGCAGCGGGGCTGCCGGCGCGGCTCGGGTCGTCCTTGGTTCAATTTGCCAATGGCAAATTTCTGCAGCTTTGCAAGTGCAAGGCGCGGGAGAATTTGCCGTTGGCTGGCCGCGCCTGATTTAGGTGAAGGTAGAAAAAATGTTTAAAGTACATCGTAAAGAATTAGACTGGGGTGGTCGCAAACTGGTTCTCGAATCAGGGAAAATTGCCCGACAAGCAGATGGTGCCGTATTGGCAACCTATGGTGAAACCTCGGTGTTGTGCACTGTGGTTGGGGCAAAGCAACCCAAGCCGGGAATCGATTTTTTCCCTCTCTCGGTTCATTACCAAGAAAAGAGTTTTGCTGCGGGTAAAATCCCTGGCGGATTTTTCAAACGCGAAGGTCGCCCTTCAGAAAAAGAAATCTTAGCATCTCGATTGATCGATCGTCCAATCCGGCCGCTGTTTCATGAAAGTTTCCGTAACGAAACCCAGGTGATCTGCACGGTGATCAGCCATGATCTTGAAAATGATCCGGATATCGTTGCGATGGTGGGCGCATCTGCAGCGCTAACCATTTCCGGTATTCCCTTTTTGGGACCGATTGGTGGCGCCCGTGTGGCTTATATTGACGGCGCTTACGTTCTCAACCCAACTTTGGATAAAATGAAGGACAGCAAGTTGGATCTGGTCGTTGCCGGAACAACCGAAGGCGTGCTGATGGTCGAATCCGAAGCGCAAGAGTTGGATGAAGCCACAATGCTTAAGGCCGTCATGTTCGGTCATAAATCATTCCAGCCCGTCATCAACGCGATCATAGATCTGGCTGAACAATGCGCCAAGGATCCGTGGCCTTTAGCCGAAGCATCGCCAGTCGCCAAGGCGACGGCGGATAAATTGGCGACAGCGGCAACCAAAGATCTCAACGCAGCCTATGGCGAAAAACAAAAGCAACTGCGGTATGAAAAAATTGCGGCGGTGAAAAAAGCCGCGCTTGAAAAATTCGCGGACGATGAAGAAGCCTTGCCGCTAGTTCCGGGACTTTTCAAAGATCTGGAAGCGACGCTCGTTCGTAACGCTATCCTCGATACAGGAAAGCGGATCGATGGACGGACCACGGTTGATATTCGTCCGATCGTTTGCGAAGTCGGCATCTTGCCGCGTGCTCACGGTTCGGCTCTCTTCACCCGCGGCGAAACCCAGGCCTTGGTCGTGACCACCTTGGGCACCGGCCAGGACGAACAGATCATCGATGCGCTGGAAGGTGAATATCGCTCGAACTTTATGCTGCACTACAATTTCCCGCCTTACTCGGTGGGTGAAGCCGGCCGTTTGGGCTCGCCGGGCCGCCGCGAAATCGGCCATGGCAAACTGGCTTTCCGTGCCGTTAACCCGATGCTGCCAAGCAAGGAAGCCTTTCCGTATACTGTTCGGGTGGTTTCTGAAATCACCGAATCTAACGGCTCGTCATCTATGGCGACCGTGTGCGGATCATCCTTGGCGATGATGGATGCCGGCGTGCCGCTGCAACGACCTGTCGCGGGTATTGCCATGGGATTGATCAAGGAAGGCGATAAGTTCGCCGTTCTGTCGGATATTCTGGGCGACGAAGATCACTTGGGCGATATGGACTTCAAAGTGGCCGGTACGGAATCCGGAATCACCGCTTTGCAAATGGACATCAAGATCACCTCGATCACCGAAGAAATTATGAAAGTGGCCTTGGCGCAGGCGCAAAAAGGCCGCATGCACATCTTGGGCGAGATGTCCAAGGCGCTTACCGCGGGCCGCGAAACCGTCAGTTCACGGGCACCGCGGATCACTGTCTTCAACATTCCTCGGGAGAAAATCCGCGAAGTTATCGGCACTGGCGGTAAGGTCATCCGTGAAATCACCGAGACCACAGGCGCCAAGATCGACATTGAAGATGACGGCACCATCAAGGTGGCGGCGGTTGAAGAGAAATCGGCGCAGGCTGCGATCGACTGGATCAAGGGCATTGTCGCCGAACCAGAAGTCGGCGTGGTTTATAACGGCAAGGTAGTCAAGGTTATGGACTTCGGCGCTTTTGTGAACTTCCTGGGCAGCAAGGATGGCTTGGTTCACATCTCTCAACTTTCGGCAGAGCGGGTCGCCAAGACCAGCGATGTAGTCAGCGAGGGGGATGCTGTGAAGGTAAAGGTCTTAGGTTTTGATGATCGCGGTAAGGTTCGTCTGTCGATGAAGGCAGTCAATCAAGAAACCGGTGAGCTTATCGAAATCGAAGGCGGTGACGAGCCGCAAGGTGATGCACCAAAACAACGCAGTGGGAATCGCAGCCGCCGCGACTCCTAAAGCTTTTATTGCTTTCTCGCTTGAAACGGGCGGCGCCTCCGGGCCCGCCCTTTTCTTTTGCGGATACTTTGTCGCGATAGAAAATATCGCCCTAAAGTCGCTGTAATTTGTGCCTAGAATTTACGGATGATTGGGGTCTTCGATAGCGGGTATGGCGGATTGACGGTTTTGCGGTCCTTTGTGGACCAACTGCCGACGGAATCCTTCATTTATTTCGGCGACCATGCCTCTGCACCCTATGGTCCGCGACCTTCGGCCGAGATCGTTGAGTTAACCCGCCGTGCGGTTGATTATTTATTCAACCAAAACTGCCGGCTGGTTGTTTTGGCATGCAATACGGCCTCTGCAGTATCGCTGCGTACTCTGCAGCAGGAATGGTTGCCGAAGGCTTGGCCTGGGCGGCGGATCTTGGGTGTGCTTGTTCCAACCGTTGAGGCCATCACCAACGTGCCCTGGCATATTCAGCGCGCACCGCAACTGATGGAACAGCGCCCGCGAACAGTAGGCATTTTTGCCACGCAAAAAACTGTCGACAGTAACGCCTATGTGCAAGAGGTTCATAAACGCGCACCTGCGATCCGGATTTTACAGCAAGCCTGCCCGGAGCTTGCGGCGATGATCGAAGCGGGTGCTGATCCGCTCATTGTTCGTCCAGCGATTACAGAATATGTCGGTAATCTTATGAGCCATCTTAACGGCGATAGTTTGGAGGCGGTTATTTTAGGCTGCACCCACTATCCGTTGGTGGCCCCGATCTTTCGCGAGATGATTCCTGGAGATACGGTCCTTTTATCTCAGCCCGCGGTCACGGCCCGCGGTCTAAAAGCTTACCTTCATCGCCGGCCTGAATTTCGCTCAACCGAAAAATCATATCGGAAATACATCACAACAGGAGATCCCCAGCGCGTGACATCACTGGCGAGTCGCTTTTTTGGCGAAACTGCTGAGTTTGAGGCTGTGGCGAATTCCTACCAAAAAGCTTTTTAGCTATCGCCGTTGCCAGAATCAGCTTTTATTAAACTGGGATGGGGCATGCCGATCGCGTGATAACCGCAATCAACGTGTAGAATTTCGCCGCTGACTGCAGCACTAAGATCAGACAATAAAAATAACGAGGCGCCGCCAATTTCATCCAGTTCAGGTGTGCGTCGTAGCGGACTGTAATCGCGTGAATAACGGAAGACAGCTCGCGCATCAGAGATTGCGGACCCTGCCAAGGTGCGCATAGGGCCCGCAGATATCGCATTTACGCGGATACCTTGGGGGCCGAGGTCATTGGCCATATACCGCACCGACGCTTCCAGCGCGGCCTTCGCGACGCCCATGACGTTATAATTTGGCATGACCTTTTCAGCACCGATATAGCTTAAGGTCACCAAACTGCCACCATTCGGCATCAACGCCGCGGCTCTCCGTCCCACTTCTGTAAACGAGAAGCACGAAACATCCATCGTGCGAAGAAAGTTGCTGCGCGTGGTATCGACGTAACGGCCTTTCAATTCTTCCTTATCGGAATGGGCGATGGCGTGGACAACAAAATCAAGATTGCCCCAGGTTTTTTCCAACCGGGTAAAGCAGGCCGAAGCACTGGCTTCATCGCCGACGTCACATTCCAAAGTAAGATCGGCACCCAGCTGGCGCGCTAAAGGCTCAACGCGTTTGCCAAAAGCAGCGGTCTGATAAGTAAAGGCAAGTTCGGCACCATGGGCAGCCAGAACGCGGGCGATGCCCCAAGCGATGGAGTGGTCGTTTGCGACACCCATGATTAGTCCGCGACGGCCCGATAAAAGAGGTTGGGGCGCCAAAGATGATTGGGTACGCGGATCAGCGACGAAGGTCATCGGTCTACTTTCGCAAAAACAAGAGTGGCATTGGTGCCGCCAAAACCAAAATTATTGGACATCACGCAAGAGAGGCCGGCGTTATCGATCCGTGTTTGCGTAATGGGCATGCCATCGGCTTCAGGATCAAGGGTTTCGATATTGGCTGAGGCGGCAATAAAATCGTGTTCCATCATCAACAGCGAATAAATCGCTTCATGGGCACCGGTTGCGCCTTGGCTGTGTCCAGTTAAAGATTTAGTGGAGCTAATCCACGGAATGTCATTGCCCATGGCCTCACGAATGGCCTTCAATTCGACGATGTCGCCGGCCGGTGTCGAGGTGCCGTGGGAATTAATATAATCAATGCGCCGGTTAACGCCCTGCATGGCCAAACGAATGCAGCGTGCTGCGCCTTCGCCGGAGGGAGCAACCATGTCCGCCCCATCCGATGTAGCACCATAGCCTACAATCTCAGCATAGATTTTTGCGCCACGCGCCTTGGCATGCTCGAGCTCTTCCAAAACAAGAACACCGCCGCCACCAGAAATAACAAAACCGTCACGATCCTTGTCGTAGGGGCGTGACGCCTTCTGCGGCGTGTCATTGTAGTGGGAAGAAAGAGCACCCATGCTGTCAAACAGAACAGACAAGGTCCAATCTAGTTCTTCGCCGCCACCAGCAAAGACGACGTCTTGCTTGCCGTATTGAATAAGTTCAGTACCATTGCCAATACAATGAGCAGAGGTCGCGCAGGCTGAGCTGATGGTGTAACTCAATCCGCGAATACCGATAGCAGTGGCGATATTTGCCGAATTCGTCGATGACATGGACCGGGGCACCATGTAGGGACCGACACGTTTGGGGCCCTTTTCGCGGGCGATATCCGCTGCCGCGACAATATTGGAGGTTGATGGTCCACCCGAGCCCATCACGATACCTGTGCGCTCGTCTTTGATTTCTTTTTCGCTGAGGCCCGCATCCTTAATCGCCTCTTGTAAGGCGACATAATTATAGGCCGCTCCATCACCCATAAAACGCCGCAACCGGCGATCGATTAAGCTATCAACATCAAGATTGATGGCGCCACAGACGTGTGAACGAAAACCACGCGCCTTATAGTCTTCGGAAAAAACAATTCCCGATTTTCCGGATCGCAGCGACGCCACAACCTCGGCCTTATTATTGCCAATGGAAGAGACGATCCCCATCCCCGTAACGACAACACGGCGCATCAAGGTCTCCTTAGATTAAGTGCGGCAAGCGCTGACAGGTGACACAGGTTAGAATTAGTGAGTAGCCATAGCGTCAGCAGCAGAAAATAATCCAACGCGCAGATCTTTAGATTCATAGATCATTTGGCCATCAAGCCACATTTGGGCATCAGCAATGCCTAAGACAAGCTTACGCATGATGACCCGCTTAATATGGATATGATAGCGCGCTTGCTTTGCCGTCTCCAAAACCTGCCCAGAAAATTTAACTTCACCAACACCAAGCGCGCGGCCGCGTCCGAGGCCGCCAAGCCAACCGAGAAAAAATCCCACCAACTGCCACATGGCATCCAGCCCAAGACAGCCTGGCATAACGGGATCGCCTTGGAAGTGGCATTTGAAGAACCACATGTCAGGGGTGATATCTTGTTCAGCGACAATCTCGCCTTTCCCATAGTTGCCGCCGGTATCGCTAATTTTCACAATCCGGTCGAACATCAGCATGGGCGGCAAAGGAAGCTGAGCGTTTCCAGGACCAAACAAATCGCCTTTGGCGCAAGAGATAAGGTCTTCGAAGGTAAAAGAAGATTTTTTAGTCACGGGGATGGGGCGTTCCTTGAAGGTGAAGCCGGATGGCTAAAGCACTTAAGTTTAAGGGACTGAACCATAGTCTGCCCGGCAAAAGAATTCAAATTTCCTCTCTTTCCCATAAAACCGGTTTTGAGAAAGTTAAGCTAGGTCTTTACCTTGAAGGCAGGAGAGCCCATATTTCTGTCATGACCATGCGCCCCTTTACCCCAACTATCGAGATGTTGCGTCGCGCTAAGCTGCGCCCAACGCGGCAACGCCTTGCTTTGGCTCAGATTTTGTTTGATCCCGGCCATCGTCACGTGACCGCTGAGCAGCTGCATGCCGAGGCACAAAAGGCCAACATCCCTGTGTCACTGGCAACAGTTTATAACGCATTACATCAATTTACTGCGGTGGGATTACTGCGCCAGGTTGTAGTCGAGGCTGGTCGAGCCTATTTCGATACAAATATTGGGGATCACCATCATTTCTTTTTTGAAGATACCGGAGTTTTGCAAGATGTTCCGGCTGATGCCGTGGTGGTTGCCGATTTGCCGTCACCGCCCAAGGGCGCAAATCTTTCCCGGGTGGATGTCATTATCCGGCTCAAAGGCAAGTCCGAAGCGTAATTGCGAAGGATTCGCAATAAGATAAAAATTTTATTTTAATCGTTCTAAAGTATTGACGACCCCCATCTCACTTGCCATATCCTTAGCATAACACATCGACATACCTCGAAGCTTGAGGCCGCTCTATGGGGCGTCAGCCGGCGCTTGAGAGGAATGATCGAGAGGATTGGATAAGGAGAAATTAAGATGGCGCTTAAAGGCTCAAAGACAGAAAACAATCTTAAGGCGGCGTTTGCGGGCGAAAGCCAAGCTAATCGGCGCTATCTTTACTTCGCACAAAAAGCGGATGTTGAAGGTTACAACGACGTTGCGGCGGTTTTTCGTTCCACTGCTGAAGGCGAAACCGGTCATGCTCATGGCCATTTAGAGTTTTTGGAAGTGGTGGGTGATCCTGCGACCGGCAAACCCATTGGCCCAACGAACCACAATCTTCAGGCGGCCATTGCCGGTGAAACTCACGAGTATACGGATATGTACCCAGGCATGGCGCGGACGGCGCGTGAAGAAGGCTTCGAAGAAATTGCCGATTGGTTTGAGACCTTAGCCAAGGCCGAGAAAAGCCACGCGGGTCGTTTCCAGAAAGCATTTGAATCTTTAGATAAGTAAGAACAGTACGGCGTCACTTCTTTACAAAAGAGGTGACGCTGGCGTTTTAAACGCCGAAAAGCGCAGCTCTAAAGGAGATCCTATGCGCGAAGGCAGCCTCGATGCGCCGGTCCGCCATCCTCTGAATTGGACCCAGCCTGAGTTTTGGGATGAGGCTACCCTTGATGCGGAAATGCGGCGCGTCTTTGACATATGCCATGGTTGCCGCCGTTGTTTTAATCTGTGCGACAGTTTTCCACGGTTATTTGATTTAGTCGATGCTGCTGGTGATGCAGAGCTGGGTGGCGTAGTCAGCGCTGATTTTAAACCTGTCGTTGATGCCTGCACCTTGTGCGACATGTGCTTTATGTCGAAATGCCCCTACGTGCCGCCCCACCCATTTGATGTCGATTTTCCGCATCTTATGTTGCGGTATCGCGCCATCGAATTCCGAAAAGAAAAATGGTTCAAGCTGAGTGATCAGCTGATTGAAACGGACCGTAACGGCAAGCTAGCAGCGCCGGTTGCGCCAGTTGCTAATTGGGCCATGTCAACGGACAACAAAACCACGCGCCCGCTTCTCGAAAAAATAGCTGGGGTTGATCGCCGCGCGACCCTGCCAAAATTTCATCAAGAAACTTTAGTGGCTCAGGCAAGAAAAAATCCGCTGCCAGTGAATACCAAAGCACCAGCTTTCGGCCGTAAGGCTGTGCTGTATGCGACCTGCATCGCTAACTATAACAATCCGGCCATTGGAGATGCCGCGCGGCGGGTCTTGGCGCACAATGGTGTTGATTGCCAGGTCGCCTATCCCCGCTGTTGCGGCATGCCTCACCTGGAACGAGGTGATCTTGATCGAGTGGCCAGTCATGCACGCGAGGTTGCGGCAAGTCTAAAACCTTATATTGATCAAGGTCACGATGTGGTGGCGTTGGTTCCTTCTTGTGCTTTGATGTTGAAATTTGAATGGCCGCTTCTGTTGCCGGATGATCCCGATGTAAAAGCCTTGGCCCAAGCAACCTTTGATACCAGTGAATACATTGTCGATATTGCCAAGCACGAAGGATTAGTCGACGGTTTATCAGCGCTGGATGGTGGTATCGTGGTGCATTTGGCGTGCCACGCTCGGGCGCAAAACATGGGGGCTAAGGCTGCAGATATGTTGCGGCTCATCCCAGGCAGTCCTCCTAAGGTAATCGAACGCTGTTCGGGCCATGGGGGGTCGTGGGGTGTCATGAAGGAAAATTTTGACGTTGCCCTCAAGGTTGGCCGGCCTGTTGCGCGGCAGGTCGCCGAAGCAGAGCCCTGCCACGTTGCATCCGAATGCCCGCTCGCCGCAGCTCATATCATGCAAGGTGTTGAGTTTTTACAAAAAGATAAAAAAGCGGCTCAACCAAACAATCCAGTTCATCCTATCGAATTGGTGGCTCGCGCTTACGGCCTCGTTTAACTATAGACACGTCTCGTCAACGAAGGTTCGCGCACATAAATCTCTGTTAGAAGGAGCGCATCCATGGCCAAGCAATCTTTGACCCGCAACGATATTATGGATATGCCGTCTTATGAAAAGACGCGGGCCGAAAAACGTCAAGATGTTGTAGCGCTCAAGCGGGATCGTCGAATCGGTGTTGGCCCTTATGCGACATTCTATTTTGAGTGTTACGACACCATGTGGTGGCAGGTTCATGAAATGCTCCGCATTGAAAAGGGGGGAGAAGAGCAAATCGCCGATGAACTAGCGGCCTATAATCCTTTGATCCCAAAAGGGGACGAGCTAGTTGCGACAGTCATGTTTGAAATCGATGACCTTGATCGTCGCAAAAATTTCTTGGCAAAATTAGGCGGCATTGAAGAAACAACATTTTTAAAGTTCGGCACCATGGAAGTAAGAGGAAAAGCCGAGGCAGATGTTGACCGTACCGCAGCTGATGGCAAAGCATCTTCCGTTCACTATATCCATTTTCCTTTTACAACAGAGCAAAAAGCCGCTTTTTCCAAAGCAGGAACCAAAGTCACTTTAGGATTTGATCACCCATCTTATGCACACATGACAATCTTGCCAGAAAATATCCGCACTGCTTTGGCGCAGGATTTTACTTAGTGCAGTTGCCGTTCTGGCTGGATCATGCGCCCTAACTTTCCACCCCCAAAAACGTGAAAATGCAAATGGGGAACTTCTTGATGCGCATCGCTACCGCAATTGGATAAGCAACGATAACCGCTTTCCGTAATACCCAATAGGTTAGCAACCTCGCCAATCGCGCGCATAAGCTCGGCTATTTCTTCGGCGGAGGCTTTGGCGGTGAAATCTGCAAGTGAGACATAAGGACCTTTGGGAATAACCAATGCGTGAATCTTGGCTTGCGGGGCGATATCGTGAAAAGCCAAGACATGCTTTGTTTCGTAGATTTTCTTACAGGGAATCTCCCCACGTAAAATTCGTGCAAAAATATTCTGGGGATCATAATCCATGATTATGCCTTCTCGTCCGATGAAGAGGCGCTGCGCCGGCTGCGTAATTTTTCCCAAATAGTCTCTGGCGCTAGGCCGCGCGATGCCCATAAAACTATAAGGTGATAAATTAAATCGGCACTTTCATTGGCAAGATCATCCAGGGCGCCTCTTTCACCTTCCAGGGCAACCTCGACCGCTTCTTCGCCAACTTTTTGGGCAATTTTTTTGGGGCCCTTTGCAAATAGTCGAGCCGTTCGTGATATGCCGTCACCCGACTTTTGTCGCTCCAGAATTACTTGATAAAGTTCGTCCAAAATATGCTGCGAAGAATAAGGGGTCATCGGCGGCTCGCTTGCAGGCAGGAAAGACCAGACACGTTTTTACCAGGTTCCATAGAACTACGCATCTGTTGCATAAGTTAAATTTCGGTATGAGGTCGTACGGGTATTCCGGCACTGATTAGCCGAGCTTTGGCTTCGGCGACAGTAGCTTCACCATAATGAAAAATCGATGCCGCCAAAACAGCCGAAGCGTGACCTTCTTTAACGCCATCAACCAGATGATCAAGATTGCCCACCCCGCCGCTGGCGATCACGGGAATCTTCAGACTATCGGCAACGCGGCGCGTCAGAACAAGATCGAATCCTTCTCTGGTACCATCGCGGTCCATCGATGTCAGTAAGATTTCACCGGCGCCGTAACGAGCTATGCGCTCTGCCCAGGCAACGACTTCTAGGCCGGTGGCATTGCGCCCACCATGGGTAAAAACTTCATAACGGCCCGGCAGTGTTTGTTTCGCATCGACAGCAACAACGATACATTGACTACCAAATTTTAATGCTGCGGCCTTGATGAATTCTGGGTCACGTACCGCCGTGGTATTAATCGAAACTTTATCTGCACCTGCCAAAAGAAGCCGGCGAATGTCATCAAGACTACGCACACCGCCTCCCACAGTCAGCGGCATAAAACATTGTTCAGCGGTTTTAGCAACAACATCCATAAGCGTATCGCGATTATCGGAACTGGCGGTAATATCTAAGAAGCACAGCTCATCGGCACCTGCAGCATCATAGATCTTCGCATGTTCAACCGGATCACCAGCATCACGGAGATCAACAAAGTTAATGCCCTTAACAACCCGGCCGTCCTTTACGTCGAGACAAGGAATAACACGAACCTTCAACATGGGGAGCTCAAAACACCAAGGGCTTCGGTAAGATCGATGCGGCCATCGTATAAAGCGCGCCCAGATATGACTCCAGAGATTTTTTGCGTTTTCTTTAACACGCGCAAATCATCCAAGGTGGCGACACCGCCACTGGCGATGACCGGGATCGGTACCGCCTCAGCTAGGGCGAGGGTTGCTGAAATATTCGGGCCACCTAAAACGCCGTCACGATCGATGTCAGTGTAAATCAGTGCAGCAACCCCGGCATCGGCAAAACGGCGCGCTAGATCCAAGGCGGTAACAGCGCTTGTTTTAAGCCAGCCATCGGTGGCAACGAGACCGTTGCGGGCATCAATGCCAACCGCAATCCGACCGGGAAATTTATCGCAAACCATCCGAACGAAATCAGGATCTTGCAAAGCAATCGTGCCAAGGATAACCCGCGATATCCCTGCATCAAGCCAGGTTTGAACCGTTGCGAGATCACGGATGCCGCCGCCCAATTGAACGGGAATAGAAATCTTTTTTAAAACAGCGCGGACAGCGTCGGCATTAGCAGGCTTGCCCAGAACGGCGCCATTCAAATCAACAAGATGCAACCATTGACAGCCGGCATCAGCGAACCGCTGAGCCGGAACGGTAGGGTCATCGTCATAAACAGTGGTTGCGGCAAAATCCCCGCGCCTTAACCGCACCACCTTGCCATCTTTTAAGTCTATGGCTGGATAAAGGATCATGTTGCGACGTCGCTTGGGGAAGGTTGATCGAGATTTTTATAATAGTAATAGCCTTTCAGTATCCGATCGCCGACTTTGGCATACTGAGGGTTGCATCCCCACCTGATCCACCCATTAGCTTCATAGACTTCGATCGCTCGGGTTTGGGTTTCACGCACATCAAGATTCATTTGCTCAAACTTTAAGTCTCGGGCGCGGTCCTCAGCGGCAGAAAGAATTAATCGCGCCAATCCGTGGCCGCGGGCCCAAGGAGCAACAAAAAAGCTTTGCAATTCGATGCGGAAGCGAGTGGCTTCGCTGTTGCGACTGGGGCGGACCAATTGCAGGGACGCCGCAATGGTATCATCAAGGCGGCCGACAAAAAGCTCGCGCTCGGGAACTAAGAGAACACCCCGCCAATACTGTTCAAGAATAAAGCGGTCGGGTGGTTTGATCCATCCAAATCCACCCCCATCTTCGATCGCTGACTTAGTAGCGTCGCACAAATCGCTTAAATCGGCACTATCCAAACGGGCGATTGATTCAGCTGAAATGGTGGGGCGGGTCTCAGCGTACATATCCTAATCCTTCACGGGTAACAAAATCATAACAGCCAAACCATGGCGTCTAGTTATAGCGCCCAGGTGATCATGGCGACCAGGTGAGAAAATTTCGTAACAGGCGTAATCCCATGGCTTGGCTTTTTTCAGGATGAAACTGCGTGCCAACGATGTTGCCAGTCCCAACGGCGGCAATCAAAGTCTCGCCATGATCAGTTGTCGCTAAGATAGTATTTACCGGCGCATCACGGAAAACGTAGGAATGTGCAAAGTAGGCGTGCTCATTTTCCGCAATTCCTGCAAAGACAGGATGGCGCTTACCCGCCGCACTGAGATTAAGCGCATTCCATCCCATATGCGGTATTTTGCAAGTGGGATCGGTGGGGGTGATGGCGTTCACTTCACCCGTGATCCAGCCAAAGCCCGGCGTGACACCGTGTTCACGGCCCTGAGTTGCCATCAATTGCATCCCAACACAGATGCCAAAAAAAGGCCGCTGCTTGTTTTTAACGGCGTCGATTAAGGCTTCTTCCAATCCGGGCACAGCCGCGACACCTTGACGGCAATCAACAAAAGCTCCCTGACCCGGAAGAATAACCCGATCAGCTGCGCGTACAACGCTGGGATCTGCAGTCACTGTAATTGATCCGGGACGGCCGGTTTCCTTATGGGCACGTTCGGCAGCCTTTGCCGCCGAGCGCAGATTGCCCGAGCCATAATCGATAAGGGCGACGCGCATGGATTAGCGCTCCGCCCCGGAAAAATGGTACCATCTTTGCGTTGCGCCATCGACATTGCGGCCGAAGATGATCGCCGGTTGCCACCAACCCCGTCGGGCCAAATGGGCACGCAGAAAATCGCGGGCCTCAAAAGCAAATATGATCTGTACTGCAAAACCCAAGGCAGTGACGATATTGGGAGAGAACCCCCACCGCGCTTGAGCAACGAACAGGACGGCACCGATCAAAATCAAAACTGCCGATTCAATCCAGAGACGATGATAGAGCGACCAAAAAAGAGGAAATAAGAAAGCCCAAAAAGAAAACCCTTCTTTGATAAGAAGAGGATCGGCCCCATGCTCTGAAGGAAGATGAACAGTATATGCGCGCATCAATTTTCTTTATAAAACGCCTTTGGTTGATGGGACGGCGGTTGCTTGGCGCGGATCGATCTCAACGGCAATTCTTAAAGCGCGGGCTAACCCTTTATAGCAAGACTCGACCATGTGGTGAGTATTCGTGCCGTAAATAGTTTCGACATGAAGGGTAAGTCCTGCACTCATGGCAAAGGCGTGAAACCATTCTTTAAACAGCTCGGTGTCCATCTCCCCCAACTTGGGACGCTCAAGCGGAACTTTCCAGATCAGATAAGGACGGTTCGAGGCGTCAAGAGCAACCCTGGTCAGGGTTTCATCCATAGGGATCAACGCATCACCGTACCGCCGAATACCACGCCGATCGCCTAAGGCCTTGGAAAAAGCCTCACCCAACACAATGCCGGTATCTTCTGTGGTGTGGTGAAAATCGATGTGAAGATCGCCCTCGGCCCGCAGGGTAATGTCCATCAGACTATGCTTGGCCAGCTGTTCGACCATGTGATCTAGAAAACCGATACCCGTCGCCACGTCGTATTGCCCTGTTCCATCAAGCGAAAGGGTCGCGGAAATCCGTGTTTCTTTGGTTTTCCGCTCGATGGTGGCAGTGCGTCCCGCAGTGGAAGGTTTGACCGATGATAGGGGCATAAAGGCCTCGCAAACTATATTCTTTCTTGTACCCCGGGCCAGGGCTTATGGGCAACAAGCAAAGGCAAATCTGCGGATTTTGCCGCGGTTCGCCGAGTGTGCCTCGGGTCTTGGGGGCTCGTCACTGGCCACCAGAAATAGTCCCAGGGTTGACCAGTGGGCCTATAGTTCTTACTTGTAGCTTATGTCGCCTTTCACCACGACCTCTACTCCTGACCCAACCTGGCACGGAACCACCGTGGTCTCTTTACGTAAAAATGGCCGGGTTGTTGTCGCTGCGGACGGTCAGGTCACCCTTGGTAACACAGTCCTAAAGGCGAACGCCCGCAAGGTGCGCCGCCTGGCAGGGGGGCAAGTGTTGGCAGGATTTGCGGGGGCGACCGCCGATGCCTTCGCCCTGTTTGAGCGTCTCGAAGCCAAATTGGAACAGCACCCCGGGCAACTGGCTCGGGCCTGTGTTGAATTGGCTAAGGATTGGCGGACCGATCGATATTTACGCCGGCTTGAAGCCATGATGGCGGTTGCCGATAAGGACGTATCGCTTCTGTTGTCGGGAACCGGGGATGTTTTGGAACCGGAAGACGGGTTGATCGGGATCGGATCGGGGGGGCCTTTTGCGCTTGCCGCTGCACAGGCGCTGCTGATTATCGATAGTTTTGATGCCGAGGCGATCGCGCGCCGCGCCTTGGATATCGCCGCCGATCTTTGCATCTATACCAATAAAAATATTATTGTGGAGAGCCTGTGAGTCAGTTTAGCCCGCGGGAAATTGTTTCCGAGCTTGATCGACATATCGTTGGCCAAAATGATGCCAAACGGGCAGTGGCCGTTGCCTTGCGTAACCGGTGGCGCCGTCAGCAGCTTCCGCCCGAACTGCGCGACGAAGTTTTGCCCAAGAATATCCTTATGATCGGACCCACCGGCGTTGGAAAAACAGAAATAGCCCGGCGCCTGGCTCGTCTGGCAGAAGCACCGTTCATTAAGGTCGAGGCGACAAAATTTACCGAGGTTGGCTACGTCGGCCGTGATGTTGAATCGATCATTCGCGATCTTGCCGAGATCGCCGTTCACGAGGCGCGGGATCGTCACCGCAAAGACGTGATGGCCAAGGCAGAACTCAAAGCCGAAGAGCGCGTGATCACGGCCTTGGTTGGCGCACAAGCGACTGCAGAAACCCGCAGCAAATTCCGTCAAAAACTACGCGCTGGTGAGTTGGACGATCGTGAAATTGAAATCGAAGTTCAAGACTCCAGCATGGCCAATATGCCAACCTTTGATTTTCCGGGTGGGAGCGCGCAGGTTGGTGTCGTTAACTTCAGCGAAATGTTGGGTAAAGCATTTGGGTCGCGCCTTAAACCGCGACGGATGACGGTGCGGGACGCTTATGACGTCTTGGTTTCCGAAGAAGCGGATAATCTTTTGGATCGTGACGAAGTTGTGCGTGAAGCGTTGAAAGAAGTCGAAAACAACGGCATCGTTTTTATCGATGAAATCGATAAAATCTGCGCCCGATCGGAAATGCGCGGCGGGGCTGATGTGTCGCGTGAAGGTGTGCAGCGAGATCTTCTGCCCCTGATTGAAGGCACAACAGTGGCGACAAAACACGGGACGGTGAAAACAGATCACGTGCTGTTCATTGCCTCAGGCGCTTTTCATTTGGCTAAACCGTCAGATCTTTTGCCGGAACTTCAGGGCCGACTACCGATCCGGGTCGAGCTGACGGCCCTATCCGAACAGGATTTTCAGCGTATTCTTACTGAACCCGAAGCAAATCTGATCCGGCAGTATCAAGCCTTGATGGCGACCGAAGGCGTTAATTTAGTATTCAAATCAGAAGCGATCGCAGCGCTCGCTAAGCTGGCGGCGGAAATTAATTTGAAAGTGGAAAATATTGGCGCCCGCCGTCTGCACACGGTGATGGAGCGACTTCTGGAGGAGATCAGTTTCGCCGCGTCTGATCGAAACGGCGAAACCATTACCATCGATGCCGCCTTGGTGCAGGAACGGCTCGCCATGCTGGCCAGCAACGCTGACCTTAGTCGGTTTATCCTTTAGCTAATTGGCCGCAGCCTAACTTGCCTCGGCTTGGCGCTCAAGTCGCTTACGCATATTCGGATCAAGATGACGCTTACGCAGGCGAATGTTGCTCGGTGTTACTTCAACCAACTCATCATCGGCAATATAAGCGATGGCTTGTTCAAGAGTCAGAATCCGCGGCGGGGTTAACCGCACGGCCTCGTCCTTTGAGGTGGTGCGAATGTTGGTCAGCTGTTTGCCTTTCATCGGATTGACTTCAAGATCGTTATCGCGCGTGTGTTCGCCGATGATCATGCCGCGATAAACCTTTTCGCCGGGATTGATGAACATCGAACCGCGCTCTTCAAGATTCCACAAGGCGTAGGCGACAGAATCACCATCGCCGTTCGAGATCAAAACACCGGTTCGCCGTCCGGCGATGGGACCTTTGTATGGGGCGTAACCGGCAAATAACCGGCTCATGATTCCGGTGCCGCGGGTATCGGTCAGAAACTCGCCGTGATAACCGATAAGACCACGTGCGGGTGCCTTGAAAGTCAAGCGAACCTTGCCGCCGCCTGAGGGGCGCATGTCTTGTAACTCAGCTTTACGTTGGCTCAGTTTTTCTACCACCGCACCGGAGTAGGCTTCATCAACATCAACCATGACGTCTTCCATCGGCTCTTCCCGCGCGCCATTGGCGTCGGTACGCAACAGAACACGCGGCCGGCCTACGGACAATTCGTAGCCTTCGCGACGCATGGTTTCAATCAGAACGCCCAGCTGCAATTCACCACGCCCGGCGACTTCAAACGCGTCCTTATCGTCGCTTTCGCGAATGCGGATCGCAACATTGCCTTCTTGTTCGCGGGCAAGACGGGCAGCCAGCTCGCGACTGGTGACCTTGTCGCCTTCCTTGCCGGCCAAGGGTGAATCATTAATGGAAAATGTCATCGCCAAGGTCGGCGGATCGACCGGCATGGCGGGCAGGGGATTTGTTGCATCCATTGCCGCAATGGTGTCGGCAACTGATGCGGTGGTGAATCCGGCAACGGAAACAATGTCTCCGGCCTCGGCTTCATCCACGGGAACGCGCTTTAGGCCGCGGAAGGCGAGTAATTTGGTAATACGACTTTCTTCAATCAAGCTACCATCTCGCGATAACGCTTTGGCGGGCATGTTGAGCTTGATCTTACCGGAGGCAATGCGTCCGGTAAGAACCCGGCCAAGATATGGATTGGCCTCGAGAATGGTCGCCAACAAAGCGAACGGCTCCTCGGTTTTGCCGGCAACACTGGGGGCGGGAACATGTTTGACGATCAGATCAAACAACGACTCCATGTTTTCGCGCGGACCATCCAAGGTCTCACAAGTCCAACCGTTGCGGCCTGAGGCGTAAAGGATCGGAAAATCCAGCTGATCATCATTGGCGTCGAGTGCGGCAAAGAGATCAAAAACTTCGTTGATGACTTCATCGGGCCGCGCATCGGGCCGGTCAATCTTGTTGATGACCACGATGGGCTTAAGACCCAAGGCCAGCGCCTTCATAACCACGAATTTTGTTTGCGGCATGGCGCCTTCAGCCGCATCCACCAGCAAGACCGCGCCGTCGACCATGCCCAAAATACGCTCCACCTCGCCGCCAAAGTCGGCGTGGCCTGGCGTATCAACAATATTTAAACGCACACCTTTCCAGTCAACGGCAGTGCATTTAGCAAGAATGGTGATACCACGCTCACGTTCCAAATCGTTGGAATCCATCGCGCGCTCGGCGACTTGTTCATTGGTACGGAAAGTACCGGATTGTCGCAACAGGGCATCGACCAAGGTTGTTTTACCATGGTCAACGTGGGCGATAATAGCAAGGTTACGAATATTCATGAGCGCAATAATCCTTATGCGTGTTGCGGGAGGCGCAGTTTCCCGCGAATGAAATCCTGCAGAGGCACGATAGGTCGTGCACCGAAATGAGAAATGACTTCAGCGGCGGCAAGACCTCCCAAACGGCCACAAGTTTGCCAATCGGCACCGCGGATAATACCGGATAGAAAACCTGACGCATAAAGATCGCCAGCGCCGGTCGTATCGACCACATGGTTCACTTTTTCCGCGTCGATTACGTGCACTTCATCGCCAGCAACAACAACCGACCCTTTTTCGCTCCGGGTTAAGGCCGCAACAGCACAATCATTCCGGACGTGCTGCAGCGCATCGTCAAACCGTGCCGCTTCGTACAAGGTGACAACTTCGTGCTCGTTAGCGAACAGAATATCTATATGGCCAGCGACTAATTCACGAAAAGAGTCGCGATGGCGCGTCACGCAAAAAGGATCAGACAGTGTGAGCGCGACTTGCCGACCATGATTATGGGCGATTTCAGCCGCCTTGATGAAAGCGGCTTTCGCTTCAGGCTTGTCCCAAAGATAACCTTCCAAATAGGTAATTTTTGACGCGGCGATAAGCTCTTCATCAACATCATTTGGGCCTAAATGAACGCAAGCTCCAAGATAGGTATTCATGGTGCGCTGAGCATCAGGGGTAACAAAAATCAAACAGCGCGCGGTAGAGGGACCATGGGTGCCGGCTGGGGTGGCGAAATGCACGCCCAATCCTTTTAAGTCGTGGCGAAACACGGCGCCCAGCTGATCATCGCGCACCTTGCCGATATAGGCGGCCCGGCCTCCCAGAGACGCAATTCCGGCGGCGGTATTGGCGGCAGATCCCCCCGACATTTCTACGCCGGTGCCCATCAAGCCATAGAGGGCCTCGGCCCGCACCTCATCAATCAGAGTCATGGCCCCTTTGGCAAGATCGTGTTTGACCACAAAATTTTCTTCGGCATGGGCCAGCACATCGACAATAGCATTACCGATGGCAACGACATCGTGGTGCGATCCGTCAGATGAGCGGCGCGAAGGTTTAGCGGAAGTCATGGAATCCTCGTAAAGCCAGCTAAAGGCGCGCGCACTATAGCGGGGTTAGCGCCGCGGGCAAGGGAACAATCAGCCAAGCTGGGCTTTTCCCTAGGATTTTCCTTAGATACCTCGGGGTTAAGGAAGCCGGTTAAAGCCCCAGGTTGTTCTATGGTAAGAGGTACCACGGGCGCAATTTGCGGTTAAAGCGGGCTTCGGAAGGGGTATTGCGATGCTGAATGACTTCTCTAAAGCGGTTAGCCAGTTAAATGACCCGTTATTTCGGCGTATTCTCCTGCGCGGAATAGGCGCAGGCGTGATCGTATTTGTGGCCCTAATTATCGGCGCCTTCGCCCTGCTGAGCCTATTTCAGGCCACGAATATCGCCTGGCTTAATGTTGCCATCAGCTTTTTGGGGGTTTTCGCCGCTGGATATGTGGCTCTCCTCCTCTTTCCGGCGGTAATCGGGTTAATTGTCGGATTTTTTCTGGATGACGCGGCCGCCGCAGTGGAAATGAAGCACTATCCGGCACTCCCACCGGCTCGGGCGGCGTCTTGGTCGGATTCTTTAGGGGCCAGTACTCGGCTGGCTGGGGTAACCCTCCTGATTAACCTTATGGCGTTGCCGTTCTATCTGGCGCTGCTGTTTGCCCCGCCCTTAGGCTTTATGCTGTTCTACGCTTTAAATGGATATTTATTGGGACGTGAATATTTTGAGCTAGCGGCAAGCCGTCGGGTCGATTCAATAACAGCGCGAAATCTACGTAAAAGACATCGAGTTCTTGTCTATGTCGCCGGGGTTGTCATCGCTTTTTTGTTTTCGATACCGTTCGTGAACCTGATCGCCCCGCTTTTGGGCGCGGCGTGGATGGTTCATCTTTTCCACCGGGTGTACCGGCAGAACTAGATTTACGTACAGATAAACGTGGTGGTGGCACAGCCCGGATAAGATCGGGATCCGGTGTTTTATCCGAATAACGGCAGAGATCACGCACCACACAGCGATAGCACAAGGGTTTACGGGCTATGCAGGTATAGCGGCCATGCAAGATTAACCAATGGTGGGCGTGCAGGCGAAATTCTGACGGCACGTTTTTTTCAAGCTTCAACTCAACTTCCAGCGGCGTGGCACCTGGGGCAAGTCCGGTGCGATTTCCAACGCGGAAAATGTGCGTGTCGACGGCTATGGTTGGCTGACCAAAAGCAACATTTAAAACCACATTGGCAGTTTTTCGTCCAACCCCGGGCAATTCCTGCAAGGCATCACGATCAGAAGGCACGGTGCCTTTATAGCGATCAACCAGGATTTGACTCAGTGCCATAACATTCTTGGCCTTGGTGTTAAAAAGACCAATGGTTTTGATATGCTCTTTAAGACCAGCTTCGCCGAGCTTGAGCATTTTCTGCGGTGTATCGACCTTAGCAAATAACTTTGCCGTTGCCTTGTTAACACCGGCATCGGTTGACTGTGCCGAGAGAGCCACCGCAACAACTAAAGTATAAGGGTTAGTCCACGATAGTTCAGTTGTCGGCGTTGGATTAGCGGCGCGTAATCGCGTAAAAAATTCAGTTATATCTGCCAGCTTCATTATGCTTCCCGTTTATTTTAGGGTCGCGCCCGTTCGCGGCGGCCAGAAGCAACGCGTTCTTCAATGACATCCCAAATACGATCCTCAATGGAAATTTCATCAAACCGGTTAATCTCTTGGATGCCGGTCGGCGACGTTACATTGATTTCGGTAAGGTAACCACCAATGACGTCAATACCCACAAAAATCAGTCCTTGTCGTTTAAGCGCTGGACCAATCGCTTCGCACAATTGACGCTCGCGCTTGGTGAGCGTTGTCTTTTCTGGACGACCACCGACATGCATGTTTGATCGTGCTTCGCCCTTAGGGGGAACTCGATTGAGGGCGCCGACGGGTTCGCCATCCACCAAGATAATTCGCTTATCGCCTTTGCGTACCTCGGGCATATAGCGCTGTACCACCAGGGGCTCACGGCCGATTAGTTGGGTAAAGGTTTCTAACAGTACCGCAAAATTTTCATCATCTGGTTTGATGTGAAAAACGCCAGCACCGCCATTTCCAAATAAAGGTTTAATGACAATGTCTTTGTGTTCGCGGCGAAAATCACGAATTGCCGTAACATCACAAGTGATCAGCGTTGGCGGCATGACGTCTTCAAAATGGGTGACAAAAAGTTTTTCCGGCGCGTTTCTGACAGTTACAGGATCATTCACCACAAGAGTGCGCGGGTGCACATGCTCGAGAAGATGGGTTGCGGTAATATAGGCCATATCGAAAGGCGGATCCTGCCGCATCAAGATGACGTCCATAGCAGCAAGATCTAAAAGCTCAAACTCGCCCAAGCTATAATGCTTGCCTAATTTGCGCTTTACTTTTAAGGCCCGAGCGCGGGCATATAGTCGTCCGCCCTTAAATACTAAGGCTTGTGGCAGATAATGGTAAAGACCGTGACCGCGGCGTTGCGCTTCTAACGCCAATGCAAAGGTTGAGTCCGCATCGATATTGATGTTTTCGATGGGGTCCATTTGTAGGGCAACGGCAAGACTCACGACTATGTCTCCATTACGAGGAAAATTTAGTTAAGACTATCGCGCAGTTCGTGTAAAACCAAGGTTACTTGGGCCCGCTCGGGCCCGGCAGGCGTCCGTAAAAGATAAGATTCAAATAATTCGATCGATCGTTCAATATTTCCCGTCATACGGTTTAAAATAGCCATTTCCTTGATAAGTTCCGCCGAGGTTGGAACAATAAGCTGCATTTGCTCGACGGTTTTTAAGGCGGCACCATATTCAGCTGTTTGAAGTAGTCGAACTTTAATATTGTTTTGTAATCGCAATAATACATCACGGTCCGTGACCGGTGCATAGTGTTCGGGTGTCAGTTCTTCTTCAGCGCCGACAATAATTTTTAGGAGTTCACGCAGATCAGCGGCTTCTCGGCACCGCCCATCGGTAAAAGGATCAAGAATAGCGCGCTCGGTTTGACAATCAATGCGCAAAAGAAAATGACCCGGGAAAGCAAGACCACAGATCTCCCATCCTTGTGCCCGCGCCGCATGAATATAAAGAATGCCAAGCGCAATCGGCAGTCCGCGTCGCCGTTCGATTACGCGAGTTAATTCAGCATTTTGCAGATCATCGTAATCTTCGACGGCGCCGCGATATTCGTATTTTTTTAAAATAACATCGTTAAGGGCGGCGATCCGCACCGACAGGGGAGCCGCAGTTGGATCAGGCCCGGCTGCCGCCGAAACATCACGAACGAGTGCAGTGAGATGGTCCCGATAAGATGTCAGGGAGTCGACGTTTCCAGATAACACGGCATAGGCCAAGGCACCTTCGGCAATATCAAAATTGCCATCACCCAGGCTGCCGATATGGCGCAGAGTATTTTCGGCTTCTGCCATAAGAAAGGATATTTTAGTCGCCACTAAATTCTCGTTGTCGTTAAGGATAAACGCGTTGCCTGTGACAGAAAACTAAGGCGGAGGGCCAGATTGCACAAGCTTCGTTCTTCCAGTCAACCTCTAAGCGAGTTGGGTTAAGCGAGATTATATCCAAGGCGTGCTTTTCGTGTCAGTCCAGGCGATCATCTATAAACCGTAACCTCTATCTTGCAGATGCCGACGCAGCGTGTATTCTCGCCGTCACAGTGAACAAGGGGACTGGGAGATCAGTTGTGGCCAAATCTACTCAAACTGCCGTTAAACGTGCCGTTCTTGCCTATTCGGGCGGTCTTGATACATCGGTCATTTTGAAATGGTTACAAACTACATATAACTGTGAGGTGGTGACCTTCACGGCGGATCTTGGCCAAGGTGAAGAATTGGAGCCGGCGCGTAAAAAAGCCGAAATGTTTGGCATTAAACAAATCTTCATTGAGGATTTACGCGAAACTTTTGTCCGCGATTATGTTTTCCCGATGTTTCGCGCTAACGCCCTTTACGAAGGGATTTATTTGCTTGGCACCTCTATTGCGCGACCACTGATTGCGCGCCGGCAGATTGAAATTGCTGGACAGGTTGGCGGTGATGCGGTTGCTCACGGCGCCACCGGCAAAGGCAACGATCAAGTGCGGTTCGAGCTGACCTATTATGCTCTGAAGCCGGATATAAAAGTAATTGCGCCATGGCGCGAATGGGATTTAACCAGCCGAACCAAGCTGACCGACTTTGCCGAAAAAAACCAAATCCCCATTGCCAAAGATAAACGCGGCGAGGCGCCGTTTTCAGTCGACGCTAATCTTTTGCATATTTCCGCCGAAGGAAAGGTACTGGAGGATCCTTGGGACGAGCCACCTGAATACGTTTACTCCCGCACTAAGGCGCCGTGGGAAGCTGCCGATAAACCAACAGAAATTACTATTGATTTTGAAAAGGGTGATCCCGTTGCCATCAATGGAAAGAAACTCTCGCCCGCAGCTTTGCTGACCGAGCTCAACAAACTCGGCGGCGACAACGGCATTGGCCGGGTTGACCTGGTGGAGAATCGTTTCGTCGGCATGAAAAGCCGCGGCGTTTACGAAACGCCGGGCGGGACGATTTTGTGGCATGCGCACCGCGCTATGGAATCAATAACCCTTGATCGGGAAGCCATGCATCTGAAGGACGAGATGATGCCGCGTTACGCTAAACTGATTTACAACGGGTTCTGGTTTGCGCCGGAGCGGGAAATGCTCCAGGCGTTGATTGACAAAAGCCAGGAACGGGTAACCGGGACCGTGCGGCTGAAACTTTATCGGGGCAATGTGATTGTGGTCGGCCGCAAGTCACCCCATAGTCTTTATTCAATGAAGCATGTGACCTTCGAAGAAGACGCCGGCGCCTACAATCAAGCCGATGCTCAAGGCTTCATTAAACTAAATGCCTTACGGCTTCGTTTGGCCGCGGCACTCAACAAACGGTGAGAAGGCGATTCACGCGCCGCTATCCGCGCTCGGTTTCTGGCGCAGCCTTATATGGGTTGCGACGCATCCCAGGCTTACGCCCTGTCGCCGTCATCGTGGCAATCTTGATTGGGGTGCTGTCATTTCGTCAATCGCCGCCCTTTGTTGTTGTTGCTGTTCCTTATGATCGTGCCCTCTATGATCATTGGATCGATGCTGACGGTGATTGCCAAGATAGCCGCACTGAACTTCTCATCAATCGAAGTGAAACGCCGGTACAGCTTTCGGCCGATGGCTGTCATGTCATTGCGGGACGCTGGCGTGACGGATATAGCAAGACAATCTTGACCGATCCAAAATCGGTGGATATCGATCACCGCATTCCTCTGGCTGAGGCCCATCGGTCTGGGGCTGATCAGTGGACAGCGGCAGAGCGTCGGCGCTTCGCTAACGCTATTCAGGATCAGGATAGTTTAGTGATCACCTCCGCCAGCACCAACCGGTCGAAGGCCGATGGCGATCCAGCTAGCTGGCTCCCGCTAGGTTCGGGTAAAACCTGCGATTATATTGCCGCTTGGATTCGTACCAAACAACGCTGGCAGTTAACCATGGATCCGATCGAAAACGCGTGGGTGAAAACGCTCAACCAGTGGTGCTCTTAAGTAAAGTCAGGCGGCACAGGAACACGGTTAAGACGACATGCCGCTACCAAGGTGTTGCGGAGCAAGCAGGCAATGGTCATCGGCCCGACGCCGCCTGGCACCGGTGTTATGGCGCCGGCATGGCGGGACACTTCGTCAAAGGCCACATCACCGATCAGTCGGGTGGCACCGGTACCTTTTTCTGGGGCGGGAATGCGATTGATTCCAACGTCGATGACGGTTGCGCCAGGTTTGATCCAATCACCGCGTACTAACTCAGGTTTACCTACGGCCGCTACAACAATATCGGCTTTACGACAAGTCGCCGCGATATCTTTACTGTGGGAATGTGCCAGAGTCACGGTGCAGCTTTCGCTGAGAAGAAGTGCCGCCATGGGTTTGCCAACAATATTTGAGCGCCCCAGGATGACGGCTTCAGCCCCAGCAAGTTTAAGGCCGCGCGCGGCGAAACTTTCGCGCAGCAGGAGCAGGCAGCCGAGGGGCGTACACGGACTGAACCCATAACGGGAAATGCCGCCGCTCCAAAGCCGCCCGACATTGATCGGATGGAACCCGTCAACATCTTTGTCGGGATCGATGGCGTTCAAAATGGCAGCACTGTCGATAGAAGAGGGCAAGGGCAGCTGAACAAGAATGCCGTGGACCGCGGGATCGGTGTTTAGCTTTTGCACCAAGGATAATAATGTCGCGCTGGTGGTTGATGCCGGCAGGCGATGTTCAAAACTCCGCATGCCGACCTCAACGGTCAGTTTAACCTTGGAGCCGACATAAACCTGACTGGCAGGATCATCCCCCACCAACACCACAGCAAGTCCGGGAGTAAGGTGATGGGACTTATTCACTTGCGCTACGGTGGTGGTAATTTTCTGATGCAGCCCGGCCGCGATTTTTTTGCCGTCAATAATCTGTGCTGTCATGTTTTGACTCCCCGCCGTTAGGGCAGAGCAGGTTGAAGGACAGGTTTAAAATGCTGATGGCGACAAAACGTCGATCAAAAGCTTTTGCACAAACCATAGCAGCAAAATCAAAATCAATGGCGAGAGGTCAAGACCACCCATGGCCGGAACGATATTGCGGATCGGCCGCAACAAAGGCTCAGTCATTTTGTATAAAAGATCGCCGATAAATGCGACAATTCGATTATGGTAATTCACGACGTTGAAGGCGATTAGCCAGCTAAAAATGGCCGAGGCAATCAGCACCCACGTATAAATATCTATGAGGCGTAGCAGGAGAATAAGCAGGGTCGACATGAAAGTAGCGGCCTCCGGTGGACGAATCTGACTTGGAAGGTAGGGGATGTTCTGCTCAGCTGCAAGGCTTGAGAGAACGTCAGCAACCCGACCAAAATGGCGGGAAATAACGGATTAATGGGGAAGTTATGCCAGGAAAATCTACAGGATCAGAACATTCTTGGCTCTGCTTAGGGGTCTGCCTTGACACCGAGGCCGGCGCTTCCCACTATGCCGCCGCTTCGGGCAGAAACCGTTCCTTACAAGGGGACATAAGGTTATCCTGTCAGAGCACGTGGGGCCGTAGCTCAGCTGGGAGAGCGCCGCGTTCGCAATGCGGAGGTCGGGAGTTCGATCCTCCTCGGCTCCACCACTTAAAGACTTGATGTCGTTTCTGTGTAGACGGCGGCAAGCGCGCTCGCTATGAAGAGCACATGGGGCCATAGCTCAGCTGGGAGAGCACCTGCTTTGCAAGCAGGGGGTCATCGGTTCGATCCCGATTGGCTCCACCATCCTTCGACGGGCGCAGCCATAAATCTTATGCTGGCCGCGCCCTCTCCAAAAATTGCTGTAGATCGTAATCACTCACTCAAAATCCTCCATTTCATAAAGTGGTCGGATTTCGATCTCGCTGGGCCCCGGCATTGGATTAGGACAACGTTTCACCCAGGCAATCGCTTCGGCCATATCCTTGACTTCCCACAACCAGAAACCGGCGACCAACTCCCGCGGGTGAGCAAATGGCCCGTCGATGACCGTACGCTTGGTGCCATCGAACGCAACGCGTTTACCTTTTGAGGAGGGCGTAAGTCCGTCCGCATCGCGTAAAATGCCGGCCTTGCTTAATTCATCATTAAATTTTCCCATCTCTTCCATCATCTTCTTCATCTCCGGCGTCGCGAAGAAACCTTTCTCACTGTCTTCCGTTGCTTTTACTAACACCATCACACGCATCATCGATCTCCTTGTTAGGTGGTATCGTACAGCGATCCTAAATGAATCATTATCGCTGACGTCTTGTATAACCTATGTCATTATTAAGCTGTCGCAAGTGGGGATAGGTAGGAGGAGTTATGGATATCACTGTCATCAAGGAATGCACGGCAGCATCTCTTTCGGAACAGATCACTTTTCCGGAAGTAGTCATGAAGTTGGCGGCAGCAGGGGTCGAACGGTATATCGTCGATCTTGTTGGAAAAAAGAAATTCAGCTACGGCAAACAGGGTGAAACCCATACGGCTGAGCTTGCTTTTGATCGGGTTGTTATCCCAGCCCAGCTCGACATTGCTGCCGTTAAACAAGCTATAGGCGCCATACAGCAAGGCCGAATTAAATATCTAACTTTCTTGAAACAAATTATGGCCGCAGGTTGTTCCCACTACGAGGTGTTCATCACCGGCCGCAAGGCCATATATTTTGGGAGGGAAGGCGCACATCACATTGAAAATTTTCCAAACAAAGCCTGAAGCCTAAACACGAAGCCATATTTTTAGTATGTGACAAAAGCCAATATCAGAAAAAGAGGGCCAACAATGGAAGCACAAAAAATTTATCGCGGCCGCTTGATCGATCATGTGCAGTTGGTGGTGGCGGATTTGAAAAAGAGCCGAAGTTTTTATGAGGCGGTTTTTGCGACGCTTAATATTCCTGTTGGGGGTGAGGGCGATGGGTTTTTCTGGGCCGATGAACTTTTCGTATCCTCTAAGGATAGTTTGGCGGCTCAAGGTGTGCTGACAGGACGCCATCACTTAGCTTTTCAAGCAAAAGACAAGGCGATGGTTGCAGCGTTTCATACGGCCGGCCTTTCGGCGGGTGGCCTTGATAACGGCAAGCCAGGCGATCGGGTGTATCATCCTGGCTACTACGCGGCATTCCTGCTGGATCCGGATGGCAATAATATCGAGGCTGTTTATCACGGTCTGGCCAAACGCAGTATCGATGCCATCAAGATTAGTTTTTAATTTTACCTATTTGGTGCGACGTAGAGTATCGACGTAGGTAAAGATGCGCAGAAGCTGTAGCTTTTATTTTTTATCAGACAGCGGCAAGGCCACAACGAAGCCTACGCCTTTTCCATCAATGCCGTCCGCGACCGTTATGGTGCCGCCATGCTGCTCGGCGATGCTTCTAGCAATGGAAAGCCCGAGACCGGTGCCCTCAACCTCGGTGCCGAGCACGCGATAGAAACGTTCAAAGATTCGCTCACGCTCGCTTTCCTTAATGCCAATACCATTATCCAGGACATTAATGACTGCTTGGCCATTCTCGGTATAGACGTGGATGATCACCTTGCCTCCGGTAGGTGTGTAGCGCAGCGCATTGCCAAGAAGGTTTTCTAAGAGAACGCAAATATTTTCTTCATTACCAGGGACTAAAATACCCGTTATAGAATGCAGCTTAAGATCAATATTTTTATCCAAAGCCATATCAGTATGAGCCGTTAGCACATGCTGAGCCAGATGCGTCAAATTGATGAAAGGTTTTTGCGGTTCTGCTGCATCCGGTTCAAGCCGAGCCAGGGTAAGCAATTGCTGTACCAATTGGGTAGCACGATTGATCCCATTTTGCAGGTTTGCGGCATTGCGTTCGCGCTCTATGTCAGTTTTGGCACGCTTTAAATTTCCCAATTGCAGCTGCAGAGCTGTGAGCGGGGTTCTCAGTTGATGTGCGGCATCGGCAACGAAGTTGCGTTGCGCTTGCAAAGAAGTGTTAAGCCGCGCAAGAAGTTCGTTCAGCTCGCGCACCAAAGGTTGGATTTCTATCGGTGTATTTTCCGATAAAGGCTGAAGTCGAGTCGCCGAACGTTTGGTAATGGCGACAGAAATATCGTGCAAAGGAATTAAACTTCTACCAACAGCAAGCCAGAGAAAGAATCCCACCATCGGTATGACGAATAGCAAAGGATAAAGCAAATGAAACGATATTTCGTGGATATAATGATCGCGAGCTTTTTGTGGCTGTGAAATCTGTATGATAAAATCATTTGTTTCTACACCATAGGTGCGCCAGGGCTCACCCGCAAACTCAGTGATGGCGGCGCCGCGTTTTTCCTGAAAGGGATAGGGAATAGTGCGGTGAGATGTATATATGGATGACCCATTTTTATCCCAAATTTGCACAAGGAATTCTTGTTCTTCTTTAATCGTACTTTCGAGTGAGAATTCAACTGTGTTTTTAATATGCCTGTCTTCAAGATCGAGGGCAGTTATCTGGCTTTTGAGTGTTTCTGTGATCTCCATCATATTTTTATCATAGAGCTCATCAATTTCATCCGCCGCCGTGGTGTAGGTAAATATAACGACCAAAAACGAGCCGGCAGTCAGTGCAAGAATAAGTGAAGTTAGGAGATAACGCCGGATTGACATAACGCGGGCGGGCTTCATTTCGACACCATATATCCCATGCCACGGATATTTTGGATAAGTTCCGCCCCTAGCTTTTTGCGGAGATTATGAATTTGTACTTCAACGGCGTTACTACTGATCTCTTCATTCCAGCCATAGAGCCGCTCTTCAAGTTCGGGACGCGACATGATTTTGCCCGGCAACTCCATAAGCGCGAACATTAGGGCATATTCTCGAGCAGAAAGGACGAGATTCTTATCTTGGTATCCCAGCTCTTTGGTTAAGGTATTGAGTGTAATGTCTCCAGATCGCAAAATGGGATCGGCGTTTCCAGCATGACGACGAAGAAGAGCCCGAATACGCGCTTCCACCTCTTCCAAGGCAAAAGGCTTTACCAAGTAATCGTCGGCGCCTGAATCTAGTCCTTCCACACGGTCGGTCACGTGATCGCGCGCGGTTAAAATAAGGACAGGTACCCTATCCTTACGGCCACGCAGGCTTTTTAAAACCTCCAAGCCGCTGCGTTTAGGTAAGCCGATATCAAGCAAAACCAGATTGTAAGCAGTCGTGCTTAAGGATGCTTGTCCGGTATTGCCATCACGCGCCCAATCAACCGCATAGCCGTTGGCTTTTAGGGCGTGGACCAGGCTTTCACCGATCATCCGATCGTCTTCAATAAGTAAGATTCGCATGGAAAGCTTTTACTATGAAAACATATCTTTACCAACTTTCTCGGTAAAAATAGGCACTGCTAATTTAGTCGTGATCCCACCTTATTTGATGGCAATGATGCCGCAAAAATTATACCAGCGAAAAAACTCTTCAACCGCACTAAACCCCATGGACATTAAAAGTTTACGGCTTTCCTCAAAGCGGCCAGGAAGAAAAGCATTTTCAAATGTTTCTTGCCTCTTAGTCGCGAGAAGCCGAGTGTGCTGATAATCATCGCTCAGTTTAGAATCGTAAGAGTGATCAACGCATATCCGATTAATGCGTGGATCTTTTTGCGCTGATTTTTCAGTGAAGATAACGCAGCCACCCTTGTTTAATCCCTGATAAATTCGTCGCATAGTTTGCCGACTATAGAGAGGTCTAGTAAACGGTAAACAAAGCATCGTCACCACACTGGCATTTACGATAGGCAAATTATATTGAATGTCAGTTTTAACTAGTTTCCACGGTCGCGCCATCTTTGCGTTTTTCAATTTTGTTTGTGCTTTTTTGAGCATTTTGACGGAGTGATCGGCGCCGACAAGCGAGACATCAGGACCAACTTTATGATGGAGATATAGCATCATATCCCCAGATGAACATCCTATGTCATAAATTTCTGAACCAGGTTCAGCAAAGTTACTTGCCATGTCACAAGCCATAAACTGTATGTCGCGGTATGAAGGAAAAGTAAAAGGCTTCTTGTTGGAAGCAAGAGCTGGTTTCGTATGAACGTGAGAAGGTGTTTCGGTTATATCCTTAATTTCCGGACGAGATGTTTTGGCAGGAAACGGGATTACTGAGGACACATGAGTAGTCGTATCCAAGATGCAGTCATCGACGGGATTCATGCCGAAGATATCATTCGGCTCAGCGTTACGATTTACTACCTTATCAGTCATAAGAGCCTCCGGGGGCTTTGTTAATGACGCATCCCAGAGTGTTAATACTGAAAACTTAACTCAGACTTAGGGATCAATTCGTGCGCCGTTGGGTAGTGTGATTTCAACGAGTCAACAAAAACCCCGGCCAGAGGGGGAGCCTTGGCCGGGGATTGACGGTCGATGACCGTGAAACGGTAAGCAGGAGCCTTTTACATCTAATGATGCTTAAAGACGGGAGGGAAACCTGCTTCTCCGTTGTTCGCTAATGGGGTTACAATCCATCAGCGTATTTTTGTAGACGACTCCAAGTGCACCCCATGTAGTACAGCACCCCTGGTAAGACCTTGGCGGGTCACCACCCCGGATGACTGCTCACGTCTTAGAAGCAAATGTAAACACAGATCATTACTAAAGAGTTAATAGGGCTAAGATTATTGTATTTAGCAGCAAATAAGGAATTTTTTATTATAGGGACGGCGCTGAATAATTAAAAAACGACGGACAATTCCGCGATCATTATTATTCAGAAAGAGGATTTAGTCGCATAACCCCGCGGGGTAAAAACAAGATCATACGCGCCAAGCTGATGACGCTGGGTGGTACTGGAGCCAATTAAAACCAAAGTCAGCATATCAACTTCTTCCGGATCCAAAGTGCCGAGACTGCGCACAGAAATTTTTTCATCAGCACGGCCTAAATTACGTGCCAAGATAACGGGTGTTGTAGCGGGTCGTGCGTTTAGAAGAATGGCTTGTGCTGCAGCGAACCGGCCGCGCCGGCGCTGCGATCGCGGATTGTACAGAGCGACGACGAAGTCTCCCGCCGCTGCCGCTTCTATGCGCCGCGCGATCACATCCCAGGGCGTTAACAGATCCGATAAAGAGATCGCACAAAAATCGTGGCCCAAGGGCGCCCCGATGCGCGCGGCTGCGGCTTGCATAGCCGAGACGCCGGGTACAACAGAAATGTTCAAACGGTTCCAAGCGGGATTGTTATCGTGAGCCATCCGTTCGAAAACCAAACTGGCAAGGCCGTAAATTCCCGCATCACCGCTTGAAACCAAAGCAACTTTTCGTCCCGTTGCCGCGAGGCTGAGCGCCTTATCAACCCGGCCAATCTCTTCCCCTAAGGATGTTTCATGGCGTGGTTTCCCAGCAATCAAATCACCAATTAAATCAAGATAAAGTCCATAACCGACAATGTCTTCTGCTTCAGCCAAGGCGATGGTGGCTTCTGGTGTTCGCCACAGAGCCGTTCCAGGTCCGATACCGATAATGGTGAGGCATCCTTGCGCCTGACCGATGGTGCGTGCCGCAAGAGGGGCTGCGGCCAGGGCGACAGCGACTGTGCAGCGCGCAGATTTTTGTTTAGGGACAATAAGTCGGCTATCCGCTCCTGCCGCAGCAAGGGCGGCCGCCTCGGCCACACCATGGCAACCAACCTCGCGAAAAACGACCGCGGAAGGATTCAGTAGTCGCGGTGTTTCTTTTTCTAAAGTGGCAGCATCAAAAAATCGGGCCGGGACACAAAGATTTTGTGCCAGCCGATGTACCGCGGTTTCATCGGCTTTGACATCGATAGAGACCACCACTGCCACGGCACCGATCGCCAGACCGGCTTCGTCTAAAGCTTTTTGTACCAGATCATATAATTCTTGTGGTGATGCATCGCGCTCGCAACCAACGCCGACGGCCAGAAGTGGGGGATGCAGGACAGCGGTAGTTTTTGTCGTTGGCACCTTTTCACTGAGGATTAACTGCTGTTTGGCTTCGGGATTTTTTGGAAAAGGCAACCAAGCGTCGGGGTCATCAATCGCTAGATCATTATTTAACACTGCTACCATGACAGACTTAGCCATTTTGGGATCGGCAAAGCGCCACCCTTCCGGCAGATCATCAAAAGAAAATCCATGAGTGAGATCCCCCGCCGTGGTGATCGCAGGAGTTCCACCAGACAGGGCGGCTAACTGCTGTGCCAAACGGTTTCCGCCTCGATGTCCTCCCAGGAGAGGAACCACTGAGCTTGCATCTTCGGCAAGGGCAATCACCGGCGGCTCGGTTGTCTTATCAGATAACAGAGGCGCCACCGCACGAATCAGAATCCCAGCGGCGCAAATTCCAACGATCGGGGCACCTTCGGTAAAAAGCTGTCGCACTGTTCCCATGACATCGGCAATTGGAACATCGCAATTTGTGACCCGGGAGCTGAGCCCATAAACGATCGCCCCACCCGGTAACTCGGCTTGTAGCTGACGGGCTAATTGCTCGCCCGTTGGGGTTAAGACGATGAAAGCAATAGGACTAGACATGCTAACTATCCTGCCAGGCCACACGGCGACGATGAACCAAGATCATAGAGAAATATGGAACTTGGTCGGCTTGGATCTGATCGAGGGGAAAAAGTTTTTGCGCAGGCAAAGTGGCGCGCTCGATATAACGTGAGTGATCGGCAAGGCCAAGATGACGTAGAAGCGTATGAATGCGAGTAAAGTGCCGTCCCAATTTAATGATGGCCGCACTGTCGGTGGCTGATAATTGTGACGTCAAAACTTTATCATCCAAAGGTGCGGGTAAAACGGTGAAAACGTCATTATTGGCCGCAAGCGGCATGGTTAAAGCCGCTGCAGCTGCCATGGGTGATGATACGCCGGGGATAACCATAACTGGATGGCGCTCGAAAAGACGGCAGTACATATACATGAAAGAGCCATAAAAAAACGGATCACCTTCGCAGAGCACGGCAACATCGTGACCTGCGGCCAACTGGTCAGTAATTTTACGGCTCGCGTTATCATAAGCTTGCTGGGTCGCCGCGGTGTTGCCCATGGGGATGGAAATGGGAATCTCAATTTTATTCATAAGATGGGACGCAACAATGCTGCGGGCAAAGCTGGCGGCCCCGTCTAGTGTTGGATAGGCGATCACCGGACAGCGCTGCAGAACGCGAATTGCTTTTAAAGTTAAAAGCTCGGGATCACCGGGGCCAACTCCGACACCGTATAAGGTGCCACTCACGGTTTTTGAACCATCCACTGTGTGACCGGAAGCTGCGGCCGCCAGCTGCGGAAACCTCCTAAGGGCTCCAACCGGCTGATCGCAATACGAACCATGGCGCCGCCATAGGTTTCGAAAGCCGATAGAAGTGCGGCCTCACCTTCTGCGGTGACGACATTGGCAACAAGTCGCCCGCCACTTGTCAAAGCGGTCCAGCAGTCAGATAAAAGATCCAAACTCGTCACGCCCCCGCCAACAAAAATTGCCTGAGGGGAGGGTAACTCTTTTAAGGCATAGGGGGCTTCGCCAATAACAACACGAAGATCGGGCACTCCCATACAGGCCGCATTACCGGCGATCATCGCTGCGCGATCGCGATTTTGTTCGATAGCAATAGCTTGAGGGTGACCAGGAGCACGCATCCATTCGATCGCCACCGATCCGCATCCCGCGCCCACATCCCACAAAAGGTGACCTGGAAGCGGTTTTAACGCGGCAATTGTTGCCGCCCGAACTTCCCGTTTAGTGATCTGACCGTCATGAATAAAAGCTGCGTCGGGCGACCCGGCGACGCGCGGAAGAATATGTGTTTTAGGTAGAGCTGCACAGGTCACCGCAATCAAATTGAGATCATCGACAGCAGGAATGTTCCAACATTCCGCAACATCATCGATCCGGCGTTCTTTGTGCCCGCCCAATCGTTCAAACACAGTCATGGTACTCGGGCCATAGCGATGCTGGGTCAAAAGATGAGCCAGCTTTTTAGGTGTATCACCATCATGAGATAAGATAAGTAATCGGGCGCCCGGTGTGACATGTAGAAGAATACGCTCCAAAGAGCGCCCATGAACGGTGACAACCTCAACGTCACTCACCGGCCAGCCGAGACGCGCGCAAGCCAAGGTGACAGAGCTGATGGAAGGCAAAACAAGCGCTTCGCCTGGAAAATGCCGTGCCAAGGTAACGCCGGCTCCGTAATGCATGGGGTCGCCCGAGGCGACGACAGCAACACGGCGGCCGCGACGAAGGCGTATTTCATCAACTGTACGGGCAAAGGGTCTCTGCCAGACAAGTTGCTCAACCTCTGGTCGGTCGAGCAAGTCATGCAAGAGCTCAAGATGCCGCGCGCCACCGACGACCGTCTCTGCCGTCGCGATAAGTGCTTGGGCAGCTGGGCTAAGTCCCGAAAGGCCCTCCTCACCAACACCGATGATGCTCAACCAAGGTAAAGGATTGCGGTTCTGTTCCATGCTCTATGCCATCCTGGAAAAGATGCCCGGATAATCAACGATCAAGCCATCTTCATCCACGACCACATCGGCGGTAAAGCCGCTATCCAAGCCTTCGTAGCGGTAAAGATGGTTTGATTCAAGGCAGGTATAGCGCTGTTTCACCTTGCGCGGGGTCAAATCAGGAACAGCAATATATACCATCGATAACTCTGCAGACTGGCCCGGCTTAAGGTTAAGTCGCCGAATAGGTAGAGTATTAGTAAAAGGCGTGGCGGAGATATCGATATCAATGCACCCATCAAGCTCGGACAGAACGGCACCGTTCTGATCCCGCCAATGTCCGTCACCATCACTTATAAGCTTTAGCGAACGAGGTTTTCCGACAATACGGATCTCTGCCTCACGAATGCGCCAGGTAATATCACAGGTAAGACGATAATAAAGACCAAACCGCACATCACCGCGTAGGGCAATGACCACGCTTTCGGCATTGACGTCGACCGCTGTAGTTTCGAAATGACAGTGCTCTATGCCGGGGCTGTCAACCCGGCTCCAGCGGACGGTTCTGGCTGTGGGCATGATTGTTCCCCCTTGATAGGCGCTATCATAATCGCGAGCAATTCATTGCGTCACCTTTTAATAGCACGAAGCGCTTTTTTTATACAGAAAGTGGGCCGAGTAGACTGTTGACGGCCGCCGCTGCTAAGGCGCTACCGCCCCGGCGGCCACGCAAAGTTAAAAATGACAAATCAAGTGAGCGACTGGCATCAATAAGAGCATCTTTTGATTCAGCGGCGCCGACAAAACCAACAGGGAATGCAAAAATAGCCGCAGGCTTTTGCGGTATACCGTGCAGAAGTTCCAGCAATCGGAACAGCGCTGTTGGTGCATTACCGATGGCAATCACCGCATTATTGAGATGAGGTTGCCATAAATCTACTGCAGCGGCTGAGCGGGTGGTTTTGAGTTCTGTCGCTAAAGCAGATGTTTTTGGGCCATTTAAGGTGCAGATTACGGGGTTATCTCGTGGTAAGCGGTGGTGAATAATTCCGCTTGCCGTCATCGCGCCGTCGCACAAAATGGGACGGCCCTGGTGCAATGAGTCTCGTCCAGCAACAGCAACATCAGTTTTTGACCATGTTAAATCATGAATTAGCGACACGTCGCCACATGCATGAATCAACCGAATGATCACCGGCTGAAGAGTGAGAGGTATGGATTTTAAATCAACCTCGGCGCGAATACGCGCCTCAGATTCGCGATAAATCGCATCCGGATCTTTTATGTAGTCATAAGAGTCGACGCCGCTGGACAATCGGCTAACCCTTGTTCTGTTTTAAACTACGGGGCCCAAGCGGATGATCGGCATGAGGATAGGGATGATGGCCATGATCATCATGCTTATGATCTGCATCATGATGATGGGTATGGTGATGGCTGTGACTGTGGTGATGCCCAGAGCTATGATGGTGGTCGTGTTCATGATGATGGTCGTGTCCATGCTCATGCGTATGATGGCCGGTCCCAATACCTTCAACATGATGATGATGGCTCTGTTGTGGTAAGCCCACTTCATCTTCAAATCCTAAAACGGCTTCGCGGTATTTACACATTTGGCAATTCATATTGCCGGTTCCGGTTAGAATTTCGCCAAGTCGCTCAATAAAAGCTTCTACAACTAAAGGATGATCCGACAGGTAAGGTGCCTTCACAAAAGCAATATGGGGGTGACGCTGGGCGACAGTGTCTGTCGCATCATAAATGCGTTGAACTAAAATGCCGGTGAAAAGAAAATACGGGAAGACCACGATACGGCGGTAACCAAGCTTGGCAGCGTGTTCTAACCCAGGCTCGACTAAGGGAAAGGTGACGCCCGAATACGCAACCTCAGCCCACCCGAATCCCATCGACTCCCATAAGAGACGCGTCATTTTAGCGACATTCGAGTTGGCGTCGGGATCGGAAGCGCCGCGTCCGACAACTACCAATAAGGTGTCATGGCGGTCGACCTTGCCGTGGGTGGCATCGGCGACAGATAATGCCGCCGCGACGCGATCACCCGCGGCGCGCAAGAGTTTTAGATCGACGCCGAGCTCACGGCCATAACGTACGGTAATTTCCGGATGGTCGGCTTGCCAACGGTTGAGAACGGAGGGAATGTCATTTTTGGCATGACCGGCTGCGAATAGCATGCCGGGGACTGCCAAAATTTCCCGCGCCCCCGCCTGACGGAGCTTATCCAATCCATCGCGGATAATCGGCTGAGCAAATTCGAGAAAGCCATGGGCAACGGGCTGATCAGGAAAGCGGCGGCGGATAATTGACGCTAGATTTTCAAACTCAGCGACAGCCCCCTCGTCGCGACTGCCGTGACCACAAAGCATGATACCCTGGTGTGTTGTCATGCTGGTCAAAGCTGTCATGGTCAGATTCCTATCGTAATGCCGCTGTCAGTTCTAAGACGTGCGCTGTAACGAGGCAACAGGGATAAGAAACTGGCCATTTTTCTGTCACCTTTGGCCGGTATTTCGCTGTTATGAGTTCAGAAACAAAATCTCCCGTCGATACTCTCTCGGAAGAAGCCATCAACGAACGCGCCAATGAAAAGGCCCGGCGCCGTAAAGAAGTGCGGCAAAAAATGCTGGCGTCTATCACGGAAGAGCGAGGTCTTCTGGTCGTTCATACCGGTAAGGGCAAAGGAAAGACAACCGCTGCCATTGGCATGGTCTGTCGCTGTGTCGGGCATGGAATGAAGGTCGGGATCGTGCAGTTTGTGAAGGGTGCCTGGACCTCGGCTGAGCGAGCTGTTCTCGAAAAATTTCCCGACCTAGTTGATATCCGCGTGATGGGCGAAGGGTTTACATGGGATACCCAAGACCGTGCTCGGGACATTAAGGCGGCTCAAAAAGCCTGGGAAACGGCAAAGACTATGCTTAGTGACCCTACTTATAGTATGATTCTGCTGGATGAGCTCAATATCGTGTTGCGGTACGACTATTTACCCGTTGACGAGGTTGTCTCGGTGTTAACCGCAAAGCGCCCAGATCTCCATGTGGTGATCACCGGGCGCAATGCGAAACCTGAACTCATCGACGTGGCCGATCTTGTAACGGATATGACCATGGTTAAGCACCCGTTTCGGGACGGCGTGAAGGCGCAAAAGGGGATTGAATTTTGAGGGCTAGGGTAACCAGAAGCGTGAAGACAGCCATCCGGAAAGCAGGCGGCAGAGGCTTGCTTTTTATGGCCGGAACGGTCCTTTTTGGGGGTATGTTTATAACAACGCCGGCTGATGCTGGGCCCAAAGAACAAAATCTTGTTAATGAAGCAGCCTCAACCTTAAACGGTTTTCTGGTCGATCCGGATTACGGCGCTCTGAAGGATATTTTATCGCGGGCGCGGGGAATTATGATCATTCCTGATTTTATCAAGGCCGGGTTGGTGGTCGGGGGTCAAAGCGGTGATGGGATATTATTGGCTCGTGGAACAGATGGCCGGTGGAGCCATCCGGCTTTCTACGAGTTGGTTGGCGGATCGGTCGGCCTTCAAGCTGGCGCCTCAAAACAAGAAATCCTCATGATCATCATGACAGATAAAGTTTTGGATAGTTTGTTGGATGGTGAGCTGACCTTTGGCGGTGGCGTTGCCGTTGCTGCAGGACCGACGGGTGCGGAGGTGGGTGCACCAGTCGAAAAAGCAGATATTTATACCTACAGCCGTTCATCTTGGGCCTATGCGGGTCTCGTTGTGAATGGCGGTAGGGTTGCGGCTGATAATGGCGAAAATCGTCGCTATTACGGCGCACCAACCACACCGCGATCCATTCTGTTGGATCGCAAACACAGTAATTCGGGAGCTAATCCCCTGCTGCGCCTGTTAGGCAGCTGATTAGCGAAAGGGACATGAAAATGCGTAATTACGTTGTTTCCGCTTTGGTCGTGCTGGCATTGGGATTGTTTCTCATGCCTCAAGCGGCAGTCGCTCTTTCCAAACAGCAGGAAATTGTCGACAAAGCGACAGCGACCATTCGGGAAATGAAGGCCGATCCGGAATTTCCGCAGATGCCCACGATGCTCTCCCGCGCACGTGCAGTCATCATCTTCCCTGACGTCATTAAAGCTGGTCTCATCATCGGCGGTGAGGGTGGCTCAGGTGTTCTTTTGGTGAAGGATGAAAAGGGTGATTGGTCCTACCCGGCATTCTTTACCATGGGTTCGGGCAGTCTCGGTTTGCAGATTGGCGTTGCTAGCCAAGAAATCGTTCTCGTTATCATGAATGAAGACGCACTTCAGTCAGTTATTGCTAATCAAGTAAAGCTCGGCGGCGACATTGGTGTTGCCGCGGGCAACTACGGTAAAGGCAGTGAAGCCTCGACCACAACGAACTTTGACGCCGACATCTATAGTTATGCCAAATCATCCGGTGGCTACGTAGGGATGAGTGTTGAAGGCGCCGTCATTAATCGTCGCGATGACTGGAATTATGATTATTACGGCCCCGGCGCCAGCGCCCGGTCGATTACTATGGCTAAAAAGTATCGAAATAATGGCTCCGATGATTTGCGTAAGGCCGTGGCTGACACCGCCGCGGCAGGGATTGCGCTGCGTCGGAATTCCCGCGGTACCGGCACCGATCCTTACGCGTCACGCACGACGGGTAATGGCCTGACAACAACCGCGCCGCAAACGCAAAAGGCCAACCCGTCTGATCCGAATGCAACGGTGAATTCGGCGCCGCGTAATACAGTCGAAAGCCAAGATCTTCCAGCATTGCCGGCAACGCCGAAGTAATCGGAATCTTGCCCATGTCACGCCCGCCGGCAGCCGTAATGCTGCAAGGGACTGGATCGGATGTGGGCAAGTCACTTCTGGTTGCCGGTTTAGCGCGCGCCTATACCCAGCGCGGGTTGGTGGTTCGGCCTTTTAAGCCGCAAAACATGTCTAACAACGCGGCGGTTGCGACCGGCGGAGGGGAGATTGGCCGCGCCCAAGCGCTGCAGGCTCGCGCCTGCGGTATTGATCCTACCGTTGATATGAATCCAGTTCTTTTAAAACCCCATGGCGACACCGGCAGCCAGATTGTCGTTCAAGGTCAGGTTTACGGGAAGGCAAAGGCAGCAGATTATTACCGCCTAAAAGATAAGCTTCTGCCGCGCATTCTGGAAAGTTTTCATCGGTTACGTGCTGATGCGGATCTTATTTTGGTTGAGGGCGCGGGCAGCACAGCTGAGGCCAATTTACGCAACAGTGACATTGCAAATATGGGATTTGCCACTGCTGCAGGTGTGCCGGTGATATTGGTGGCCGATATTGATCGCGGTGGGGCCTTAGCCTCGCTGGTAGGAAGTTGGTCATTGTTGGATGACACCGATCGACGTTTCCTAAAGGGATATATTATAAATAAATTTCGCGGCGATCCTCAGCTGTTTGCACCAGCGACAAATATCATCCATCACCACACAGGACTCGATTGTTTGGGAATTGTTGAATTTTTTAATCAAGCTCATCTGTTGCCTGCAGAAGACGCGATGGCTTTGGATTATGGCAAGTATGTAAAAAATTCTGCAGCATCCGGCAAGATCAAGATCGCAGTGCCGCGCCTTCCTCGCATCGCTAATTTTGACGATCTCGATCCTCTAGCAGCAGAACCAGATGTGGATGTGACGATTGTGTCATCAGGGATACCGCTTCCTCCTGATGCCGATCTCATTTTGTTGCCAGGCTCAAAAGCAACCTTGTCGGATCTGGCTTATTTGCGCAGTCAAGGCTGGGATATCGATATTTTGGCTCACCACCGACGTGGCGGCAGGATACTGGGTCTCTGCGGTGGCTATCAAATGCTCGGCCGAAGAATTATGGATTATGAAGGAGTCGAAGGCCCGGCAGGTGGCGCACAAGGTTTGGGTCTATTAGATATTGAAACAGTTCTAGCGCCACAGAAAACCTTGGCGCAAACGACGGCTACAGAAATAACAACGGGGCTATCAGTTAAAGGTTACGAGATTCATATGGGTATCACCCAAGGTGCAGACTGTGCCCGCCCAATGCTGCGGATACAAGATAAAGATCGAAAAGAAACTACCGATGGCGCCATGTCCGCCGATGGAAAAATAGCGGGATGTTACCTTCACGGTCTTTTCGCTGCGGATACATTTCGCCGTCGTTATCTAGAGATGCTGACCGGAAAAAAACTCAACGGGGCCACTGCCTACGAAGATCTGATTGAGAAAACTCTCGATGCATTGGCCGATCATATCGACAGATCAGTAGATCTGGATCGCCTGTTTGCAGTTGCAGCAACATCACGATGACAATGAATATAAGCTAAGCGCTATTATTGCCCAAAAAAGAATATGAATCCCGCACGCCGCACGATAAAGATTAAGCATGTTTTTTATGTCGGTGCGGGTGGCGTCAGCGCCCTCACTGCCAATCCATTCAACAGCCTCTGTCTTACCGCTGCGGGCGTCATAGGTGCGCGGACCACCTAAGCGAAGATTAAGAATGCCCGCAACTGCGGCTTCTGGCCATCCGGCATTAGGCGATGCATGAAGCCCTGAATCTCGGCGTAAAATCTTATATCCTCGTGACGCAGAAAATCTTTTGTCACTTAAAGCGGCAATGAGTAAAAAAATCGCCGAAAGACGCGCTGGAATATAATTTACAATATCATCAAGCCGGGCTGCGGCTTTGCCAAAATATTCATACCGTGTATTTCGATACCCGATCATGCTGTCTAGGGTATTAATCGCTTTATAGGCAAAAAGGCCCGGCAGGCCCAGTAAAGCAAACCAAAAAGCCGGGGCGACAACAGCATCACAGAAACTTTCTGCGCAAGACTCGATCGCCGCGCGCGCGATGCCGGCCTCATCAAGATTTTTTGTCTCACGGCCGACAATATGCCCTACGGCCAGCCGCCCTTCCGCAAGTCCACCGGTTTTTAAGGCGTCGGCGGTGGCTTTTACATAATGGTGAAGACTGGCTTGGGCAAAGAAAGGCAGGGCGGCAAGGCTATATAATATCCAACCAAAAGACAGCTGCGCCACAACGAGCTGCATACCGATGCCGAGTAAAAAAACACCACCAACCACGAAGAGAGTGATCAAAACACCGTTGTGAAACTGGGTGAACAGGGATGACTGAGGATTATTAAAGCGCTGATCCAGCCTCCTAATCATGCGACCAAGAACAGCGATGGGATGCAGCAATTTTTGCGGCCAGACCCATAATCCAAATACTGATTCAAGCCCCAAAGTCAACGGGACAAGCAACAGACTATAAAAAGGCGAGGATGAAAACCAAGCCATTATCGACGTCCCGAAGATGAAACCAGGCTCTCAAGATGATGTCGGGCGGAATTTGATCGCGGACGCCACAAATGTCGATCCTGCGCCTCCAGCAAACGCAAAGCCATTTCAGTTAAGGCTGCAGGATTATGTGCTGCAATAAAATCGCGTACGGTATCATCGCCCAGATAAGCTTCATAAACGGCATCAAAATGATGATCGGCTACAGCATGGGCGGTGGCGGCAAAGGCAAACATGTAGTCAACAGTCGCGGCCATCTCAAAGGCGCCTTTGTATCCGTGACGCATGGCGCCGGCGATCCATTTGGGATTAACAACCCGGCCGCGAACAACCCGGGCAATTTCCTCTTCCAAACGCCGCACGCGGGGTGCCTCCGGATTGCTACTGTCCCCATGATATACGGGAACAGCCTGCCCCGATAAATGTCTGATGGTTGCGGCAAGGCCGCCCTGAAATTGGTAATAATCGTCACTATCCAACAGATCATGTTCGCGGTTGTCTTGATTGTGAAGGACGGCGTCACTCGCGGCAAGGCGATCCGCAAATAAGGACGGGGAAGCGTCGCCTTCCGCGCCTTTACCGTAAGCGTAGCTTCCCCACGCAAGATAAGCCGCGGCAAAATCGCCGTCGTCTGTCCATCCTTTTTCATCGATGAGTGCCTGAAGTCCCGCGCCGTAGGATCCAGGCTTAGAGCCAAAAACGCGAAATCCCGCTTTCAAAGCAGCATCCTTAACTCCTGTTATTGTCAACCGCGCGGTTTCTTCTTTTACCGCAGCGGCAAGAGGATTCATCTTTTCGGGTTCATCCAGAGCCGCCACAGCGCGGGCGGCACTATCGAGCAAGTCGATCAAATTTGGAAAAGCATCGCGAAAAAAACCTGAGATGCGAAACAGAACATCCACGCGTGGCCGATCTAAAACCGAAAGGGGGAGAATCTCAAAACCAACGACACGACGTGATGCGTCATCCCACTGGGGCCGTACCCCCATCAAAGCGAGAGCTTGTGCCACGTCATCGCCCCCGGTGCGTATATTGGCTGTGCCCCAAGCAGACATGGCCAGACGCCGAGGATAGACACCATGATCTTGAACATGTCGCTCCAGCAGGGCATGGGCCGCCTTCCAGCCAATTGTCCAAGCCGCAGGTGTCGGTAAGGCGCGAAGGTCAACCCCATAAAAGTTACGACCAGTTGGTAAAACCTCGGGTCGCCCCCGGGTTGGTGCTCCACTGGGGCCTGGCGCGACAAACTGACCGGCGAGCCCGGTTAGGAGGCCGTTTATTTCAGCCTCGCCGCAGCGCTGTACGGCAGGACGAAGTTGATCGGTGATGTACTGAAGAGCCTGTATCGTTTTCATCCAAGCAGGAGAAGGCGTTGCTTTGCCTGCAACAAGCTCTGCGACCAAAGCCTCAATCCGCTCGACTGTATCACCGGTCGTGCGCCAGGGTGACGGCATTAAATTTGCCAGAACCTCAGGCTTAGGCCCACGCCATTCTGTACCTAAATCTCCGGCGCGGGGATCGAGGTTCAAAAAAAGATCCTGCGATATGGCGTGCTGCAGGGAAAAAGCAGAGCCCCGCGATAATGCGGCTAGTAAATCAATTTCTAGCCGTTCTTTCGGGCTCTGACCAAAGACATGCAAACCGTCACGAATCTGCATTTCTTTTAATTCGCAAAGATAGGCATCGATCCGCGACAAGCGGTCATCATCGGAGGCGGCGCGATTAACGCCGATATCGCGATCGAGACCAATCTGGCTGCTGCGATCCAAGATTTGCTGTGCTAAAATCTTTCTTCGTTTGGGATCGAGGGCCGCCGCTTCGTAATATTCATCTACGAGGCTTTCAAGCTGACGCAACGGCCCATAGGTTTCTGCCCGGGTCAGCGGCGGGGTTAAGTGATCAATAATGCAGGCAACGGCGCGGCGTTTGGCTTGTGTACCTTCGCCCGGATCATTAACGATGAAGGGATAAAGATTGGGCAAAGGTCCAAGAATTGCCTCGGGAAAACAATTTTCTGATAAGGCGACGGATTTTCCGGGAAGCCATTCAAGATTTCCATGCTTACCCAGATGAACGACAGCATGAGCACTAAAGCCGGTGGCGGCGCGCACCCAGGCATAGGCCGCTAGATAACCATGAGGCGGAACGAGATCAGGATCGTGATAGGTCTTGTCAGGATCAATGTTGTAACCGCGTGCTGGCTGCAACAGTATAGCGATATTTCCGCAGCGAAATCCCGGGATAGCAAAGCCGTCTTGCGTGGCAAAGGGATCGGTTTCAGGCTCACCCCACCGATCCATGACGGCCGATTGAATCGCCTGGGGTAAGCTTTTAAAGAAAGAGCGGTAATCGCTAAATGAAAACCGTTCTGTTATGTTTCGTCCCCCTACACTGGCGTTGGTTGGACCTTCTGATAAACGCTGAATGAGCGCGGCGCTGGTAGGGGGCATAGAAACCACATGATAGCCTGCTTTCTGAAGCGCAGTTAAAACGGTGACAGTACTGGCTGGCGTATCTAAGCCAACGCCATTGGCCATCCGCCCATCGCGATTTGGATAGTTAGCAAGGATAAGAGCGACACGTTTTTGATCAACCGGTGTTCGGCGAAGTCGCGCCCAGGCAGTGGCCAGATCAGCTGTAAAATTAAGACGATCTTCTGCAGGTAAGGGAACAGTGAGATCTATTTCAGTCAGTGGATCACGCTGCAGCGGGGTTTTAAAGGAGATTGCGCGGCCGATTAATTTACCGTCTACCTCGGGTAAGGCAATCGACATGGCGAGATCACGACTGGATAGACCTTTGGCACTATCGCGCCAGGAATCTTCGGTCATACTCGAAAGAATGGTTTGAATCTGCGGCGCGGTAGAAAGATCAAAAGGTGTTTCTGAGAGCCGTGCTGCAGGATCGGCCGCCGGATTTGAAAGAGAAAATCCTAAGGTATTTAATATGATATCTGGCTGTAAGGCGGCAAGGTAATTTTGTACTGCGGAGGCCTCATCTTTATTTTTTAAAGATACCGCATAAAGTCCGGCGGCATAAAATCCCCGCTGTGTTAGTGCTGCTAATAACGCATCAATCGCGGAAAGATTTCCCGCTTGCAGCAGCGCCCGATAAAATACGACCACAGCAATCGGTTTGTTATTCGCGTCGTTTTTGAAAGAAGAGGGGATTACAGCTTTAGTTTGGTTTGGCGTATAGATACCAGTGCGCGGTAAAAGAGCAGGTTCAATATATTCAACTTTGCGACCCGTCAGATGTGCCGCGTAATTTAAAAACTGCTCGGCGTTTTGTAATCCGCCGTGTCGAAGATAATTCCATAATCGATTTTGGGCCAAAGGCGCGACGGTTGATAGCTCGGATAATATAGGGTCGACCGTATCGTCGCCGGGCAGCCAAGCGAGGGAAATATGATGTGCTTTACAGGCAGTGGTAATCTCATCAACGCCATAGGGCCAATAACTGCGCCCTCCTAAAAGTCGCCCGATGACCAGTTTGGCTCGGGGTATCATCTGCTCGACGTAAAGATCAACCGACATGTTGTGGGAGAGACGAAGCAAATTAGCCAGGCGCAGCGTAGGCGGGGTTTTATTCTTGGTGACTAATTGACCTTGAGCTGCGGCTAGGCATGACAGTTCGGTGTCGGCAGCGCTGACAAAAATAATGTCGCCGGGACTTTGGCCAAGATCAATCGCCGCGCTTCCATCATCGACACTTCCAGGTTGGGTCGCCAAAAGATGCATAAAATTCCATGCAGTAAAAAACAAAGTCAGGTAAAGTGGATTTAGCCTATTTTGCTTATAACTTAAACCAAAGCTTCATAAGAGACATACAGAGGGTATATTACGGGGGAAACCATGGTGACTGATATGGCGCGCCCGCCTTCGTCAACGCACGAAAAAAACGATCCAGAATTTTGGGCCGATCTGCAGAAGTTTATTGGGCCTAACGCGCCTTTGTTTATTGAGGTTTGGCGCGAGACCCCGGACGGTAAGCTTCCTGCCTTTAAGTATTTTTCCATTCCAGCTTTCTTGTTCGGACCTTTTTGGTTTTTGTACCGAAAACTCTATTTCGTGGCGACTGCAATTACGGTCTTGACCTTGGCCGAGTTCGCCTTAGCGGCTGCAACCTCTATAGGGTTTGGGCAAATTGTCCTTATCGTAACGGGAATGGTGATTGGGATTGCCGCCAAAAAAATCTATGTCAACTGGGCGGTGCAGCGCGTCAAGGCTATCCGAGCTGCGGTGCTTGATGTAGGTCAGCGCCAGGCAGAGTTTAAGCGACAAGGTGGTGTATCGATTAAAAGTATTTGGGTCGCAATTGCAGCGGTCGCCTTTTTGCTGGTCGGACTATTTTTTCTGATCGTGATTGTCTTCCCGCCCCGGTGGAATTAGTCGACTTCACCATCGGTTTCCGCTTCACGGGGCGCTCTTTTGGCAAGAATTCGCTGCAAGGTGCGGCGATGCATGCGGAGACGCCGTGCCGTTTCTGAAACATTACGATCGCATTGTTCAAAGACCCGCTGAATATGCTCCCAGCGGACACGATCAGCTGGCATAGGATTTTCCGGTGGTGGCGGTAAGGTGTCACCTTCGTCTCTAATTAAGGCGGCGGTGATTTGATCTGCATCTGCGGGTTTTGGAAGATAATCCACAGCCCCCGTTTTCACGGCAGCAACAGCCGTGGCAATATTTCCATAACCGGTCAGCATGATAATACGGGTTTGAGGCCGTGTTTGACGCAATGCCTTTACCACATCAAGGCCGCTGCCATCGGCCAGGCGCAAATCAATAACCGCATAATCGGGTGCCGCGCTGGTAGCCAAAACGAGACCCTTGGTCACACTATCTGCCGTGACAACAGTGAAGCCGCGCTTTTCCATCGCCCGCGCCAGCCGTTGCAATAAAGGCTGGTCGTCATCCACGATCAAAAGAGTTCCTAATGGAACAGAAGAAGTCTCATCTATCGTCACGAAGTCGTCTCCTTATTCCACGTCACGCTATTCTGGCGCCGAAGATCCAAACTGTCACGTCGCCAGCGCACGACCGCTCGGGCACCTTGGGGTTCAAGAGGTGAGCCGCGAGTTTCAAAAGTCAAAACGCCGCCGGTATTGGCCAAAAGGGTTCGGGCAATAAAAACGCCTAAACCCAAATGTCCGGCTTTTTCACGTCCCGACATATAGGGCTCGCCCAATTGATTGAGAACGGTGGACGAAAAGCCAGGACCATCATCCTCAACTGTAACAATGATGTTATGAACGGTCCAGGTTGTCGTCACATCAACGTGGGTATTGGCAAATTGTAAGGCATTTTGAATCAAATTACCTAGGCCGTGCAAAATTTCGGCACTACGGCGCACCTGCGGTTCATCGTCGGTTGTGCCTTGACGGATAAAATGAAGCTCGATGCTGGGTGCCGTATCGGTCCGATGCGGCGCTGCTGCTGCCTCGACCAAGGCGTGAAGGGGCAACTTTGTGTAGGGAGACGCATCATCGCCTGTGACCCCACCACCATCGATAGGGGCGGCCTGGCCCAACTGCGCCAGAATGTGTCGGCATCGTTCAATCTGGGTGGAAAGCAGGGTCGCGTCTTCGATTAACGGATCTTCGGAATCAAGTTCGGCCACAAGATCGCGTGCAATAAGAGCAATGGTGTTCAGCGGACTACCCAACTCATGGGCGACAGCTGCTGCTAAAGCACCCAAGGCAGAGACCCGCCGCTCTCGTTCAAGTGCAAGCTCGGACGCGGCTAAGGCTTCGGCGATCCGGCGGCTCGCGCGCGCCACAACAGAAATGTAGGATGTAACAAAGATCACCGCAATGACAAGGCCAAGAGCAATGCTATGACCATAGAGGGAAGGAAGGGTTAGAGCGCCATCAATCCATGGCAAGGGCAAATGCCAGACATCTAGAAATCCAATGCACGATAAAACAAGTAAGCATAACCCGATGACCCCGCGTGGCGGCAAAACTAGGGCTGCAATGGACATCGGTGCCAAGAAAAGCAGCGCAAAAGGGTTGTAGAGTCCGCCCGTTAAAAATAACAGAAGCGATAACTGCAAAATATCAAAAACAAGAAACAACGCGCCATAGCGGGTTCCAATCCAGGGCGTGTCAGTTCGCATCAGTGAAAGAGCAAGATTAGAAACGGCCAGTGCCGCAACGGCAGCCACGGCAGGGGCTGCGGGAAAAGCAAATCCCAGCCCGTAATAAACCCAGGCTAACGTAATGCCCTGACCCAAAGCGGCGACCCACCTGATCAAGGTCAAGGTGCGTACCCGCATCCGCACCGGCCTAAGGAACCGCGGCTTAACTGTGGCGTTTATGGGGGGGCTAACAGAATTCGTCACGAAAGATCACCTGGCATCATACCTAAAATGTACCTTCCTAAACCCTCTGAACCGGATGCGAAAGAGCGATATTGCCTGGAATCGGTTATTCATCGGTTCTTCGACTTGGCGGCAAAGAAAATCCAGCGTAAAACCCTCTTATGATTAATCCAATTATTCGTGTTGATAGTCTTGTTAAACGCTTTAACAGTAGCGGTAATCTGGTTTATGCCGTTGGTTCGCAAAATAGAGGCATAACCTTCACGGTAGACGCAGGAAGCACCACGGCACTTTTAGGCGGCAATGGGGCCGGCAAGACCACGACAATTGCCATGCTTTTAGGACTGTTACTACCAACCAGCGGTGCAATCACTATTCTGGGCGAAGATATGTTGCGTCACCGATATCGGGTGTTGCCGCGGCTTAATTTTTCCTCGCCCTATGTTGATTTACCTCACCGCCTGACCGTGACAGAAAATCTAAAGATCTTTGGCGGTCTTTACGGCATTAAAAACCTTCAAGCGCGGATCGCCGAACTTGCCGAGGAACTTGCGCTAACCGATCTCTTAACCCGAAACGTGGGCCGATTATCGGCCGGGCAGAAAACGCGGGTTGCCTTAGCAAAAGCGCTGTTAAATCGTCCAGCAGTTCTTTTACTAGACGAACCCACTGCATCGCTCGATCCCGACACAGCTGACTGGGTGCGCGGCTACCTCGAGCGCTATCAAGCAGAGACGAAGGCCACCATTCTTTTAGCCTCGCACAACATGGGTGAGGTTGAACGGCTTGCCGATCAAGTTTTGATGATGCGTCAAGGAGCCATTGTCGATACAGGATCACCGCCGGAATTAATTGAACGCCACGGACGAAGTACGATGGAAGAAGTCTTCTTGGCGATTGCGCGTGGTGAAGCAGATTTACCGCACGCTGCGGAATAGGAAACTCAATGGTTATTCTTGCCCAAGATATTTCTTTTTCACCACGACGGATTTCCGCCATGGTTTTACGCTATTGGCTGTTATTGAAAAACTCATGGCCGCGACTGATCGAGCTCATGTACTGGCCGACTATTCAAATGGTATTGTGGGGATTCATTAGTCAATTTCTCTACACAAACAGTTCTTATGTCGCGCAAGCTTTCGGTGTTTTGCTGTCAGCGGTTATTTTGTGGGACGTGATGTTTCGCGGTCAGTTGGGTTTTTCTCTATCCTTTATGGAAGAGATGTGGTCGCGCAACATGGGACATCTTTTTGTCAGCCCTTTAAGGCCACTTGAACTCGTTATCTCGTGGATGATTATGAGTTTGGTTCGTGCGCTAATCGGCATCGTTCCAGCGGTGCTTTTATGCATTCCGCTGTATCATTACAATCTGTTTGATCTTGGTCTTCCACTGATTGGATTATTTTTTAATCTGATTATTATGGGGTGGGTTATTGGACTTCTAGTGTCCGGCGCAATTCTGCGTTTGGGAATGGGCGCTGAGAGCCTCGCTTGGATGTCGATTTTTATTTTGGCCCCGGTATCAGCAGTTTACTATCCAATTGCAGCTCTGCCGACGTGGTTACAGCCGGTTGCCTATGCCTTGCCGTCTGCCCATGCGTTTGAGGGCATGCGCTCGATTATTGTCCACCATAACTTTGATCCAAAGTTTCTAATTTATGCAGCAAGCCTTAACGCCCTATATATGGTCGGGGCGATGGGATTCTTTTTATATATGGTGAAATTGGCACGGGAAGGTGGCGTCCTGCTGCAAACAGGCGAATAGATTAAGGCTTTTTCCCGCTGACCGCAGCTTCAGCAAAGGTTGCCATACCTTTATGGCAAGCCGTGGCAGCCTTGAGAACAGAAACAGCCAAGGCTGCCCCGGAGGTTTCACCTAAGCGCATCCCTAAATCAAGGATCGGTTTTTTTCCTAAAATCTCGCAAAGGCGGCGATGAGCTCCTTCAGCCGAAAGATGCCCCACCTGACAATGATCCAAAGCCGTCGGATCCATCTTCCATAAGATGGCCGCCGCTGCCGTCGTTGTATAACCATCCAGCAGGACTGGGGTGCGGGCCATCCGCGCGGCGATAATGGCGCCAACAATGGCAGCCAACTCGCGCCCCCCAAGACAGCGCAAAATCTCTAAAGGATCGTTTTTGTAAATGTGATGTAGCGCGACACCGTCACGAACAGCGGCGACCTTGGTTGCATAGGTGGAACCGGTAACTCCTGTACCCGCACCAGTCCAGTCTTCGGCTGTGCCGCCAAACAAGGCATGCGCTAGTGCTGCGCCCGAGGTTGTATTAGCAATTCCCATCTCGCCAACACAAAGGATGTCCAAGCCATCGACGACTGCGGTCATTCCATAGGCGATGGCGCGGCAGCATTCCGCCTCGTCCATAGCGGAACTTTGCGTGAAGTCCGCGGTTGGGTGATCAAGATCAAGCTCATACACCTGAAGATCAGCATCAATAAGGCCTGATAATTGATTGACCGCCGCCCCACCGGCCAAAAAATTAGCCACCATTTGCTTGGTCACTTCTTGAGGAAAGGCTGATACACCCCGTGCTGCAACCCCGTGATTACCGGCAAAGACGCAAATTCGTGGATGCTCGGCCCGGGGCAGGTGATGTCCTTGCCATGCCGCCAGCCATGTTGCCAACTCTTCAAGTCGGCCTAAGGCACCCGGAGGCTTGGTCAAGATTTGGTCGCGGGCCTTTGTCGCCGTTATGGCGGCTTGGTCCGGCCCCGGAAAAGCATTAATAATGCGGCGGATTTCAGCGAAGTCGGTTAAGGATTTTGTCACTTGAGTCCCCTTAAGTTATAACCTTCTTCTATCCCTCGCCCCTTATTCGGTCTAGATTGAAGTCATGAAAGATATAGAGTCATGAGAAATTTTCTAGCGCTACTTCAGGAATATCGCACCGATACAATTGTTGCGCTCAAGTTTTTCACCCGGCTCCCGTGGATAACGTTACCTGGTGAGCAGGATAAATCCGACCCATCGGCTTTGGCTCGCTCCTTAGGTATGGCGCCGCTGATTGGTATTGGAATTGGTATCCTTGGCGGTGTTGTAATCGAGGTCACATCGGCTCATTCCTTGTCAGGTATGCCTGCGGCATTGCTGACACTTTTCATGGTTGCGGCGTTAACGGGCGCACTGCATGAAGATGGTCTTGCCGATACGGCGGATGGACTTGGTGCGGGGCGGGATCGCGATAAAGCTCTCTCCATCATGCAAGATAGTCGCATTGGCACCTTTGGTGTGCTGGCATTGATCTTTTCACTGGGCCTGCGCGCCGCAGCGTTATCCGTGATGCCAGCCCATGAAGCGGCAATGGCTTTTATTGCCGCTGCGGCTTTATCTCGGGCTTTGCCGGCAGGAATTGTTGCAGCTTTAGGTCCAGCGCGTGCCGATGGATTAGGATCTATGGCGAGTGCCGCGCCCGAAACGGCTGCCAGTCGATCAATCATAGCGGCACTTATCGGCTTTATCGGTGCAGTAGTTGCTATTGGTTTTGTCGCTGGTGTATGGAGTTTTTTGACGGCGCTCTGTATTGGTATTTTTGTTGTTGTTTTTGCTCGACATCGTCTTGGTGGATATACCGGTGATGTTTTGGGGGCGGCGCAGCAGCTAAGCGAAATTACCGTTCTTCTATTATGTGCGGCTGTTATCTAAATTAATGAGCATATTACCTGCACTGACTTTGGTTCTTGGAGGTGCGCGCTCAGGCAAAAGTGGTTTTGCTGAGCAGCTATGTATGAACCATTGTCGGGCCGTCAATACGGACAAGGCTATTTATGTGGCGACGGCTGAGGTCGGCGACCAAGAGATGCAAAGCCGCATTGCTTTGCATCGGCAACGTCGGGGGCTGGCATGGCACACCATAGAAGAACCGTTAGACTTGATAGGAATTATTACGCGACAATCAAATCCACATCAGCCAATTTTGATCGATTGTTTAACTTTATGGTTATCCAATCTGATGCATAAAGACCGATTGATTAGCCAAGAAGGTGGGCAATTATTGGAGATTTTTCAAAATCGGAGGTTGCCACCTGTTATCATGGTTAGTAATGAAGTCGGACTCGGCATTGTGCCGGATAACCAACTGGCTCGACGGTTTCGTGATGAAGCTGGGCGGCTTAACCAACAGATAGCTGCGGTAGCTGATCGCGTAATATTGATTGTCGCAGGTCTACCCTTGCCGTTAAAAGGATAATTTAAATGGCAAAAATTCCCGCCACAGTCATAACCGGATTCTTAGGTGCTGGAAAAACAACCCTGCTTCGGCATGTAATCGCCTCAGCATCGGGTCAGCGCATCGCATTCATTGTCAATGAATTTGGTGAGGTTGGAATTGACCGTGATCTTCTTAAGGGATGCGGCGATATCGATTGTGATAAGGCAGATGTGGTCGAGCTCGCAAATGGGTGTATTTGCTGTACGGTAGCTGATGATTTCTTACCGACGATGACGGCGCTCTTAGATCGTCCGGATCCGCCTCAGCACATTATCATTGAAACCTCGGGGCTTGCCTTACCGAAACCATTGGTCAAAGCATTTGCATGGCCGGAAATTCGAAATCGTGTAACGGTTGATGGTGTTGTCGCTGTTGTTGACGCAGAAGCCGTAGCCAATGGCAGGTTTGCTACAGATCTAGACGCCTTGGCGGCGCAACGTGCAGCTGATCCGGCGCTTGACCATGATAATCCTCTTGAGGAGGTTTTTGCAGATCAGATTTCCTGCGCCGATCTGGTAGTGTTAAATAAAGTTGATTGTGTTGACTCAAAAAAACTGGCTCAGGCTCGCCAAGAATTGACCCCCCATTTACGGCCAGGCGTAAAAATACTGACTTCTGAGCAATCAATGATCCCTTTGCCAATTTTATTGGGAATTGATGCGGCAGCTGAACAGGATCTTGCAACCCGACCTTCGCGCCATGAATTAGAGGGTGAAGATCACGACCACGATGATTTTGAAAGTTTTTCGGTTCCTTTACCGCAAGTAACTAACCCTCAAGCTTTCAACCAAGGTCTTGTTAATATTGTAAAAATTCACGATATCTTGCGCGTGAAGGGTTTTGCCGAGGTTGAGGGCAGAGATAACCGGCTTGCGTTTCAGGGCGTGGGTGATCGCATTCATTCTTATTATGATCGCCCCTGGCAACCAAGTGAACGCCGTACGGGATTATTGGTGGTCATAGGCAAGCAAGGATTGGCACGCGCTATGATAACCGAAGCAATTACAAAAGCAGCTGTTGGGACGGTGGCTAGGCATAATGGATAAATCAGAAGCACTTTCAGTTCCGGCTGTACCTGCCGCGCCTCCACCAAGTGGCCCGCATACACCGGTTATGTTCGTCGAGCCGCCGAAACCACCAGCGGAAGCGGTGCGCGCGACTAATCCCGCAGAATGGACATTTATGCGCTTGGCGCGGGCAATCCAAGAATTTGAAAAGCAGCTCGATAATGACCACGAAGTTGGTGCACGGCTTGTTACCTTTGGAAACAGCATGCAATTCCATATCCAGGATATTGGCTGGTCTGCACCAGATATTATCGTTTTTCATGGCGTCAGCGACGCAGGTGAGCCGATTCAATTGATTCAGAATATCGCCCAGCTCAATGTGCTGTTGATTGGCATGCGTAAGGCCGATCCGGAGCCCCGCAGAATCGGATTTCGCTTAGGCAAAAGCCACGAATAGTTTCAGGCATAGATTTTTATCGGCTTAGCCCGGTCTAGTCTTAATAAGTAGACTGGGATAGTATCCATAAGCATCGGTTGGTCTTCATAGGGCTAAATAAGGACTAAAAATGCGCGGTATAGGGCGAATTATAACATTAATAACGGCGCTTTTAGCGCTGGTAATTCCCTTTTACCTTACCTCGACCGATTTTTTAAGAATCCAGAGTTTTGACACAATTATTGGTGCCACCGCGGACAGTATTACCCGAGCCCAAGTGCTTATGGGATTAATTGCAGCACTGGTTGTTCTCACGGTGGGCGTATTCCTGGTCGGTAGGCCATCATCCAATCAACAAAAAGTAATAGACGCTAATGCGGCGACGGTGAGCCAACAATATGCAGAAGCTTTGGCGCTTGTGCGTGACGTCACCTCTGAGCCTGACGTATCCGTGCTTGTAGTTGATGGGAAAGGGAAAATTCTTTTTTTAAATGCCGCCGCCGCTGCCCGGGCTGGAAAATCACAAGATGATCTGATGGGGCGCCCGATTACTGCACTTTTTAGTGCGGCGGAAAATGAACGTATGCAAAAATTCATATTGCAAGCGTTGAACGAGCGCGCAACTGTTCATGATCGTCGGACAATGAAATCAAGTAAAACGAATAATCTACGGATGTTCGCAACGTATTTCTATCCATTGGCGACCGACGTTGAAGGACGGGAAAGAGTCTTATTGATTGACCGCGATATCAGCGAGGCTGCACTAGAGCGAGGTCGCCGCCGTCGTAGTATGGATCGGTTAAGCGATTTTTTAATTAAAGTGGCCAGCCGCATGGACAGGCGGACAATGGTTCAGGCTCTGCGTATTTCTGAGTTGGCAGGACTTTTGGCGGTGAAATTGGAATTGGCGCCGGAGCGGGTTGAAGCGGTCAAAACCGCAGGAAAGTTTTTAGGTTTTGGGAGATTTTTTGTCTCTAATCAATCAACAGATACATCAACTGATCTGATGCGACGTCGTCAAGAAGCAACGGCAACCTTGGCTGAAAATTTGAAAGATGTGGATTTTGAGGGTCCTGTCGTGGAGACCCTCCGGCAGATGTACGAGCGCTGGGATGGCAAAGGTCCATTGCAGCGTTCTGGTATCACCATTGATCCTACAGCGCGAATTTTATCGGTATCTGCGGCATTTTTAAGCATGATTTCGGCGCGCTCCGATCACCATCCTACTGCATCGATTGAACAAGCGGCTCAATCTCTTATGGATGGGGCGGACACGCTCTATGAGCGGCGCGTCGTTCGCGCTCTTATTCAGCATCTTGATGAGGATGGGCGCAAAATTTGGGAAGAGGTGCGGGCTAATCTGGATGCACCAGTTTTAAATTTGACACCTAATCTTAATCCGCAGCAAGAACCTGTCGTTCTTTCCGATGCACTTATCAAACGTGAAAAATCGGCTCCACAAATAGTAAAGCCATCAATCACATCTACAGAAACGTCAAGTAAAGCTCCTGATAAATCTCAAAACGCTCTTTCTAAAAAAACCGAACAGAGTACTTTACAAAGTCAAAAATCAGATCCAGAAATTACCCAAAAAACGATATCGACTAGGGATGTGGCATCAGCCGCGGGTAAACCGGTATTGCCGAAAACGGATAAAGCGCCGGATGAAAAATCCGCTAAATTAGGTCCGGCAAATCCGAAGATACTAACGAAAATTGCCCCTGTTACATCGACCGATTCACTATCCCATAAACCACCTGCTATTCGTATTCACAGTACGCCAACAACCGGTTCTTCAAAAAAAGAGTCGGCTTAAAGCTTGGGACAAACCAATGGACTTTACTGCTTATTACGATTCAGAAATGGCCGAACATGAGGCTGTCTTTACCGCAACGCGAACCGCACTGCGTCAAGACTTCGTAAAACTGGTCACTGTTTGCGGCCAATCTGTGCGCCAGGGCGGGAAGATTCTTTTGTTTGGCAACGGGGGTAGTGCAGGCGATGCGCAGCATATCGCAACCGAATTAACCGTGCGCTATGTAAAAGATCGCCAACCCATCGCCGCCATTGCTTTAACGACGGATACCTCGGCACTTACGGCAATTGGTAACGATTTGGGATTTGATCAGCTTTTTGCGCGGCAGATTACTGCGTTGGGTAGACCCGGTGATGTGGCCATAGGTATTTCGACTTCTGGAACGAGTAAAAACGTATTATTGGGCCTGGAAGCTGCCCGTAAAGCCGGATTGGCTACTGCAGCTTTGGGCGGGAAGGACGGCGGTAAGCTACGCGACTATGCAAATGTCGTTTTGGTGGTGCCATCCCAAACAACAGCGCGAATTCAGGAAATGCATATTACCTTGGGGCAAATGCTGTGTGGTGCGCTCGAGCGGGATTTAGGGTTGGTGTAGATTATGCACGCACGCGACGACTTGGCTACCTATTTACCGCAATTCACCAAAAGTCAGGTTTTGGTTATCGGCGACGTCATGTTGGATCGTTATGTGTGGGGTCGGGTCGATCGTATTTCTCCTGAAGCGCCCATTCCAGTTTTAAGGATTGAGCGTACGGCGGCAATGTTGGGCGGCGCGGGAAATGTGGTGCGCAATATTGCGGCATTAAATGCGCAAACATTCTTTGTCGGGTTGGTGGGTGACGATTTGGCCGGGAAAGATATTTTAGATCTTCTAAAAATATTGCCGGGCGCAATGCCGCATCTTGTAAGTGACTCAACACGCAACACGACTATTAAAACGCGGTTCGTTGCTGGGGTACAGCAGCTCTTGCGCGCTGATGATGAAACGGGAACGATACCGAATGCCCTTAAGTCAGATGAGCTGGCAAAAAAAGTTGCAACATTACCGTTGGCGGCAAAGAATGCCGCGATAGTTCTTTCTGACTATGGCAAAGGCGTGCTCAGCGACGCGGTTCTGCATGCCGCCATCGATAAGGCGCAAAAATTAAAGTTGCCCCTGATTGTTGATCCCAAGGGGCGGGATTTTGGCCGGTACCGGGGCGCAACGGTTGTAACTCCCAACCGCAAAGAATTAGCCGAGGCGACGGGAATGCCTGTTGATACTGACGCTGCCATTGTTGCCGCGGCTCAACATCTGATCAAAACGTGTGGTTTAGGCGCCGTACTTGTCACCCGCAGTGAGCAGGGCATGACTTTAGTGGTTCGGGATCAGGCGCCGCTTCATTTATCGGCGGAGGCGCGGGAAGTCTTTGACGTCTCGGGTGCCGGAGATACGGTTGCGGCCAACTTGGCCACCGGGCTTGCGGCGGGCATGAGCCTGGCTGATGCCGCTGCCTTGGCGAATGTAGCGGCAGGTATTGTGGTGGGAAAAATTGGTACGGCTTCAGTTACCGCCGATGAGCTGCAGCAAAAACTGACCGAACTTCATGTGGCAACGGCGGGCACCAAGGTTGCCGATGCGGCAACGGCGGCGGCCAAGGCCGCGGCATGGCGGTCGGCGGGTCTCAAGGTGGGTTTCACCAATGGTTGCTTTGATTTGCTTCATCCCGGCCATGTGCAGCTGTTGACCGAGGCGGCGTCGGCCTGTGACCGGCTGATCGTTGGAATGAATGATGATGCCTCGGTTCGCCGCCTGAAGGGTGCGGATCGTCCGATCCAACTGTTTCCCGCTCGGTCGGCAGTGCTGGCAGCGTTGGAAATGGTGGATCTGGTGGTTGGCTTCGAAGAGGATACCCCGCTTAACCTGATTACGGGTTTGCGGCCGGATGTTTTGATCAAAGGTGCGGATTATTCCAAGGCTCAGGTTGTGGGGGCCACTGAGGTTGAAAGTTGGGGCGGCAAGGTGGTTTTAGCCCAGCTGCTACCGGGGCATAGCACCACCGCCACCGTAAAGAAACTGGCGCAAACCTTGCCAAAATAGCAGTAGCGATTTGCGCTACGGCAACGCTACAGATTGTGGCCGCTTCGGATCATTCCCTTCAAGCATAAGAACATAACATAAACATAGCTTGGCTGAACAGGGAACAGGACGATTCGACTCAAAACCGGAACCTTTAGGGAATATCAATATGTTGTGGAATCTTCTTCGAGAGGAATGAGAGCTTAACGCGGATAGCTTGATTTCTTATTTAAACGGCGCGGCTGTTGAGGCCATCAAACCCGACAAATGGGCTGTCGTGGAATTTCCTGAGCATCGGAAAATCTTCATTAATAGGCTTGTGAAGGAGAAGACGGCCGATAGACTTACAGCTAGTGTTGAAATCCCTGGCTTTCAGGATGGGGCTCATAGCGTTTCAGGCGTGAGAAGAAAGCAAAGGGGTCGAAGTCTGGGGGGTGGGACAGTAAAAAAGACATGGGTGAATCACTAAACTTTGAGTTTTTGAGAAAACATAGGCGCGAGCTTGCTGATTTGGGCGGGTTCGCAGAGACCTATGTTTTCAGTGATCCTTCCAGCAGCCTTGTCAAATTGCGTCAACTAGCCGAAAGCGTTGTGCAGAAAATATACAGCGACCTTAAGTTGCAGCGTCCGTACGCGGCAAATCTCAATGACTTATTGAATGAAGACGCCTTCCGCCACGCCGTTCCACCTGTTGTACTCAGTAAGATTCACAGTATTCGCATTCTTGGCAACAAAGCGGCGCACGGAGATCACTGTTCAGATCGGGATGCTTTGAGTGCTCTGCAGCAGGCGTTTGACTTAGGGCGCTGGCTTTATGTGACGTTTTACAAAGGCAAGCCGGCGGAGTGCGGTAATTTTAAGCAGCCACCTTCTGTTTCCAAAATTGAGCAAACTGAAGCCCAGAAAAAGCAACTAGAAGCGAAAGGGGTCGCTCAAGAAGCAGAGATTCAATCACTGCTTGCTGCGCTTGAAGCAGAACGCAACAAGATTAGCGCTCAGGCCCAAGACATCAATGAACTACAAACCGTTCTGGACGCAGGCAATAGAGCAGCTGCCTCACTCCACTTTGACGAGGCGTCGACACGCAAACAGCTCCTTGATGCACTGCTGATAGAAGCGGGTTGGAGCGTTGATCCTAACGGCAAATCGAACGACTCTGTCGCACAAGAACTTGAAGTTGATAAGCAGCCAACGACGACGGGTAAAGGCTATGTCGATTATGTGCTGTGGGGTGATGATGGAAAACCGTTAGCGGTTGTTGAAGCAAAGAAAACTGCTGTCAGCCCGCAACGCGGTCAGACTCAAGCCAAACTATATGCCGATAGCCTAGAAGCCAAATATGATCAGCGGCCAGTGATTTTTTATAGTAATGGTTTTGAAACCTATATCTGGAACGATGCACTATCCGAGCCGCCTCGCAGGATTTACGGATTTTATTCTAAGGACAGCCTTCAGTATCTCTTGTTCAAACGGAGTGAAAGGCAGCCCCTAGAAACCATCGCACCGGATCCAAGAATTGCGGGGCGCTTATATCAAATCGAAGCGATTAAACGCGTGTGCGAGCGTTTTTCTGGTAACCATCGCCGATCATTGATTGTTCAGGCAACGGGTACGGGAAAAACGCGCGTTGCTATTTCTCTCTGCGATACATTGGTGCGCGCAAAATGGGCAAAGCGGATATTATTTCTTTGCGATCGGAGGGAGCTTCGCAAACAGGCACTCAATACCTTCAAGGAATTTCTGCCGGGGGAGCCACGGACCGTTGTAAACAGTGAAACCCATAAGGATCGCAGCAAGCGGATTTACCTTGCCACCTATCCGGCGATGATGAAATGCATGCAGTCGTTTGACGTAGGTTTTTTTGATCTGATAATTGCCGATGAATCACATCGCAGCATTTATAACCGTTATCGGGATTTGTTTTACTACTTTGACGCATTGCAGGTAGGGCTTACAGCTACGCCTGTACAGTTTATTTCCCGGAATACCTACAAAATGTTCGGATGCGAGGATAAAGATCCCACCTCCTATTTCTCGTTCGAGCAGGCGATCAGTCACAAACCGCCGTACCTTGTGCCCTTCGAGGTGGTAACGCACACGACGGCGTTTTTGCGCAAGGGAATCAAATACTCAGAAATGACGGAGCAACAACGCCGAGAGCTTGAAGATCAGCTCGAGGATGCCTCCACCGTAGAGTTTGATGAAAACGACGTTGATCGACAAATTTTCAACAAAGATACCAACCGCGCTATCATTCGCAATCTGATGGAAAACGGCATTCGGGATGGCTCGGGAAACCGTCTAGGAAAATCGATCGTGTTTGCACGTAATCACGAGCATGCCCTGCTATTGCAACAGATGTTTGATGAAATGTATCCGCAATATGGTGGTCATTTTTGTCAAGTGATCGATAATTATGACCCACGCGCCGAACATCTAATTGATGATTTCAAGGGGATTGGCTCTAACGCCAATCTTACCATCGCTATATCGGTTGATATGCTTGATACAGGGATCGATATTCCTGCGGTGGTGAATCTTGTATTTGCCAAACCGGTTAAATCCTATGTGAAATTCTGGCAGATGATAGGGCGCGGCACGCGTTTGTGCGAAAACCTATTCGGCCCCGGCAAGCACAAGCAGGCGTTCCGCATCTTTGATCACTGGAATAATTTTGAGTATTTTGACGAACACTATAAACCGGTCGAACCCCCCAAACATAAATCGGTCCTTCAGCGTGTCTTTGAGGCGAAAATCACCCTGGCAGAGGTGGCCTTAGGTAAAGGCAGCCTTGAAGCATTTGATCTTGGCATTAAACAAATGGCCGAAGATATGGCAGCGTTACCTGAAACCACCGTATCCATCAAAGAAAAATGGCGGGAGATTAAATCTATTCAGCAGGGTAATACGCTTAAGTCTTTTGCAGCAGCCACGTGTAATGCCTTGAAAAATGACATTGCCCCACTTATGCAATGGCGAGACTCGCACGGCTATGATGAAGCTTACGGCTTTGATCTTTTGGTCACGTTATTGCAGGTGGAACTGCTGCGAGGGTCGGCATCATTTTCCGACTTGAAGGACAAGGTAATGGATGCTGTTTCCGAACTTCCGATCAACATCAATCAAGTTCGTGAAAAAATCGAGCTGATTAATCGCGTTAAATCTTCAGCCTTCTGGATAACCCCCACCACGGCATCGCTGGAAAATATGCGATCCGAGCTACGCGGTATTATGCGATATCGCCAGGCGCGAACAGGGGACGCCTCGTTACCCACGCCAATTATCGACGTGAAGGAAGATGTAAGTCAGATACAATCCAGACCCTATCAACCCAAGCTGGAAGGACTGCAGCTGGTAGCCTACCGCAAGCGGGCAGAGGAAGTGTTGCAGGAACTGTTTAACACAGTGCCCGTGTTACAAAAAATCCGCCGTGCCGAAGCGGTGTCGGAAAAAGATATCGACTCGCTTTGCTCCCTCGTGATGATGCAGAAACCTGATGTTGATTTGCGCAAGCTCGCCAAGTTCTACCCGGAAATGTCGGGCAATGTCGTGGTGTTGGTCCGTTCTATCATTGGGCTTGAGCCAGATGCTGTTGGTGCGCGTTTCGAGCAATTTGTTCAGAAACACGCTAGTCTTACCGCCAAACAAACCCAATTCCTACAGCAGCTCAAGAATCATATTTCGCAAAATGGGGGAATTGAGCTGGATGACCTATATGAGGCACCCTTCACACATATTGATAGTGATGGACTGGATGGGGTATTCCCGAATGAATGGCTGGCCCATGATCTGATTAAAATTATTACGACCTTTACCCCTAACCCCGACCAAAAGCAGGCCCCCCCATGATTACCGGAGAGCTCAAAAGCCAGATTGACAAGCTCTGGACCGAATTCTGGACTGGTGGCATTGCCAACCCTCTCACCGTGATTGAGCAGATCACCTTCCTGATGTTCGCGCGCCTGTTGGATATTAATGAGAGCCGCGAAGAGAAGCGTAAAAAACGCACCGGCAAAGGTTTCAAGCCGGCCTTTCGGGGCAATCAGCAACATCTGCGCTGGAGCCATTTTAAACAGCTCGGTGCCAATGAAATGCTCGCCGTGGTGCGCGATGGCGTGTTCAAACATTTTCGTGAAGAGATCGCGACGCGCTCAGGCTTGGGCGACTACATGAAAGACGCACAGTTGATGATTCAGAAGCCAAGCCTTCTGGTCTCGGCCGTGAATATGATCGAAGCCTTGCCGCTTACCGAGGGTGACACCAAGGGCGATCTGTACGAATACCTCCTGTCCAAACTGACCACGGCAGGCATTAATGGTCAGTTCCGCACGCCGCGCCATATCATCCGCTTGATAGTGGGAATATTGAAGCCAAAGACTACCGACATCATTGGTGATCCTGCCTGTGGTACGGGTGGATTTTTAGTCGGCGCGATGCAGTATTTGTTGGAAAATAACACGTCGAAGGAAGGGATCATCAAACACGAAGACGGCAGTAAAACCTTCACTGGCGACAAAATTAATTCCGATGAATGGAAACATATCCAAAAGAACATGTTTCACGGGTTTGACTTTGACAGCACCATGCTTCGCATCGCTGCTATGAATCTGATGTTGCACGGGGTGACTGAACCAGACATTCATTATCAAGATACTCTCTCCAACAGCTTCCCGGATAAATTCAGCCGGCAAGCCAACAATGCCTTTGATGTTATTCTTGCCAATCCGCCGTTTAAGGGTAGCCTGGATGAATCGGATGTGCATCCCTCCCTGCTTGGCAAGGTAAAAACAAAAAAGACCGAGCTGCTGTTTCTATCGCTTATTCTGCGGATGCTGAAAATCGGTGGCCGCTCTGCCACCATTGTGCCGGATGGGGTGTTGTTCGGGTCCAGCAAAGCGCACACGGCC
>Ga0075163_10000246_pt1 | contig 67351 bp, 51 predicted proteins | sample JI1023141ADNA_FD_71478 | JGI IMG/M metagenome (GOLD analysis project Ga0075163, IMG submission 71478) | Wastewater effluent complex algal communities from Wisconsin, to seasonally profile nutrient transformation and Carbon sequestration -... | ecosystem: Engineered > WWTP > Effluent > Algae... | reverse complement strand
ACCTTGTGTTTGAGCAAAATACTCTTGACCCTGAACCGTATAAAGCTTGCCGCTGACAGTTCTGCCGTCGGGTGTCTGCATGCTTTCTTGCGGGCGCACTCTTACTGGCCCACCAAAACTGGCATCATCTTCAACCTTGCGAGCAGCACCGTTAACGGATCCTGGAGCAGGTAGTCGGTCTATGCCGGCAGCATCGCGGAACTTCTCGGGTAGCGTAGTACCGCTATCAAGCCCGCCCTCCGGCTTCTTTTCCGGAACCCCAGCACCGGCGTCTTTAAGCAGGCCAGCAGGAGTTTCACCAGCCGGATTTACCGGCTTGACTGGTTGAGTCTCTAAATTGGTTGGAGCGCCTGCGGGCGCATTGTTATTGGCCATATAAAGGAAGCTCTTCGATTAGTAAGTATGAGCATCCGGCTGACAGAAAAAGCTCTGGCGGAAGCCTAAATATAATTGTACAGAGGATGGTTGTCAAGACACTCCGTCTCCTGCAAGGTAGCTTGCTGCAACCCAAAAGATGACCAGGATTTTGGGCGGAGCGATTTAACCTTTGCCGCTGTCCAAGATTTTCCCAACTCGCATAGATATTCTCACCGAGCGAGAGACCTCAATTTCGCAGCGACAACTTCTTTCATCAGGGAAACGCAGATGCAGAATCAAGTCAAAAGTCGAACCGTAAACTCTGGAGCGCGAATCAAGCATACTGTAAAAGCAGGTGAAAGCTTGGCAAGCATTGCTCTGCGAGAATATGGCGACGCCCGTTTTGCCCGTTTGATTCTGACTATAAATAGAGGGGAAGTTGCCAACCGCTGCGACGGCTTCAACAACTACGCCTTCATATTTCCTTCGCAGATTCTACTTTTACCAACTGCCGAAGAAGCACAAATCTACCAACGTCAATTCTTCACTGAAACCTCAAGGGCAAAATTTGACCTTGCTCACTACGCCAGACCAGCAATGCCATCCGACATCATTCCATCAGTTGTCCTAAATAGCTTCTCCATTTCAAACAATGAAGTCGACCAACACGTAGAGCTAGAATCAAGCGCTAAAAAGCTAGAAGCTGCCAAATTAGAACAAAAGCAAGCTGCCGAGGCCAGAGAAGAGCAGCTGCGGGCTGCCAAAGAAAGAGCAGAACGCGTTAGAGCTGAATTTATCAAAGCTGAAGAAGTTCGCCTAGCAGCTGAACAAGAAAGACAAAATCAATGGCAAGCCGAGTCTAAACTCGCTTCGCAACGACCACACCTTCATTTAGTTGCAGAAAATGCTGCGCCGAATCGAGAGTCGAACTCTAACTCGCATTTCAATTCCAACCCACCTTCTACAATCGATATGACACCACCAGCCACTCCGCAAATAGCTGCGAGCAAAAGAGAAAGCCAAAGGCAAGTTGAAATTGCAGACGATCACGAACTCTTCTTTTCACAAGGCACTCTTGAAATTACGTCACTGTCTCACTATTGCCGTCTAATGAAATTTGAAGCTCTGGAAGCACAGGCCTCACTCATGATCAAACTGCAAGTCTTCGACCAAAACAGATGGCAAACAATTGCTTCGTATGTGGTGCAAAAAGATGCCACCCAGAGACTAGCGCACTATTCTGATGGCAGCTTCGACTTCGTCAATCTAGAACTACCTAGAGCTGTGGTGAAAGAGCTATCAGTGAGCGACTTCAACCGCAATTGGAAAAACTATACGAAAGTCTATTTCAATCACAAAGAGAAAACTCGCTTAGAACAACTAACCGGCCCAGCCAAAATGATGCTGCACGCCGTTTAAGCCGACCAGCAAGGAAGCAAGCAAACAAGTGCACACATAAGTAAGTATCTAAGTATGTATGTTTGTATGGATGCGACTAGGGTCCGTCGACTTCAGGCGGTATCTGCGAACGCATAAACTCTTCCATTTCGCGCATGACTTCAGGCTCGAGAAATACTCCTGGTGGAGTTTCGAATTGCTCGTCGGGAGCGGTTGCCGCCGGTTCAGTACCAATCACCTGCCGCACTTTCTCGAGCACTTCAGGAAGCATAATTTTGCCCATACATTCGCCTGGCTGACCAGGACCAGTGAGCTGACAGTATTTCGCACCAATGCACTGGCAAGCCTGATTTTGATCAAGTATTTGATCAAAGTTGCCATACGGTCCGCTGCGCGAGGGATAAGTTGGTCCGTATAAACCAATTACAGGAGTACCGACGGCTACAGCAATATGAGCAGGGCCGGTATCTCCAGACACCACCACATCACAACATTTCAAAACAGCAGCAGTCTCGTCCAGTTGCAGCTGACCGCATAAATTGATGCAGCGCGAACCTGATTCCATATTTATGCGTTGAGCTAACTCAAAATCTTCCGGCCCACCAATTAGCACCGGTATATGCTTTGAGTCCTCTAGTAGACGTCTAACGAGATAGACCCAGCCGTCAAAAATCCAACCTCGATGAGGACGCAGGCGACCAACCCCTGGTACCAAGCCAATTAATGGCCCAAGAACCATGTTATGCGCTGCCACCAGCTCTGGAACCAATTTTTCGGCAATGGCATCAGGGTAGAGAGTGGGGAAAAGTCGCTCAGGAGTCTCTGGTGAAATCGGACGAATGGTCTCTAAGAAGTTGCCCACCGCATGCTGCTGAGCAGGCGTATTGCTGTCGCTCTTGTCATAGTGCAAAGCTTTGATCTGAGTGAAGCTGGTGAGAAATTCGCCGCGAAACGAATTAGATAGATCAATAAAAAGGTCTGGTCTCATTGCCAATAACTGCTTACGCAGTTCAAAGAAGCCCACTTCTTTGTGAAAATCGACAAATTCATCGATAGAAGGACAGAGGCCAAGAAGAAGTGGACGAAGGGAAGCGTGAGACCAGTAAGTTATTTTTGCACCAGGATAATTTAGCCTTAAAGTAGCAGCAACAGGTGTAGCTAAGACGGCATCCCCGATAGCTGCTGGATGAAAGATCACTATATTTGCAAAAGATTGGGCGCTTGAATCCATACTCTCCATGGCCTTTATTGGCTACTCTTCACTGGACTTATTTTGAATATGACTTATTATTATCAGTGATGAACCAAGATTATTATTACGTTTTAGGTTGGGAACAGCCCTCGGGCAAAGTAGCGATACTTTGTCGTTCTAGAGGCAATAACCCGGGGCCGGCATATTGCTGGACAAAGCGCGAAGCCATTCAGTTGCGCACGCGACTTGCTAACGATAGGCGCGGAGAGCAAAATCCATCAGCTCGTCGCATCATTCGTCAGCTACTAGTATATAGATATCTCGTGCATCATCCACTACTGTGGAGACAAGGAGATCTTTGGGTCTATGCAGATCCAAGTGAACTTGAACCAGTAGAGGCAAGTGTGGCTACCCACGGTTACTGAAGGCTTCCTGACAATTAGCTTCTAAACTAGGTTTAAGAAAAACCCAGTTGGCTTTAACTCGTCCTTAACCCTGAACCTGCTACAACGCTATCAAGTATAGATTTAGCGAAAAGACTTTTTAGCAACCTTAAGAACGGCAGTAAAGAAGAATTAGATGGAACTAGAAACAGTTATAGCGGTGCTGGCAATTGCACTTGCTCTCGGCTTTGACTTTGTCAATGGCTTCCACGACACAGCCAATGCCTGCGCGACGGTGATTTACACCAAGGCCCTAAAGCCAAGCGTGGCGATTGTTATGAGCGGCATCCTCAACTTTATGGGGGCCCTGCTAGTCGGCACTGCCGTCGCTCAAGTAATTACTAAAATTATTCCAGCTGAATCGGTGACACTGCCAATAGTGGTAGCAGTTTTGATAGCAGCAGTTGTCTGGAACTTAATTACCTGGTGGTATGGCATACCGGTTAGTTCCTCCCACTGCTTAATTGGCAGTTTGTTCGGAGCCGGAATCACTGCCGCTGTGGCTAACGGTGCCGATTGGCGCACTGGTGTGGAATGGCATGAGCTACAAAGAGTAATTCTGGCACTCTTGATCTCCCCGCTTGTAGGCTTTGCCGCAGGCTACATCACCACCTGGATTACCCTAAAAATAACCAAAGAAAAAGAGCGCGAAGTCGATGCCAAGAAAGCGCCAGAACAGCACGCTGTAATGCGTTGGTTGCACATTTTTTCTAGCGCCTCGGTGAGCTTTTCACATGGCAGTAACGACGGCCAAAAGACTATGGGCTTAATCACCCTTATTCTCGCCACTCAATTCGCTAGCTATGGCTACCATAGCAAAGAAGTACCTGGCTGGGTTATGGGCTCAGCTGCTCTTGCCATTGCATTGGGAACCATCATTGGTGGCTGGCGAGTAATTCGTACAGTCGGCACTAAAATTAGCCGCGAAAAACTCAGCCACTCCCAGGGCTTTGGCGCTTCAATGAGCACAGCCGTAATCATTTTAGCGGCATCTCATTATGGAGCACCAATCAGCACCACCCACACCTTGAGTTCAGCGGTAGCTGGTGGAACAATTCCAGTACACGGCAAAGACAAACTCAATCCGAAAACCATGAAGCTAATTTTATTGGCATGGGTGTTAACTCTACCGGTAGCAGCTACATTGGCATCAGTTACCTATATGATACTTAGATCAATCTGGCACGCTTAGGCTGCATATCAAGGATAGTAAAAGACAATGAAACTGGTAGTAGCATTTAGCTCTCCAAAACGTAGCGCCAAGACCATTGAAATGGCAGCGACCCATGCAAAGGCAACAGGGTCTGAAATTATTTTGCTGCGTATTATTCCTGACCCTGAAAAGCTGGGCGTCATTGCCCAATTGATTTCGTCCGACAGACCAACAGACAAAGCCCAGTTGCAGATAGACCAATGTGTCAAAGATTTGCAAGCACAAGGTATCAATGCCTCAGGTATTGTTAAATCAGGGGAAGTTGCTAGCGGAATTGTTCAGACAGCAATTGAGTTAAAGGCCGACTGTCTCTATGTCGGCACCACCAATGTTGGTGGCCCTCAATTCTTCTTGATGAAGAAAGACCCAATTGTTCACTACATCGTAGACAATTGCCCAATAACACTTTGCCTGGTACGCCATGACAGCGCCAGCGAAGCTGCCACCGAAGCAGAAGAAGAAGTCGAACTCAGTTAACCTGAGTAGTCTTGGCCGAGATCAAGAAAATCTTCCATCAAGCGCGACTCTACGGTCGGCAATGAACGAATTAGTTTCATCGGCGGTAAGCATTCGATGATCTTGCGACCGTAATATTTTTTGGTCAAACGAGAGTCGAGAATGGCTACTAGACCACGATCTTTTCGGGTTCTGATTAAGCGACCGACACCTTGCTTAAGACGCATGGTGGCATGAGGCAAGGCTAAATCATTAAACCAACTGCGGTCAGTATCTTCTTTCATCTGCTCGCAGCGGGCTTCGTAGACCGGATCGTCGGGCACTTGGAAGGGGATACGATCAATAATCACACAACTGAGTTGCTCGCCATCAATGCTGACCCCTTCCCAAAAGCTGGAGGTGCCAAATAGAACAGCATGAGGAGTAGCTTTGAACCATTCCACAAGTTTCTGTCTGGGCATGTCACCCTGCTTGCGCGATTCGTAAGGCATGCGCGGAGCCAGAGCTTGATAGGCGTTATTGAGCGCGGCCCTGCTAGTGAAAAGTACAAAGGCTCGCCCTTCAGTCAATTCGATAATACGCTCGATTTCAACCAAAGCAGCTTGTAAGAAATCAGAATGATTAGGTTCTGGCATGTTGGGCGGGAGATAGAGCAGGGCCTGATTTTCAAAATCAAAGGGGCTGGGCACTTGATCTTGAATTACGTACCGATCAACACCAATAGAGCGCTTGAAGAATTCAAAGGGATCATCACCAGCAGTGGCCAGTGTTGCCGACATCCATACCGAAGTCTCTAAACCACCTTTGTTTATCAGTAGATCGGAGATGAAATGCGAGGGATCTAGTGGAGCGGCCACCACTTCAATTTTGACCTCTTGTCTTTCGGTACGCTCTAACCACATTACCCATTCAGCACTGGGAGCGGCAATCAATTCAAGGCAGGCACAATAACCAGATATGGTGCTAATGATGCTCTTTGCCTTCAGTTGAGCTTTCTCTCTCAAGAGATCAACATCAAGAATATGTTCGAAAGTTTGATTCTCTAACCAATCACGCAAAGCCTTAAGGGCAAAAATAAGCTCCACAGCGCCTTCTACAGGCTGCCGCAGACGCATTCTTGCCGAACGCGCCATCATATTTAGTCGAACAAAGAGCTGACCCGAAAGATGCTCGATATCATTGATCAAATTGTTAGGTGGATTGAGGCGCTTCACTGCCTTGCCCAGCAAAATACGAATACCACGATTACTGATTGATCGGCTAAAAGCATCGGTGGCAATGTCAGGTAGGTGATGGGCCTCATCTACGATCAAGAGCTGGTAGGGCGGCAAAATACTGCCACCGGAAGCGGCATCAGCCAAAAGCAAGGCATGATTAACTACCAGAATATCGGCTTTTTCAGCCCGTTTGCGCGCCTCAAAATAGAAACAATTACCGAAGCTCGGGCATTTATTGCGCAGACAATCGTCTGAATCTGAGTTGATTTCACCCCAAATATCATAGGGCGGTACAAAATCTAATTCTGAGACATCGCCGTTTTGGGTGTTATTGACCCAATCAACAAAATCATCGTCAATGTGTTGTTCTAGAACATGATCGCGAAAGCGACGAATGCCCAGGTAGTTTCCCCGACCTTTAAGCAAAGCGGCGTTAATCTCAAAGGGGAAGATCTCCTTGAGAATTGGAATATCTTTATTCATGTATTGCTCTTGTAAAGCAATAGTGGCAGTGGAAACCACTACTTTTTTGCCCGCAAGAAAGGCCGGTATTAACGCAGCAAAACTCTTGCCAACGCCGGTTCCGGCTTCAAATATTCCAGTCTTCTTAGTGTTAAACGCCCGCTCGATATGATGAGCCAAATCAAGCTGGGGATCGCGAATCTCGTAACCATCGAGACTCTCAGCCAGCATCTCAAATATGCGCTCAACCGTGTAGTCGCCTCTAGTTTCTGGAGACAAAGGTTTCTTCTCTGGTCTAGTCGGCGAAGACTTGCCAGAAAGTGAAGTAGCTGAAGATGAGCCGTTGGTGGTTTCGGCAGACACAAGCTTTATCTGAGATTGAGTATTCAACTGATGCTTAGAGCACTAGTGTACTTGAGCAGCGGCAGTTGCAGCAACCTGCGATTGAGCTTGCACTTGAGCAGTTGATTGATAGTTAGGCAGAGTGATTTTCTGGCCGAGACTCAAGAAATTGGCATTCTTAAGACCGTTTGCCCGACAAATTTCATCGAGTAGACGAGGACTGACTCGCTTGTATTCACGCAGTGCAATAGCAGCCAGAGTGTCGCCGGTTTGAATCTCAACACTTGTATGCGCTGGCACCAAAAGCGAATTGGGGTCGCCACCACTAGGAACTGCAGCTACAGTCTGCCCTGCTGGTGCAGCGGCGGGCGTACCTACAGTAGCAACGGTGGCTTTGCTAGCTTGAGGATTATTGGCGATCATTCCTGATACCGATGAATAGCCCCAAATTCCAATCATAGAAAGGAAGGCACCGGCCATGAAACCAATAGTCAAATAAAAGCTGGGTGTGCGCTTAGGTGAATGCAAGAAGTCTTGGTGCACTCCCGGCCAAAGAGCCTCAAGCTCATCAGACTTAGGAGCCTCCACTTCAGTTGTGACCCGCGCATAAGAACCGGTGTCTCGCTGAGAAGACTGCCAGTCAGGTGTAGAAGCAGTACGTAGAGCTTCTCTCTCCGCTAATGACCTGGTGGAAATTGAAACAAATGCATCCCGTGAGCTGACATCGCTGTCTCTCACATATTCGGGAAGACCTTCCATTTCCAGTTTTTCTTGATCGTAGTTGAGCACTATAGTCATCTCTTACAACGCCACTGGGGGTAACCATTGCTGCATATTATCCAACTTGTCACTAGAAAGTCAATTTTCGCCATCGCAAGCGAAGAACGTCACAGAGTTAGCCTTTTGCCCCTTATGTAAAATCGTCAAAGTGGCTGAAAATAGGCAAGACGCAGCATTTGAGCCGATTGCATTAAATAAATGACAACCTCCCCGAAGTTTACATTGGTCTCTGAATTAAGCTCAATAGCCACTTTGCGGACTAATACAGTTAATTTGCCAAGGTTTTCAAGCAACTGAAGCAAAACGGCACCGCTTGACGACCTCGCGCGATCACTCCGGTCAGATAAGCGACCATCGGTGTAGCAGATATAGAACGAGAAGGGCGATCGTTAACGACGCTTCATGATTTACAATGGTCGCCACTTGACTTGTCGGCTTTTCTCAGATTAGTAGCTGCTTATCTGGGATCATTTTGGGCCTTTGACAAATTCAGCTCAGCACTAACGACTCGACGCACCTGAGCTATTTTGCGACGCACCTGATTCGGTACCACCCTCGTCCTGCCGTAAACCATGAATCTGGCCGATGGCCTGCTTAGTACCAGCAATTACAACAGTAGCGCGGTCTGGCTTAAATGTAGTGCGCACAAAACGATTGAGACTATCTAAACTAGAAGAACGAATGCCCTGCTGTAATAGTGGCAGCGGGTCGCAAGCGCCATCAAGCACCACCGAATCAAGAATTGAATGGGCAGCCAACTGACTATTGGCCATCCACCGCACTGGCAATGCCCCGGTCAAATAAAGCCTAACTTCTGAATATTCCTCAGCAGTTAAGCCGGTGCGACCAAACTTCTTTAGTTCCGTCTGAATTGATCGAACGGCCATTGGCATCAGATTTGATACCAATGGCATATCTATTGACCATACGGTGGTACCAGGCAAAGACTCAACATCAGAAGCTAAGTCTTCAAGACTCATGCTGCTCGAAAGGCCTAACTCACCTGAAATCTTCTGAGCGAAACGAGAGAAAATTGGGTGACTGGTAAGGGCACAATCACTTAATAGAAGGAGTGGGTAATCAGGTCGCCCCAGGCCCGTATCAACCAGGCGACCAATAGTCACCATGGTGTCTTGCCTTTTATCAATGGTCATTGATGACTTGAGCATGCGTCGAGGGTTGGCTTGCACCAATACTTTCTTGGCCGTGCTCTTACCACTCCAGGCAGCAAAGCTCCGTTCGGTCAGCTCAACAGCCTGGCTCAAAGATATGTCACCAACAAAGACTAAAGTCGTGGCGTCAGGCCGAATAGCCTGAGAATGGAAATCGGAGACATCACTGGCCTTCAGTGCCCCCACGAAACGGGCCTTATCCATAGGCTCAAGAGGATAGAAGCTAGTATTCGGGGCAATCAAGCCTTGCATCAAGGCCCGCTTTACCCGCGCCTTGACGGTGTCTTCAGTGTGCTTAACCCGGTCGATGACAACTTGCTTAGCGTGTTCGACATCAGCATCTTTAATAAGCGGGTCATGCAACTGGCTAGCCAACAGACCAAGAAGAGTACCGGTATCGCGGGAGAGGCAGCGAGTTTGAAAACTTATCCATTGCGGCCCTGAATCAAAGCGCACCATTGCACTAGGCGCTATACCCAGTTCATCCTGCACCGTGACTGCCAATTGATGACTATATTTGGGCGAACCGTCAGCCATGGACTGAGCCAGCACTGCCGATACGCCCCGCTTACCAACAGGCTCATAGGCTTCACCGGCCTTGACAGCACCGATGATCTGCACAGACGGACTGAGCTTTGTCTCAAGAACGGCAATTGTCATGCCGTTTGTGAGAACGGCCTTCTTTATATTGCGGTTGGCTGCAATCTCGGCAAGCGGAGCTTTCACGGTATTAACAGAGGCGCCAGTGTTGTTTGCCGTAGTACCAGCATTAGAAGAAGAAGAAGAAGAAGAAGAAGAAGAAGAAGAAGTAGTAGTAGTAGTAGTAGTAGCAGTGGTGCCCTGTGCTACGTGAAGGGCACGCCCTCCCAGTTGAGTTAAGTCGCCCACAGTCTCATCATCATTCTTATAAGCACAGCCGCTCAGAGCAAAAGGCAACCTTGGCTCAGCCCAAGCGGTCTTATGATGAGGACCATTCTTACTAGGCTTCTTGCTCTTATCTTTGTCTGATTTATCTTTGTCTGATTTTTCTTTGTCAGATTTACTCTTGCCAGCGTCTTTCTTAGAAGAGTCTTTCTTAGAGTCTGCTTTAGAGTCCGGTTTTGCCTCAGACTTATCTTTATCTTTTGAGTCTTTAGAATCTTTTGAGTCTTTAGTATCCTTTGACGTAGCGCTATCCTTGCCGTCTTTCTTGACGGCTACAGGCTTATTGGCTGCGCCAGAAAGCACTCCGAGAACACGGTTTTCTTGATTGAAATAACGCTTGGCCACTCGCTGAATATCAGAGGAAGAGACGGCGCGCACTTTGGTGAACCAAGCAAAAGCTGCTGGCCATGACTCGATACTCTCAGCGTAAGCAAGGTGAAAGGCTGTTCTATATGGCCCATCACGCTCAGCCAAAACGTGGAACTCAGCATGATTGCGCGCACGCTTCAATTCCGCCTCAGGCACTGCAGTGCTGCGCAATTGCTCCAACACAGACTGACAAGATTCAATTACTTTCTGGGCACTGGTACCAGGAGTAGAAGCTAGATTTATAGTGAAAAGGCCAGGGTCGCGTTTCGCTTCAAAAGTACAACGAACATTGCTGCAAATTTTTGAGTCAACGAGCTTAGTCTTCAGTCGCCCACTGACACCAGAAACCAGCAATTTCTCTAAAACAGCAAGAGCAGCAGCATCAGCGTCTTGAATATTGGCGGCGTGGTAGGCCATTGCCACCACATCTGAATTGCCAGCATACTTCATGAGAACACGCCGTTCCGCCCGCTGAGGCGGTTCAACCACACGCACCGCTCGCGGTGGCTCAGCTTTGGCAATTGGCCCAAAGTATTTCTGCACCTGAGCAACCTGAGCTTTGGTGTCGAAATCACCAACAATTACAAGAGTAGCGTTGGAAGGTTGGTAATAGTCACGGTAATGACGTTTCACGTCATCTAAAGTGAGCTTTTGCACGTCGCTGCGCCAACCAATAGTGGGGTTCTTATATGGATGCAACTGAAATGCTGCGGAACGGACTTCCTTATTTAGAAGATTGGCAGCGTCTTTTGCTTCGGTATCTAGCTCTTTTTCAATACGCTTAATTTCAGCCTGAACATCCTCAGCAGTAAATGTGGCTGAGTGCATGCGGTCAGCTTCAATTCGCAGTGCGATCGGTAATTTAGCCGGGCTGAGTGTCTCAAAAAATACAGTAAAGTCATCACTAGTAAAGCCGTTGAACATGCCGCCGTTGCGAGCAATCGTGGCGGCCAACTCGCCTTTTCTGTAGCGACCAACCTTCTCGAAAAGCAAATGCTCAACCAAATGGCTTAAGCCTGTCTCACCTAGATTCTCATTGCGCGAGCCTACTCGGTAGACGACCATGCTAGTGACCACAGGAAAAGAGTGCTCTTCTAACAAAAGCACCTTAAGGCCATTAGCCAAGACCATCTCTTGTACGCCGTTTTCTTTGGCGCGAAGGGTGTAGGTCGGAGCATCTTTGGTATCAGTGGAAATATTCTCATTTGCAGCGAGTTTGATAGTTTTAGTTTCGCCAGCAGCCCAGGCAGCCGCCCAGCCTTCAGAAGAGAAGCCACAAACTGAGGCTAGCAAGACATTGGCTGTTGACAAGAGCGCGAAAGCTTTCTTACTTTTCAAAATTTGCTTAATGATCAATTCCTACTAGCTTCCATTACGTAGTCCCAGAACCCAAGCCCCAGAGCAATACAGGCAATACGCTCGGCGAGCAAGGCTCAAAGTTACCACAGTACTGGTTAAGTCTCATGAGGCATTACTCAAAGGTAGTACATAGCAACCTAATCTATTGATACAATTTCTCAATAAGCCTCTTAGATTCCGTCGCCGACGGTCGTAACCATGTCTCCTCCTACAAAACTGACCACAGCCAACACCTCCCACAACCGGGGGGCGTCAAAAGCTGAGGACCACAAAATTCAGAGCATCGTTCTGGCTGGCAACCCCAATGTAGGCAAATCGGTAATATTCAATGCCCTAACAGGCTCAGATGCCGATGTTTCTAACTATCCTGGCACGACTATAGACATTGCCCGGGGCCATCTAGGCAAAGACGAACTGGCAGATACGCCAGGAATATACGGTGTTTCAAGCTTTAACGATGAAGAACGTGCTGCTCGCAAAATGATTTTGTCAGCAGATATTGTCATTAACGTAGTTTCGGCCATAACCCTTGAGCGCGACCTATTTCTTACAGTGCAACTGGTGGAAATGGGTAAGCCCCTTATTCTTGTAATCAACCAGTGGGACGAAGCCAAACATCGCGGTATTACCATTGATTTGAACCGACTGGCGGCAGAGTTTGGTGTCGAAGTATTGACCTGCGTAGCTGTCAAAGACGAAGGCATAGAAGAAATAAAGGCCGCTGTAGCTAAAGCTAGACCCGGTAAAATTAGACCGGAACTGCTTGAATTGATCGAACCAATTCTCAACCAATCTACATCTGCTAAAGAAATTAGTCAGGCTATGGCTGTTTTAATCGTAGAAGGCGACGAGCCCACGGCCACTGCCTGTGGTATTACGTCGCCCAGCCATAGAGCAGAGATATACAGCTTCCGCCGCAAGTTCGTCAACGACTTAGTTGAAGCATCCGTTGTTCAAAGCGGCAGTAAGCGCTCGTTTTCTAATAAGCTAGGAAAACTGTTGCTGCATCCAATTTGGGGCTCAGCCATATCATTTGCTGTTTGTTATTTGATCTTTTATCAAATGCTCGGAGTCTGGATAGCTGGCAATCTAGTTGACTTCACCGAAAAGCAAACGATGAAGGTGTACTACGAGCCAAACATTCGAAGATTGGCTGCCAATGTCTTTCCTAGCACCATAACAGTAGGCGACAAAAAATTTGATTTTCCCCAGGGCGCATTGCAAGACCTTGCTGCCAGCAAGGAACTAGATCAAGCAATCAGTGCCAAGACAGTTCCCGCCGACGAAATTGCTTTCAATTTCTGGTCATACCACAACATTCTTTCAGTATTAGGTAATGTCTTTGTCGGCGAATATGGCCTCGCCACCCTAACGGTAACTTACCTGATTGGCCTATTGATGCCGCTCGTGATTGGCTTTTACCTTGGCCTTTCACTCTTAGAAGATTCTGGATATTTGCCCAGGCTAGCTGTCCTAGTTGACCGCATGATGAATAAGATCGGTCTCAATGGCCGAGCTATTATTCCTCTCATCCTTGGCCTCGGCTGTGTCACGATGGCAACAATCACCACTCGCCTTTTGACCACCCGCAGAGAAAAAATTATAGCCACCGCACTACTGGGAGTGGCAATACCATGCTCAGCGCAACTGGGGGTGGTCTCTGGCACCCTGGCTAGAGCCGGTGGTGGAGCGGCTTGGGCCGTCTATCTGTTTGTAGTAATTGGCATACTGGCAATCACCGGCGTATTGCTCAACATGGTGCTACCGGGCAAGTCACAAGGCCTGATGATTGACTTGCCACCAATGCGTCTGCCGCGGCTCGATAATGTGCTGCGCAAGACCTGGAAAAAATCATGGAATTTTCTAGTTGACGCCACTCCGATGTTTTTCCTGGCTGGCTTCGTCGTTACTCTAGCCCAAATGGTAGGCTTGCTCGACTTAATTATCAAGGTGCTACAGCCCATAGTCGTCAACTGGCTAAACCTGCCGAACGACCCGCGCATACCGACAACCTTCATTCTCGGCATCGTCCGCCGCGACTTTGCCTCCTTTGGCCTGGCCGATGTGGCGCTAACGCCAGTGCAAGCAGTGACGGCCATGATTGTCATTACCCTCTTCGTGCCGTGTATCGCCACCGTGGGCGTTATGATCAAAGAGCGGGGCATGAAAATTGCCCTATCTATTTGGTTTGGCTCTTGGGCGGCGGCCTTTGTAATAGGTGGGGTTTTGGCCCGGATATTGCCCTATGTGTTCAGCCCCCTGGGCTTGAAATAAGAAACTAACCCGTCATTAGTAAGAAATTTGCTTCTATTGGTTACAAAATATTTGTGCCGCCAATAGCGGATGAGCCTATGGCGACGGACATGTTAGTATAAAAACTGCACGATATGGCAGGTGTCGCCAAGTGGTTAAGGCTCCGGTTTGTGGTATCGGCATTCGCGGGTTCAACTCCCGTCATCTGCCCCATTTTCGTGTTACAAAGGCTCCAACTCCATAAAAGGGTTGGAGCTTTTTGTATTTGTAAATTAGGTGTACATACACCTAATTTAGCTTTACTCAACTACCTCGGCAGGGCCACTCTGTCCTCTGGGAACACGCTTGCCTTCTTTTTCGCGACGCTCTTTGTCTTTGAGCACATTAGCATCAGCGATTCGCTGAGTGGTGCTATAAGCCTCTTTGGCATTACCTAGCAATTCCGGCGAGACCTGCGCAACACCCGTGCTCACACCGGTATAAGGAAGAACCGATTCACCGGCCTTGAGTTCATCGCCAGGCTTAAGCACGCGAATTCCAGAAGCGGAAACCTGGGAGTTTTCACCAGTAGAAATCTTGCCAGCGAAGCGAAGACTGTCTAACTGATTTCGGAAGGCCGTCAGTTGCTCGGGCGTGGCGTTGTAGGCTGTTAGTTCAAACTCATCGGCGCCGTATGGCTGAGAAGCCACATCGCCCTGCCTGCTTCTATCTTTGAGCCATTTGCCAAAAGAGTTAATCATTTCGCTACCAGCGGCATGACCATATTTATCATTGATATTTTTTAGGCCATCGAGATCCATAGACATAACTGTTACTGGTTTACCTTCCTTCGCCGCTACTTGAAGAAGATGCTCAGAGCGCTGATCGGCAGCCCATTTCTTTAACAATCCGGTCTCGGGCACTTTTGTTGCTTCATCTTCAAGCCTTCGGGCATAGATTGGGCGAGCTAGCTCTACCGGTATACCTTCGCGAATGCGGCCAGCACCATCTTTAATGCGATCAACCACTCCTTTTGACTCGGGTGATAGGGTGAACTCAGTGGCAGCCACATTAGTGAAACGCTGACGCAGCTCTTGATCGAGATCTAGACCCTTATTTTCGATGGCTTCTTGGAACTTGGCATTTTCTTCTCGCTTCGCTAACTTTGTCTCGTACATTCTTACATCAGCTTGCTTCTCTAAAGCTTCCCTTTGGGCACTGGGTGCAAGCTGACGCATTTCGGGTGTGAGTTCGGCGATTCCGGCGCTGATACCAGAATTTAGAACAATGGTTTCATCAGGTCGAATAGTGTCACCGGGTTTGACAACTCTAACATTGGCAACAATTGGTTTGTCTTCGTGATCTTTAGCAAATGAGCCATCTGCCCCTCTTTTTAGTTCGACAGCAAGCCTGACGTCTTTCATTTCTTGTTCGATTGCTTTTAGTTGCTCCGGTGTATTGCGCACTCCGACAAGATACTCGTCACCATGTAGGCGACCTTTGATGTCAGTTGAGCGAACGAAGCGTCGGTCTAGGTAGTCGCCCACGGCCTTAAGGGCTTTGTCGCCTGTGGTGTGCCCATAAGTATCATTGAATTCTTTAAGACCATTGGCATCGATACCAATTACTGAATAGGGAGTTCCTTCTTTGACAGCTTTGGCTAGACCAGCATCGATTCCTTCATAGGTGCCTTTTTGATTATGTAAGCCACTGACATGGTCAGTAACTACGGCCTGGCGAAGTTCGTTTAGTTTTTGCCGCTCATGAATTCGTGGCACCTGGTCAGAGATTGCAATTTTGCCGCTATCAAGGCGGGGCTGAGAAACGGTATCAGCAGTGTGATAGTACAAATCTTTCGACTGACCAGAATTTTCGGTTATGTCTTTAGTCTTGCTAGTTTGTTCATTGCCACTTGCACTATGATTGGCTGCAACAGCTCCGATCATTCGACCGGTAAAGACGTTTGTGGCCGCGGCGGAGAGATCTTGTGCTGTAGTTTGACGACCTTCTATGGCAGCTTGACCATAGGCTGATGCCACAGTAATTCCGGCGTCAGCTGCAACATCGGCAGAGCTGACAGCAAGTTTAGTCAATTGGCCAGCAGAATTCTGCGCCAAAGTAGTTCTACCACCGACGGCTCCTGCTGCAATGCCTGAAGCTGTATCAAGAGCCAATTTTGCACTGATCTCAGCGGCCGACAAATGGTTCTGCTCCTTAAATTTCTCCCAAGCCTCTTCTTTTTCAGCACTTCCTAGCGAAGCAAAATTAGTATCAAATTCTTTCTTGGCTTGCTGATAGCGGTCAGCTGTATTGATTGAATTGGAGACCGTGGACTCAACTCCACCAGAGATGGCACCCGCACCTGTGACATTAGCAATCTGACTGCCTTCGAGCCCAATTGAACTGGTGAATTTACTAGCAGCGTTAAGCCCAGCAGCTGCAGATGCCGCAGTAATCAATGCCGATTTAGAGTCTTGGTTGATATTGTGCAGGGCTTCAGTCAAAGCCTGATTAGCCGATTTATTGTTGGCATTCATATCTGATGCTGCTTCTTCCGCACGGCTAAAAGTGCTGACTCCCAGTCCGGCGGTAGCTCCGGCAGAGACAGCAGCAGCAGTACCAGTAACTAGACCATATTCAGCCACCATTGGTGCCAACACTCCGCCTGTGGCAATGACAGCTGCGCCACCAATAGCACTATCCCTTACAGTGTCGGCAACAACTTTTGTGGTTTGCAATTGATTTTGAAATTTCTCTTGAGCATCGATTTCAGATTGGCGGTGTTCTTGAGCGTGAAGGAGGGTATCTTTGCTGATAAAGCTGACACCTTCGGTCTGTGCCATTAATGTATTAATCTGTTGCTCCGCTTGCAGCTTGGTAGCATCAGCCTGCTTTGTTTGCCCTTGTTCGCGCTGCTCTTGTTCACGGCGCAGTAGCTGTTTCAGTTGTTCTACTGCTGGGGCGGCCTCGCTCATTGTCTTTTCAGCAGCAAAGCGATCGCTCCTCAACTCTTTCAACTCTTCTTGTTTGTGCTGTAGTTCTTGTTTGCTTCTCTCAGGCTTATTGAGCAGGCCATCAATCAGGCCAAAATTAGCGAGTTCTTTTTCGCCAGCAGCAATGCCTTTTTTCAGGCGACTCTCTTGATCAGTTTCTATCTGGCGAGAATCATCAATTTTTGCCAAGCGGTCGAGAAGCTGGGTGTAAGATGACTCAATGGGTTGATTTTCTGGCTGATTTTTCTTAGTGCCACCGGCCTGCTTCGCCTGTCCACCAAAATCGAACGTTTCGAGAGCGGGCAAAAATTCAGAAGCAGTTTGCGTACCGTAAAAGCCTTCGCTGCTAAGCTTGCTTGGACGATTTTGCTTCAGTAAGTCGAAGGCCTCTGAGTGCAATTGGTTTCCGCTTTTACCGATATTTTCTGTCGCCGAAAAGCGCTCATTGCGGCCTTCACCCATGACTTTGATCCTTAACTGCGATGTAGTGTTAGTAAGCTGGTAAAACGGTTAGTAATATTGGAGCGCAAATGCCGACCAAGTAACCACAATAATGATTTCTGGCCGTGGCCAAGTTGTGGCAATCGCCATGCCAAATGCAATAGAGGTACTATTTTCGTTGCTGCATTTTCATGCCAGAAAGCGCTAAGGTATTAGCTCTTGGTGATTCGAGCGCTGCAAAAATTCAATAAATGAGTCTTTGTAGTTGAATTTTTCATCGCTATCAAGAGGGGTAAAGGCGCGGGTCTTATGCTCAACATACGAGGCTGGATTAATCAAGACGTTTCGGATTGTGCCATCAGGCCTGAAATAAACTGACTTTTCTATTTGGGCATAAATCGAGCCGTCAGGACCTGGCGTAAAGCTATGCATCTGCACGGTTCTGTAACTATCTAAAATAACCCGATCTTTTTTGCGCTCACAAACCATCAAAAAATAGTAGGCCATAACCACCTGAGTCTTCACGACACTAATGGGAACTTCCTCTTCAAGTATCGTGTGCACTACTACTTTGTCTTGATCAATGTCATAAATAATTGGCTCACGCTTGGCCTCCCAGATATGGCCTTTGGCGTCAACCTGCCGCCCGCGCTCGCGTTGGCGGACACTTTTTTCTACCCGACCACTAGGATCGACTGTCTCGGTTCTAATAGTGGCACCGGCAAACCAGGCGGGTATGCGATACCAGCCATTAATGGTCTGCTGCGGCAAATTGCGGTCATCAAAAGTAGCGCCAGCCTGAAGGGTTTTGGGCACTACTTTCTGATTGCCAGAAGGCATGGGTTCGCCCTTCGCCTGAGATGAGACAGAGACCATAGCCAGAACTATCAGCAGTAACAGAAATAGGCGCATGAGCTGAAAGTATCACATATTCGATTAAGAAAACATTGCCAATGGATAAATCGACGGTATTCAGGGCCAGAGCAATAGCTAACCCTTAGGCATTCTTCTATAGAGCTCATATGCCATCAACGAAAAAGGAGTGGGAAAGATAAAATTTGCGTTCAATGCCATTTCACCAGAAGCTGTTTTTTGGCAGACCACGGTTGGCACAATACCGCGAATTAGACGAGGCAGTAGCTCAGCCACAAGCAGAGTAGCAGCATAACGAACAACTGCTTCAAAGCCCTTGGCACCAACCTCCGACGCTACAAAAATCGGCACGAAATCAACCCCTGACAAAACCGCCTCTTCCACAGATTCAACAGCCTTGAACAAGGGCGGTGTCAGTTTGCCGCACCACAAATTTTTGTCAGCCACAAATGCAACGGCAAGATCTTGATTGGTAGATAGGCGACCGAGATAAAAGTCTTTAGCGGCCTCTCGACCATTGAGCTTGGTACCAGCAGCTATATCGCGCCATGAATTGCCGAGCAGTATATTTTGACCATTTGCAAGCGGTGACAAAGCTACGGGCCAGGCAAGTATATCCCTGCCAGTAAATTTACCCCTGCCTTTGGCAAGAGCAACCAAGCGGGAAAACAAAGACAAAGACACAGCGCGCTCAACCATATCTTCAAGCAGCACTCCGTTTTCGAGACCGATGTCGTCGAAATGTACTTGATCGGCAACCCAGGGAAAGCCGTATTTATTTATCCAGGCTACGGCAGTTTCGCAGTCGGCGACTTTCTTGAACTGACGCAACATCATGGCACCATCAGCAGTGCTGAGGTCGTACCCTAATGTCGGGGACAAGCGATCAGCTACCAGCAGATTTCCTTCATTTACCTTTTCGCAATAAATCTTAGATAGTGACCAGTTAGTCTGGTTAATCGAATTGAACATAGTCGGGTGTCCGTCCAGCTTGGCAAAAGAATGCTAATGATACCAGCATTGCAGCACCATCGAGATAACATGGCCTGTGGTTAAAAGTCATAGGTTTAAACTAGAGCATATAAGGTAAATTAAAAGCGTGAGTCGTCACCGAAAGAGAGAAAATCTTTGCTGAAACTATCAACTAAGGCGCGGAGAAACTTGACATTTCTCATTCTGGCCATCACCTGCAGCACTTACTCGGCGCAAGCAGAGGAGGCAAAGTCCGCTAGCCCGACCACAACCGCATCTTCGCCAGCACCTAGCTCTGTAGTGGCAAGCAACGGCAGCAAAATTGAAAATCTCATTAAAGAACGTTACCTCCTCTACCACCAGACACTGCTCAAGGCCAACAGTTTTGACGAACTAGCGCCATTTCGCTCAAGCAAGAGAAAAGCTGAACAAGAAGAGAAGGAAAGACAAGCTCAAGCCAAAGACGAAGAGGCCGGCAAGAAAATGATGGCCGGGCTTTTTGGCATGGTAAAGGCAATGGAGCCACGCAACGTCACTGTTACAGCCGTCGTGGTAAACGGCGACTCGGCAGTGCTCAGCGTCAAAGCCAGCGACGCTGGTGAATTTCCCGACGCCATGACAAAGGGATTCGGCAACATGGCAAAGGGTATGAGCACCGCTCTCGGTGACAAGACTACGGCCAACAAACCGATGCGCAGCACCACTACCGGCAAAATCAAGATGGAAAAAGAAGACGGCAATTGGATGATTGGAGAAGAGAGTTGGTCTACAAACGTAACCAATCTTACCCCGGCCCAAGAAGCCCAGAGAAATGCTCAAGAGGCGCAAAAGAAGGGCCTGAGCGCCTGGTGCTCGCCGGCTGCATCAATGGCATTTCCGCAAAAGCCAGCGGCTGGACGCATTCACGGCCAGCCGTTTGTAGTCGAAAATGCCGAAATAGCCAATGACATTTTGACTATTCGCCAGGGTCGTGACTTCTTCGCCGACCGCGAATTTGTGATTTTTCTCTTTGGTCTTGACGGCAAACTTGCAGGGCAACAGGTTATAGTAAAAGATGGCGCACCGGTGGGCAAGGCCAGCTGTCACGTGCATATGAAGTGGCAGGTTGCTGGAAAGGACCTACCAGAGACAGCTATGTTTATGCCGAATGATGGCTACGGCATTCGTATCGCCTTCGGACAACTTGACCCCAAAACAGGCTTGCTACCAGGCTATATTGTGCTGCGCATGCCAGACAAAGAACAGAGTTTTGTCCAGGGATATTTCTACGCCAAGCGGAAATAACCTAACCCAACTAAAATCGGGGCAATGGCCTCTAGGGCGTAGCGCTGGCCTGAGGCAAAGAAGAAGAAGCATCCGGCGGAATCAGGTTAGCCTGACCTGTAGATTGCAAAAAACGCACAAACGAACCTTTGTAATCGAATTTGTCGTCTCTATCGGTCGGTTCAAAATCAGCTAGTTTCTGCTCTACATAAGAAGCTCTCACCGGCAGTGTATTCTGAAAAACACCAGCGGCATTAAAATAGATAGCTTGCTCAATACTAGCGTTTATCGAGCCATCTGGGTTAGGGGTAAAAACATGAATCTGCTGTGTTTGAAAGCTCTTAATGATGCGATGAGTTTTGATGTTTTCGCAGATCATTAAAGCGAAGTAGCGCATCACCACCTGGTCACGAGCCACCTTCAATGGCAGTTCTTCGGTTAGCACAGTGTGCACAATCATATTCTTTTCTTCGATATCGTAGCGAATAGGCTCCCGCCTAGCTTCCCAAACATGGCCTTTGGCATCAACTTGGCGGCCACGCTCCCGTCGACGTATGTCCTTAATCGATCCCCCCATATCAGAATAAACCTTGGTACGCTCGGTCAATCCGGCAAACCAGTGAGGAATGCGATACCAACCGTTGATATTCTGTTGGGGTAAATTAGCGGCATTGAAAGTTTCGCCAGCCTGCAAAGCTGGAGGAATGACATGGGTTTTCTCAGTACCAAGCTGAAAAGTTGGCGACTGAGCTAACGCACCAAGAAATGGAGAGGCACAAATGGCTGGCAGCAAAGCCAGGTTGAAAAATAGTATTCTGGCTCTACTCATCGTCATCATCTAAAAGGTTGCTCTCACGTGCCCTGTTGGCCAACCATGAGTCAAATTCGCGCTGCTCGCTCTCAGAGAGATCACTCTCAGTAATTCTTACCTTGAGCCAATCGAAGCATTCCTTCAATTGCTTTAGCCGTTCTTTCTTCTTGACGCGACCAAGCTTAGAGGGTGACTCTGAAACCTTAGAATTAGGCTCGCTCCGCTTCAGTAACCACTGCATAAACTCAGCTCTCTCAGCTTGGCTGAGGTTAGCAGCATTCATTCTTGCTGTTAGCCAATTTTTAAATTGTGGATCTTCGTGGTCGCTCACTGAAACTCCATCGAATCAAGTACCCTCTCAATCACAGCATGAAAATCATCAAAGAGCTCACTGTCAGCGGTGTAATTAAATACGTAGCCCTTATCTCCCTTAACAACCAAATATTGCTCAATTTTAGGAGTTCGGGACGAGTCTTCAAAAGTAAATGTATAGACAGATTTCTTGGCGGGTTGGCCAGCTAATTTAGTGTCGCTCTCACTAACTACAGTGATTGGCATTTTTTGAGCGGCCATGGCAGCCTTAACCTGCTCAGTTGTAACTTTGAAATAATCAGCCAGAGTAGTACCAGCCGGCAAGTTTTCGGCCGCCACACGATAACTCGCTAGGCCACCCATAATAATGAACTTACAAACTATCGGGCTATCTCTCGGCTCCAGCTTACCCCAATTCTTGGGATACTTAATGCTAAAGCTCTGCTGCGCACTGGTAAACACAGCCATGTCCTGGAGAGAAAGCTGGGCCGCTTCCTTTACTTCCTTCTTGGTAGGAAATTCACCAGCTTGTGCCGGAGCCCAAAAGCCCAACAGCAAAACCAGTTGAACGCCACTGAGCAAGGCTGCCAACTGTAGTTTTCTATGTGCAATCTGAATCTGCAATTTTCCCTCAACTAAAGAGCTAGAGGGATTTTAACACTGTCAGTTGTATTGCGGCGAGGAAATGACGAACTCCACGGCAAGACCACCATCAAAGTAGCTCTTACGCTCCAAATCGCCATGTTTGCTGGTCAGCGCCTTAGCGTACAAGCTACCAGCTGGGCGCAAGCAGCCATCCAACTCCATCAACTGACCACAGTGCTTACCACCGTTTGCAATACCAAGGTTATGCACCTGGTCGCGAAAAGCCACTGTCCACGACGCATTGTTTGCTCTCAATGTATTGAGGCCGAGAGTATAAACCTGGCGATCATGGACAATTTGATTGGGTACATCAGAGACGAAATAGCCATCGACAACCACGGCCCCACTCTTATCAAAGCGATAAATCAGTGACTGCCCGTAAGCCATAGAACCAATAGAAGGTTGCATGCGTCCGCCAATCACAGCCAATAGAGAGTCTAGCTTGACGCGGCCATGGGCTGTGCGAATCCAGTCATAAAGGCCTTGAACAAAAACATTTGACAATGTACGAGTTTGACCATCATCAAGATCGCGAGTCAATATTGCTTGAGCATCAAGGGGATAATCTCCGCCATTGGCTCGAAACATCTCCATATTGGTGCGACTGGAGCGCGGGTCGTTAATATAGTCAGCCAGAGAAAGATAGCCGCTCGGATAACCGTCAGGCAGACCGACGATCATCACACCAGCAGCCGCCTTATCAGAAAGGGAAAAGGGTGCAGCGCAGGCAGAACACAAGACATTGCCGAAGACCCTGTCACGAGAATCAGCAAATTCTAGCTCAGCGCGGGTGCGCACTATGCTTGATGGCATTTCACACTTGTCGACATCAGCAACAAACTGCTCTTTTGCCACCAGACTAGGCTGGGCGCCTACTGCGGCAAAGACGAATGACTGTCCAGCCACAGCCAAATCTCTAAAGGCTTTGTAGCAGCCGTTCTCAATAAATGCAGCAGGTACTTCAGCCAGCTCTGCAGAAACAGGCAATGCCGTAGTAGTTGCTCCTCCCTGCGAAAGATAGCCAAGTTCTAAGGTGAGGTTCTTTAGATCAACCGCTTCCATGGTGCGCGAATGAGCCAGGCTATTAATAAAAGTCTGACGTGCGACAGTCAAAGGTTTAACCACTTTTCCACTGATACTTAAAGGCGCTCGGGCATCTTCACGCATAGCCAGCTTGAGACCTTCTACTAAGCGCCTGGATGCGGCCTTGGTGTTAGCGGCATCAAGCCGAGCTAAGCGCAAATATTCTTCGTTATTAAGATGTTTAGCAACCAACATGCTAGTGCGTGCCGTTGCCACAAGTGTGTTGATTCCAACGACTGGAATTGGTTTGCCATCCTGGGCAATTGAAGATGTGGCACTAGGGGCGCCATCACTCAAGCCGACAAAGCCATAGTTGGGATCTTCCACCACGACTTGTGACAACTCCCGCGCTGCTGCCAATGAAGCAGCCTCTACAGCGCATTCAGCATGTCTATGAGCAGTAAAAAATTTGACCAAACTGGCACAAGAAGTAGCGATAAAAATCAAGAGAGCCATAGCAAATATAAGCATGAGGCAAAGCATCGCCGAGGCCCGTTCACCTCTTAATGATTTTATTCTCTTTGCTGATTTGCTATGGCTCACTGAAAAATACTCCTATCGGTACCGATGTACTCAAGTACTCAAGTACTCAAGTACTCAGATACTTACGGTCCACCAACATTTGAAGGTAGGCCAGAAGTTGGTCCATAAGGACCGGCAATATCAGCCACTTTACCGATGGTAGAACCCTTACCGACAGCTGGCGAACCCGGCTGCACAGTAAAATCGAACAATGTATAGGCTTGAGGAATGAAAACAGCCGGTGTAGTTTGAGCATAAATATGACTAGTGACAAATTTAGGATCAACCATACTCGGTGCAAGAGCAACAGTATTGCCAGAGACGGAATACTGCACATTGCCTCCGCCATTAACTTTCTGACCAGCAGGTACATCTGCAAATCCACCAAAGATAATCGAATTGGCCACTCGCAGCTTCCCTGCAGCATTGACACTAACTGCATACTGAGGCAATCCGTATGGAAGTGGTGCGCGGTAAGGATCCTGTACAATTTTAGTTTGGTAGATAGTGCAGTTAGATGCAGTAACGTTGGCAGTGCTACCGGCAGCAGGAGCAACCTTCAGATTAGCTAAGCGCGCGTTCATGAGCATACAATTAGTCAAGCGAACGCTACCGTTAGCAACATCAAGACCGTAGTCAAAGTACGGACCAAAGACACAACGATGCGCGTAAATTGTTGAAGTTGGTCCACCGACTACTTTAGAGCCCACAATACCAGCTCCGCAGTTCATGAAGAAGCCATAACTGTTAGCACCGAAAGTACAGTTGTTAAAGATCGTAGAATTTGTTAGACCAGCCACGGGTTTGTCTAGGGCTCCAACTGTACAATCACGGAAATCACAGTTGATAAAGTGATTGTTAGCGCCACCAACAGTAGCACCAGCTATCCGCCCACCAGCATAGGGAGGGAAACCAGTAATTCTCGAAATCTCAACATTTCGCAGAGAGTTATTGCTGGTCTGAATGTTAACCCCTTCAGCACCATAAGAATTGAGCTTTATACCAGAGCGTCGAGCACCAACGACATGTATGTTAGAGCCAGCAAAGGTAATTCCCGTTCTTTGAGGGTTACCAAAAGGACTGTCGACGCTAACACCACTGAAGGTTACTTGACCAGAATGTCCGGCTCCGCTGCTCTGTCTAATTACAATATTACTAACCGGAATCGTGATTGCCGTTTTATATGTGATACCACTTGTGCCACCATCTATGACTATATGGTCACCGCTTGCGACCTTGGTCCAATCAATTTTAGCGGGATCTTGCCAAGCTGTTTTCCAGCTCTCGCCAGTTGTGCCAGAACCTGTAGGGGAGACATATAAATTGCGGGCGGCAACATCTTGAATGGTGGCAAAATGAGCAGTAAGTGCCACCGACAAACCAAGCAAGGCCTGCGTTGCAAATTTGGGGATAGAAATACTTTTCACAATTATTCTCCATAGCAGCTGCCGCCCAAGGCAACCCTGGGCTTCCACTTATTTGATGCCTCAACTCTAATGGCGAACCGTGAATAAGTCGTGAGCCCAACGTGAAAAGGGCGTGAAGTTAGCAAAGACATAGCCAGTAGTCGCAACCATAACTCTGGCTCAGTTTTAAGAACCGAGTTCTATTCATATAGTGGAATTACGATTGACCCGCATCCCCTTGAGAACTATCTTGGGAACAGCCAGAACGAGGGAAGATTCAGGTGCCGCAATACCGACAACCAGAATCATCCACCAAGGCTGAAACCACACCCAAAGACAGCGACGCTGGCGATGGAACAACTCAATCAGCTTCCAGCCAGCCCAGTTGGCTAGGCGAAAACATTTGGACACCTGTTCAAGAGAACGTGCTCAACCCGATGGCCAATGGCACCGGAGCAGTGCGCATCTACAACACTTTTGCTCCGGCTGATCGACAAGCGAAAGAAGCCAAAGTGGCCGAAGTACATAACGTTGCCCAGTGGGGCGTACAGACTCTCTCTGAAACTGCCGGCGCTATCGTTCCCTATGTCATAGCAGGCAAATTACTACATGGCAGCGGCAGACTCTTTGGCGAATCAATCGGTGCCAAAGGATTAACGGCAAGAATTCTCAGCCATGAAGCTGGGGCGCAAATTGTCGGTGCTGGCATGTACGACTTTATTAAAAAGCCCAATCAGGGCGAAACCAGGGTTAGTAATTCAGTTGCGACCATGGCCAGCTTCACTGTTTTTGAAGGGGGCAATCGCCTGATCAAAGCAGAATCTATGGGCCTGCTTGCTCGAACCAGTGGCAGAGCTGTGGTTGGCGCTGGCGGTGGAATGGTGGGCTATGACACTTCGCACTTAGTCGCTGGCATGATGGGAGAGACGACCCAAACGAACTGGTCTGACCGCGCTAAAGCCATGGCCTCCGGGGCCTTTATCAATACCTCCCTACCGGCAATCTCTCACGGACTCACCCGAGCCTATGATGCCGGTATCAATAGCCAACCCTGGGGCAAGGGCATACCAATTGAACGCTACTTAAAATATGAAGGGCTAAACCATCCAGAACTAGCCGAAGCGGCCAGGTTCAATCCACTCGCCCGGGTGAAGGAAGTAAAAACCCCTGGAGCGGAAACAAAAGCAGACGTGGCAAAAAACGTGGTTGAGCTGCAAAAGCAAGACAGTGCCGCCAAACTGGCCCATGAGCTGACGCACCTGCGCCTAGCCAAGCAAATGGAGCCACTCTATTCGCTGCTTGAGCCAATGAGCAAGGCCAATCCAGCAAAAGCAGAACAAGACTTTTACAAGCTACGTGCCTTTGCCGAATCAACAGCCAGAGCAACCGAGAACAAAGTTCTACAAAGGATGCAGGGGCCGAACGCCCCACAGGTAGTGGAGCACCCCGCCCTCGTGGGCGAACAGCTCGCTCGAGATGGCCGCCAATACAAAGATATTTGGGCCGAAGAATGGAAAGCCTTTCTGGCCCGCCCCGATTTCCGACCCAAAGTCGAGTTTCACGGTGTTGAATCTAGCGGAGCGGTCAGCATCGGTTCACCAGAGCCGCTTGGGGCAACAGTAACAGAACATGGTGTCAATTTCGCCGTGGCCTCAGAGAGTGCCCAGAAAGTTGAACTTCTAATATTTGAAAACAAAGATGCCAAAGAACCAAGCAGAACTATTGAACTAACAAAAACTGACAATGTCTGGCATGGCTTTGTCGAGAATTTATCAGCCGGCGTTCAATACTTATTCCGCGCCCATGGCGAATATTCACCAGCCCGTGACGGTTCACGCATTAACGAAAACATGGCCCTGCTTGACCCCTATAGCAAAGCCGTCAGTGGAGGCACAAAAGGGCCATTAGGTTACGATAATAGCAACCCCAGCGACGCCAATCGCCATTTAAAAAAAGGCACTACAGATAGTGTCGAAGAAATGCCCCGCTCAATTGTCGTCAAAGCCGGTGAATTTGACTGGCAAGGCGACAAGCCGCCAAATATTGACATGGCTGATAGCCATATTTATGAAGCCAACTTGAGAGGAATGACTGCTGCCGATCAAACACTCGGTGCCAAAGCAGGTACATATTTAGGTTTACTGGAAAAAATCGAGCATTTGAAGAAGCTCAATGTCACCGCCGTTGAGCTGATGCCAATAATGCAGTTCGACAAAGCCGATTGGCCCCACAATGACCCGGTTACTGGAGAACCCCTAGGCAATTCCTGGGGCTATAACACTGTAGCTTTTCAGGCACCAGAGGGTCGCTTTGCTATGGCAGGCTCGGAAGGAGCCCAAGTAGCCGAGTTTAAAACAATGGTGAGAGAACTGCATAAGAACAATATCGAAGTAATTCTCGACATTGTTTTCAACCATACCCGAGAAGCTGGGCATATGGGCCCAACAATTAGTTTCAAAGGCTTCGACAACAAAGTCTATTACATGCTTGTGCCTGGTCATCCTGAACTGTATGTCGATCATACTGGCTGTGGCAACACCATGAACACCAATCATCCGCAAGTACAAAAAATGATTTTGGACACCTTGCGTTATTGGAAAGAAGAGATGCACGTGGATGGCTTCCGCTTTGACCTAGCCACAATCTTCAACTACGACATCAATGGCGCCGAAAAAGCTAAAACACCAATCATCGAAGCGATGGAAAATGATCCGGTACTTAAAGGCACAAAGCTAATTGCCGAAGCATGGGGCCCGCATCAATACAAGCTAGGGCATTTCTCAGATCACAGATGGTCTGAGTGGAACGGTGATTTCAGAGACACAGTGCGTAAATTTATTAAGGGTGATACGGGTCAAACCGGCACACTCGCTGAGCGAATCAAGGGTTCACCAAGGTGGTTCAGACCAGAATCTGGACGCTATTCAGTCAATTTTGTCACCGCCCATGATGGCTATACGCTGAACGATTTAGTTTCATATCAGGAGAAACACAATCATGCCAACGGCGAAAACAATAACGACGGCAGCAACGATAACTTTAGCTGGAATCACGGCATAGAAGGGCCAGTAGAGCGCTCAAATCTTCCCCTGGCCGAGCAACAACGTATCGAGCAGTTGCGGGTGCAACAAGTAAAAAATGCCCTGGCATTACTCTATTTATCAAAAGGCACGCCAATGTTGTTGTACGGCGATGAAATGCGCCGCAGTCAAAATGGCAATAACAATGCCTGGCCCCAAGATAAGCTCACCCAGCTCGATTGGATGCTGGCAGAAAAGAACAAAGATGTGCTGCGTTTTTCCCAAATGATCACAGAACTGCGCAAGCAACATGGCATTGGTCGAGTGGCTGAAGATGCCATCACCTGGCACGGCACAAGGCCATACCAGGCAGACTTCTCAGATGGTGCACGGTTCATTGCCTGGCAATACGGCAACACCAACAATAGCGGCCGTTCGCTTTATCAGGCGTTCAATGCATACTGGGAGCCCTTAGACATTGTTCTACCGCCCGGAAATTGGCATCGCCTAGTTGATACAGGACTGCCCGCTGGACAAGATATCGTTCCCAGCCCAACAGGACAAACCAACCAAGTCGACCAAGTGACAACCTACAGAATTCAACCACGAACAGGAATTGTATTCGAATCGCACTAAACAGCTCTAACAATAGCCTCGCCAAGGTGCTCCATAGGGAGTCAGGCTTAATATTTGGAGACTTTGCGTTAGCTTTTCCTCCTTAGTGGAATAAGGACCTAGAACTCTAATTTTCTTTATATGTAAAATGGTTTGAGTCCATGTCAAAAAAGACAATCACGACTTTACTAGCAGTACTAACAACTTCATGCTCAACTCTAGTGGCAGCGCCGGCTGGCGCTCAGAGCATCATGGAAGCCGGAGGTCTGCATGCTGGTGTCGCAGGCCTAGGCGCCGGTTTAGCCGCCAGCCAGAACCACGGTAAAGCCATTAGATCTACCTATGAAGTGGCTGCCCAAACGCAACAAGCTGTATTAGCTCAAAACGAGGCCATCAAACAATATCTCAATCTTGGCACAAAGTATGAGGCTAAAAAAGATTGGGCTGCAGCCGAAAAATGCTACGCCTATGTCTTGCAAGTGGTCAATCGCCGCGACGGTCCAGGCAGCGCCAATGGGCTACCAGCTCTAAAACACTTAGTCAGCGTCAACGTTGCCCAAAACAAGATTCCTGAAGCAATTGGTTTTCAGAAAACTGTTGTAGCTTTTACCGAGCGCGCCAAGCAAGCCGATCCGCGACAAGTCTTGCAAAGCAAACTTGATCTCTCCAGGCTGTTTATCAAACAAAATGATTACAGTAACGCCGAACCCTACTTGCAGCAGTCGGTGGCAATCACGCAGAATAACACGACAATTCCAATAGCTCAGCGCAAGACCACTCTAAAGACTTACAGCACTGTGCTGCGCAAGCTTAAAAAAACAACTGAAGCTGAGGCAATCGAATCAAAGCTAGCGGAACAAGAACTTGAAGAAGGTGCAGTAGCAAGCCAAAAGCCGGAAGCCAAGCTAGAAACGAAAGAAACAAAAGAAACCAAAGAAGCAAAAGACGAGAACAAAGCCGAAGTAAAAGCGGTGCAAAAGCCAGAGGAAAAAGCCAGTCAGAGCGAAGAAAAACCGGCAGACAAATCTGCACCGGCGGTAGAGACTAAGGCTTCTGCGGAAATCAAATAGAACATGTCTGCCGAAATCGACCAGCCTGATCTACTGCAAAACGAGCTCCCGAAGCAGTATCAAGTTTTAGGCGAAATCAAATCAGGTGGCATGGGAGCGATCTACAAAGTAGAGAACCGCTTCACCAAAGTCATTTATGCAGTCAAGGTAATAAAACCAGAAGCAGCTAAAGATGCGGCTATGCGACAGCGTTTCATCGTAGAAGCCAAAGCGGCAAGCTTGCTCAAACATCCTAATATTTGTCAGACCTATGATTTCGGCGTAAGCGAAAATCACGTACTCTATTTAGTGATGGAATGGCTTACTGGTATAAGCCTGCAGCAAAAGGTTTCAAGAGACGGTCCCTTACAGGCAGCCGAAGCAACAACAATTTTCCAGCAAGTGGCATTAGCTCTCAATCATGCTCACGAACACAACGTCATCCATCGTGATTTGAAACCAGATAACATCATGCTTAGTCGCGATGAGAATGGTGGCACAGTAGTGCACATCGTTGACTTTGGCATCGCTAAAGTAATTAGCGAAAATACTCCTTCAAAAGACGGCCTCACTAAGGCTGGTGCACTGCTAGGCACGCCAATGTATATGAGCCCAGAGCAAGCCAACGGAGATGCCGTAGACCAACGGGCCGATCTCTATTCACTTGGCTGTGTTATGTATTTTGCCCTCAGCGGCAAACCTCCTTTTATTGGCAACAGTCTGCTCGATACCCTTTATCAACACGTGCACAAGCCCCCTCCACCGCTTGATGCTGGGCTGAAAATTTCAAGCGCCATGACTGCCATCATGATGAAAGCACTGGAGAAAAAGCCCGAAGATCGCTACCAGAATATGACTCAGTTGCTAGCCGATCTCAATAAGCTGGCTAAAGGCGTCAGTGTCAAACCCCGCCTACTGGCGCGGGATCGCAAAAAGATTCGCAGTAGCCTGCTCTTACCCCTTATCTTCCTAGCCTTCTATGCAGCAATGCAACTCTTATTTACTGGAATTGAGACTTTGAACAATTCAATGAAACAACAAAATGCCAGTCAAAAAACAACGCAAAAAAGCGCTGGTAAACTCAAGGCTAAAGACACTAAGAAAGTGGTGCCTAACAAATAGGGGCACAAAAAAAACAACACTTAAAAACAACTCAGGGTCTATTGGGCCCATAGTGAAAGATTGATTTCATTATTGGCGTTAGCCAGTGCTTAGCAATCAAATTGAAAAAATACTGCTCATGCTCAACTTCTTTTTGCGCATAAACTTTGATGATGGCTGCATACTGCTCTAAGCCTAGACTGCTGGCGTGATAAGCAGCGTCTTCGTACTCTTGGATATTGGCCTGCTCTAAGCGTCCAGCAAAATACATTGGCATATACCAACCACTAACAAAACAAGCCAGAAAAATAACAGAGCCGAGTGAGCGCATCATCAAGTCACGCCAAAGCACAGGCTTTGCCCCTAACTCTTGCAACATCTTCAACAAACCGGTACGGTGATGCCATTCATCCATCTCAATGCGATGAATATCTTGCCGTTCAGTCTGCTTCCAAGCCGCTCGCCAATGGCCAGCATAAGCCAATGCGGCCGCTAGCTCCCCTGAATAGGCCATTTGCAAAATATGTATGAGCCTCTGGCGATGGTACTCAGGGCCACAGTTAGGTAGATTTTTAGCTAAATCAGGAGGCTTAACAAAGTCGGCCATCTAAATCAATTCCTTCGTGGGCGACTGTATTATAAGGGCGATTAAGGGTCTATACTTAGGCCTTAACATCTAAGTTAATGGTCAATGCAACAAACTGAAGAATTACTAGAAGATAGAACCCTTGAACGGGCCACGGGCCCTGAAAGGGTGCGGGCGACTTTTCGCATCTACCACCCAGATCTAGAACCAGAGAACCTAACCAAGCTTCTTGAAATCACACCTTCAATTGCCTGGCGCAGTGGTGAAGACTCATACGGATGGCGCAAGCGGCCAGGCTTCAAAGCCCCATCAGGCGGCTGGCTCCTGAGTTCACGCACGGTTATGCGAGGCAACAATGCTGGCGCCCATATCGACTGGCTTCTTGACCAGCTAGCGGGCAAAACTAACATGATCAAAGAGCTGCAAAACAGGGGTTTTATGATCGACGTGGTAGTTGGCTGGCATGCCACATCATGGAATACCACTCCAGCCCTCTCGCCAGATCTCATGCGCCGACTTGCCAAGCTCAATTTACCTATCTGGTTTGACGTTTATCTATTTGGCTCAGAAGAAAAAGAAATTAGTTGATATAAGAATTAGTTGTAAGAACATGAACTTTGAAACACAGCCCCAAGAAACTTACGCTACTCTGCGCATCTATCATGCTCAGCTAGAGCCTGATCAACTAACAGCACTATTTGAGCTAAAGCCGACGATGGCTTGGAAAATGGGTGATCAAATTGCCATTGCCGAGTCCGAAAAATATACCGACACACCTAAGGCAGTAGATGCCCAAACCGGCGGCTGGCTGCTCTCGTCAAAGCACTCAGTGCGCAGCACGGACGCCATGAAACACATCGAATGGATGGCCGACCAACTAGCTAATCATGGCAATTCAATCTACAAACTGCAACAGGCTGGCTACACAGTTGATTTGGTCGTAGCCTGGTTCTCCGATTCATGGAATACCTGCCCAGCACTAACGCCAGAGCTAATGCTACGCCTTGCTAATTTGCGCATACCACTATGGTTCGACGTCTATCTCGACAAGCCTATGGACCTCAGCGTACTCAGTTAGCGATAACCGCCACCATACTGAACGTCAGCAATTTTGATAAATTGTTTGGCATCCCATAAATATGTCCATTGCTCAGTTGAGCATAATAAATATCTGCCATCGGGGCTAAAGAGAGCAGCCCGAACTGGATACTGATGAGCAATTGTGCCTACTTCGGCACCATCGGATGTTTTCCACAACTTAGCGTTCTGACCATCAAGGGTAACCAGCTGGCTGCTATCAGGATTAAAAATCAACGATATTACCTGCCTTGATTGAGGCATCTTCAGTGTCATCAGACCTTGAGAAGCGGACCAAAGCTGGAAATTCTCATCGGTGGTAACGGCGATCATACTGCCGTCTTGACTAAGCACCATTTGCCGAACATTGGCCTGGTGATCAAGTTGCTTTCTAAACTCTCCTGCCGGTGACCAAGTTCTAGTCCAGGTACCGCCGCTGGTGACTATGAAAGAACCATCTCGGCTATAGGCGACCCAGCGAATTGGCCCACCATGCTGCAAAGCCATAATCTGCACACCAGTTGTGGCATTCCAAAGAGAAGCAGTATCGCCAGAGACCGTAAGAAAAGACTGACCACTAGGGCTATATATAATCACTTTGGCTGATGCGATGGCTGGCACCATAGCACTATAATCAGCTGCGGTTGTTCGCACGGGCATACCACCAGTGGGATCGGCCATGAAACGCGGTATCTTATTACCAAACACCACAGAGTTAATCTGGTTAACCTGAGCAATGGCCTCAAGATTGGCGCCAAATACTAACCCAAAAGTAAGTGTCGGCAACAGAAATTTTCGCATTAATGACCTCGATGGAACAGCCTTAGAAAAATCCATAACATAAGTTGAATTGGATGCAGGATATGTTAGCACTCGACGTGGCATAAAGAATCCAGATAGTAGGAGAGCCAAGGGAAGATGAGTACAGACAAGAAAGCAAGCGGCGTCAGCTCAAGCCCAATAGATGTCGATTCTATAGCGTTAATTGATAGCGATCAGGCTAAGTCTGCCAGCAATAGCATTACTGTGCCTGGCAATAACAAGAACGGGCATGCAACTGCCGCACCCGAACCCGAAGCAAAGAAAAAGAAGACGCAGATTGAAAAATCTGAAAGCAAGCTCTCAGAAGATGATCTAAGAAGAGTCAACACCAATAAAGGTCTGCTTACACTTCTTAGAACCAAAGATATCAAAATAAAAGATGTTACGGCCGACTTAGAATACGAAGAAGAGCTAGAGCGGCTACAGGTAGAGCTGGTCAAATTGCAGCGCTGGGTGCAAGACAAAGGTAAGCGCGTTGCCATTATCTTAGAAGGTCGAGACGCAGCGGGAAAGGGCGGCACAATTAGACGCTTTACTGAGCACCTAAATCCTCGTTCAATGAGAGTGGTGGCACTGCCCAAGCCGACTCAACAAGAGCGCGGGCAATGGTACTTCCAGCGCTATTCAGTGCAGTTACCGAATGCTGGTGAAATAGTATTTTTCGATCGCAGCTGGTACAACCGAGCGGTGGTCGAACCCGTCAACGGCTTCTGTACAAAAGTTGAGTATCAGCGCTTCATTCAGCAAGTTCCTGAATTTGAACACATGCTCTACGAAGACGGAATTACCATCATAAAATTTTGGTTCTCCATTTCCAAAGAAGAACAAAGAAAGCGCTTCGAATCAAGACAATCAAATCCGCTCAAACAGTGGAAGCTGAGCCCAATTGATCAACAAGCCCAAGACCTGTGGGAGCACTACACTTCTCACAAAGAAGAGATGTTCAGCCGTACTCATATGTCGTTTAGCCCATGGATTGTGGTCAAAGCTAATGACAAGCGCATGGCCCGCCTTGAAAGCATCCGTTATGTCCTTAACTTGCTCGATTACACCGGTAAGGGTGACGCCAAAGTCAGGCTCTATCCAGATCCTAATATCGTCAATCGCTTCCACCGCCAGATCGCCAATATTGACTAACTAAATAAAATTAGCGCAATAAACATAGAAAAAATAACATAGAGAATTCTTCAAAAAGCGGCAAGTCAAGCACACTGAAGGGCTCAAAATTTATACTCTATAGGCATGTCGATTGCATACACCGCCGAGCAGATACTAGAGCTGGCGCCAGATAGTTCTGCCGGTAAAGCCGGTAGAGATTTGGCCACCGCTTCAAAGTGGAAAAATCTCGGTTGCACAGACCAGGCAATCTGGGGGGAATGCCAGGGCAGTGGCGCCAACCCCTATCAAACCCGAGCCGATCTGAGCGGCCCTGCTTTCAAATGCAGCTGCCCTAGTCGAAAGTTTCCCTGCAAGCATAGTCTCGCACTAGCCTTGCTTTTTAGCGCCAACCAGGCACTCTTTGAAGCAAAGGAAGCGCCAGCCTGGGTAGGCGACTGGCTCAGCAGCCGAGGAGCCAAAAAGCGCAAAGAGCCTAGCGAAGCTGAAAAGAGCCCTGAGCAACTAGAAGAATCGCTTCTGGCTAAAGACAAACGCAAGCAAGACCGGCTTAGCCGAGTGCAAGCGGGCATCGAAGAGTTAGACCTGTTTCTCAGCGACTTGATGCGTCAAGGCATAGGCACTGTAAAAAAGCAGCCCTTTGCTTTCTGGAAGAGCCGAGCCGCCCGACTAGTAGACGCCCAAGCACCAGGCCTGGCCAGGCTCGTCAGCGAATGCGCTGAAATCATTGCCCGCAGCAGCGAGTGGGAAGATGCGCTAATCGACAAACTGGCCACTATCAATCTCATTTGCCGTGCCTTCCTCAAGCTTGATGAGCTATCCCCCGAGCTAAAAGCCGATGTGCTCACCGCCATTGGTTTCAACCAGAGCCAAGAAGAACTTCTTAGTGGTGCCGGTCAATGCCTTGAAGATCACTGGCTAGTAGTAGGCCAATATAGCTACACTCAAGATCGACTGCGAGTGCAAAGAAATTGGCTCTGGGGCAAAAGCAGCGGTCAATCAGCACTAATACTAGGCTTTGCCCATGGCACCGCTCCTTTCGATACCATGCTTATACCTGGCTTGTTTTATAAAGGAGAGCTAGTTTTCTATCAAGGCTCCCTGCCGCAGCGCGCCCTGATCAAATCAAAGAATAGCGAGCCTGCCATTGCCCCCTATGTCACCGGCTTAACTTCAGTGGCCGCAGCCCTAAGTAGCTATGCCAGCGATTTAGCCAAAACACCGTGGCTAGATACGGTGCCTTTTCTTATGCAAGAAGTGATACCACTAAGAACCCCAGAGGGGAAATGGTGGCTTGTGGACAAAGAGAAAAACGGCCTCCCTTTGATTGTCAAAGACGACACTGGCTGGCAGCTGCTTAGCTACTCAGGCGGCCTAGCGCTCTCGCTCTTTGGTGAATGGGATGGCACCACACTTAAGCCACTAGCAGCCATGAAAGATGGCAATTACCTTAGACTGCAAACGGTGGAGGTCTAATGGCTACACAAGTAAAGAAAAGCCCATTTTATGAGCTGACCGAAACAGCCATTCTGGGTACTGACAGAAAGCCTTTGAACCGCATTATTGCCTCTGGCGATCTCGGTCAAACCATTGCCGATCTCTCCTTGAAAGAAGGCCTAGAGCAAAGTCAGTCGCCGGAACGCGTATTACTTGATCAGCTCACCACTCTGAGCATTGCCCGCAAAGCTGGCAGCCATGCTCATATTTTTGAAAATACAATTGCTGTCTGCCCAGACGAAAAAAAGCAAAAAGTGAGCGAACGCTCTCTGGCTCTGTTAGTGCAGATACTGGCGCTAGAAACCAGAGGTAGCGAATTAAGGCCTTCAAAAATGATTGCTGACTGGCTTATTTTTTGTGCTGAAGCCAACCAGAGGGTTCCTGACGAATTCGTGCCAAGACTACTTGGACTAGGCAAAAAACTCGGCGACTTGCACCTACTAATAGAGCAGTGCTGCGGCGAACATTTTGCTTGGCTCATCGCTCTCAATCAAGAATGGAATACTGCCTACAAGAAATCGACCCAAGAGCAGTCTGCAGAAGCAGATAGAAGACAAGCTCTAGTCAATATTTTTGAAACCGCACTACAAAAAGAGCGCTATAGCGCTCTCTGCCAGCTGCGCGCCATTGCCCCCCAAGAAGCACTGGCAGCCTTAAGCTCGGCCTTTGAAAAAGAGTCATTCGACAGCAAAATTCTCTTTCTCAAGGCCTTAAACTCAGCTCTCAGTTTAAGTGACGAGCCTTTCCTTGAAGAAGTAGCGCTGACAGACAGGCGCAAAGAAGTGCGCACGCAGGCAGCTGCGCTGTTATGCCTAATTACTGAATCACGCTTTCAACAACGAATGATTGCAAGAGCCGAGCAATATCTTTCTTACAACAGCAATAACAAACAATTTGTGGTCAGCCTGCCGGACAAAATCGACGACAGTATGAGCCGCGACGGCATCATTGAAAACCTGTCACTTGATTCACGCCTCGGACAAAAGGCCACCTGGCTCTGTCAAATTCTCAGCCTGGTACCAACTTCTCACTGGCAAAAGCGCTTCAAACTAAGCGCGGTAGAAATACTAAAAACTGCTACCAGCAGCAGTGAATGGTCACTAGCGCTGACTCTCGCCTTAATCAATTCAGCAGCAAAATTTGGCGAGGTGGAGATTCAGAAAGCCATTTTAGAATGCAGCGAGATTCATCTGACTGACTCACAATCAGGTTTACTGTTGTTAAAAGCTCTACCCCACACACTACTAGAAAACCTCATTCTACAAAAGCTTCCCAGCTGGTCGCAGAAGAGCGAGCAGGCACCGAGACTTGACTTGTGGTACTACCTGGAGCAAGTTGATTTCAATTGGAGCGAAAACTTCACCCGCGAAATCATGAAATTTATCATCAAAGAATGTCGCGAGAAAGTGCCAGTATTCGGTCACACTTTCTACAGCAATGCCAGCATTTTCGCGCTGCGCATGCATATCTCGGCTGGCGAACTAATTGAACAAATAGCCATAAACTCTGAAATGACTGATGTCTATCGACGCAATGCCTTAGAGCGCATGAGCGAAACTGTCAAACTGCGCTATGAAATTTTCCAATCTTTCAAGTCATCCAACGAAACTAGTACCATCAGCAAGGGGAACAAGCAATGACCGAACTACTGGCTCAAGTACTGCGCGAACATGCCGAGCAGCAATACGCCAGCGAACTGACTGAACTGGCAGCCGTAGACAAAAGGCAGCGGCCCCCAAGCTGGAAGCTTTCACCATGGGCAGTGATGCAATACCTCATGGGTGGAAAACTTGAGAATGGCTTTGAAATTACACCAAAATATGTCGGCAACAAACGCATAATCGAAATTGCCATCGCCACCCTCACCACCGACCGCGCCCTATTGCTTCTGGGTGTGCCTGGCACAGCCAAGACATGGGTATCGGAACATCTAGCTGCTGCCATTAGCGGCGACTCTACCCTACTGGTGCAAGGCACAGCCGGTATGCCCGAAGAATCAATTCGCTATGGCTGGAACTACGCCAGACTAATTGCCGACGGCCCGTCTTTTAATGCCTTAGTGGCCAGCCCGGTAATGCAAGCTATGCGCCACGGCAAAATTGCCAGAATTGAAGAATTAACACGCATCCCAGCTGATGTGCAAGATTCATTGATCACCATTCTCTCCGAAAAAACCTTGCCTATCCCCGAACTCGGCGACGAAGTGCAAGCAATTAAAGGCTTCAATGTCATTGCCACAGCCAACGACAGAGACAAAGGTGTAAACGACCTATCTTCAGCTCTTAAACGACGCTTTAATACTGTCGTGCTGCCAGTTCCCGCCACTATCGAAGAAGAAGTAGACATTGTCGCTCGGCGCACAGAGGCATTAGGTAGAGCCCTGGAACTACCAGCAGAACCACCAGCTTTAGAAGAAATTAGACGGGTGGTAACAATTTTCAGAGAACTGCGCAGTGGTATTACAGCAGACGGCAAGAACAAGCTGAAGAGCCCAAGTGGCACTCTAAGCACCGCTGAGGCCATTTCGGTAATCAATAGCGGTCTAGCTTTAGCTGGACACTTTGGCGATGGCACCATCAAAGCAGAAGATCTAGCAGCAGGAATAGTGGGAGCAGTAGTTAAAGACCCAGTGCAAGATGCGGTGGTCTTCCGTGAGTATCTAGAAACTGTAGTGAAAGAACGAGAGGGTTGGAAAGATTTCTATCGCGCCCTGCGCAATATTTCCTAATAACTTCACTTAAGTCGTGATTGGTATCTTCAAAATGAGCGAGACGAAAATCTTCGGTATAAGGCATCATGGCCCGGGCTCTGCCCATAGCCTGATGTCAGCGTTGAAAGAATTTCAGCCCGACTGTGTTTTGATTGAAGGTCCGCCAGAAGGCAACAGCCTCGTGCCTCTAGTGACCGAGGCTGGCATGGTACCACCGGTGGCACTGTTGGTTTATGCCCAGGATAATCCACGCCAGGCCTGTTACTATCCTTTCGCTGAATTTTCACCCGAATGGCAGGCCATGAAATATGCCGTGGACAGCGGCATTAGCTGTCGCTTTATCGACCTGCCCCAAAGCCATTGGCTGGCGCTGAACGAAGCCAAACTAAAGAAACATACCGCTATTGGCACTCTCACCCCTGTGGCTGAACACAACTTCGAACAGCGCCCAGGAGAACCCTTTGAAAATCCAGATATAGATCTCAAATTTGAAGTTAGACCAGCTCTAGAAGCTATTGCATCTGCTGACCCAACTGAAGCAGGGTCAACAAGCAAAGAAGACTCAGCGAGCAAAGAAGACTCAGCAAGCAATAAACACAAAGCAGACATAGAAGAGCTAAGAGAAGAACAAGAGCTAGCAAGACTGGCTAAAGAAAAAGCGGCCTACAACGAGAAAATCAAGCGCGATCCAATTGGCTGCCTAGCTGAAATTGCTGGATTTAGCGACGGTGAACGCTGGTGGGAACAGATTGTCGAGCAACGCTCACAAAAACTAGACAATCTAGATCATGATGGAAGAGCGTCTACATATCTAGTATTTGAAGCAATCAGCGAAGCCATGCAAGTACTTCGACTCGAGCTGGCTAAAGATGACCCGTCCGCTCGAGAAAAGACCGCCAAGCTAGAAATATCAGACGATGGCAGTGAGCGCATCATCTATGACGAAGACGACTTAATTGAGCCAATGCGCGAAGCTCATATGCGCCAATGCTTGCGCTCAGCCAGCAAAGAATTCAGCCGCATAGCAGTGGTTTGCGGTGCCTGGCACGCCCCGGCCCTTAGCCATCTGCCAGCAGCGAAAGAAGACACAGCCTTACTCAAAGGCCTACCAAAGCAAAAAGTTGATGCCACCTGGATTCCCTGGACCCACGGCAGACTTTCATTTTCTAGCGGTTATGGGGCCGGCGTCGAGTCACCGGGATGGTATCACCACATTTTCACTAACCGAGAAAACCCCGTTTTAACATGGCTGGTCAAAGTCGCACAACTACTACGAGCAGAAGATCTTGATGCTTCCTCGGCCCAAGTAATTGATACACTGCGGCTTGTTGAAGCAGTGTCGTCAATGCGCGAACTAGCACACCCCAGCCTTGACGAACTTAACGATGCCATCATCACAGTGCTCTGCTCTGGCAATAACATTCCCCTCGGCTTAATTCGCAAAAAGCTCATTGTCGGTGAGACTCTCGGTCAAGTGCCAGAAAATACTCCCGGTACTCCCCTTGAGCGCGATCTAGCAAAGCTGCAAAGTAAGCTGCGCATGAAACCAGAAGCGACCTCAAAAGTGCTTGAACTAGATTTGCGCAGGCCCCTTGATTTAAGCCGCAGTGAACTACTCAACCGCCTGCTCATCCTCAATATTGATTGGGCAGAGAAGCAATATATTCGCGGTAAGAGCGGCACTTTCCATGAAAACTGGGATCTTGAGTGGTATCCAGAGCTAAGTATTCGCTTAATCGAAGCTGGCATCTGGGGGCGCACCATCGAGCAAGCAGCAGCAGCAAAAGCAGCAGATGTAGCTAGTAAGAATAATAGCCTAGCCACCCTGGTTGATTTGCTTGAAAAGATTCTAGAAGCAGATTTGCCCGATGCCTTAAAAATGGTAATGGACCGCATCAACAGCGAGGCCGCTGTAGCTGGCGATGTCAACGAGCTAATGAAAAGCATCCCCACATTGGCTCGCGTGGTGCGTTACGGCAATGTACGCGGTACCGATGTCGAGGCTGTCAAATCAATAATAGACGCCTTAGTGACGCGCATTGTCATTGGTCTACCATCTGCCTGCCAGTCACTTGATGATGAGGCAGCAGATTCAATGCAAGGTTTAATCAATGAAGTCAATGCCGCCCTGCTGTTATTGAGCAGACAAGACCACCTAAGCTCATACAGAGAGCTCCTGTATAAATTAGCAAATAACGAAAACTTACATGGTCACGTGGCAGGCAAGGCCACAAGGTTATTGTTTGAAAGTCGCACCCTCGACGATCAAGCCGCTGCTCGCATGATGCAATGGGCACTATCGCGAGCGTCAGAGCCGCTTTACTCGGGCAAATGGCTAGAAGGTTTTCTCAGCGGCAGCGCCCTAGTTTTAATTCACGACAGCCGCCTCTGGCAATTACTTGACAGCTGGTTACTCAACTTAGATGCCGACGCCTTCAAAGAATTGCTACCACTTTTGCGACGGACATTCTCCACCTTCACCAGCCCCGAGCGCCGCCAAATTGGCGAAAGAGTGCGAGAAACCCAAGCTATTGAAGGTGACATATTTAGCAGCGATGAAGAAGAAGACCTCAATCTTGAGCGCATTCGACCACCACTAAATATGGTGCGCTTTTTGCTCGGCCTCTCACCACTGTCTGAAAATTCGCTAAATTCTGCTAGTACACAGACCGAGGCAAATGCAGGTGAGAGCCCATGAGCACAGGCCAAGATGAACTGGAAGAGCGGCTAAGAAGATGGCGTCTGCTATTGGGCAGCCAGGACAAAGAAGGTCTTAAGCACAGCTTAGAGGGCGAAGATGCTGCTATTGATGCCAGCCTTTCTTCTCTATATAACCCCAGAGAAGACGATGGTGGCCAACGCGGTGCCGACCTCGGCAGCTCGAGCCCCAATGTGGCGCGCTGGCTTGGAGATATACGAAAGTATTTTCCTGCCTCGGTAGTAACTATTATGCAAAAGGACGCTCTAGAAAAACTCAACCTTAAGCGCATGCTTTTAGAGCCTGAGTTGCTTTCTTCAATGGTACCCGATGTCAATTTAGTAGCCACCCTAGTAGCTCTCGGCTCTGCTATGCCCAACAAGACAAAAGATACAGCCCGCATGGTCGTGCGCCAGGTTGTCGATAAATTGATGGAAAAATTAGCTAGCCCAACCAGACAAGCAATTGTTGGTGCCACAAATAGAGCGACAAAAAATTATCGCCCGCGCCACCATGAAATAAACTGGGCCAGGACAATTCAAATCAACCTCAAGCACTATCAACCACGCTTGAAGACGATAATTCCACAACGAATTGTAGGCTACGGTCGCAAACGCTCCAGCCTTAAGGACATAATTTTATTGGTAGACCAAAGTGGCTCCATGGCCACCTCTGTGGTTTACTCAAGTATCTTCGGGGCGGTACTTGCCTCAGTACCAGCGGTTTCAACACAACTTGTGGTGTTCGACACTGCCATAGTTGACCTGACTGAAAAATTGGCAGATCCAGTGGAAGTTATTTTTGGCACACAGCTTGGTGGCGGCACCGACATTAATAGAGCCGTAGCCTATGCCCAAACACTGGTTAAGAGACCAACCGATACCATTTTGGTGCTTATCAGCGACCTCTTTGAAGGGGGCAACAATCAAGAGATGCTCAAACGCATCTATGCCTTAGTCAACTCTGGCGTGACAGTGGTGGCACTGTTAGCATTGACCGATCAGGGAGCACCGGCCTTCGACCACCGCAATGCCGGCCATTTTAGCGAAATGGGAGTACCGGCGTTTGCTTGCACCCCGGATCAATTTCCTCACCTAATGGCGGTGGCAATCAATAAGGGTGACCTGGCTTCTTGGGCTGCCGCCCAGGGTATTGTCACTACGCGAGCAGAGAAGAGCGATATTTAGACAGACCACGCTAGAGAAAAACTAAGGACGAATATACGTTCCCACAGTCTCTCCGTGAGCAAGAATATGACCAGCTATGGCCTTTTCAAATGCTACTTTGTCTAAGCCCGGCTTCTCGTTAAGCATTTTGTCTAAAGCAAAGACACGGAAAAAATAGTGGTGCACTTTGCCCTTGGGCGGTGATGGACCATTATAGCCAGTCTTACCAAAGTCATTCTTACCCTGACTAGCATTGGCTGCGACAGCTGTTTTCGCCGTTCCTTCCTTTAGTTCTGTCGTTTTGGCATCAAGTCCATAGAGCACCCAGTGCCACCAATCACCCCGAGGAGCGTCAGTATCAACCACACAAACAGCGATACTCTTGGTCTGTGGAGGAACAGCTGACCAGCTCAATGACGGCGCAATATCTTCACCATCTGCGGTGTACTTGGTTGGTATAGCAGCACCACTGACAAAGGCAGTAGTTGTCACTTTTAAGTTTTCCAAATGCACTTCCTTTGCCCCGGTCGGCTCAGTATGACTATTGCCAGCATTGACTGGCAACATACAGCCGAAAGTAGAAAAAGCCACTACCGAAACTAGAGATGAAACATTGAGTAGCAACAATCTAGAACTAGACACAGCTAATTAACCTCAGCAATACTTGATGCTCTCACTTCGCCGCGCTTAATAATGCCCACCACTTTTACAACATGAGCCTTATCGCGAGCCGATGCTTTCATAACTTTCTTGGCTATGGCCGAGCTGGCATTGTCAAGGTCAAGCCATTGTCCCTGACTGTACACTGAAAAACCAGCTTCACAGCAGGAGGGCTCAAGGGAGCAAGCTTTAGTGTGCTCCTTAACGCTCTTCATGGCGTCTTTGTTATCACCCTTAATGGCCGCGGCGCAGGAGCGGTCGACTAAATATCCTGTCCAAGTTTGTGAACCTTCAGGAGCAGCGTTGCTCTTTGCAGCAGGTTTAGAAGCTGCAGCGACTGACTTAGCGGCAGGCTTATCGGCAACTTTTGCAACAGGCTTAGAAACAGGCTTAGCAACAATAGGCTCGGAAGCCAAAGCAGGCAGAGCTGTTAAGAGAAATAGGGCCAAGAGAGAAACGGTTATTTGTTTTGGTAACATGATCCACGTGATTGCTAACTGAAGTATTACTGATTGCACTGCTGAACATATGCTAGAAAACATGTTAGCAAATCTGCTCCTGTTCTAGCCTCAATTCCTTATCCTATTCTTATTCCTGTTGATAACGAAATGCCAATGACCATTGAAGAGCTAGCAGAGAACTTAATCAAAATAACAGCCCGTCTGCCAGAGAATCAGGCCGACCAGGTGCGACAGTTTATCTCTTGCAGCCGCACAAAAACCCTAGGCTTAGTGGCTCAAGCAGCTAACAATAATAACGAGGCCCAATCTAGCAATAAAGAAGGTGTAATTGGCGGACAGCCCCTCTTACCTTCTTATTTTAAATGGCCAGAGGATCGCTACGGCCAATCGATGTTGTTCCTAGCCCAATTCGATCTAGCGCAACTCCCATCGGTGCGAGAGGACGCCCCTAAAAGCGGCCTGCTTACGCTCTTTCGCTCAGCGGCGGCAACAAGCCTAAATAGCAAAGACCGCAAAGGTTTTCACATTCACCTTGTACCGGAGAGCGATCGCAAAAACCTTGCCCCCACAGAACAACCAGAGGGTCTCGAGCTACCAGCTTTCAGCTTTAAAAGTGGTCTGACCTATACCGTAGCTTGCGACCTGGAAGGGCTCAAGAAAATAGTCGACATACCCTTTGATATGCAAGCCGATATTGAGAAATGGATTAGTTCTTTTAACTCACTTTCAAAATGTCAAAGCCAAATGTTTGGTACCAATATTAGTGGCTTCAATCAGCTGCAAGAAACTTGCGCTTTTGCTTTTAACGGCATCTCATACAATTCAGCTCGGGCCGCTGACAGCCACTATAGCCACTTGGTCAAAGACGCCGCAGACTGGCTCTTACTCGCTCGCATCAATGAAAGAGAACTATTTGGCGAAAATCACCCGGTACAAGAGACGGTGGTGCTGATCAGGCAGGAAGATTTGCAAGACGGTCACTTCGACCGAGCCTGGATGGTCGTGCGCCCCAAGCTGTAATTGAAATTTTCAAGTATGAACAGTGGATGAAAGCCACTCAAGAATGTGATGAATTGAACTTTTCACTTGGCCCTTTAGTGTCGCTGGAGCAGCCTTGCCTTCTAGGCTAGCCAAATAGTTACCAGTGCTCTTGTGATCAAAGGCACGACGCAAGAATAGCTTAGGATCATTAATACCTTCCATGCCTACTGGTGTCTGACTGCGATCAAGACTGACCACAAGCTTAGACGACTTGATTGGCACCGATGAACCGGGCCAAACGGCATCAGGTGTTAAAGCCTTACCGTCCAAAGCAAGAGGTTCAACAACAATTTGCCTAGTGGCAGGCTGATACTGACTGCGAAGCATCAATTCAGAAAGGCGGCTATCACGAGTAGGCATGAGCACTCTAGTGATTTTAGAGTGGAAGAAATCAGAAGTGCCATCAATGCGCTTGTCGAGGGGAAAAAGCTTCTCCACGTTGCCAGCAGCGGCCTTGCTGTCGGCAATTTCATAGTACTGCCGATTGTGCACTACTGGTGCCACTTCCGAGCGACCAGCAAATTTCGCAGTCTCAACTAAGGAACTAACGCTTTCTGCAGGTGTCAAAATAGTGACATCATGATTGCTGCGATCGCCTTGCTTAAGAACGCCAACAAGACGTCCTTCAGAGTCAATAATTGGGCCGCCAGAATTGCCATTCTCGGCATGCAGTTTAATGCGCATATTCAATGGGTCAACACGCACAGCACTTAGTGTTTCTCCTGGAGACAAAAATGGCTTTTGCCAGCCGTTAGGAAAACCAACGCTAAAGAGTGGCTCACCAGCGGCATTATTCTTGATCACACCAGAGCCTTCCACTGCCACTGGCGAAAATCTCGAAGCTGCCGCTGGATTCTTTAACTGAATCAGAGCCAAATCATGTATGGGCAAAGACTTAATTACTTCGGCCTGGTGCGCCCGACCAAAGCGATCAAAGATGGTCAAATCGAGGGCATTATCAACCACATGGTGATTTGTCACCATGCGACCATCGTTGCCCACCGAAAATGCGGTGCCAAAGCGACCAACCATGCCACCATCTTCTTGAGCAAGCACCTCTACCCGACCAACCTTACCGCTCATGCTAGAGTAGAGTTTGCCTAAGTCACCAAACTTAGCGACCGTGACTTTCGAGCTAAGCGAAGCCTCTTCACCGACCTGCAAGAGTGGAATTTCAATTTTGGCTGCGGCCTGCTTGACGAAATAAGAACGAGTACCGATGGCCCCAGCACTGCCTGCCGCGCCCATCAAAGCCGTATCAAAGAGAAAAGCACCTGCTGAATTACTCACCACTGCCTTGTTTTGCCAGTGTTGAGCTTCGGATTGCCAGCTCGAATTAGCGGCAGAAGCTACGTCAGCGCCATGCTTGGCCACTTCTAGACCAAAGGAAACGCCACCGGCAAGGCCGACGCTCTTTGCGGCCAGACCTATCATTCCTGGTTTATGAGTCACAACTGCCAGGCCAACGCCTAGGGCAGCCGCACCAGCGACCTTCAAACTTGTTTCGCCGGGGTTCTCAACTGCTCTTTTGGCCTCGGCGACAAAACCGGAACCCACAGAGCCTAGTAAATCGGCTTCCCGCAGAATCTTCGCGCCGGTCGATTCATTGGAGATTTGGGCTGGTTCTGCACTAGCTTCAAGGGGCATTAAGAAATCTCATACATGTAGTAAAGAGATCTATATGTTAAGGCCGCCCCTCGACCATGTCAGTGGGGAAATTACGAAGCTGAACCTAAAGAAAGAACGGCGTTTACAAGAGGCTATTTAAAACTGCCTAAATATAACTCGCCGATTGCGCGCCCGATTGGCTTCGTTGGTATTGGGCTTCTCCGGCCTGGTGAAGCCAAATCCTACAGCCTTGAGGCGCTCAGGTGAAATACCGCAACTTTCTATCAGATAGCGCTTCACCGACTCAGCCCGTCGCTGTGACAAGCTCATGTTGTAGTTATAGCTGCCAATAGTGCAGGTATGGCCCTCCACCTGCAACTTCAACTTCGGCTCTTTAGCAATGTAATGGCTCAGAGAGCGCAGAATAGCTTTAGAAGAATCGCGCAATTTAGCCGAGTCAAAGTCAAACAAAATCAGGTAAGAAGTTGCCACACCGCCATCTTTGAGCTGGTCGAAGATATTGCGGGCTTCTTTGGTAGCATCACTTTCGCCATAGGCATGGGCCAAGGAAGTCACCCAGCGAAACGGGGCATTGCCTTGAACCATAAGGGGAAAGCGAGGATTGTCTAAAATCCAATAGGTCCAGCCGTTATCGCAGACAGCCTTAATACAGCGCACCGGCACATCTTTGCCTTCCACGCGCATACTAATTGTCTCTTCCCCACTGCCAGTAATGTAATGGGGCATGGGCACTGTCTCTTGATGGAGGACCATGACACTTTCAGGGCCATCCAATGAAAACTCAGAGCGTTTGCCGAGTTTCAGGTCTCTAAAGAGATCATCCGAAATACGCAAAGCATTGTTATAACCAACCAGGGTGGTAGTTTCGTGCTTGGGATAGAACAAACTGACTTTGCGCGAATGATGAATATCGCCGGGCTCAACTCGCCGGGAACCCGATGCATCGGCAGGATTGCTCATCTGCCACTCGTATATATATCCATCCCGGCCTGACTCTTCGATGCGGGCCATGAAATCATAATTGCCGACCAGCTTCCACTGGGTATCAAGACCGTCAAAAATGTGAAATGTCACTTCTAACCCTGGAGCAAACACCACCTGAGTGGTGGGGTCGGTGATCTCACGGGCCGCTGGCGCCTTGGCTTGGCGCTTTACAGGATCAGCGATTATGGTCTTCTTCGGGCCATAAGAGGCCGCCATGGCTGTCGGAGGCACTGTCAAGGAAAGTAAATGTAGTAAGAGAGCTGCAAAAGCAGATATATAGGCGAAATTTGACATCTCTGCATTGTCGCAAAACTTGCCTGAGCAAATCTAGGTAATGCCGCTAATGAGACAAAGAGCAACGACGATGATTAAAGAAAACTAGAGAATTGGCAGTTAAGCCCTGGAGTTCAATAGGCTGACATTAGAGGCACGCTGAAAAACGGGCCAAATTGTTTTTTAAGGGTCACAAAACGGAGTTAGAGAAATGGGCAAGGCAGTAGGAATCGACTTAGGCACCACCAACTCTGTAGTAGCGGTAATGGAAGGCGGACAGCCAACCGTAATTGCCAATACTGAAGGAGCACGTACCACCCCGTCAGTTGTAGCCATGAGCAAAGGTGGCGAAAGACTAGTAGGTCAATTGGCGCGACGCCAGGCTGTGGTAAATCCACAGAATACAGTCTATTCAATCAAGCGCTTTATGGGCAGACACTACTCTGAGGTAGCTTCTGAACTACAAAACATTTCCTACAAAGTTAAAGAAGGTCCAGAAGGCGGCTGTAAAGTTGCCATGGGCGGCAAAGACTATAGTCCTGAAGAAATCTCAGCAATGATTCTGCGTAAGCTCAAAGAAGATGCTGAAAAATATTTAGGCGAAAAAGTAACTGGAGCAGTTATCACAGTTCCCGCCTACTTCAACGACTCGCAACGTCAGGCCACTAAGAACGCCGGACAAATCGCTGGACTCGAAGTACTGCGCATCATCAACGAACCCACAGCAGCTGCTCTCGCATATGGTTTAGACCGCAAGAAGAATGAAACCATTTTGGTCTTCGACCTTGGTGGTGGCACCTTCGACGTATCAGTTCTAGAAGTAGGAGATGGTCTTTTTGAAGTCAAATCTACTTCAGGCGACACTCACTTAGGTGGCGACGACTTTGACCATTGTGTTGTGGAATGGCTAGCCAATGAGTTCAAGCAAGCCGAAGGCATTGACCTGCGCAAAGATCCACAAGCACTGCAAAGATTGATGGAAGCTTCAGAGAAAGCCAAAATTGAGCTTTCTTCAGTAACAGAGACTAGCATCTCGCTACCATTCGTCACCGCTAACGAAACTGGTCCTAAGCACCTCGACATGAAGTTGACTCGGGCTCGCTTCAACGAACTAACAAGAGACCTAGTTGCTCGTTGTAAGAAACCAGTGGAACAGGCTTTAGCTGATGCAAAACTAACTTACGACAATATTGAAGAAGTTGTATTGGTAGGCGGTTCTACTCGTATACCTGCTGTCAAAGACCTGGTTAAGAGCTTAACTGGCGGAAAAGAACCAAACCAGAGCGTTAACCCAGATGAAGTCGTGGCAATTGGTGCGGCAGTTCAGGCTGGCGTTCTTGCTGGTGAAGTGAAAGAGATCGTATTGCTCGATGTCACACCACTCTCACTTGGTATTGAAACCATGGGTGGTGTCTTCACCAAACTGGTAGAAAAGAACACCACTATTCCTTGCCACAAATCGCAAATCTTCTCCACCGCTGAAGACAATCAACCAAACGTTGATGTCCAGGTCTTCCAAGGCGAGAGAGCCATGGCTCGCGACAACAAGATGCTAGGCAACTTCATTCTTGATGGTATCGCGCCAGGACGAAGAGGTCAGGCCAAAATCGAAGTATCGTTCGATATTGATGCTAACGGTATCGTTTCAGTTACGGCCAAAGACCAGACAACTGGCAAAGAACAGAAGATCACTATCACAGCTACAACCAACTTGACCAAAGAAGATATTGATCGCATGGTTAAAGAAGCCGAGTCTCACGCCAAAGACGATGAGAAAGCTAAAGAGAAAGCCGACATGCGCAACGATGCTGATGCGTTGATTTACGCTGTAGAAAAGCATGTTGCCGATTTTGGTGCTAGCAATAGCTCAGACAACAAAGCGAAAGCCGAAAGCCTGATTTCCGAGCTGCGCCAGAAGATCAAAGACAATGTCAGCAATGAAGCTCTCAAGAGCGCTATCGAAGCTCTACGTGCTCAATTGATGACTATGCAGCAAGAAGCAGAAGCAAAAAATAGAGAACCTGTCGGCGCAACTGCTGGTGGTGCTTCTAGTGGTGCCTCTGGCGGCGCTTCTAGCAGTAGCTCCTCTAGCTCGAGCAGCAAGCCAAGCTCAAACAACGACGACGTGGTAGATGCTGAAGTTGTCTAATTAAGGCATTCTTGAGGCATTCTCAAGGCAACCCATAAAAATGCACGAAGTAAATGGTGGCTCAAATAGATATTTGAGTCACCATTTCTAAAAGGAGAGAAAATGGAAAAGGCTACTTTCGGGGCAGGTTGTTTCTGGGGCGTAGAAGAAAAATTTCGCCAAACTAAAGGCGTGGTAGAAACGAAAGTTGGTTACAGTGGCGGCCACACCGAAAACCCCACATACGAGCAAGTCTGTGGCAAGCAAACTGGTCATGCCGAAGTGGTCGAAGTAACTTTCGACCCAGCAGTAATTAGCTACGAGCAGCTCCTCAAAATATTCTTTGAGATGCACGACCCCACCACACTCAATCGCCAGGGCCCAGATCACGGCAGCCAGTACCGCTCAGCTATATATTTCCATTCCACCGAGCAAGAGCAACAAGCCAAAGAAATGATTGCCGCCCTGAGCACAGCTAAGGCCTTCAGAGACCCAATCGTCACCGAAGTAACAGCAGCAAAGCCATTTTATGACGCCGAAGAGTATCACCAAAAGTATCTAGCCAAGCGCGGCATTAACGTCTGTCACTAGTATTTATTCTCTGAAAAGTGGCAGGGCTTTGTCTGCGCCCCACTCCATTATGGAGCCATCGTAGACCGGAAGCACGCGGCCAGTATATGCCTCTAATAAAAGAGCATATGTAGATGCGCGTACCCCGACCTCGCAGTAGGTGATTAGATTGGGGTCGGAAAGCACCCGCGAGTCGAGCAAGGCAAGAAACTTGTCGCGGCTGGCAAACAGCCCTGACTCTTCAAAAAGACTCTCATAAGAGAGCTGAACAGCCTCTGGTAGGTGACCTGTGCGTGGTTGATAATCAAATGAATCACCTTGAAATTCGCTCAAGCTGCGAGTATCCACCGAAGTTGGCATTATGCCACGGCCGCACATACGCGCCAAGGCATCGGTACTGACACGTCTGCGAGGATCTAAGCGCAAGGTAAAGCTGCCTCGCTCCGCCCGGCTCTCCAGACGGTCAGAGCTACCGCCAGCATCAAGCCAGGCCCGCCAACCACCATCTAATAAGAAGACGTTTTCTACCCCTAGATAAAGAAGCATCCAGGCAATTCGCCCCTCGCGGCCTTTGGAGGCAAGAGAATCGGCATAAACCACCACCGGTCGATGATTAGAGAGCCCAAGCTTAGCCAGTCGGCCAGCAAACTCCTCCAGTCTAAAATTATCTAGTGTGCCCCAGTAGCCGGGCTCCCAGAGGTCATGGTTAAGCCCTGTAGCTTTGAGATTTGGTTTAGCGTTCCAATCTTCCCAGCCAAAATGCAAGGCTGAGGGAATATGTCCAGCTTCATATTCAGGCTCAGGACGCGAGTCGACCACAATAGGCGGCATCTGCCCGGGAATCTCGCCGGCCAATAGTAATTGCAATTTGTGCGCTGAAATAAGTGTTATAGCCAATTGCCTAATCTAACTCTTTGTTGAACTGTTAATTGCTATCTTCCATCAATTAGCATAATGCAGCAGACGCTCTATTCGAGCAATGGGGGGTTCACGTAGAGTTAAAGTAAGTCAGACTAAGCAACAATCAGGAACATCACATACACCTTTCAGGGCAACGGAAGCTTTGATTAGGCTCTCACCTTACGCCGCTCTTCAGTCAACTGTGACGAAATTCGTTATTATTAATTCAGTGGAGAGCTCGATTTAAATGCTTAGAACGATACCGATTCTCTTTCTGTTGATAATTTTCAATTCTGTAGCGCCAGCTTGCTACGCCGATCAATATGATCGACCATTGGTTAACGGTAGTGCTGACAAGATTGCATACCAAGATAGTCAACGCATAATGAGAAACTTTGCTGGACAGAAATCGAACTTCGAAAAAACAAGGCGAAATGAGGGGACTATCGGCTTTACCTTATATCCTGACGGTTCAGTGAAATGGCCGCATAGAAATTATCGATATACTCGCCGAAACGACGTAGACGACCGCACCTTCAAACAGACTGTAGATGCGCTCAATAAGAGTGCGCCCTTGCACCCTGCTGTTGCCGCATCGATAAAACGTCCTCAGCGGTGCAATCTGTTCCGCAATTTCGAGAATGGCAACTTAACCTTGGATGTCGGATTTGAACAAGCCGTAGTCTATGGCACTTATCATTACAAGAGAAACTCACCTCCCATAAGTACAACAAACTGGACAGAGAAAAATCTTGCCAAAATTAAATTGAAGGTCACGGCCTCTCAGAGTAAAGGGAGTCACTCTTCAAACGATATCTCAGTAATTTGGTTCAAAGTAAATCCGAACGGGATGATCGATGATTGGGAAACTATCCCAACGAAACTCAGGTCAGGTAAGCGTCTTGTAAAATCGCAAAGAGTCGAAGATGAATTGGTCTCTAGTATAAAGCGAGCTCAACCGCTCACTTGTGCGAGTAATGCCGATGAACCGAGCGGTCCAATCGAACTTCTGCTGATTTACGATCCGTCAGCCAAGCAGAATTTCAAGCTAGCAGTCATCAATTCTTGCGGTCCCCACGTAAAATTTATAGTTGAAAGCTAAGCTAGCTTGCAATTAAGAGGGGCAAGGCCACAAGGATGTGACCGAGCACTAAATAACTAACTTTTCGCTCCTTCACAGACTCCCAGGAGACTGTTCTATGAATTAGCGAGTCACCATTGCCTCGTTTTCAACGTTTAATCTTTTTATTTTGAATTTTTCGATTTTTCTTTGAACTTTTTAGAGCTTGCTGACGTTTAACAGTAAGTAAGAGGCAATTGCTGAAAAGCAAATTTGAAATTGCCTATCACTAATAAAACAATATGAACAAGGAACCAGAGCAATGAAAAAATCAATTGCCTTCAGCACACTGTGCCTATCTTTAGTTACTGCCCTTATGCCAGCACTCGCTCAAGGCAGTGATACTAAAAGCGAAATAAAGACCGAAGTGAAGAGCGAAAAATCATGCAAAGCCGGCGGACACAAGGGTGGCGGCCACAAAAAAGGTGCCAGACTTGAAGCTCTCAATCTTACAGAAGCACAAAAAACTAAAATGACGGAGCTAAAAAATAGTCTCAAAGCTTCCATTTCACCTAAGCGCGAAGAACTAAGGACACACCGCAAAGCTCTTGGCGAACTGCTCTCCAGCGACAAAATCGACAAAGCTGCTGTGCAATCAGAACAGGATAAAATCAATGCTCTATCAAATGACTTAGCTAACTCAATGCTTGCTTTCCGCATTGACTTTAACGAGAACCTCACTGCCGACCAACGCAAACAAATGAAAGAAATGAAAGCTAGCTGGGGCGAAAAAAGGCATGGCCACCGCCGCAACAGCTAAGGGCAATTAAGAACAGAATCAAAGGAAACCAGAAGAAGCGTCAGCATAACTGACGCTTCTTCGCAATAATCTAGAGACAATAAATGCCCCGCTGGCGAGGCGTGGCATTTATCTGGAGTCTCTACAGCTGCGATTATCAAGGTTGCCAAGATTAAAATACATAGGGAAAAGGATACCAATTCTCGCAGGTCTCAAGTATTTCGAAGATCTCGAAGATCTCAATACAGCGAGGCCGCTATAATCTAGAAGTTCAGCGCCCCTGAAGATTCAAAAGTTCAACTAAAAAAACGCACTTGAAAAAACTACCGCCATCCAAATTACTACTTCCCCTTATTTCACTTGCATTTGGCTCACTGAGCTGCTTGAGCCAACCGGCCTACGGTCAAGTACTGCAAGGAGGCATTGAAGAGCGCGTTTCTCCTCTGCAAGACAAATTTCGCATTGGTTCCATATTTTCTGAAGACTTGCTACCAGGCAATCACAAAATCAAAGAATGGTACAGATTGCCAGCCTGGTTAACCGGCGGCTTTGAATCCAAAACGCTAAAGCTAACGACCCTGTTGGGTGCCATCGAAAGTAAAAACGAAACCAGCTGCATACGCGGTCTGCAAGCAGACAAGACAGGCACGGTCTGGGACGCAGTGATTATCCCCAACTATGCTCGAGTAAAAACGGCCGGTGCCACAGACTTTGACATTTTTGAAGAGTATAAAGTATTAGATTCTACAGCGGAAAAATTTCGCTGTGAAATTAAGTATACGGCCCTAACCGTAGACGACTTGTCGCACAAAATTTTGCGAGCGGAGAAGCGCAGCGAGATCCAAGAGCTTGTGCCGACGGCCAACGAAAACGTCATTGAATACAGCAAACAAATGCGCTATGACCAAGACGGCAAGCCACTTATGCATAGAGCAAAAAAGCTAGAAGTAATGCTCTTTCACAACAGCAAATTCAAACCCCTCGACCAGTCGCCTGGTGGAACCTTCAACTACAAAGAAGAGTTTCGCAGCTATCTAACTGAATCGGGGCAAGCCGATTTAATTCCAGAAGATCTTAAAGAGACAAAAGAATCAATAGAAACAAAAGACGCAGAACTCCCAGAGGCTGCAAAAGCCAAAGAGCCTCAATAGCTTGAGCTTTAGACTAAATTATTTCGCAGGAATCAAATCAGCTTGATTGGTCGACTGCAGGTACTCGCAAAAATCACTAAAGTAATCGCGGCCATCTTCATTTCGAATTGGCTTGAACGGCGCCTTGAGATATTCGCTATAGTATTTTTTGAATGGTTTATCGAGCAGGGGCCGCCCCTGCTGGTCGTAGCCCATACCAGTTGATTCTGCTTCGATAGTACGCCCCGGCTTACCCGGTCTAAAGGTATGCACTTCTCTTTTCTGAGTATTCGAAATAATCCGGCCATCAGCTTTGCTGACACGAATACCCATGGCATGAATCTCAAGCACAACTTGATTAGCACTGACCTCAAGCGGCTTCATCTCAATGGTGTTATTTAAGTCATAACTATCGCCTCGATCTACGCGCACCGTAAATGGTTCATTGCGCGGATGCCAAATATCACCACGATGATCAACCTGATAGCCACGTCGCATGTCACGTTGCGAAACCTGCCGTCGATCAGGATAACCAAACTTCTTTTCTATTAGCGCGTCACGGTGCCAGTAACCGGCAAACCATGAGGGAATGCGATACCAGCCCTTGCCTGTATTCTGCGGCGGTAGATTGGACTCCTGAAAAGTAGCACCAGCCTGCAACTTAAGGGGTACTGGAGCGACCGTAGCTCTAAACTCAACCGGAGCAGTCTCAGCACTGTCTTGTTGATCTTGTAGCGATTGAGCATGAGCAGCCGCAGTAATCACTAATGGCGCAAGCAAAGACAGAAAGATTGCCAATGAACAAGCTAAGCCAGCTATCAAAGACGACTTGGTAAATGACATATTAAGAAACCAAAGATTTAAACATCACCTGGGATGGTGGCTCGTAGCGAAAAATAGAGTAGCCTTCAAAGTCAGGCAAGAGTTCAATATGTCCATTCAAGACGACCTGATAGCCAGCTTTTTCATACATTCGGCGAGCCCGTTCATTAGTTGCCTTTACGCCAATTTCAGAAGCCACCAAACCAGCCCTAACAATCAAAGCTTCCGCATTATAAAGCAGGGCCTGCCCGACACCTTCACGCTCAATTACCGAACGCACTCGCTCAATAATTCCTGTTGGCTTATCAACTTTAATGCGACTCTTAGGCTTCTGCCGCTCTAAGAGATCTACATAAGCCATAGCCACAATTTCCTGGTCCAATTCACCAACAATGGCGACTGAACCAGAATTGATCAAATGTTTAAAAAAGCGCCGAGTCAAATCTAGATACTCTTCAGTTGGCGGCGGGGCATCATCGGGTTCAGAATCGGAACCAAGAAATTCAAGTGAAAGCCGGTCAATATCATTGAGCTCGGCCAATCGAAATTTGACAATCCCCCTAGAGGTTTTGTGTTCAGCCACCGGTAAAGGAGTTTCAAGAAAATTCACGGCAATTCCCAAAATCTATCTACGCAATAATGACACATGCCAGCGAAAGTATAAACCATGGCAGTCTACTTACAAGAGCCAGCACAGCCGCTAGCAGGATTGAGGAGAAGCACTCCCCGCTCCAGTATGCAAGCATCATCGAAGCTGCCACAACTGCCGTGGCAAAGCAATATCGGGCAAAAAACCGGATTGATATAACGCTTGCGCCAATGAGCGAAATGAGCCACTGCTGAACCGGGCAAAATTATTGCCTTGTCTAAACCATTCAAGGCATCTTCGCCCTGACAGCAAGAGTCAGTCATATCAATAGCAACAGGGCGGCTAATTCGCTGCTCTGAAGCTAAACCTGGCGGGCACCATAAGGAGCAACCAAAGCCGCCAAGACTGAGAAAATAGAAACAGACAAAACAGAAACAAAAAAGACCGGAAGAAGAGGAACGCTTCGGCAGAAAGCCTAATGAATAATGCAAAGCTCCTGGCAAAGATTTTGCCATCAAAAACGAAAGCGCATCAGGTGGCAAGCTGGGCAATGCAGACCAGCTGCCCGCAAACCAATAGATGCACCCTGATTAAGAGCCGTATTGAGGAACATACGAGCCACTGGATGACTGCGAGGAGCCACCCCGACCACTGGCGGGGCTGCCGGTAGCGCTGCTGACCCCGGGGTTACGCCCATGGTTGGCGCCAACAAGCCATTCTTGGCGGAACTAAGCTGAAAGGTTCCTGGGGCAACTGTAACTGGATCTACTGGCAGCGCTCCTAGTTGGGGGGATGCAATCAGAGGAGGCTGCTCGGCAGCGCTGCCGGGCATAACCGCAGAATTGAGAACGGGGGCACTCAAAACAGGAGCGCCATCAAAGCCGATTGAAGAATCACTAGCTATTGCCGGAAACTGAGCCGGGGCGGCGGCCGGAGCATAGGCCGGAGCATTAGTAGAAGCAGGGGCAGCCGAAGAAACACCAGGAAGGACAAATTGCCCACGATTAGCTTGGCGATGGTTTTCTCTGAAACTAAAGGCCGGGCGATTGCGCAAGCTCTTCTCGATAGAGCTAACGGCCTCTGCTATTTCTTTATCATGAGGTTTTAAAGCTAAAGCGGCACGATAACTGCTTAACGCTCCTATCAAATCACCCTTGCGCTCGGCTAAAGCACCGAGATCGTAAAAAGCATCAACATTGGCAGGATCGCGACTGAGCACGTGGCGAAAAGCAGCTTCAGCTTCTTCATAGTTGCCTTCATTGTGCTTGCGGGCACCATACTTGAGGACAGAAGTCACTTCAGCATCGGCCTTCTGCCCGGACTGGTCTATCTGGGGAGTGAGGGCAGTCAGTCTCGTTTCTGGGCCGGAACCTTTCAGCTGCCTTGCTGCAGACTTGGCAGTCGATGGGTTTGCAGCCCTGCGCCTATGCTTAGACTGGCGCGCCTTGGCCGGTTTGGTATGAACAACCGGCGCAGACATGGAAACATGAGAAGATGTGGAAACTGGAGGAGGCGTCGAAGTCTGGCAGCGAACGGGCTCCATGAAGGCAATCGCTACTAGCGGTGCCATTGCCAAGGCAAGCATAGAAGCCAACAGGCGTCTAAGAACAGGCGCACAAAAAAGAGCGGATCCGCTCCCCCCCGACTGCTTCGTATGCTTTTGCTCATCTAGCTTGCACATACATCAATTATCCTTCAATTTCAAAAATTAGGCGGAAACTTCCAAAATCTGAGACTTTTAAGCTTTTAACGATACCTGGAAGTGCTGGAGACGCCGGAGGCGCCATCATTGGCAGCGCCCCTGCTATCAATTGTTGAGTTAATAGTCGCCATTGCCCGGGAGAGCCCATAGGTATAGCCTAACGAATCAAACTTAGCGCCAACCTTCTCTTCTGGGCCAATATCACCGCAATATACTCGGAAAAAGTCGGGTCCTGCTTCTAACAAGTCTCTAAAATTGTAGGCCCATTTTTCAGCTACGCCTAAGACACAGGCATAGGGCAAAAACCGTCCAAAGGCCCCAGGGTCTTCACGAGCTATGCGTTCAAATTGAGCGTGGTCAGCACTCCTGACGAAACTTCTAAAGGCTTCCGCTTGCCGCAATGCCACAACCCCTTTAAGCGTTCGCTTCGGCATAATCGCACTGGCGAAAATGATCATCAAACCTGATAAGGCAAAACCCATTCCGTAATGCTTATAGAGATCACCAGCCAGCACCGCTTTGGTCAGCAGCATCACTCCTACACCCAAAACCAGGGAGCCGACAACCACAAAAGCATCACGATCATTTTGAGGTAAACGGGCGAAGTATTGGTCTTTCACCAATGTTTGATAAATTAGGCGACGCATATCACTAAGATATTCGCGGTACTGGCCACGCAGAATCGACAAATGGGTTTTATCGTTGGCAACGAACATACTCGATAGCAGCAAGACCTCATGGGGCTTTAGACGCTCTGGGTCGGGACTAGATGCCTTTTTAAATTGATAATCCTTGTTGTCCAGCCCCATCAAACCACCATAGGGCACTTCAGTAATTATCAAATAACCCCGACAGGCCAAATCGAGCAGAGTAGCAGTGATGTCATGCTTGTCGCAGTGCTCATCAATGAGCGTACCTAGCTCAGCAGGCGTCAAATCAGTTGGTGGCATCCACGCAGAAGCAGCCTGAAAACTAAGCGGGTCACGACCACAGATAAACCACAAAAGCGCCAGTAGCACCAAAGTAATAGCAGGAATTGCCAGGCTAGACTTCCAGTACATCAAAGCGACAATGAGGCTATCAATTGTTGATGGCGGGCCAATTGAAGCCATTGGAAAAGTGGCAACGCAACAGAAATCCTGGCCAGAATTTATGTGACTAGCAGAAAACTGCAAACTGTTCCCGGCAACTTTGCCCTGTGATCGACCTTTTGCGCCGCTAGAACCAAGATAAGAAAGAGTCTTAACGGCAGAAAGATTGATCTTGGCAGGCGCGTGCAAAACAACATTTACATTATCAATGGGGCATGACCACTCACTGCCCAGGCAGCTCCAAAAGAGTTCGGGCACCTTAGTTAAGAAGTTAACAGCATTATTGGCTTCATACTTAATGATAAAGATATGCTGGCCAGTCAACAATTTTTTGCTATCACCAATCTGCAAATTGGCAAAGCCACCCATGAGTTTGCAGGTATAAGGCGCAGACTTATCACCATCTTTAACGGAAAGCGGCAATATTGTCAGGGTTGTGGCCTTGCCATGGCGCGTATACTGCAGCGGAATGCGCCGGTATATAGCTGAACGTCGAGCCTTTTCAAAATCATAGCGAATAGTTTCGGTAACTTTGAGTAAACCATTTTCGCTCAAAACCAAATCGATGCGAAAGTCTTTTATGCGCTCAGCTTGAGCATTTTGCCAGGGGAAAAGAAAAGCTAAGGAGAGCAAAGTGCCAAGCAATAGTTTTGACCAACTAAAATGCATCATCTCTCACCCCTAAACTTAGGGCTATTATAGTTGCGGTAGCAGTGACGAATTTCAAGAGGCTTTAACCAGAGCTTCTTTCTGAGGGCCATCTATGACAACCTGGATAGTGCTGGCAGTACCTGCCCTGCCTACGATAGGGGCAATCGGATGGGATAGAGACAGAGACACTGCCAGTGAAAATATTAGAATTAGCAAAGATTGCGCAGCAGTCTCCGCTATCAAATCTGCCGATAGAAAAATCAATGACTAGTCTTGTTCAAAGCCAGCACAGGAAGAGCAAATACCTCAGCACTCTAGCAATATCAGTTTTGCTTGTTGCTTCCCACCTCTACTGGCCACTAAGTTGCCGAGCAACCGAAAATACCGTTAGTGCAGACCATTTTTTGCGCTGCTACAACGAAGCGCTGAGAGCCACACAAGCGCGGCGCTGGCAAGTAGCCTTAGACTTTAACACCGCCGCTTTGCACGAAGCAAATCAGGCCAGCTCAGAGCGCAGCCGCTATTTGCAAGCACGTCTTTTGCAAGGCTTACTTTTCAATCGCATGGACAAGCCACAAAAGGCCTTTGAGACCCTAAGCGATCTGCTCAAGCCTCTAACAGCCCAATACGGAAAAAGCAGCAAAGAAGCAGGCAGCGCTTATTCGGAGCTAGCAGAAGCTGAGCTTGCTCTAGGTCAAAACAAAAATGCCGAAGAAAGTGCCCGAAAAGCAATAGGAATCTTTGAGCAAATAGATAAAGAGCATAAAGACAAAGAGAAACATGTTAGCGAAAGAGAACTGGGGCTGAGTTTTTTACGTTTGGCTCGCGCCCTTGCTAGCCAGGGCTTCAATGAAGATGCTCGCGCCGATTTCTTACGCGCTCGCAATTTGCTAGCAGCAGAGCCTGGCTACAAAGAACAAGACTTAGCCGATGAGTTAAGACTTGAAGCCATGTTCTTTGGCAAATTAGGCAGCAATAAAACGGCCACCCAACTCTTTGAAAAAAGTTGCCAACTGAAGGAAGCCCTGTCAGATCCAGAGCAACCAGCACACTTAGCAGGCGAAGTAAAATTCAACTGGGAACACGGCTCACCGAGATCCCATGAAATTATCGATCATGAATTTCCCCTGCGATACATAACGGCCAATCACGTTCGCGTTGCCGTAACTGTAATTGATTTATGGGAACTAGCATCTGTTCTCGTCTGCGTCACCAATTTAGACGATCACAGAAGACCAGTGGGGCTCGGCACAGTCAAAGCTTTTCATGCGGTTATTGACGCCAAAAGCGGGCTAACAAAACAACTGGCACCACTTACTTATGTTGACCACAAGATTATTGATCGAATTCGCCGCGAAAGAGGCATGTGGGACCTAACTCAAGACAGACCATGGCTAGCCAATATTCAAAGAACCCGCAACATTAGAGGTCTCGTGCCACCAAATGGGCACGATCTCTTTCGTGGCCCCAATGTCTTTGGTGTTTGGGGGGAGTGGCCGGGAGTATCACATACGGTGCCAACCCGTGTTTCAGTTTATCCTTCAAGAGAAAACATCTTCAACCGCAACGAAGACGACGATGTTGATACAGAAGCAGGCCTGATTCGCAATGAAGGGGCAAAGCAAGCCGGTTTAGCCACTATCGCCTTAGAGCCTATGGAATCTCGCACCGGCGAAACTTTTTATATTTATCCCAGGGGAGAAGATATCTTGGTACAAGTTGTGGTGGGCAATACGACCTTTGAATTTCCCTTCCATTGCCGCAAACGCCGCATACCCTAGCGATTTGCTAAGCACTGAGTAAAGCCTTCGACATAAGTTGGATATTTCAGCTTAACATCAAGATCTGCCAAGACTTTAGCCGAGCAAATTTGGCGATTTCCCCGCAAACTGGGATTGACCTCACTGAGAGGGCTGGAAGCAGGCAAGGGCAATGAGAGCTGATTACAAAGCCAACTAACAACCTCTAAATGGCTCGTCGGTTTGAGATCACCCACCACATACATAGGCGCACTTGCTGACACTGATTGAGCAAGCCATGCTTTGACAATGATCGTGGCTAAATCATCTAGATGTATGCGCGAGACAAAATTTGAGCCGTCGCCAGGAAGTCGATAAGAGCCACTGAGAAGACGGCGCGGTAAGCCACTATTTGCATCGTAAAGGCCCGGTGCTCTCAAAATCACTGCTTGCGCGGCCCAAACTTTCTCAGCGTTAAGCCTTACCACGGCGCGCGGATCATCTTCATCGACAGCACTACGCTCATCGATAATACCTGAGGTTTTACCGTAAACCCCAGTAGTGGAAATATAAACAGTTGCCTTAGGCTTAGCAGCAATGACAATGTCGCAAAAGACTTGATCCGAATTTCCATCCGGTGGAAAAGAAACTAACACATAAGCATCACGACAAACTTCTTGCAATTGGTCTTGCCAGTGATTTTCACCGGCGACTTGGTTACTAAGAAGAATCGGCCTGATACCAAGTTCTTCTAAAGCGGCACCAGATGCAGCGCGAGTTGTGCCCCAAACTTCTAGGGGAAGGCCATTCTTATCGCCAGCCAATAGCTGACGCAAATCAGAATCACTGGAAAGTAATTTTGTCAGAGCGCGAGCGGTCTGACCAACGCCGAGCAAAACAATTTTATTGAGGCTCATTTCTTTGTATCAAGCGCCAACTCGCTAGCGGCTTCTTCAAAAGATACTCGCATACGCTGACAATAGTGCAATGCCATGAATGCTTGATCAGGACGCAAATGACCACCATCGATAAATCTCTGGCAACTAGTGGCCGCATCAATGGTTAGTTGATCGAGCTTGCTCGAAGCCAGCAGTACTTTAATGACGTTGGCACCGCCAGTAGCATCAACCTTGGTAGCAGCTTCGACATCAGCATCTGTCAGCATGCCAGCCTGCTTTAGCAGAGCAACAATCTTGGTTATTTCCTCAACATCAACCTTCTCGGCCTCAGGTCGAGGTACCGGATGTCCAGCCAAGCTCAACTCTTTATGCAGACTATCCACAGCCTCGGGCATGGTCATGGCGCCAGCATGCATTGCTTCTTGCAATCGCAAACCAGCTTTTAGTTGAGTGGCAGTAATAATGCCAGCCATAACAAGCACTTGACCGAGCTGCGGTTTAACTCTAACGATGGCTTCGTTAGTGGCAGTTGCTTGAATATTTTCAGGTTCAACATATCCCCCCCGCTGGTGGGCGCGCCTGACGGCCTCAGCGGCTTTCATTGCCGACAATGTGCCTTGGCTAACAAGAGCTTGAACCTGCAAAGCAGCGTCAATAGTCGAACTTGGCACCAAACCAGCCTCGACCAAAAATGTCCCGAGCATCACCACAGGTCTTTTCTTGACGAGATCTGGGTGCGGCAACATGCCAAGGTTTGCATATGGATCCGCTGGCACAGGTGCACCACCAGGGCCATAAGACACTGGCACGGTGGAAGCCGTACCGAGGCCATCGCCAGGCACCGGCTGTGGTGGCACTGGATAATTAGGTGGATAGCCCGGTGGATAGTTTTGACCCGGTGCAGAAGGATATTGATAATTGGCCGGGTAGTTCGGCGGGTAATTTTGAGGCGCACCGCTCGGCAACTGATAGTTAGGCGGGTAATTAGCCGGATAACCAGGCATATTTGGATAGGGCGGAGGATAGTTGGCTGGGTAATTCGGCGGAATTCCCGGCGGATAATTTTGAGGCGGACCACTCGGATACTGATAGTTGGGCGGGTAGCCTGGCACGTTGTGCTCACCAGTCTGACCACCAGGCCCAGCAGGAGGATAAGGCTGGGGGTAGTTCGGCGGATAATTTGGTGGATAAGGCGGGTAATTTGGCGCCTGATTTGGAGCCTGATTAGGGGCTGCAGCAGCATTACCAGGATGGGCTGGATAGTGCCCGGAAGCCTGCCCCGGTACCGGATTCTGAAGCGGTACCGAAGCCGGAATTGGGGCGGCATCACTAGAATCGCTAGATCCTGACAAAGCAGCAGCGCCAGCAGTTCCGGCACTTATAGATACATTAGTGGGCTCGATCATAAATTCAGAAGTCTGGCTCTTGCTAGAAGAGCTAGACTTCTCAAAAACGGGCTCAGAAGTATAGAAATCATCACCGGCCAGGTGGGCGGGATAAGAGGTGGCAGGGGCATCTGCTGCCGCTCCATCACTAGCAGGAGAGCTAAAGTCAGTCGATTCATAAAACGAAGCAGGCCTCTGCTCAGAAGCCGAACTTGAGCTGGCAGAAGAGCTAGAACTAACGGCTGGCCCAGTAGAAGAGAAAGTCGATGGCCTGGAGTTCGGATCAAATATATTGGGACCATCAGATGGCAGTGAAAGGGTGAGCACGTCGTAAAGCAGCTCTACATCACCGAAACCGGTGCTCCACATTACTCTAGACTTACCACCATCTCCTTCATAAAGAGTCCAAATCGGCTCGCCGCTGCCTCCCAACTCTACTCTTACAGTCAAACTAAAGGGCATCTTCAAGTTTTCAGAACGCCAAGGCTGCTCTACAGTGCAGGAACGCGACTTAGAAGCAGCATCTAAAAGATTGCGCACGTCAGCCAATCGAGGAGTGCGCGACAATGGATCAAGGCGAACATATTTCTTCGGACGGTACATGGAGCACCTTTATCTATTTATGGTGAATCAAGATTATCAATGAATTGAAGGCTAGGATCAAGATCGCTCCTTAATTGCCAGCGTAATAGGCAGCCGGCCCCTTATCAGACGGTCGATAGAGCGTAATGACATCAGACCAATCACCCACCGGTCGCCCGCGGTCGTCAAGAGCTCGGGCTTTTATTTCATAGTACCCAGTAACCTGATAATAGCTCGCTGGTAGCTCAATCAAGCCCTGGGCGTGGTCACTCTCGAAAATCTGCGCTACTACTGAATCACCGGCGCGCTGGTCAAAGGCAAGAAAGTTATCAAACGATTCATTCACTTGAGAAATGGCAAGTTGCATCCTTGTAGCCGTAGGGATATTAGAAGCATTGAAGTTAAGGCGAACAGGCTCACGGCCCACAAGGTAGTCGCCAGAAGGACGCGCCTTGAGAGACTGCAAACTCAAGCCCGGCACCATGGAGAGATCGTTCATTAAGCGCACATTCTTCAAAGCTAAATGACTTGCCCCGCTGAATACGAGCTTAATTCGTCGAATTTTTTCCAAGCCGTACCAACGCCAATAGTGTGAGAGATGGACATTTATATGGGCCCATCGCAATTTCAACTGACCATCGGGAGTGCGGTCTTCTTTATCAGGAGCAGCTTTTCCTGGCGGTATCGAAATTAGCTGCACGACTTGGGAATCTCCGACGAATGGCGCGCCAGGCATGAGATCGTCAAACTGAACGGCTACGGCATAAACGTTAAAACCAGGTTGCAAAGCCACATCGAAACTAAGGTAATCAGACTGAAGCGGATCAACATCCAGCCCCTCAACTAAAACACCTCCACGCTTGTCGATTTCGTCAAGGGTGAGAGCAGTCTCCTTGCCGTACTGCGAGAGCTTCGAATGAGCCATCTGCCCTGAAAGGGGAGCTACCGCTCCAAGCCTAGGGCGCTCGACCATATCAAAATCTATTGAAGAAGAATGGTCAGTAGTAGTAGTACTAGTAGTTTGTTGAGGCCGATACTTAATCAGATTAAAACGCTTGTCTTTAACTGACCACACATAAGGACCACTAGCTTGATTGCTAAATAAAACTTGCTTGAAACGCGTACTGTTAATTGGTTCCTCCGGGCCAGCGACACTGCTGTGAAAAGTCAAAACCTTATCAGCTATAGACGGTTGCATAAACGGCGGTTCGAGCAACTCCCTATAACACAAGCCGAACAGCAAGATATGAGCAGCAGCAAGATTCTTCGGAATACCCAAAACAATAACCGGCTTTTCCTGCGATGACACCAGCTTAGCTGACTGCACAGCCAGCTCTCTGACCTGACTGCCACCATCAACCCAGCTGGCGGTGACAGCAAAGCTAATGGCAGCAAATAGCAGAGCCATCGCCGCAAAGATAGCGGCCAAGGCAACGTCAAGGATGGCCTCAAGCCCTTGCGGTAAAACCAGAGAAGCAGCCTTAGCGTGCTTTCTATCAGCTAGCTTTGGCGCAAATACCAACAACGGTAGAAAAAGAGCCATGGGCAGAGTAAAAAAGTAATAGATTCTTTGATTATGAAGATCTTGATCTAGACCCCACAATTTATAGAGCGGTAACAAAGCCTGAAACGTCATTATGGCGACGAACAAGAGTCCGCGCCAGTTAATCTGTTGAGTAACCAGACGAACAATAAATAGGCCAAAAATTACGGCATAAAAACATTCGATAATCAAAACGAAAGCGTCTGGTTGAGGAAAAATGCAGTAAGGCAGCGGAAAAACTAAACGACAGAAAGTAACTGGATCCGCCCAACGATAAAACAACAGCGGAGTAAGAGCTTTGCCCATATCGCCAGAGTAGCCACCGATAGGGTCACCCAAGGCTAGCGTTCGCACAATAAAGTAGGGCACCAAAACAAGGAAGTAGGGCAAGTTAAACATCAACCAAGGCTTCAAATCCTTTCTTGTGAAAGGCTCAGCTAATCCGCGTTGACAAACTAGCGGCAGTGAAGCAATAACTATAGGCAAACCTACTGCCGACTCCTTACTCAAAAGCGACAGCACATACAAACCCAGAGATAAGCTGTAGAACTTAAGTGAATCATTCTTGTCGAGCGCCTGCCAACTTCTAATTGCCAGATAGAGAGACGGTAAGTAGAAGACTGCAGCAAGTAAATCAGCGCGACCAGAAATCCAACAGATATCCTCGCAATGCAGTGGTGATGAGGCAAACAAAGCAGCAGCCGACAATGCGCAATAGAACGAACGACTAGAACCAAAGTCTTTTGTTAATGCTCGCACCGACACAAAGAAGAAAAGAGCAGCTAACCAAGCCAGTATCAAATTAGTAAGGTAATAACCCCACGGGTTTAAACCGTAAATCAGATAGTCGCTCAAGTAGGTAAAACCAAGCAACGGTCTATAAAAATCGAGCGAAGGCACAGCCAAATAACTCTTGGCAAAATTATCGAAAAGCAGATGGGCCTCGCCATTCATGACCCGATAAGCAAACTGCACTTGCCAGGTATCATCGGCCAAAAAATAACCGCTTAAGCAATAACCATAAGAAATGGTAACGACCAGTGCTAAGAAGGCAGCAGCAAAGCCAAAAGACTTATCGAATGAGTTTTTCAATTTTGTTTGATTTTCGTATGCTACTGTTGAGACCGTAAAATAAATGCATAGCTTTTACTATTACTTTAGATGGTCCTCTTTATTAACACAAATGGTGATTATGTCAGCGAGCAAAGTCAAGGGCATTTTAGTTAGCGAAAACGGCGGCCCCGACGTTCTCAAGTATCAAGATCTTGAAATTAAGGCGCCGGGACCAGGTCAGGCACTCGTCAAAATTGCCGCCTGCGGCGTAAATTTTATCGACATCTATCAACGTATCGGCCGCTACGCTGTGCCATTGCCTTATACCCCTGGCATGGAAGGAGCCGGAGTAGTTGATGCAATTGGCGACAATGTCGACTGTGTCAAAGTAGGCGATAGAGTGGCTTACAGTAGTACTCTTGGCGCCTACGCCGAAGCGTCCTTAGTGACAGCCAGCGAACTTATACCTCTGCCAGACGAACTATCCTTTGAACAAGGGGCGGCTTTTCCCCTGCAGGGCATGACCGCTCATTATTTGATCAACGATTTTCGCAAGATAAAGGGCTCAGATACGGTCTTAGTTCACGCAGCAGCAGGCGGCATGGGTCAACTCTTAGTGCAATGGCTTAAACACCTAAAAGCCACAGTGATTGGCACCGTTTCTACCAGTGCCAAAGCTGACATTGCGAAAGCTTGCGGAGCCGACTATGTTATTGACTACAGTAGCAGTGACTTTGTTGAAGAAGTTGCCAAAATAACTTCTGGCAAGGGTTGCGAAATGGTTATAGACGGTGTAGGCAAATCAACCTTTGCCGGCTCGCTTGAAGCAGTGGCCAGCCACGGTCATGTGGTGCTGTTTGGTTCGGCCAGCGGACCAGCTGAACCAATTGCGCCCAATTCTCTGCAAAAGCGTTCCATCACCATATCTGGTGGCAGTCTCTTCAATCATTTAAACGACAGAGATGA
>Ga0075163_10000244_pt1 | contig 67392 bp, 57 predicted proteins | sample JI1023141ADNA_FD_71478 | JGI IMG/M metagenome (GOLD analysis project Ga0075163, IMG submission 71478) | Wastewater effluent complex algal communities from Wisconsin, to seasonally profile nutrient transformation and Carbon sequestration -... | ecosystem: Engineered > WWTP > Effluent > Algae... | reverse complement strand
CTTTTACCCAGTCGCTCTCCGCCGTTAAAAGGGTTTGTTTAAGGGCTGCCAGGCTTTTCTGTAGAGCAAAAAGCTTAGTCTTATCATTGGCATAGAGGCTTGGATCGCCGAGCTGCGTTTCCGTCGCGGCAATTTCGGCTGTTAATTTCTCAACCTGAATTTCGGCGGTGCGGATATTTTTCGATAAATCCGACTTTGAAGCGCGGGACGTGGCTGACTGCCGCCGCTCTTCTTTCCGTGATGCGGCCGTGGATCCTTTGGATGAGCCCCGAGATGATCCCGAGCCTTGACGTTTTTTGCTGTCCAAAAGCATGGATCGATAATCATCAAGATCGCCATCAAATGGAGAGCAGGTGCCATCCGCCACCAACCACAACCGGTCAGCACAAGCATTAATCAAATCTGCATCGTGGGACACCAAAATAGTTGCCCCTTCAAAAGCGGCGAGGGCTGCGGTCAAGGCTTCCCGGCTATCGATATCCAAATGGTTGGTTGGTTCATCAAGCAAAAGAAGCTGCGGTGATTTACGTGTCGCCGCCGCCAAAGCAAGTTTGGCTTTCTCACCACCCGACAGTTTACCGATCGCGGTTTCACCTTTTTGCTGTGATAGTCCGAAGCGTCCAAGATGAGAGCGCACCGCAGTTTCGGTCGCGTCTTTCATAAGATCTTGCATGTAGGCGGTTGGCGTCAGATTAAGCGGCAGGCTATCTGACTGTTCCTGCGCAAAATAGCCAACCCGAAGTTTTGATGATTTCCGAGTACTGCCGGTTAAAGGTTTAAGATCGCCAGCCAATGTTTTCAGCAAAGTGGTTTTGCCATTACCGTTTGCGCCTAACAAAGCAATCCGATCATCCATGTCGATACGAAGATTAAGTTTCTTGAGAATGGGAGATTTCGGATCGTACCCTGCCTCGGCATCTTCGACGACAAAGATGGGCGGCGATAATTGCTCGCCGGCAGGAAAGTCAAACGCGACTTCATCGTCGCTTGCCAGAGGCTGCAAGGTTTCCATGCGTGCCAGGCTTTTCAAACGCGACTGCGCTTGACGCGCCTTACTAGCAGAAGCACGAAACCGATCGACAAACGCCATGATGTGCCGCCGTTGCTCCAGCTGTTTGGAATAGGCGGCTGCTTGCAAGCGTCGGCTTTCCCGGCGTGCCACATCATAAGCATCGTAATTGCCCTTGTAGAAATAAAGCTTTTTGTTATCGAGATGTAAGATCGCCGTGCAAATTGCGTTCAGCATCGCGCGATCATGGCTGATGAGAAACAATGTGCCTTGATAGGCAGTCAAATGCGCTTCCAGCCAGAGGCGCGCTTCTAGATCCAAGTGATTTGAGGGCTCGTCCAGCAGTAAAAGATCAGGCTTGGTGAACAAAACGGCGGCAAGTGCCACCCGCATTCGCCAGCCACCGGAAAATGACTGAAGCGGCCGGGCCTGAGCTTCGGCAGAGAAACCAAGGCCGGATAGGATTGCCGCTGCACGGGCCGGTGCCGCATGGGCATCGATATCATTCAGCCGATCGTGAATTTCGGCAATGCGATGAGGGTCAGTCGCCGTTTCGGCTTCGGCCATCAAAGAGCTATACTCATGATCGGCAGCCAAGACGAAATCAACCGGCGAGGTGTTGCCGCCTGGCGCCTCTTGCGAGACGGTGCCGATCTTGGCCCGCGGGCGAATGCGAATGTCGCCGGCTTCTGACTCAATCTTTCCCAAGATCGCTTTGAGAAGGGTCGACTTGCCGGTGCCGTTGCGGCCAACCACACCAACTTTCTGGCTGGCGGGAATATGCACCGTCGCAGCATCCAAAAGGAGCCGCTCGCCCATGCGTAAGGAAAGACCGTTGATATGCAACATAAGGAATGATCACACAGGGATAAGGATTAACGGGTTAACCTTATCCTTTAAAGCGCTCCACATAGGCGCGCTCGGCAATGTTCACTACCACCTTGGTACCGGCTTCAATATGCGGAGGAACCATAATGCGGGCGCCATTTTCCAAAATCGCCGGCTTGTAAGAAGAGGATGCGGTTTGACCTTTGACTACAGGATCGGCTTCCTTGATTTCCATCACGACCGATGTCGGTAATGTTACAGCAAGAGGGCGGCCTTCATAGATTTCCATCGAGACCTGCATGGACTCTTGAAGAAAATCGGCCTGTTCGCCCACGACATCCCGTTCAACCGTCATTTGTTCGAAGTTTTCCAAATCCATGAAGGTTAAGGATCCATCGGCCTCGGCATAAAGGAATTGGAAGTCTTTTTCATCGACCCGAACGCGCTCAACCGACTCTTGGGTGCGGAAGCGCATATTGGTCTTAACACCGGTGCGGGCATCACGCATGTCCACTTGGACGATAGCATTTCCCTTGCCAGGCTGAATGATTTCGATCTTGATGACGACCAGAAGCTTGCCGTCGATTTCCAAGACATTACCCGAGCGAACATTGATAGCGTTGATTTTCATAGGACATTCCTCAATAAGGCGCGCGGACCCTAGCAGGTCGGCGGCGCCTCGGCAATCTTGGCCATGACCCGTGGTTCGGCCCCGTGGTGGACGCCCGATGCGGTAGCGGATCGCCGACCCTTTTTGACCGGCCGAAACCAGGTTTTAAAGGCACTTCGGGCTTGGTTTGAGGGGGCGGGGTTTTTTGAGGTTGAAACCCCCATCCTTCAAGTCAGCCCTGGCAATGAAGCGCATTTGCAGGCCTTTGCCACGGATTTGATTCCCCCCGACGGGGGGAGGGCCATAAAACGCTATCTCCATACCAGCCCCGAATTCGCCATGAAAAAACTGCTGGTAGGGGGTGTGTCGCCGATTTTTCAGCTGGCGCGGGTCTTCCGCAATGCCGAGCGGGCAAGTACCCATCATCCGGAATTTGTTATGCTGGAATGGTATCGGCGCGATGCAGACTGGCGCGATTTGCTGGGGGACTGTCGGGCGATTCTTCAAGCCGCAGCCACAGCGGCGGGGAAGGGACTGCTGCACCGCCAGGGCCGGACCATTGATCCGTTTGGTGCGTGGGAAGAGATCTCGGTTGCCGAGGCCTTTAACCAACATTGCGGAATTGATCTCTTGGCGACCATGGATAACTTTGCCGATCCGGCACCGGATAAACTGATCGCGCAAGCAAAACGTATCGGCATCAGGGTGGGCGAGGGCGATCGTTGGGATGATATCGTGCTACGGATTCTCGGCGAACGGATCGAGCCAAAACTGGGTCAAGATGCCCCGGCCGTGTTGTATGATTATCCGCTGCCGATGGCGGCGCTGGCCCGGCCAAAACCGGAAGATCCGCGCTTGGCCGAGCGGTTTGAAATCTATGTTGCAGGTCTTGAGCTTGCCAACGGCTTTGGCGAGCTGACCGATGCGACGGTGCAGCGTCGTCGGTTTGAAGCGGATATGGATTTAAAGCAGCAGCTGTACGGCGAGCGTTATCCGATTGATGAGGATTTTCTGGCAGCGTTGGAATTTGGCTTGCCGAGAAGTGCCGGCATCGCCCTCGGCTTTGACCGGCTGGTAATGTTGGCCACCGGCGCAACCCACATCGACCAAGTCCTCTGGGCACCCGTGGTGGGGTAACCCAGGGTCTTGTCATCGGACATTAACCTCTTCGATTATCTTCAATTGTTATTCAGTAACTGAGCAAGCAGCGCTTTTTGAACATGCTTTCTGTTTTCAGCTTGATCAAAAACTAAACTTTTTTTTGAGGTAAGGACATCCGCCGTTATTTCTTGACCGGGATGGGCAGGTAAGCAATGCATGACCAAACAATGTTTAGGAGCCGAACTCAATAAAGATGCATTGACTTGATAATCCCGGAATTTCTTCAACCGCTGTGTTTGCTCACTTTCTTGCCCCATAGAAACCCATGTGTCGGTATATATTATATCTGCTTCTTTAACGCCTTCATGGGGAGAGAGCTCTACGCGTACACCAGGCAATCCCATTATATCTGTAGGAACGGGATAATCGATTGGACAACTAATAGTCATTTCTATTCCAACCAGAGATGCAATCTTAGCAAGAGAACGGCAGACATTGTTTGGGTCGCCGATATAAGATAATTTAAGGCCTGCAACATTTTTAAAGTATTCAACGAATGTCATGTAGTCTGCGAGTGCCTGGCAAGGATGTTCAAGATCACAAAGCCCATTTATTACCGGGACTTCAGACGAAGAGCGCATTATCTCAAGAGTTTGATGCTGGTACACGCGGGCCATTATGAGACTGTAGTAACGCGACATAATGCGCGTTTCATCTTCAATACGCCCCAGCATCAAATTGGATGACTTCCAATCAATATAGAATCCTGCGCCGCCCATCTCGAAAATACCAGTCTCGTATGAACATCTTGTCCGGGTAGATGTTTTCTCAAATAAAAGCGCGATAGATTTTCCTTGGAGTTTCTGTGAATAAGAATGGGGCTCTGATTTTATCGAAAGTGCGCGTTCTATAATTCCTTTGATTTCAAGTGTGCTTAAATCATCTATCGATAAGATTGAACGCGGTTTTTTAACAGATCTTTCATTAAATCTATTTGTTGCCAGTTGCTCTGCGAATAATCTGTCAACCATATCGGATCTCATTTAATTGCTGCTGTAATTTTATTTCTCAGTAGAGAGGGCTGGGCTTTCATTGTGGATCCAATGCGGCAAGCTAATCGTCAGACTAAGATGATATAATCTATAAATGTATTGATAATTCAGTACAATTTTAAACTGTTCAATATTTCCTGCAAGGAAGTCCAAGAACTGTGTTTTGTGGGCGTGGCGATTTACATAGAACGGAGAGATTGCCAGATATCAGCGGCTCCCGTATAAGGCCCCTTCACAAAACATAGGGCGAGAGGGCCCTTCATGATCTTAACAAGGGGCTGATCTTATGGCTGGCGAACGCACACTTTCGATTATCAAACCGGATGCAACGCGCCGGAATCTAACCGGCAAGATCAATGCCGTATTCGAGGCTGCGGGTCTTCGCATCGTCGCGCAAAAACGGATGCATCTGTCGACCAAACAAGTCGAAGCCTTTTACGCCGTGCACAAAGAGCGGCCATTCTTCAAAGATCTGTGCACCTTTATGTGTTCCGGCCCGGTGGTGGTTCAAGTGCTGGAAGGCGCCAACGCCATTGCGAAAAACCGCGAAGTGATGGGCGCGACCAATCCGGCTAATGCCGCCGAGGGAACTATCCGCAAGCAGTTTGCTGAGTCCATTGAAGCCAATTCCGTTCACGGATCGGATAGCCCGGAAACTGCGGCACAGGAAATCAGCTTCTTTTTTGCCGGTCTTGAAATCGTCGGTTAAGACGAGAAATTATCGACTAGGTCTAACTTTGGTTAGGCCTAGTCTGATAAAAGTTAGACGAGTGCGAGCGCCATCAGCCCAAGGATAACAACCACGGCGACGATCCCCCAGGTCAGGGCTTTGGTGAAACCCTGAAAGGTAGTTTCATGGGCAATCATGTCAACCTTGCCGCCGAAGTCATATTTGGGATCAGTTGCCATTTTAGAGTCCTTAAAAAAGCGAGCGTTATACGCAAACTTATATAACGCTCACTAAACCCTTGCCAAGGACCATTAAACTGTAAAAGAGTACAGCGCTTTTGCGGATAATCCTTGGAAATCTGCGGCTATGTCGACCTGATCACCGCGGACAACCGCAGTTTTACTGGCAAAAAGCGCCAAGGCTGCTGGATAAAGCTTGTGTTCGGCCGCCAGGATCCGCGCCGTCAGTTTTTCCACATCGTCGCCGGGTAAAACCGGCACAGCGGCCTGGGCGATGATCGGTCCGTCATCTAAGGCAGGCCTTACAATATGCACGGTTGCGCCGCTTATCTTAACCCCTGCTGCAAGTGCTTGATTTTGTACATTTAAACCGCGGAAAGCGGGCAAGAGCGATGGATGAATATTCAGAATTCGGTCCGGCCAATTCGCAATAAATTCAGCACTCAAAACCCGCATAAATCCCGCGAGACAGATCAGATCGATCTCTGCTCGCCGGAGCTCTTCTGTTAGGGCAGCGTCAAAATCTTCGCGGGTTGCAAAATTCTTATGATCAATGACCGTTGTCGCAACCCCGTACTCTTGGGCCCGAGCCAAACCTTGCGCATCGGTACGGTTGGAAACGACGAGAACGATCTCTGCTGGATACGACGGATCCACTGCTGCCTTCAGCAAAGCCAGAAGATTGCTACCCCGCCCTGAAATCAGGACGGCTACGCGCCGCCGTGCCATGCGTCTTCATTCGTTAAAGTGACGGCAGCAGGGCCGTCGGTGCTGATAATCTCGCCAATGCTTAACACCTCTTCGCCCGCGGAGGTCAGCAGTTCGCTGATGGCGGGTGCATCCTTGGGATGGCAGATCACCACCATGCCGATTCCGCAATTAAAGGTGCGGGCTAGCTCATCAACGGAGAGTTTGCCCATCTCTTGTAGCCAAGTGAAAACGCCCGGCAAGGGCATGGCAGCGCAGTCTAATCGCGCGGCGGTTTTGGGCGACAAGACCCGCGGAATATTCTCCAGCAACCCCCCACCCGTAATATGGGCGAGGGCATGTATGCCCAGAGGCATCGCGGCTAAAAGACTTTTCACGTAGATCTTGGTTGGGGCCAGCAGAGCGCTGGCAAGGCTCTGGGTGGCAGCAAAAGGGGCGGGATCATCCCACGCCAGCTTATGTTTCTTGACCAGATGGCGTACTAAAGAGAAGCCGTTGGAGTGTAATCCGGAAGACCTTAAGCCCAGGATTACATCACCTGGATTGCAGGGCCAGGGACGAACTGCTTCCCGCTCAACAGCGCCAACGGCAAAGCCAGCAACATCGTACTCACCTTTGGTATAAAACCCGGGCATTTCTGCCGTTTCGCCGCCAATAAGGGCACAGCCAGCAATACGGCAGCCTTCAGCGATACTTTTAACGACAGTTGCTGCGGTCTCAACCTCTAAGGCACCGGTCGCAAAATAATCCAGAAAAAACAGAGGTGTTGCGCCCTGAACAACAAGATCATTAACGCTCATCGCCACCAGATCTATGCCAATGGTATCGTGTCTATTGGCAGCAAAAGCGAGCTTGAGCTTAGTTCCAACCCCGTCTGTAGCCGCTACCAAGATCGGGTCACGCCAGCCCGCCGCCTTCAAATCAAATAAGGCGCCGAAGCCCCCAAGGGCTGAGGTTGTCCCGGGAATAGCGGTTGCCGCGGCAAAGGGCTTAATGGCCTCAACCAAAGCATTTCCCGCGGCGATATCGACCCCGGCTTTCTTATAGCTGCGCGCTCCTATGGTATCCTCCTAAGGGATGGGGTATGACAAAGGTGAATGGACCTTACCTTTTCCGAGATAGTTTGCAATGCTTCGCACTAATAAGACTATTTTGACAATATCCCTCCTGATTACGGGCGTGGCGGTCCTGCTGAGCCTAGGATTTTCTAGTAGTTCAGCCCAGGCACAAAGCCTGGCGACAGTAAGGGATTTGTTCACGGTACATAATATAGCCGTGGATAAGACAGCCGCTAACCCTACGGCGGCCCGCGAAGCAGCGTTAGCTGACGCTCAAGCTCAAGGATTGCTTATTTTACTTGAGCGTTTTACCGCGGCTGCAGATCGCCGCGGTTTGCCGGCTCCTAAAAGCCGGGAAATTTCCGATATGGTAACGGGTGTTGAAATTCAAAGTGAAAAGCTTGCTGGTGCGCGGTACATCGCCACGGTTACTGTCAGTTATCAACCCGATGATGTGCGTCAATTATTATTAAATGCAGGAATACCATTTGCAGAAATTCCGTCGCGTTCTGTTGTCGTGCTTCCGCTCTTCACCGTTAATGGTAAAACAATTTTGTGGTCTGACGCCAATGCATGGAAAAAGGCATGGGATGCGCGCCCCACAGATCAAGGATTGATCCCTTTCTTGGTTCCTGTAGGTGACTTGGAAGACATTGCTGCTCTTTCTACCGAGCAGGCTCAAGCCGGTGCACCAGGGAGTTTTGATGCCATTACCAGACGCTATGCTGCAACGGATGTTTTGGTAACTGAGTTAAAAGTGGCAGGTAATCAAATAACGGCAAGCGCCTTACGCATCAGTCAAACAATAGGAAATAAAGTTATTGCCGATAAGATCGTTGGTACTGCTGATACACCTGATGCCTTGGGTAAGGTAGTGGCGGCCGTTATCTCTGCATCGGAAGAAGCATGGAAGCAAAGTAGCCTCACGCGGTCTTCGCAGCAAAGCGATATCGAGATTGTCATTCCGACGTCAAGTTTAGAAGACTGGGTTCAGGTCCGGGGACGAATTAATGCTGTATCGTCTGTGCGGCGAACACGCCTTGTCTCTTTTTCTAAAACACAGGCACGCTTAGCAGTAAATTTTGTAGGCTCTATTGAGCAGCTCCGCATCGCATTGGCACAAAACGATCTTGGTTTAGAGCAAGCTAATAGCGAATGGATGATTAATCCACGACCGCGCGGTCAGAATTCATCGTCGGGCTCGCCATCAGGAGCACTACCTGTAGACGCTTTACCTAAGCTATGACTATTCGTGCACAGCTCTGGTTTTGGTTTGGCCTTTTGGCTGCATTCATTGTTATGCTGTGGGCGCTCGGCGGCATTTTGCTGCCATTTGTTGCGGGTATAGCAGTTGCCTATTTATTAGATCCAACTACCGATAGACTCGAGCGTTTAAAGCTGGGCCGCACGACAGCAACGATTTGTGTCACGGCAATATTTTTTCTTTTTGTATTTGGCGTATTGGCTTTGATCATTCCGCTTATTCAAGGGCAAATGATTGCGTTAGCCGATAAGTTTCCTGCTTATCGTGTTGCCGTAGAGGAGCAAATCACGCCTTTGTTTGCCTTTGTGCAGTCGCACGTTTCGCCAGAGGTCTGGATACGTATCCAAGAAATGATCGGTGTTGCGAGCGGTGACTTAACCCGCTGGTTCGTGCAGTTTATAAAAAATATTATCTCCAGTGGTGTTGCTCTCGCTAATCTCTTGTCGCTTCTACTTATCACCCCTGTTGTTGCCTTTTATCTATTGCGTGACTGGGATTTGATCGTAGCCAAGATTGATATATGGTTACCACGGAATCATGCAGCCATCATTCGTAAACAAATTAATGAGATCGATCGGATCTTGGCTGCATTTGTGCGTGGACAGATGACAGTATGCATCATCTTGGGTCTTTTCTATGGAATAAGCCTTAGTCTTATTGGATTAGATTTTGGATTCTTAGTCGGATTTATGACGGGGCTTCTCGCCTTTGTTCCTTATTTTGGCCTACTCCTAGGTCTTATTGTTGGGTTGGGCATAGCGATCTTTCAGTTCAGTGAGTGGCTGCCCATTATCGGCGTAGCTGCTGTATTTTTGATTGGGCAAGTTATGGAAGGTAATTTTATCACCCCCAAGCTTGTAGGGGACCGTGTTGGTCTTCATCCTGTATGGATTATTTTTGCTTTATTAGCGGGGGGCACATTATTTGGATTTGTTGGTGTCCTTGTCGCTGTGCCAGTTGCCGCAGCAACAGGAGTGCTTATTCGTTTTGCCCTGGCTCAGTATATGGGGAGCTCTCTTTATAAAGGTCAGCTGGCGGCTTCTAAGCCTGTTACTCGCCGTCGGTCCCCCGCATCATGAAAACAGCCTCGCAGGGTCAATTTATATTTGACCTAGCTCATAAGGTTTCTTTTGCTCCGGAAGATTTTTTGGTCGCATCTGGTAATAATCAAGCCGTTGCTTGGCTTGAGCGATGGCCTCAGTGGCCAGGATCTGGGTTAATTCTTTATGGCCCAGAAGGCGCAGGTAAAAGTCATTTAGCAAGTATTTGGCAACGACGGAGCCAGGCGCATCTATTAACCTCAACTGAGATTATGGATGATCAGGGGTTGATGGCGAAGATAAAACCTGCAACCAGTTATCTAATTGAAAACGCCGAGCAGATTAAGGGCACACAAGGCGAAAGGATGCTTTTGCATTTCTACAATTGGGTGGTAGAACACCGAGGTTCTATGGTGATGACAGCGCGGGTACCTGTATCAAGCTGGCCATTAAGTCTTCCCGATCTTACATCGCGATTGAAGGCGTTATCTCAAGTTAATATCGCGCCGCCTGATGACGAAATGTTAGGTATTGTCCTGATGAAGTTGTTTTCCGATCGCCAGCTTAGAGTAAACGAAGAGGTTTTAACCTATATTCTACCCCGAATTGAGAGAACACCTCGGGCAGCAGCTCAAGTTGTTGATGCCCTTGATCGCGCGTCACTACAGATTGGCCGTCGTATTACAGTGCCATTAGCCCGAGAGATTTTGACTGAAATACTTAAAGATTAAGTTGCTTGCCGAGAGTCGATATCGTCCGGCGTTAAAAATTCTTGCATCTTATTTTGCGCAAGCAAAAGATCATCCCAAGTTGTGGCGTTGCTTTCAATAAGAGCAAATGCAGCAGGAGAAAATCTTGCCGCAAGATTATTTATAAATAGGCCGTCTTTTTCAGAATAAGAAGATATGAGGCGCAGAGCTAGGTCGGCCAATCCTGGTGCATGACTGATGAGGAGTACACGTTGATAATTATCTGGCACGGCACATAGCCGGGCCGCTAATGTTTTGGCATCGGCAAGGTAGAGACTTTTTTCAAAGAAAACGTTCGCCGGACCAATACTGAGATTTAGAAACGATAAAGTCTCACGAGTTCTTGCAGAGTCTGAACAAAGCACAGCATCTGGCATCGGTTGGCTTGTGGTCAAATAGTGACCTATTCTGGCGGCATCAAGGCGACCTTGCGAAGATAGGCTTCTTTCCTGGTCATCCAGGCTAAGGTCCCCACGTCCGGCTTTTGCATGCCGTAAAAGATAGATCCATTTCATGATATAGTTAGTTTAATGTGATTCCCCGGAAGGGTGATAGAGAGTAAGCTTAACCTAAATAGGCTAAGCCGGAAAGCTATGAAGAGTAAAATGATTGGGAAGAGGGCGTTTTATGGGTAATCGTAAAGTTGCGGCTGAGTTCTCTATACCCAGCGATTTTTCTCGGATCAACTCTCAGTCTCCCGCGCGCTTTATTAATCGTGAATTATCCTGGCTGGATTTTAATAACCGCGTTCTTGATGAGGCGATGAATCCCAATCATCCTTTATTAGAACGGCTACGTTTTTTGTCGATCTCCGCCACTAATCTTGATGAATTTTACATGGTTCGTGTGGCGGGACTACGGGGCCAAGTCGAGGCAGGTGTATCCACTCTTAGTCCCGACGGATTGACGCCAGCACAGCAATTAGCGGCCGTAAATTATCACGCACGGCTCTTAATGGAAAGCCAGCGTAAGATTTTGCGCTCTTTACGCGTTGAACTTAGAAATGCCGGAGTTACTCTTATCGAGCCATCCGAGCTTCGCGATATAGAAAAGGATTGGCTAAACAATTATTTTCAGGAACAGATATTCCCTGTTTTAACGCCCCTGGCAATTGATCCTGCTCATCCATTTCCGTTCATCGCCAATCTTGGTTTCCTGATGGCCTTGAAGTTGGTTCGGGCGGATGATGGCAAAAAAATGAATGCGATTTTGCCGGTTCCTGCTCAATTACCGCGATTTATCAGACTCCCGTGCGGAAAAGATATTCGCTTTATTGCGCTTGAACAAATCTTTGATCTTTTTTTATCAAATCTGTTCCCGGGTTTTACAGTTAAAGCGCGAGGTATGTTCCGAATTATTCGTGACTCTGAAATGGAGATCAATGAAGAAGCTGCGGACCTCGTGCGCACATTTGAAACAGCGCTAAAGCGGCGGCGGCGCGGCCATGTTATTCGGCTGTCCATGTCGGCAGACACTCCTGAAAGTCTAAGCGCTTGGATGGTTAAAGAGTTTGCTATAGATCCCGACTGGGTATTTAAAGGTGATGGCTTATTAGGATTAGCTAATCTATCCCAAATGATTGTGGACGATCGTCCTGATTTAGTTTTTCCACCATATCATTCTCGGTTTCCTCAGCGTATACGCGATTGCGGAAGCGACTGTTTTGCAGCAATCAGAACGAAAGATATTGTCGTTCATCATCCTTACGAAAGCTTTGATGTTGTCGTAGAATTCTTGCGTCAAGCGGCACGCGACCCGGCTGTTGTTGCTATCAAGCAGACTCTTTATCGAACGTCGAGTGATAGTCCGATTGTTGCAGCCTTAATCGAAGCTGCCGAAGCCGGTAAATCGGTGATGGCTATTGTCGAGCTTAAAGCAAGGTTTGATGAGGAGGCCAACATAAGATGGGCGCGGGACATGGAGCGCGCAGGTGTTCAAGTTGCTTATGGTTTTATTGATCTTAAAATTCACGCCAAATGTTCTTTGGTTATTCGCCGGGAAGAGGGAGGTTTGCGCTCTTACGTTCATTTTGGTACGGGCAACTACCATCCGGTAACGGCAAAAGGATATACCGACCTTTCATTCTTTACGTGCGATCCATCATTATGCCGAGATACGGCGGCTATGTTTAATTATATGACAGGATACGCAACACCTGTTTCCATGGAAAAATTGGTCATTGCGCCCATCAATTTGCACGATCGCTTGCAAGGCTTAATTGAAAATGAAATTGCCAATGCCAAATTGGGTAAGCCAGCGCAGATATGGGCTAAGTTGAATGCGTTAGTTGATCCTGGCATCATCGATGCTTTGTATCGTGCGTCGCAGGCTGGAGTTCAAATAGATATTGTCATTCGTGGTATATGTTGTTTGCGTCCGGGAGTGCCTGGACTTTCAGAAAACATTCGAATTAAAAGTACGATTGGTCGCTTCTTAGAGCATGGACGGATCGCTTGTTTCGCCAACGGCGAAAAGCTGCCGAACCGACAAGCAAAAGTTTTTATATCTTCTGCTGATTGGATGAATAGAAATTTCTATGGCCGAGTTGAAACTCTTGTTCCAATTGAAAATCCGACCGTTCATCAGCAAATTTTGGATCAGGTCATGATGGCCAGTCTCAAAGATGATGCTCAAAGCTGGAGTTTGGGTCCCGACGGACGGTATACCCGAATGATTCCAAGTGGCGAGCCTTTCTCGGCCCATACCTATTTTATGACTAATCCAAGTTTGTCGGGGAGGGGAAGTGAAGCAAAAGCAACAAAAGTTGCACCCCGGTTGGTTCTACGCAAACTCTAATGACAAAATCACCATCAAATCCTGCAGCTTCGCGGATTGGCGTAGTTGATATTGGTTCAAATTCCATCCGTTTGGTAATTTTTGACAGCTTAAGTCGCGCGCCTTCAGTTGTTTTTAATGAGAAGATTTTGGCGAGGCTAGGTCGTGGCTTGGCTTTAGGCGGGAGACTTGATCCCGCGGGAGTAGAAAAGGCACTAGAAGCCCTGCAGAGGTTTTCTGCGATTGCCAAAGTTTTGAATGTATCCCGATTAATTGCCGTAGCCACTGCTGCAGTTCGCGAAGCAGCAGATGGCCGAGACTTTGTCGATAAAGTCGAGAAACTTTGTGGTATGAAGATTGATATTTTAAAAGGTGAAGAGGAGGCGCGACTTTCGGCGCTGGGCGTTGTTTCGGGCATACCCAATGCCGAAGGTGTGGCGGGTGACTTAGGCGGGAGTAGCCTTGAGCTTATTCATATTACAAAGCAAAGCGCCCAGCACCACATCACCTTACCCTTAGGGCCATTTCGGCTTGATGAGCTTGCTTCATCCGAGGCCACTATTAATGATGTTATTCATTCTGAATTAAGACCATTATCGTGGCTAGAACCCGCCTTAAATAATCGGTCCTTTTATGCTGTTGGAGGGGCCTGGCGTGCTGTAGCTAAGGTTCATATGGCGCACGTTAATCATCCTTTGCGTGTTGTTCATCAATACACAGTTGCCTGGCAAGAAATAGAACCCTTTTTAGGTTTACTGGCCCGGATGAGTCCTTCAAGTCTTGCAAAATTGGAGGGTATTTCTCACCGTCGTATTGATACGCTTGCTCAAGCAGCAGTTGTTCTTCGCGAAATCGGCCATTATGCCAAACCGGCACAAATTGTTTTTAGTGCCTTTGGATTGCGTGAGGGTTGCCTTTATGACTCACTGATGGATACTGAGCGCGGGCGAGACCCATTGATTGAAGGGTGTATTGCCTACGGGGAAAGATCCACTCGATTTCCTGGTCATTTCAGGCTTCGTGATGCTTGGCTTAGCGGAATACTAATTGGTTCGCCGGTCTCAGTACGACGCCTCGCAAGCGCAGCAGTCGCTCTGTCGGATTTAGCTTGGGGAGATCACGCTGATTACCGTGCTGAAGAGGCGCTGCAACGCATTCTGGCTTTGCCCGTTGTTGCAATTGACCACCCAGGTAGGGCTTTTCTTGCAGTGACCCTTTATACTCGATACGGCGGAGATGATTTAAGTAATAGGCTGGAAGGGTTACTGCGTCTGTTGAATGATGAAATGCGCCGCTGGGCAATGATGATAGGATATGCCTTAAGGCTAGCCTATTCTTTTGCAGCTGGTGCTGTTGCGCCGCTGACTAGGGCAAGATTGGATATTTGCGATCAGGATCTTGTCATGATTGTCGTGGCAGAGGACCGCCTTCTCGTGGGTGAGATGACCCGGCGAAGGCTGGAGAAGTTGGCGAGTTTTCTTCAACTTCATCCAGTCATTCGCATAAAAGAACAATAAACCTCGTCACTCGATGATCATAGTGCGCTCAATCTGAATCACAGGCTGAGGCGCTTGGCCATTTACAGATCTTGTCAGGATATAGCTGGCTTTATATTTTCCAGGCTCCCAGCCAGAAGGGGGTATTTTGTCGCCGAGAAACATGAAAGAGGTTGCTTCATTTTTGGTGGCGGTTTTTGCACTTGCTACCATATTTTTCCCCGAAGGTGCAGTAATCAGCACGTTTTCCTTGTCGCCAGCGACTTTGCCGAATACCTCCGCCCAAAAAATGATAGCGGGAGATTTACGGGTGAATGTTGTCGTCGCAAAAGCGCCATCCCTTATTTCGGGCCGAGTTGGCACCCGATCAGAAAACCCTGCAACTAAAGCTCCTGTACGCACATAGGGAAGCGCGGCCAAAGCTTCTGTCGACCAAAGCGGAGCAGCATTTTCCGCACCACAGGTGCTTTGCAAGGCTTTTCCAGTAAAGGGATCAAGCGCGGTCTTACCTTTCATTACTTCGAAATGGACATGAGGAAATTCGGCCATGCCGGAATTGCCAACTAAACCCAGTTTTTGCCCACGTTGAACGACGTCATCTTTTTTGACAGCAATAGAGCCTTTACGCATATGGCAATAAAAAGTAGACCAGCCATCATCATGGTCAATAACCACAGCATTGCCGCAAAATCTTCCTGTTATTTCATCGCGCTTGACAGTTTCTTGCGTAACGTCCTCCATGCCTTCACGGATTGCACGAACTTTACCAGCTGCGGCAGCAATAACCGAAATGCCTTGGCGCATTTCCGGATAATCTAATAACCGGATATCTGTACCGGTGTGACCATCATACGTCAGGCTATTGCACTGAAAATCTTTACCTTCAGGTCCTGCAGCAAGATCAACATAATTTTGTATGAAGCAGTTTTTCCCAATTTTGCAGTCAATTGGCAGACTAAAGGGAGGGCCATCGGCAAAGGATGCAGGGCTTTGTGCAAATAAAATTAAACCCATGACGGTCATAAAACTAAAACCATGCAGCAGCAAAGTGTTGTGTAATTTCATGATATATCTCCTGAGCCTGACACAAGAACGATCCGACCGTTTTGGCATCCAATACTAAGCCGCCCATGCTTTAAATTTAAAGCAAATGAACCAAAAATATCGTGGCGCCAACCCTTGAGTGCAGGAACATCAGCGCTGTCATCAGCTGCAATGCGCTCAATATCTTGGCTATTTGCCACCAGTTTCTGTGCTACGTCGTATTCCTCACATTTTGCCTTCAATAAAACCTTAAGTAGGTCCATAAGCGGGCCCAAGCCAGGAACAAAATCTGGCTTTTCTTCGGGCGGCGGCAAAGCCTCATCAGGTAAGTTTAGCCCTTTATTGACCGCATTCAAAATGCCGGGGCCTAGTTTACCCCCTGCGATACCGGCCCCAACACCGCGGCAACGCGCGAGGGCCTCGATAGAAATCGGTGCGGTTGCCGCAATATCGGCCAGGCAATCATCTCGTAAGATTCGGCCGCGAGGTAAGTCTCGTTCTTGGGCCTCATGTTCCCGCCAAGCCGCCAGTTCTTTTAAAATTCCTAGAAATCGCCGATTATTTGTGCGTGGCTTTAAGCGGCGCCAAGCTTCTTCCGGATCAACCTGATAGGTATTTGGATCACTGAGAATAGCCATTTCTTCCTTGATCCAAGGGGTTCGGTTCGTCTTGGTCAATTTCGCCATTAATTTTTGATAGACATTCCGTAGGTGTGTAACATCGGACAAGGCGTAGTTCTGTTGTTTTTCGGTAAGCGGGCGATGAGACCAATCTGCCCAACGTGAAGATTTATCAATACGTGCTGAAGTAAGCTTTGAGACTAAAGTGTCATAAGCAACGCTTTCACCAAAACCGCAGACCATAGCGGCCACTTGGGTATCAAAGATAGGCTTAGGAATACTGCCGCTCAAATGGAAAAAGATTTCGATATCCTGACGAGCAGCATGAAACACCTTTAAGACAGAAACATCGGCGAGAAGGTCAAATAAAGATGTAAGATCTATGCCCGGGGCAAGAGGATCAATCAAGGCTGCTTCATGCGGCCCAGCCACCTGAATGAGACAAAGTTTAGGCCAAAAGGTCTTTTCACGCATAAACTCAGTATCAACAGTGATAAATTCTGCATCTTTTTGGCGATGGCAGAAGCCGGTAAGGGCAGGGGTGTCCGTGATAAGATTTGGTAAAGGCGTCATAACCTTCCTATAACCTGTCTTGCATTTAATTCCTAGTCGAGGTTGCCTTGACAAAAGCCGTGGTTTTGTGCCCATTGCGGCTATCTGAAAGGGAAAGCACACAATGCACGCCTATCGCTCTCATAACTGTGGTGAACTTCGGATCACCCATGATTCACAGCAAGTTAAGCTTTCTGGCTGGGTTCATCGCAAGCGAGATCACGGAAATTTGCTGTTTATAGATCTGCGGGATCATTATGGCCTGACGCAATGTGTCATTAATCGTTCAAGTCCAGCCTTTTCAGCCGCCGAAACGCTTCGCCTTGAAAGCGTGGTTACCATAGATGGTAAGGTTGTTGCCCGGACGAACGATACGGCGAATGCCAACTTGCCTACGGGTGAAATCGAGATCCAGGTTGCGTCCGTGACGCTTCTTTCAGAATCAGATCCGCTACCTCTGCAGGTGAACGCAGAGACGGATACAAACGAAGAATTGCGTCTTCGGTATCGGTTCTTAGATTTGCGCCGGGATAGCTTGCACCGCAATATTATTTTGCGCAGCCAAGTTATTGCTTCGATCCGCCGGCGAATGATTGATGCGGGTTTCCTCGAATTTCAAACGCCAATATTAACGGCAAGCTCGCCTGAAGGTGCCCGAGATTTTTTGGTGCCGAGCAGAATGCATCCGGGAAAATTTTATGCCCTACCGCAAGCTCCACAAATGTTTAAGCAGTTGCTAATGGTGGCGGGCTTCGATCGTTATTTTCAGATTGCCCCATGTTTTCGCGATGAAGATGCGCGGGCTGATCGTTCGCCAGGTGAGTTTTATCAACTTGATTTTGAAATGTCTTTTGTGACTCAGGATGACGTGTTTCGCACGATTGAACCCGTGCTTCATGGTGTTTTCGAAGAGTTTGGCCGTGGTCACAAAGTGACATCAGCGCCATTCCCACGTATTGCCTATGATGATGCGATGTTACGGTATGGTTCGGATAAGCCCGACCTCCGGAATCCTTTGCAAATTTCTGATGTTACGGGTGCTTTCCGGGGTTCTGGTTTTGGTATTTTTGCGAAGCTGATTGAAAAAGGCGCTGTCGTTCGGGCTATTCCGGGACCAAGCGCTGCGGGTAAGCCGCGCAGCTTTTTTGACAAACTCAATGACTGGGCACGTAGCGAAGGACAGGGTGGTCTGGCTTATGTTCAGTTTGAGAGTGGTGAAGCCAAAGGACCTATTGCTAAGCTGTTAGATGCCGAACGGTTATCTGCAATCAAGAGTGCAAGTAAGGCGAGTGAAGGCGACGCTGTTTTCTTTGTTTGCGGTCCGGCACGGCAGATTGAAAAGTTTGCGGGCTTTGTCCGTACGCGTATCTGCGAAGAGCTCGATCTTTTAGAGAAAAATACATTCAAGCTTTGCTGGATTGTTGATTTCCCCATGTACGAACGGGACGACAAGACTGGTAAGATTGAATTCAGTCATAATCCTTTCTCTATGCCGCAAGGCGGACTGCAGGCACTTGAAACACAAGATCCACTGACGATTAAGGCATATCAATATGACATCGTGTGTAATGGCGTTGAGTTATCGAGCGGTGCCATTCGTAACCATTTGCCTGAGGTAATGTATAAAGCGTTTGCGATTGCCGGTTACAATCAGCAAGAGGTTGAGGGTCGATTTGGTGGCTTATTAACCGCTTTACGATACGGTGCGCCGCCTCATGGTGGGTCTGCGCCGGGGATCGATCGAATTGTCATGCTTCTAGCGCAAGAACACAACCTACGCGAGATTGTTGCCTTCCCAATGAACCAACAGGCACAAGACCTTTTGATGCAAGCGCCCAACGAAGTTCCGCCTGAGCGCCTCAAGGAGTTGCATATCCGACTGGTTCCACCCCCTACCCGCAGTTAAGAGACCGGTTTAAGAGTCGGGAAAAGAGTCACTTGAATCAATCGCTTGCAAGGGGTCTTATTTTTTGATATAAGAAAGCGTCGCCGCATGACGGTGATGTGGATAAGGGCTCATATATGTCGCGGCTTTGGATTTTACCCGTGTGCCTTACTCTTGCTGGATGTGGCGGTGGAGGGGGGGCATCGGTTTCTACCTGGCTCAAAAGCGAACCAGCTCCTGCAGATAAGACCTCTCAACAATTAGCTCAACTTGGCGCCTCGGATATACCGGAACTTCCCCGGATACAGTTGGCCTCTAATGTCTTGATTCCGAGCGTGACAACATCACCAAGCGCGGGCAGTCAGTCTTTACCGGCTATCGACTTAAGTAAGTCATGGTCAACTTCGGTCGAAGCGGCTCCGCTAGAAGATTTGCCACCTTTGCCTACTTCAGGCTCAGCGCCAACTCTAAGTGCTCCAGTGGCAACGCCAGCCCCTACTGCAGAGGCAGCAGATACTGTTAAAGATTCACCCGCACTTCCAAGCCTGAATACGACAGGAACTGGCAGTTTATCGGGTCTCCCCTCGGTCAATGTCACGGCAACGGCGCCAAAGGCTGCGCTGCCTGTAAAACCGCTTGTCTCTCCAGATGAAACACCAACAATTGTATCATCCTCTGCTGCTGTTTTAGACCCGTATGCTGACCGAGCAGCTGCATATAGGGCTACACAGAAAACAACGCCTTCTGTAACGTCATCAGTTAAGGCGGCAGCATTGCCGGAATTAGCGCCTGCTGCCCCGCAAGTTGCGATGACAGCTTCTGTTAATTCTGTTCAATCAGAAACCCTTCCAGCAGTATCTCCAGCAATAGTTAAAGAGATAGAGCCAAAGGTTTCGGCGCGCCAAGAAGAGAAATCATCTGTCACCCCGACGACAAGCAGCAACGGTAAGCGTTACTTAGTATTTGCAAGCTTCAATGAGGCTGAAAAAGCAAAGATTTTAGCGCGCCGCCATACCAAGCTTGGGGCAACAGTTCTTGCGTCGGAAGTTGGTGGTGCTCAAGTATATCGTGTAGCTGTTCCAATTGGAAAATCGGCTGCAAACAAACGACGTGACTTAGCTGCCGTGGGCTTGACGGATGCTTGGCCGCTTCGCATGTAATTATAGCCGCCAACTAGGATGAGCTGCTGTTTAAGCGTCTCCGTGGCACATAAAGAACGGAGGCGTAGGTGAAAAGCTTCTCTATTAAAATCTTTAATCAGATTGCTTTTAGTACGCTTATAACTTTATCGGCTGCAGCGCCCGCAGGTTTTGCTGGGGCAACAGATAATGTGCCAGATATGACCCCTCATAGGGTCATCTACTCTCTGACAAGCGATAAAGTTCGCTCTGACAGTCCCTTTGTGGCTGCCGAGGGCGATTTCATCATGGAAATCGCAGAAAGCTGCGAAGGTTGGACGCTAAGCCAGCGTATTCGACTTGTTTTTAGCGATAAAATGGATGGTCGTGTTCAGACAGATTATCGCTTTGCCAGCTTTGAATCCCGAGACGGCCTTTCTTATGACTTTTCGGTTAAAAACACTCATGAAGACGAAGTTGTTGAAGACTTCAGTGGTACCGCTAAGTTAGCGGCTCTTGGCAAAGGCGGAACTGCACGATTTCGGCGTCCTGTGGTAAAGGACATGGCCTTACCCGCAGGAACCCTATTTCCTATCCAGTATAATCTCGCTCTGGTGCGGTCTATGGCGGCTGGAAATAAGATTATGCCGGGAATTACCTTTGATGGAGGTAGCGCCGAGGCCCCTTATGAGGTTAATGCGATTATAGGTTTGCCGTCTGAAAATAACACTGGCCAAGGCAAAGGCGATGCAAACCTTTTAAAGGGGAAGGCGTGGCCAGTGCGTATTGCTTATTTTAATTTAAGTGAGAAGAAAGCCGAGCCTAGTTTTGAGCTTGATATGCATATGCTGCAAAACGGCATTTCTCCATCGTTAGTTTTAGATTACGGCTATATGCGTGTTGGCGGCACACTCGAAAAGATCGAAGCCTTACCGCGTCCTACCTGCGGCACCCAGCGCTAAGGTCGATTAAAAATAGTACCAAAGCTTGCTTTTAGGGCGTGATCAATCTCTGGCAATGTCACGGCCTTTCCCAAGGCAGCCATTGATGTAACGCCGTAACGGGCATCTTTAATGCCGCAGGGGATAATCCCATTAAAATGATCTAAATCAGGATGAATATTCAACGCGATCCCGTGGTAGGCAATCCAGCGTCTTACGCGGACGCCAATGGCCATAATCTTATCTTCCCTTCCTTTTGTAGTGCTGACCCATAATCCAACACGTCCTTGCCGAGTTTCTGCTTTCACACCAAAATGGGCCAGGGCTGCTTGACCCCATCTCTCCAAATCGCAGACATGGCGGCGGACATCATGGCCTCGTTGTCTTAAGTCCAAGATGGCATAAACGATTCGTTGTCCCGGCCCATGATAGGTAATTTGGCCGCCTCGGCCGGTCTGATAGACTGGGAAACGGGATTGGATCAGGTCGTCAGGTCTGGCACTCGAGCCTGCGGTATAAATTGCGGGGTGCTCTAAAAGCCATATCAGTTCGCCGGCCTGGCCAGCCGCAATGGCGGCAACCCTGGCTTCCATGGCTGTTATAGCGTCTAGATAAGGTACAGGGCGGGGGTCAGTCCGCCATTCTAGCTGGTGCATAGCTTTATAAGCCCTATCGTAAAAATAAGAACAACAATTAACCGTGCTTGCACCCTGGCGGGGGTTTTGCTATTCCCGACCTCGGAGCAAGTAGGCTCTTACTTGAGTGCGGTCGTGGCGGAACGGTAGACGCGCAGCGTTGAGGTCGCTGTGGGGGAAACCCTGTGGAAGTTCGAGTCTTCTCGACCGCACCATATAACCTTAAGGCACGCCGGTATCTGCGTGCCTTTCTGATATGAAGGGCTAGGATGAGCGATCAAAGCAGCCGTGACGCGCTTCGTGAAGCGGCCCTTGCGTATCATCGTACGGGGGGGCAGCCCGGTAAAATTGAGGTTGTTCCTACTAAGCCATTGGTAAATCAGAGAGATTTAGCTTTGGCCTATTCGCCTGGTGTTGCGGCAGCATGCGAGGAAATTGTTACCGATCCCAAAAATGCCGCCGAGCTGACTGCCCGGAGCAATCTTGTTGCAGTGATCACGAACGGAACTGCTGTTTTGGGCCTTGGCCCTATCGGGCCGCTTGCTGCGAAGCCAGTTATGGAAGGCAAGGGAGTTTTATTTAAAAAGTTTGCCGGAATTGATGTTTTTGATGTCGAAATTGATGAGCTTGATCCTGAAAAGCTTATCAATATCGTTGCCTCGCTTGAGCCGACCTTTGGCGGCATCAATCTTGAAGATATAAAAGCTCCTGAATGCTTTATCGTTGAAAAGGCCCTACGAAAACGGATGAAAATTCCTGTTTTCCACGATGATCAACATGGTACGGCAATTATCGTAAGTGCAGCCATCCTGAACGGGCTACGGATTGTCGAAAAAGAAATATCTAAGATCAAGGTGGTTGTTGCTGGTGCAGGTGCTGCAGCTTTGGCCTGCCTCGATCTTTTAGTGCAGTTGGGATTGAACAAAGCCAATGTAACCGTCTGCGATGTTGTCGGTGTGGTGTACGAAGGCCGCACGGAACTGATGGACCCATGGAAATCCGCATGGGCACGTAAAACTAAGGCAAGGGTATTGGCTGAAGTAATGCCAGATGCCGATGTTTTTATCGGACTTTCTGCACCAAATGTTTTATCGCCAGAAGTTCTTAAAACAATGGCGCCACGTCCTTTAGTTTTTGCTTTGGCTAATCCAACACCAGAAATCATGCCTGAGATTGCTAAGGCGGCGCGCCCAGATGCCATTATTGCTACGGGACGGTCAGATTACCCAAATCAGGTTAATAACGTTCTTTGCTTTCCTTACATCTTTCGGGGCGCTTTGGATGTCGGCGCAACAGCGATCAACGATGAAATGAAGTTGGCTTGTGTCCGAGCGTTATCAGAATTAGCTATGGCAGAAGCGCATGAGGCGGTTGTCCGTGCCTATGGTGACGAAGAGTTGCGATTTGGACCAGATTACATAATTCCTAAACCTTTCGACCCAAGACTTATTGTGCAACTGGCTCCTGCGGTGGCGAAGTCGGCAATGGAGTCTGGGGTTGCTACGCGGCCGATTGCCGATTTTGAAGCGTACAAGGAAAAACTAAGCCGCTATGTTTATCGCTCGGGCTTATTGATGAAGCCTGTTTTCGAGCGAGCGCGAAGCGAACCAAAACGGGTAGTTTATGCAGAGGGAGAAGACGAGCGAGTCTTGCGGGCTGCACAGGCTGCTGTGGATGAACGCTTAGCCAAACCGATCTTAGTGGGACGCCCTGATGTTATCAGTCGGCGAATTGAGCGTTTAGGTTTACGAATCCGTATTGGTCAAGAGGTCGAGATCGTTAACCCCTTAAGTGACCCACGCTACGATGCTTATACTGCTCTCTACCATGAGATTATGGCACGTAAAGGCATATCGCCTGCTGCGGCCAAAACAGTAGTTCGCAGCAATACAACTGTCATTGCTGCCCTTATGCTTCGACGCAAAGAAGCAGATGCCATGCTATGTGGAACAGTTGGACCATTTCGTGATCATTTAGCCGATGTCGAGGATGTCATTGGCAAAGGAAAAGACGTTCGCCATCTATCCTCAATGAGTGGCCTTATTCTGCGTAATGGTACCTTCTTTATCTGCGATACTTATGTCAGTCCTGATCCGTCAGCGGAGGAAATCGCGGAAACTGTGCAGTTAGCGGCAGCTTCCATTCGGCGCTTTGGTGTATCGCCTAAGGTTGCCCTATTGTCGCACTCAAACTTTGGAACAACTAATTTCCCGTCTGCAGTTAAGATGCGAGATGCATTGGCTATTTTGCGGCGTGAAACTCCAGACCTGGAGGTTGACGGGGAAATGCATGCGGATGCAGCGTTGAATGAGACTATTCGTGCAGGTGTATTTCCTGGTGGACGCTTAAAAGGGCAGGCCAATCTTTTGGTGATGCCGAATCTTGATACGGCTAATATTGCATTCAACCTTTTAAAGGTTCTTGGCGATGGCTTGCCCTTAGGTCCGCTGCTGATTGGCCAAGCCTTGCCTGTGCATATCCTAACTCCCAGCGTGACCGCGCGCGGTATTTTAAACATGACAGCTGTGGCAGCGGTTGACGCTCAGAATCGGGGAGATCGGTAATGGCCAATGATCCCGAAAGCGTATCAGCTGAAGAGGGACGTTATGGCCTTGTACCTGAAAATGTTAAGAAGATCGAAGAGGCTCTCGATGAAAGCAGGCTAGAAGAGATTCGATCTCTTCTAAGTTCTCTGCACGTCGCAGATATAGCAGACCTTATCGAAAGCCTTTCGGATGATCAGCGCCGAACGTTGATGGGGGCGATCGATCATGAAGCAATTCCCGAAGTTCTGTCTTATCTTGATGAAACAGTTCGCGAAAGTTTGCTGGATGCGCTAGAGCCTGAGCAGGTTGCGAATGTAATTACCAAACTAGATAGTGATGATGCTGTTGATCTTATTGAAAATCTTGAACCAGAAGATCAACGAGAAGTGCTTGATGCTGTTCCGGCCGAAGAACGCGCTCAACTTGAAGATGCGCTGCAGTATCCAGAAGATACCGCTGGCCGTCTTATGCAACGAGAGTTTGTTACCGTGCCTGTCGGTTGGACAGTTGGTAATGCAATTGACTTCACTCGAAGCGCCGTAGATTTGCCGTCAGACTTTTATAATATTTATATCGTAGATACCGATGGTAAACCGCAAGGAACTATTCCGTTAAGTAGAGTTTTGCGGAACGGCAGAGATGCACCTCTTGTTAATCTTATGGATCGTGACTTGCGTCTCGTGCCTGCTACTATGGATCAGGAAGAGGTAGCTTTTCTTTTCCGAAAATATGGATTGATTGCCGCACCTGTTGTAGATACGGCTGGTCGACTTGTTGGTGTAATTACTTTTGATGATGCCGTACGTGTCATTGAGGAAGAAGCGGAAGACGATCTATTAAAGCTAGGTGGTGTTAGCGAAGACGACCTTTACAGCGCCGCTGTTGACACAACGAAAGCTCGGATGCCGTGGTTGGCAGTAAATCTGGGAACAGCCTTTTTGGCGTCATCCGTGATCGGGATCTTCGAAGGAGCGATTGAGAAAATTGTGGCCTTGGCAGTTTTAATGCCCATTGTTGCGTCTATGGGGGGTAATGCCGGGACGCAAACTCTCACCGTTGCGGTGCGCGCCCTTGCAACTAAGGAACTAAGCTCAGCTAATGCGCGCCGTGTATTGGGCAAAGAAATATTAGTAGGTTTTGCTAATGGATTAGCCTTTGCCTTATTGACGGGTATTGTTGCTTGGATCTGGTTTCAAGATCGCGGGGTTGGTATTGTATTGGCTTTAGCCATGGTTGCTAACCTACTGATGGCGGCATTTATGGGTATTACAATACCCTTGCTGCTTGAGCGGCTTAAGATCGATCCAGCAGTAGCATCGGGGGTTTTTCTAACAGCAATTACTGATGTCGTTGGCTTTGGGGTGTTCTTGGGCCTGGCCGCACTATTTCTCTTGTAGGACATAAGAAATCACTTAAGTCTTAGTAACGAAAGGGGCCAAATTATGCTGACAAATCAATTTCCGGTTCTCGATTTTGGTCTTGGTGAAACTGCGGACATGCTGCGGGATACCGTGCGCAGTTTTGCGGCTGATGAAATTGCGCATCGTGCGGCTGATATTGATAAAAATAATGAGTTTCCCGCCGACCTTTGGCGGAAGATGGGAAGCCTAGGCATTCTTGGTGTTACTGTTGAAGAAGAGCTGGGCGGTGCCGGTATGGGATATCTTGAGCACTGCATTGCTATGGAAGAAATCAGCCGTGCCTCAGCTTCAGTAGGGTTAAGTTATGGCGCCCATTCCAATCTTTGCGTCAATCAGATACGCCGCAATGGAACTAAAGAGCAGCGGAATGCATATCTGCCTAAATTAATATCTGGTGAGTTTGTGGGTGCCCTCGCTATGAGCGAGCCTGGCGCAGGATCAGATGTTGTCTCAATGAAACTAAGGGCAGACAAAAAGGGTGATCGTTACATTTTAAACGGCAATAAAATGTGGATTACAAATGGGCCGGATGCCGATGTTCTCGTTGTCTATGCGAAAACTGATCTTGCAGCCGCCGCTAAAGGTATTACGGCATTTTTAATCGAAAAGGGTATGAAAGGCTTCTCGACAGCACAGAAACTCGACAAGCTGGGTATGCGAGGCTCGAATACATGTGAGCTCGTTTTTCAGGATTGTGAAGTACCTGCCGAAAATATCCTTGGAGGATTAGGTAAGGGTGTTAATGTCTTAATGAGTGGACTTGATTACGAACGCGCCGTGCTTGCCGCTGGTCCTTTAGGTATCATGCAGGCATGCATGGACGTCGTTGTTCCTTATTTGCATGAGCGTAAGCAATTTGACCGGCCTATTGGCGAGTTTCAATTAATGCAAGGCAAGCTAGCCGACATGTATACAACAATGAATGCCAGCAAAGCTTATGTTTATGCAGTAGCGCGGGCTTGTGATAAAGGGCAGACAACGCGCAAAGATGCGGCTGGCGCCATTCTTTATGCAGCAGAGAAGGCAACCTGGATGGCACTGGAAGCCATTCAATGTCTGGGGGGTAATGGCTATATTAATGAATATCCTACAGGCCGGTTGCTGCGAGATGCTAAGCTTTATGAAATTGGTGCGGGGACATCAGAAATAAGGCGCTGGCTGATCGGCCGTGAACTTTTTGAGGAATCGAAGTAGAAAAACTATAAAATTACCTAGTTTTGTAATTGTTTTTTCATCATTTTGCTTATGCTATGACTAAACGGACCAATCAGGGTTCGCGAGGGAGATTCGGCCTATGCCGACGGTTTTAATTACAGGTTCTTCACGGGGGTTAGGGCTAGAATTTGCCCGCCAGTATGCGGCGGCGGGGTGGCGTGTGATTGCAACTTGCCGCAAACCGAAAGACGCGACGGCCCTAGCGGGCGTCAAAGGCGATGTCAGCATTCATCCTCTTGATGTTACTGATCCGCACTCTATCCAATCCTTACAACAAAGCCTGGGTGATTTTTCTTGTGATCTCCTGATCAGCAATGCTGGTGTTTTTGGCCCACCACCTCAAAGGTTTGGGGGGCTTAATTATCAGGAATGGGAAGATGTGCTCCGGATAAATACCTTAGCTCCGATGAGAATAGCAGAAGCTTTTGTCGGAGCTATTGAGCGATCTAATAAAAAAACAATGGTTTTTATTACAAGCCGAATGGGATCGATTGAAGATAATGAAAGCGGCAATTCGTATGCCTACCGCACGTCTAAAGCGGCATTAAACGCTGCGGTTAAGACGATGGCAGTTGATTTGGCGGCCCGCAAAGTTATCTCTATTGTTATACATCCAGGATGGGTAAAAACCGATATGGGAGGGAAGGGGGCACCGCTAACTCCGCAAGAAAGCGTTACAGAAATGCGACAGGTGATTGACGGCTTATCCTTGACGGACAATGGTAAGTTTTATGCTTATGATGGTGTTATATTGCCTTGGTGAAAACCAAGAATAGGGGATGCAGTGTCACAAGGGCAGTCTAACGCGGTTGAATTCTATTTCGATTTTTCTTCACCCTACGGCTATTTAGCAGCGCAGGAAATCGATGACTTAGCGGAAAGCCATGGCCGTAAAGTCATATGGCGGCCAATTTTGCTGGGACCAATTTTTAAGCAAACAGGCAGCAAACCGCTGTTAGATATTCCCTTAAAAGGCGAATATACCCATCGTGATATTGCACGAACTGCACGGCGTATTGGGGTGCCATTTCGCTTGCCAAAACCGTTTCCATTCTCAGCTGTGGGTGCATCCAGAATTTTTTATTGGCTCGTTGACCAAGACGAGGAAGCTGCATGTGCCTATGCTAAGGTCCTTTTCCGTGAGGCTTTTGAAGAAGGGCGCGACATTTCCCATCCTGCCGTAGTCAGTGAGGTTGCCTTGCGTTTGGGATATATGCCTACAGAGGTTGAATCGGCTTTAAATAATCCAGAGCTCAAAGAACGGCTTCGTCACGAGGTGGATATAGCGATAACGCGTAAGGTATTTGGGTCGCCATTTTTCTTTGTGAACGGAGAACCGTTTTGGGGAAACGATCGATTGGTTGATGTCGATCTATGGTTACAGCGAGGAGGTTGGTAAGTTAGGCGTGACGTGAGCCTTCTAAAACGCTTTTAAATGTGCCGGCATCCACATTGCCGCCTGAAAGAATGAAGCCAACTTTCTTCCCTTGTATTTTGTCCATATCTTGAAACAGCGCGGCAAGGCCTACGGCTCCTGCGCCTTCGGCGACATTATGTGTATCTGTAAAGAGAATATGCATGGCATCGGTTATTGAATTCTCTGACACACGAGCAATTCTTTCGGCTCCCTTTAAGATAATCTCGACGGCTTCAGAAATGGGTGTTCTACATGCAACGCCGTCTGCCATTGTATGCGCCGTTGTGGTTGATACCGGTTTTTTTGCATCAAACGATAGAGCGTAAGCCGGCGCCGTATCTGCAACAACGCCAACTATCTTGGTTTGAAGACCAAGAGCATTTCTTGCTGCAATCATGCCACAGATGCCCGAGCCCTGGCCAATAGGCACATAAACGGTGTGAAGATCAGGGATTGCTGTAAAAAATTCCCAGGCGTAGGTCGAGACGCCATGGATAAGTAATGGATCGAGCGAGCTAATAAGATGAAGATTATTTTTAATCGCATAGTCTATAGCATATTCACGGGCTGCCTGAAAGTCGTGTCCATATTCGATCAGTTCAGCACCCTGGGTTCGCATGGCAGCATTTTTCTCCATGCTGTTGCCTTCAGGTACAATAATTGTTGAGGTAAGACCATACTGCCGCGCAGCTGTGGTTATACTCTGTCCATGATTGCCGCGAGTAGCGGTAACCACGCCTTGGACGTCCTGCTGAGTCTGGACAAGATTATCCATGTAAACCAGGCCCCCGCGAATCTTAAACGCGCCAACTGGTGTATGGTTTTCATGCTTAACCCAGACCTCGCAGTCGCAGCGACTTGACAGTCCTGGCCAGCAATACTGCGGTGTTGGCGGCATAAACCGATAAACAATACGGGCGGCTTCTTCTATTTCAGCTAGGGTTGGTAAGGAATAGGTCACACATAATCTCCGCGGCACTTTACCTAAAATAGTCTTAAAATGACGAGGTAGATAGCCTAAGGTGACCAAAATGCGGTTCCCTCTTGCATGAAGGCAACAGCTCTAGGCAATCTGTAGTCCTACCTGGAGGAAACTGCTTAACCTATGGCTATCATTCGGTCCACTCTCGACCATAATTCTGAGGCTTTCCGCCGCAATTCAGCTGATATGGCTGTGCGGGTACACGAGCTGCGAGGTAAAGCACACCAAGTGCAGCAAGGGGGCGGCGAGTCGGCCCGTAACAAGCACATAAGCCGGGGTAAGATTTTACCCCGAGAGCGCATTGCTCGCCTTCTTGATGACGGGTCGTCTTTTCTTGAAATCGGACAGCTGGTTGCAACGGGACTTTATAAAGAGGAAGTGCCGTCAGCAGGATTGATTTGTGGAATCGGTCGTATCGCTGGCCTAGAGTGTATGGTGATTGCTAATGACGCTACGGTAAAGGGGGGTACCTATTATCCGTTGACGGTTAAAAAGCATCTACGTGCTCAGGAAATAGCGGCCGAGAATCACTTGCCATGTATTTATCTTGTTGATTCTGGGGGTGCAAATCTCCCTAATCAAGATGAAGTTTTTGCTGATCGAGAACATTTCGGGCGGATTTTCTTTAACCAAGCTCGTATGTCTGCGGCCGGTATTCCGCAAATCGCCGTCGTGATGGGATCTTGTACCGCGGGTGGTGCTTATGTTCCTGCAATGTCAGATGAAACTATTATCGTAAAAGGACAAGGGACAATCTTTTTGGCGGGTCCCCCTTTAGTGAAGGCTGCTACGGGAGAAGTAGTTTCTGCCGAGGATTTAGGTGGCGCTGAAGTCCATACTAAAATAAGCGGCGTTGCGGATCATTATGCCGTAAGTGATGAGCATGCACTGGTGCTAGCCCGCAAAGCTGTTGGGCGATTGAACAGAAAAAAAGTAATCCCTGGTGATTTAACGCCGCCACAAAATCCTCTTTATCCAGCACGGGATTTGTACGGCATTGTTCCTACTGAACTTAAGACGCCTTATGATGTTCGAGAAGTTATTGCGCGGATCGTTGATGGTTCGGAACTTGATGAGTTTAAAGCTAACTATGGTACAACGCTTGTGACGGGATTTGCCCGGATCTTCGGGTATCCCGTAGGTATTATAGCGAATAATGGTATTTTATTTTCTGAAGCTGCACTTAAGGGAGCGCATTTTATCGAGCTCTGCTGTCAGCGAAATATACCATTGGTATTTTTGCAAAATATTATGGGTTTCATGGTGGGGCGTAAATATGAAACAGGAGGCATCGCCAAAGACGGGGCGAAAATGGTGACAGCGGTTGCCTGTGCCAATGTTCCCAAATTTACGGTTATTATCGGGGGATCTTTTGGGGCCGGTAATTACGGTATGTGCGGTCGTGCCTATCAACCCCGTTTTCTTTGGATGTGGCCGAATGCACGGATCAGTGTCATGGGCGGAGAACAGGCCGCAAATGTGTTAGCGACGATTAAACGTGACGCTATAGAGGCTCGCGGTGAAACCTGGTCTCCTGAAGATGAAAAGACCTTTAAAGAACCTATCCAACACCAGTTTGAAACTCAGTCAAATCCCTATTATGCAACAGCTCGTCTGTGGGATGATGGTGTTATTGATCCGGCAGAAACCCGTGCCGTATTAGGACTTAGTCTTTCAGCAAGCCTGAACGCGCCGATCCTACCGACTCAATTTGGCACATTTCGGATGTAAATTATCATGACTTATAAAGGCTTTCGGATTGAGCAAAAAGATAAAGTCGCACGACTTATCCTTGATCGGCCTGAGAAACATAATGCTTTTGATGATGCATTAATCGTAGATTTAACCGGTGCCCTCGAAAGTTTAGATAGAGACGTTTCTGTCCGTGCTGTTGTCTTAGCCGCAGAAGGGCCTAGTTTTTCAGCTGGAGGAGATCTGACTTGGATGCAACGTGCAGCAAAATATGATGTTGCGCAGAATCTTGTTGATGCCAGAGCTTTAGCAAAGCTTATGTCGACATTGAATGAAATGAATAAGCCAACTGTTGCTGCAATCCAAGGTCCTGCCTATGGGGGAGGTTGCGGCCTTATTGCGGCGTGCGATATTGCTATTGCTGCTTCTGAAGCCATCTTTGCATTAACTGAAGTTCGTTTAGGTTTAATTCCTGCGGTTATTGGCCCATATGTTATTCAGGCAATCGGTCAACGCCAAGCCCGTCGATTGTTCTTAACAGCAGAAAAGTTTTCTGCAGAAGAAGCTTTGCGTATCGGTTTTATACATGAAGTAACGACAATTGATGGCCTGCAAAATGCTGTAGATAAAGTTATTAATTTTCTTCTACAAGGTGGCCCAAAAGCATTAGGGGAAGCAAAAAAACTTATCCAGGAGTTATCTGATTCTGAAAGTCAAAGTACGTCAGACGCGATGGCAAAGAAAATTGCAACAATGCGCCAAACATCTGAGGGACAAGAAGGGATTGCTGCTTTTTTAGAAAAGCGCAAACCGGCATGGATTACAGATGACAAGAATAAGTAAGAACAACATCATTGGTACTCACCGATTCGCAAAGATCTTGATTGCTAATCGAGGCGAAATTGCCTGCCGTATTATGCGAACAGCAAAGCGTCTAGGAATTCGCACTGTCGCTGTATATTCCGAGGCTGATGCAAAAGCTGCACATGTGGATATGGCCGATGAGGCGTGGCCAATTGGCCCATCGCCAGCGCGAGAAAGTTATTTGAATATTGAAGTTATCATCGATGTAGCCCGCAAGGCTGGCGTCGATGCTATCCATCCAGGTTATGGATTTTTATCGGAGAAAGCAGATTTTGCCGCAGCTTGTACCGCTGCCGGATTTGTTTTTATAGGTCCCCCAGCAACAGCCATTAAGGCCATGGGAGATAAAGCCGAGGCAAAAAGAATTATGGCTGCAGCTTCTGTTCCTTTGGTTCCGGGGTATCATGAAGAAGATCAATCTGAGAATACTCTGAAAGCCGCTGCTCGGCGGATAGGTTATCCAATTTTAATTAAGGCGGCTGCTGGTGGTGGCGGTAAGGGAATGCGTATTGTTGAAGAAGAAACTGGGTTCTCATCAGCAATGGAATCGGCGCAACGTGAAGCCCTATCTGCTTTTGGTGATAATCGAATCATCTTAGAAAAATTTCTTCGTAATCCACGGCATATTGAAGTTCAAGTTTTTGCAGATAATGAAGGAAACGTCATTCATCTTTTTGATAGGGATTGTTCTATTCAGCGCCGATATCAAAAAGTGATTGAAGAAGCCCCAGCACCAGGTCTATCTGAGTCTATTCGGCATGCCATGTATAAGGCCGCTGTTGATGCCGCTAAGGCTATTAATTATGTAAGTGCGGGTACTATTGAATTTATTTATGCCGACGAACAATTCTATTTTATGGAAATGAATACCCGTCTTCAGGTTGAACATCCCGTTACTGAGTTGATTACACGGATCGATCTTGTTGAATGGCAAATAGATGTGGCTGCAGGCTTGCCCTTGCCTTTACGGCAAGAGGATGTGACTAGCCGAGGTCACGCGATTGAGGCACGGTTATATGCCGAAGATCCTTATCATCAATTTCTCCCTTCTACAGGAAAAATTTCGCATTTACGGCTCCCAGATCAGTCGGCAGATTTATGGGTTGATAGCGGTGTTCGCCAAGATGATGAAGTCACTGTTTATTACGATCCGATGATTGCCAAGATTATTTCTTGGGATGAGGATCGTTCGGTCAGTGCAGATCTCTTAAAAGATGCTCTTTTATCTGTAGAAGTTGCAGGTCCGATTACCAATGCAAGTTTTCTTGCCGCCATTGTTGATCATCCCGCATTCCGGTTGGGTGAGGTAAGTACGCAATTTATTTCAAGGCATAGCTCGGATCTTTTGCCGCTGATTGATGTTCCCTTTGCTGTTTGGGCTCTTGCATCTATTGGTCGACTTGATCTCATTAGTCGTAAGTTATCAAAAGACAATGATGCTTATTCTCCTTGGTCGGAATTGAGTGGATGGCGCCTGAATGGTGCTCCCTCACCAGTACGTATAAAATTTCGATATTATGAAAATGAGGAAGTTATTTTTATTAATTCTCGTGAAAATGGAAAATTTTCTTTCAGTTTAGGGAATAATGCGATCTTTGGTACTTACCAAAAGGATGAAGATCGTTATCGGTTTTCTTTGGGCGAGTCGTGGATTGATGGGCGTGTTGTTCAGCATGAAAATCAAGTGACCGTGTTCTATCAGGGGAAAACCTATAGGTTAACAATCGTTTCCCGCGATGACATAGAGATAGAATCAGTAATATCGGACGGAACACTGTTGGCAATAATGCCAGGAAAAGTTATTTCTGTTTTAGCTGTCGTTGGGCAAAAAGCTCGTAAGGGCGACGTTTTGGCTGTTATGGAAGCTATGAAGATGGAACAGTCAATTTTAGCACCTTTTGATGGAGTGGTTTCTCAAGTTTTATGTCGTCCTGGCGATATCATTGCCGAAGGGACGCGGCTTGTGGTTTTAGAAGCGAATGATTTGAGCAATGACAACTCCCATTGAGCATTTACGTAACTTGGGGCCTAAAACTAGTCAATTATTGCGCGATGTTGGTGTGGCAACAATTGAAGATTTAAGAAAAATCGGTCCGGTCGAAGCATATTGCCGGCTCAAAAGCCTATCGCCTCGGACCGTGTCGTTCAACGCCCTATGGGCAATGCAAGCCGGCCTTTTGAATATTGACTGGCGGCAATTACCTGATGAGATTAAATCCGAGCTCCGTCTGGCTTTGGAGCAAAAATCATTATGATGCCAAAGACTGTGCGTATTGTTGATGTTGGTCCCAGAGACGGACTTCAAAATGAAGCGGCGATTGTGCCTGTTGCAGCTAAGATTCGATTAATTGAAAGTCTAGCTGATGCGGGTCTTTCCGCAGTTGAAGCGGGAGCCTTTGTTTCTCCTAAATGGGTGCCGCAAATGGCAGACAGCGCTGAGGTTATTTCCAAGATTAACCGGCGCCCTGGCACAAGGTATCCTGTTCTTGTCCCGAATATAAAAGGCTTAGAGTCGGCATTAGCAGCGGCACCTATTGATGAAATTGCTATTTTTGGTGCTGCATCAGAAACCTTTTCTCAGCGCAATATTAACTGTTCTATTGATGAGAGTTTTGAGCGGTTTGCACCTGTAGCCGAGATCGCTTTATCAAAGGGTATTCGTTTACGGGGATATGTTTCCTGCGTTTTGGGTTGCCCTTATGAAGGATATATAGCGCCGAATAGCGTGGCTGAGGTTGCCATAAGGCTGCTTGATCTGGGATGCTCAGAGATTTCTTTAGGCGACACTACCGGTGTTGGTACGCCCCGTAAAGCTGCCGAGATGGTTGATGCAGTCGCCAGAAAAGTTCCAGTAGAAAAACTTGCGGCGCATTTTCATGATACTTGGGGCCAGGCTTTGGTCAATCTTTATGCAGTTTTAAATCTTGGCGTATCAGTGATTGATAGTTCTGTCGCTGGCTTGGGAGGGTGTCCTTATGCACCTGGTGCTGCTGGAAATGTAGCGACTGAGGATGTTATTTATATGCTTCATGGTATTGGCATAGAAACAGGCGTCGATCTTACTAAAGTTGCGGCAGCAGGACAGGAAATTTGTCAGGTTTTAGGCCGCAAGCCTGTATCTCGTACCGCTCAAGCGCTTCAAGCACAGAAGTAATAAGAGTAATCGTCTATGCCTCTAAACCTTATAAAATTATGCGTTGGCATTAACGACATTAAGCATTTAGCGGGCGTGCAAAAACAACGCCGTAAGGACGCCAAACGAAAATTCTCACGCCATATTACCCGAAACTGGCCACGGCGCGGCGATGAGATTGTTAAAGGGAAAGGTTCACTTTACTGGGTTATCAAGGGAGTTATCCGCGTACGACAACCCATTATCGGTTTTGATGAGATGCAAGATGACGAGGGTCGACCAATGTGCGGTATTCGTTTAGCGCCAGAATTGGTGCCTGTCGCTCCTTATCCTTTTCGGCCTTTTCAAGGCTGGCGTTATTTAGAAGCAGCAAGCGCACCGCCAGATTTAAAAGGCATGAAAGGCGGCGTTGCTGAACTTCCGCCTGAGTTAGCTGCCGAATTGATTAGTCTGGGACTTATGTAAGTGAAGCTAAAGAGCCACTCTTAAAAAGCTGATCCAACTTTTTAATAACAGTTTCAGTAAAGATCTTATTTTGTGGCAAGTCATCGCCAAAAATGGATTTAAGCGCTAGAAGCTTCGAAACTAAATGCTCGGCGTCTGGGCCAGTTTTTGTGGCAATTTCTGCGAAAATCGGCGCCATAGGATCACGGACATCAATTTTATCTCCCTTTTCATCTTGTCCATAGACGTATCTCATCCACGCCGCCACGCCGAGGCAAAGGCGTTCAATGGAGCCGTTATGTTTTAAGCGATCGCGAATAGTCCCAAGAAGACGTTGTGGAAGTTTTTGCGATCCATCCATGGCAATTTGCCAGGTGCGATGTTTAAGGGCGGGGTTGCGAAATCGCTGAAGAAGAGCAGCCTGATAGGTATTAAGATCATTACCTTTTATAATAGGAAGGGTAGGAGCTATTTCCTCAACCATCAAATCCTTAATAAATTCCGCCAAAGGGGATTGCATCGCTTCAGCAACCTTGTCAAATCCGGCAAGGTATCCAAGATAGGCAATTATCGAGTGGCTGCCGTTCAGAAGACGAAGCTTTGTCAGTTCATAAGCGTGCACATCAGTAGTGAACTGGACTCCATCTTTTTCCCAATTTGGGCGTCCCGATGCAAAGCGATCTTCAATGACCCACTGAGAAAAAGGCTCAGTGACGATTGGCCAGGCATCCTCAGCGCCTAAGGCCCGGCTCACACTGAAACGGTCTTCATCTGTAGTGGCCGGAACAATTCGATCAACCATCGAGTTGGGGCAGGGGATTGTCTTCTGGATCCATGTGCTTAGGCTTGGATCGCGCAAGGCAGAAAACTGCTGAATCAATTTAGCAACAGTATTGCCATTACTAGGAAGATTATCGCAAGAAAGAACTGTAAACGGTAAATACCCAAGATTTTTTCGTCGAACGATTGCCTCAACAATGAATCCTATGGCTGAGCGAGGGTTACTTGGATGCGCTATATCATATTGGATATCCGGGTGATCTTTATTCAGATTTCCAGATCCCGGATCATGGCAATAGCCTTTCTCCGTTATTGTGAGGCTGACAATCTTTACCGATGGTTGGCAAAGCCGATCTAAAACAGCTTGAGGAGATTCAGGGGCGACTAATATTTCAGCAATGGAGCCAATCACTCGCAGTATCTCCCGCCCGTCATCGCGTACAGCTACTGTATAGAGTCCGTCCTGCGGTGCCAGAGCATCCCTTGTATCAGGACGGCGCAGGCTAACCCCGCTTATCAGCCAATTTCCGGCCTTACGGGTAAGCGCATCATCTGTGTAGACCGCTTGATGTGCTCGGTGAAAAGCGCCGATGCCTAAATGCACAATCCCAATATCAAGACCCGAGCGGTCGTATCTCGGAAGGGTAATGTCAGAGGCAAGCTGCCTTACAGATGAGGCGTCAAGTCTCACTTACCCAATACCCGTGGTAGAAAGAGAGAAACTTCAGGTATGTAGGTGATAATGGCGAGAACGATTAAGCTGGCCAAAAAGAAAGGCCAGATAGTTCGCATGGAATTCATGATGGAAATCTTTCCGATTGCGCAGCCCACAAATAGTACGGACCCCACCGGCGGCGTAATTAATCCGATGCCTTGATTAAGAATCATGATAATGCCGAACTGAACAGGGTCCATTCCATACGCTTTAACAACAGGTAGAAAAATCGGCGTACTAATGATGATGAGCGGCGCCATATCCATGAAAGTGCCTAAGAATAGAAGCACGATGTTGATCATAAAGAAAATAACTAAGGGATTGCTGCTTAAATGGTGCATAAACTCAATTGTGGCGGCAGGAACTTGAAGGAGTGCCATAAGCCATCCAAATGCCCCTGCGGTCCCAATAACCAAAAGGACAAGAGCGGTGGTTCTCACCGCACCCATGGTTGCCTTAACAAAATCTTCCCAGCTTAAGCTGCGATAAACAAATAGAGTAACCAAAAGGGCGTATATGGCCGCAATCATCGAGCTTTCGGTTGCTGTAAAAACACCCGATCGAACGCCGCCCATAATCACGCCGACCAAAAGAAGTCCGGGTACGGCAACAACAAAGATTCGCCCCAGATTTGCAAATCCGGGAAATCTTTCAGCGGGATAACCACGCTTCAAGGCGACAATATAGGCTGTGATCATAAGAGCTACAGCCAAAAGAAGGCCCGGTATGATACCGGCGGTAAATAGATCAGCAATCGAGATCGATCCACCGGCCGAGATTGAATAAATAATCATATTATGGCTGGGTGGAATGAGAAGAGCGATAATGGCGGACATAACCGTCACATTGACGGCATAGTCGACATCGTAACCACGCTTAACCATTTGCGGAATCATTATGCCGCCGACGGCAGATGCATCAGCAACCGCGGAGCCAGAAATTCCTCCAAACAAAGTGCTCGACATAACATTCACCAGGCCGAGACCACCGCGCGCATGCCCAACAAGGGCGGCTGCGAGCTGAATAAGACGCTCGGCTATGGTTCCGCGCATCATGAGCTCGCCTGCATATATGAAGAAAGGTATGGCCATCAACGCAAAAGCGTTCATGTTCGAAGACATTTGCTGGAATATGACTAAAGGCGAAATCCCCAGATAAAAAATAGTGATCAAAGAGGAAAAGCCCATGACAAAGGCAATGGGCATTCCTAAAAGCATGAGAATTGTGAAACTGAGAAATAGAACTGTAAGAGCCATAGTTATTCTGCCGTGGTGGCTACGGGCGTGAGATTTCTACGCGCCGCAGGGTTGATAATTTGCTCGATGGAAAAGAGAAGAATAAGCGTTCCTGATAGAGGAATAGGTAAATAATCCATGCCTTCAGGTATACCTAAGACAGGCATTTTGACTGCCCATGTCTGGGTGACTAACTGACTTCCCCACCAAACCATCGATGCGCCAAAAGTACCAACTAAAACGTTAGATATTCCCGCCATGATTTGTTGCATCGATTCAGAGGCAATGTTTTGAAAAAAATCCATCCCAAGATGAAAGTGCTCACGCATACCTACGGCTGCAGTAAGTAAAATAAAATAAAGCATAAGAAGCAGAGCCAAGGGTTCAGTCCAAGCAGGAGTATCATTAAGGACAAACCGTCCAAAGACTTGCCAAGCGATCGCTATTGTCATTACCACAAGACCAAACCCGCTTATCCAAAGGGCAGCCTTGGCTAGAATCGCCATGAAGCGGGAATATTTCTCTATAATGAACATTGGAAATCCTTTGAGGGGAGATGTCGTCCATCTCCCCTCAATCAAACAGTTATTGAACGGCACGAATGCGTTGCACTAAGTCCTTCAGCTTAGCATCGGTTACGAACTTGTCGTATACTGGAGCCATGGCATCGATAAATGGCTTCTTATCTACTTCGGATATTTGAGCGCCGCCCGCTTTAACGGCATCCATTGCTTCTTTTTCGCTTGCCGCCCACAGTTCGCGCATTTTTGTAACGGAAGCCTTAGCAGTTTGGCGCAGCGCTTTTTGATCTTCAGGAGATAATTTCATCCACGTCTTTTTTGAAACCACCAAAACCTCAGGCGCCATGGAGTGTTCGGTCATGGTGTAGTACTTAGCGATCTCGAAATGGCGCGTTGTTTGATAGCTTGGCCAGTTATTTTCTGCACCATCAATAACGCCCGTCTGCAGCGAGCTGTAAACTTCGCCGAAGGGCATAGGTGTCGGATTTGCCCCCATGGCTTGAACTAGGGCAATGAAAAGATCGGATTGCTGAACCCGAAGTTTCAAGCCCTTCATGTCGGCCAATGATTTAATGGGGTGCTTGCTGTTATAAAAACTTCGAGCGCCTGAATCGTAAAATGCCAAGCCAATCATATCGTGGGGTTCAAAAGCCTTTAAAATGTCATCACCGATCGGACCATCCATTACCTTGTGCATATGCTCGACTGAGCGGAATAAGAAAGGCAGGGACGGGACTTGTGTTTCTGGAACGATGTTATTTAGGGGGGCCAAATTAATGCGATTCATATCGATAACGCCAAACTGCGTTTGTTGAATCGTATCTTTTTCCTCACCTAGTTGGCTGGAGTGGAAGACCTGAATTTTATAATGATTATTGGTTGCTTTTGCCAAAAGGTCGCTCATGTACTTGACAGCTTCGACAGTGGGATAACCATCGACATGAGTATCTGCAGATCTTAGAACCGTTTGCGCTTGCGCCGCGCCGGTCAATGCCATAAAGGCGCCAATGGCGATGCAGGTAGTAAATTTTATGCGAAATATCATTAGTCTTCCTCCCTAAGATTTATAGTTTGTAGGCAGTTTTTACCAGTCGGTAAGCAAGATCTATGGCTACCTCCCGGGCTTCATCTTCCTCCAGACGATGTTCCGCGACGAGTCTGGCAAGGAAAGAACAGTCAACACGGCGCGCCACATCATGACGTGCCGGAATCGATGTAAATGCACGCGTATCGTCGTTGAATCCTACGGTGTTATAAAAACCTGCCGTTTCGGTGATCATCTCACGGTAGCGGCGCATGCCTTCAGGGCTATCGTGAAACCACCACGCAGGACCTAGCTTTAAGGCCGGGTAGTGACCGGCCAAAGGAGCTAGTTCACGACTATAGCTGGTCTCATCTAAGGTAAACAGAATGACAGTTAACCGAGCATCATTACCAAAGCGATCCAGCAAGGGCTTTAATGCTTTGACGTAAGTGGTCTGAGTTGGGATGTCTGCTCCCTTATCGCGTCCATATGCTTTAAATACATCGGCATTATGATTGCGGAAGCTACCCGGATGAATTTGTACCACAAGCCCATCATCCAAGCTCATCTTAACCATTTCAGTTAAGATTTGTCCGCGAAAGATCTCAGCTTCATCTGCGGTTATTTTACCACTCAATGCTTTTTGGAATAGGGATGACGCCTCTGCTTCAGAAAGGTTTGATGTCGTTGCTGTAGGATGCCCATGATCGGTCGAGGTTGCGCCAAAAGACTTGAAATACTGCCGCCGTTCAGCCAGAGCTGTCAGATAACCTTTCCAGGTTTTGCTGTTTTGTTTCGCCAGAGACCCTAACTGTTCAACATTCTCAGGAAACCCAATATATTCGGGATCGGCCACTGGATCTGGGCGAAAGGCTGTAACGACGCGGCCTTTCCAGTCGCTTTTTTGTAGGGCGTAATGGTGATCAAGCGGATCAAGAGGCGATTCCGTTGTGGAAATTACCTCGATATTAAAACGCTCAAATAATGCGCGCGGGCGAAACTCTGGTTTCGCCAGGCATTCGGCAACACGGTCATATATGGCGTCGGCTGTTTTTGCGCTAAGGCGTTCTGCGACACCGAAGATAGTCTCCAATGAATGCTCCAGCCACATTTTTGAGGGAGTTCCGCGGAACAAATGCCAGTTCTCGGCAAAAACTCTCCAGATGCGCCGCGGATCTTTTTTAAGTGCATGGCCATCAGCTTTTGGTATGCCTAAATCGTCAAGAGAGATCCCTTGGCTATAGAGCATGCGAAACAGGTAGTGGTCTGGAATAACAAAAAGCTCTGCAGGGTCAGAAAAGGGTTCATTATAAGCAAACCACGCAGGGTCAGTATGGCCATGTGGGCTGACAATAGGAAGATCCTTTATTTCGGCATAAAGCCGCCGCGCAATAGTACGCTGCGTTTGGTCGCTCGGAAATAAACGATCGTCGTGTAACAAGCCTTCCCCCTTAGTCATCTTCCCGCATCATGATTTCTTCCACATGGGTTAGATGCAAATGCATGGCTTTGCGCGCAGCGCTTGAATTTCGATTACGTATTGCTTCGTAGATGGCTTCATGATCTTTTATGGTCATGCGCTGATTTTCGGGAAGCCCGGTACGTTGACTCAAAGCGCCAAAAAGAGGCACGGCCATATTTGCCCACAAGCCCTCAATGATAGATTTTAAAATAGAGTTGTGCATCGCTGCAGCTATTCGCGAATGAAAAAGCTGATCAGCCGTATCAGCGTTTTCCCGTGCGGCCATACTTTTCTTAAAAAGTGTAAGGGTTTCGGCAATGCCTTCAATTTCCTGCGCCGTCGCCATTTCAGCAGCCAGAAAAGCAGTTTCACCTTCAATGATCTTGCGTGCAGCAAGGAGTTCAAAAGGGCTTGGTCCTACATCTAAATTAAGCGGGGTAAACACAATCTCACGCCCTGCAGGTTTGACGTAGGTGCCTGAACCTGTTCGAACCTCTACAAGTCCGGCGAGTTCAAGGGCAATCATAGCTTCGCGCACAACGGGACGGCTGACACGAAGTTCTTTGGCAAGATCACGTTCTGGCGGCAAGCGGTCCCCAGGGCCAAAGTCGCCACGTCGGATCAGGGCGCCGACCTGATCGGCTACCTGTTGATATAGCCGTTGCGTTTCGATGGCTTGAAATGGCATAGCAGAGACGGTTCCCCCCGGACCGGCATGCATTATTTTGCATGATTCGTTTGCATTATGACTGGGTTGGACCAATGATCAAGTGGTAATGTGGCCTTACCAATTATCTCGCAACTGCGAAAAGAGTAGATGAGCTTGCTATGAAAATAACAGATGCCCGCGTTATAGTGACTTGCCCTGGCCGTAACTTTGTCACGCTTAAAATCATAACGGATCAAGGGCTTTACGGGGTAGGAGACGCAACGCTGAATGGGCGCGAACTATCGGTTGCGTCATATCTCACGGACCATGTTATTCCCTGTTTGATCGGGCGAGATGCAAGCCGCATTGAAGAAATTTGGAATTATCTTTACCGCGGGGCTTACTGGCGTCGCGGCCCAGTTACAATGTCTGCTATCGCCGCGGTTGATACAGCATTATGGGATATTAAAGCCAAGGCCGCCGGCATGCCGCTTTATCAGTTACTGGGGGGACGTAGTCGCGACGGTGTTATGGTTTATGGTCATGCCAATGGCCGTGACATTGAAGAGACAGTGGACCGTGTGGCTGAATACATATCTCTTGGTTACAAAGCAATCAGAGCTCAATGTGGTGTTCCTGGGTTAGCATCCACATATGGCGTTAGCCAAGATAAGATGTTCTACGAACCTGCTGACGCAAATTTGCCAACAGAAAATCTTTGGTCGACGGAAAAGTACCTGGACCATACCCCCAAACTTTTTGAGCGCTTGCGGACCAAGTTTGGTTTTGATCATCACTTGCTGCATGATGTTCACCATCGTCTTACACCAATCGAAGCTGCACGTTTGGGTAAGTCTTTTGAGCCTTATCGCTTGTTCTGGATGGAAGACGCAACACCGGCAGAGAACCAAGAAGCATTTCGGTTGATCCGTCAGCATACGATCACGCCGATAGCCGTTGGTGAAGTATTTAATACAATATGGGATTGTAAGGATCTGATTCAAAACCAACTAATTGATTATATTCGTACAACTGTAGTCCATGCTGGGGGCATTACTCATTTGCGTCGTATTGCCGATCTTGCGGCACTTTATCAAGTCCGGACAGGTAGCCATGGTGCAACAGATCTATCGCCAGTGTGCATGGGGGCGGCGCTGCATTTTGATCTGTGGGTCCCGAATTTCGGGGTACAAGAATATATGCGACATACGGCGGAAACCGATGAGGTTTTTCCCCATGATTATACCTATAAAGATGGCCAGCTATTTCCTGGAGAAACACCCGGGCATGGTGCGGACATTGATGAGAAGTTAGCGGCAAAATTCCCTTACAGTAGGGCTTATTTGCCGGTCAATAGGCTCCAGGACGGCACGATCTGGCATTGGTAAAAGGATGGGATGATGGACTTATTAAGAATTCATCCGGCTGATAATATCCTCGTCGCTCTCAAAGACATACCTGCGAACCAATCCATGGGTAATGGAAGCGTGACGCATGAAGCTATTCGTCGTGGCCACAAGGTGGCAAGTAAGGCCATAGCTAAAGGCTCGGCTATTCTAAAATTTGCACAGCCTATTGGCATCGCTAGTCGAGATATTGCCGTGGGTGAGCATGTTCATCTGCATAATTTAAATTATTCGGCAAGCACAGTGGATCGGCGGATCGGCGAGTCATTGAAGAGTTATCATCCACCCGCAAGTCTTGATGCTACGTTTCAAGGTATTATTCGCAAGGATGGCCGGGTCGCTACACGGAATTATATTGGTATCCTGACGTCAGTAAACTGCTCCGCAACAGTTGCACGGCATATAGCCGATCAATTTCGTGGTACGGCTTTAGATCCATGGCCAAATGTTGATGGTATTGTAGCATTAACCCATAAAACGGGCTGCGGCATGGCTTCCGAAGGTGACGCCATGGACATCTTGCGCCGTACGATCGGAGGATATGCGCGCCACCCCAACTTTGCAGCGGTGTTGGTTATTGGTCTGGGGTGTGAAGCCAATCAAGTTGACCGGTTGCTAGAGGCCGAAGGCCTAACACCATCAGAAACGTTACATGATCTAGTCATTCAGGATGAAGGCGGATCGTCGGCAACGGTACGAGCTGGAGTTGCGAAGATAAAATCTATGTTAGATGAAGCAAATCAGGTTAAGCGTGGACCAGTTTCTGCACGGCATCTTAAATTAGGGTTGCAATGCGGAGGATCAGACGGATTTTCTGCCTTGTCAGCTAATCCGGCGTTGGGGATTGCAGCGGATCTTTTGGTTCGCCATGGCGGAACAGTTGTTCTTAGCGAAACTCCTGAAATCTATGGCGCCGAACATATGCTGTTAAGCCGAGCGGTTAGTCGTGAGGTTGGGCAAAAACTTCTCGATCGTTTAGCTTGGTGGGAAGGGTATACAGCACGAACGGGTGAAACAATGGATAACAATCCATCACCAGGCAACAAAGAAGGCGGACTGACAACAATCCTGGAAAAATCTTTGGGTGCTGTTGCCAAAGGAGGCACTTCTCCCTTGGTTGATGTCGTGGAGTTTGCCGAAGAGCTAAAAGTCCCGGGTTTTGTTTTTATGGATACGCCGGGATATGATCCTGTTTCCGTTACGGGGCAGGTTGCTGGCGGGTGCAATATTGTTTGCTTTACAACCGGTCGCGGATCGTGCTTTGGCTGCAAACCTGTTCCAAGCCTTAAACTTGCAACCAATACGCCCATGTATCTTCGTATGACTGAAGATATGGACATTAATTGCGGGCAAATTATTGATGGAACGGCAACGGTTGAAGAAATGGGTCAACGAATTTTTGATCTTATTCTTGCGACAGCTTCAGGCAAGAAAACGGCCAGTGAGCAATTTGGCTATGGTGAAGACGAGTTCGTGCCATGGGTTATTGGTGCGACGGTATAATAGATGCGTATTTCCTAGCGGCTAGGTTCCCTTTGCGGGTATAAAGCAAGAAGGGGGTGGATATGGTCATTCCACAATATGCTAAAAAATTAGCTAGTACTTTAGAAAAGAGCATAGAATCTATTAGCGCTATTTGTTTAGCCACACTTATTTCACTTATTTGTATCCAAATCATTTCGCGTGGATTTTTCGGTTTTGCCGCTGTTTGGATTTCTGAGCTGGCGCAATGGCTGTTTGTAACGCTAGTTCTTGTGACTTTACCGATCACCCAGAAACGTGACTCCTATCTTTCTTTTTCCAATCTGCAAAAAGCACTTCCGTCCACGCTGCGATCTCTTGCGCTGCTGGTTATTGACATCATTACGCTTTATACTCTGGTCCGGCTCGGAATAAACGGGAGCCAGATTATCAGTATGGTTGGTGGTATCAATCCTGCTTTGGGAGTTCCCGAGTGGGTGCTTTTTATTCCAGTAGCAATAAGTGCAGTCTGTACCGGAAGTCTTTATATTTATCGTGCCGTTGCTCAAGGCAACCATATCAGAATTTTTATAAGTATTTTACTTGTGGCTATTTGGTTGATGCTGGACATTCTTAATCTAAATCTAGCCTCACAATTTCGCCCAGGCTTTTTTATTTTAGGGGCTTTTTCTGTAGCTGTAGTTTTGGGGGCTCCTGTAAGTATAGCCATGTTGTTTGCTAGTTTTATAGCTGGAGATATAACGGCACTTATACCCGGACCTGCTGTAGTTCAAAGCATGGTGCGTGGGCTTGATCGTTTTATTCTTTTAGCGATTCCCTTATTTCTTTTTGCGGGCGCACTTATGAATTTAGGGGGGTTAACCACCAGACTTATTGATCTAGCTGATTCACTAGTAGGACATTTTCGAGGGGGTTTGGCGCAGGTCAGTGTTTTCTCTGCCATGCTGTATGGAGGGATTTCTGGATCGTCCAATGCAGAAGCCTCACTTGGTGCCAAGCTACTCGTCCCGCAAATGGTCAAGAGAGGCTATCCTGCGCCGTTTGCCTGCGCTGTAACTGCTGCCGCAGCAATTTTACCTAATGTTATTCCGCCATCCATTGCGATGTTAATATTGGCTGCGGCTTCGGATATTTCTGTAGGTGCTCTTTTTTTGGGTGGCATTATTCCCGGCATTATTTTGACAATTTTTTTGATGATCGCAGTTTATTTTCAAGCGTCGCACCTTAAAATAGAAGAAAGAACAATATCGCGCCCGCCGCCAGGGAGGGCCCTGTGGCGCGCATTACCTCTTCTCGGTTTAGCGATCATTATTGTGGGAGGTATACGTCTTGGATGGGCAACGCCAACAGAAGCGGGTGCCTTGGCCGTATTGTATGTTTTCATTTTTGGGGTACTTACCTCCGCTTACTCCCACCAAGGAATAATATTGGCATTGAAAGAGACAGCACTAGATGCTGGCTTGGTTGGGCTATTAATTGGTGTTGCAGCTCCATTTTCGTTTGTTCTTATAGCCGATCAGATTCCGCAAAGTCTTATGCATCTCCTGTCGATGTTGGGGGATAACCGATGGATGGGCTTATTATTAATGAATCTGTTGATGCTTATTGCCGGCTTAGTTATGGATACGGGAGCAGCTATCTTAGTTTTGGTGCCCCTGCTTTTACCTGCGGCTGTGCAACTGGGTATTGATCCCGTGCATTTCGGTGTCATGACGGTAATTAATCTTATGATTGGCGGGCTAACGCCCCCGGTTGGCATTCTCGTGTTTATAACCGCGACCACAGCCAGACAGCCAGCGGACGTTATTTTTCGCGCCGTAAGGCCTTTTACCTTTGTGTTGATTTTAGCGCTCTTGATTATTGCCTTCTTTCCTGGGCTAACTTTGGGTTTAGGGCATTTGCTTCATAAGGGAAATTGAGATGATTCGGCTTTTCCTATTAGTGATCGTATTCTTGACCATGGCCATGCCGCAGCTTTCTCAGGCGCAGCAAATAGGCAAGGTTGCCGTCATTTATAAAGAAGGTCAGCCAACAGTAGTCATGTGGCGCCGGATTGCAGATCAAATTGAAAAAGAAACTCAAGGCCGCGTTCAGTTTAAGATTTATCCAAATGGGCAGTTGGGTGGTGAGAAGGAGGTAGCAGAGGGTATGCGCCTTGGTTCTATCCAAGCAGCTGATTCAACTTTAGCAACTTTGACGGCTTGGGTGCCGGAAGGAGCCTTGTTCGATTTGCCCTTTGTGTTTCGTGACCGGATGCATATTGAACGCGTTATGTCGGGGGAAATTGGAGAAGATTATAAACGTAAGTACGAAGCTCAAGACTTTCATGTTTTGGGCTATATCGTCTACGGATCCCGAGATCTTGTCTCACGTAAGGCTGTAATAAGGCCTGAAGATATCAAAGGTCAAAAAATGCGAGTTCTTCAGAGCCCTTTGCATATCAAGGTTTGGCAGACTCTCGGTGCTGAGCCGATGCCAATTCCGATAACAGAAGCCTACAGCGCTTTAGACACGGGCGTTGTTGATCTTATGGACATGACGACTGATGGCTATGAAGCTTTGAAGCTTTATGAGGTTGCACCATACCTCATTGAAACAAACCATATTTGGTCGATTGGCGCCATTATCGTAGCAAAGAAATTCTGGGATAGTCTGACTGCAGTTGATCAAACTATTATTCAAAAGGCAGCAAATGATGCCATTCCTTTTTTTAATGGGCTTCAGGCTGACACCGGTGCCGGCGCATTAAATCGTACCCGAGAAAAAGGGGCAAAAATTTCACAGACCTCGCGTGAGGCGTGGCAGAAGGCCATGTTGCCTGTTTGGAAGGAGTGGGCCGATAAAGTTGGCGGCGCCGCAGCGATCGATGCGATAATTAAAACGCCATAAATATTCGACTACTCGGCAGCCTGCGGTCTGATGATATGGGTTCCTGATTCCTCAAGGTCGTAAGCCTTTAGTGTGTCGCTAATATAGTTCGATGTGCGCGTGCGACGCGAAACTAAGCTATAAATAACGGGTACTAAAATTAGGGAAAGAAGCGTTGCAAAACTTACGCCACCGGCGATCACAATGCCGATAGCTTCGCGGCTCTTTGCACCTGCGCCAGTTGCTAAAGCTAAAGGCAAGGCGCCGCAGACTGTAGCAATGCTGGTCATTAGAATTGGCCGCAACCGTGCGACCGAGGCCTCAACGACGGCTTCATGTAAAGGTTTGCCGTCTTCACGCAATTGATTAGCAAACTCCACGATCAAGATGGCGTTCTTAGCCACAAGACCGATCAACATAATCATTCCGATTTGCGTATAGATATTAATGGTTAGCCCCGTAATCCAAAGTGATCCAAGAGCGCCAAACAAAGCCAACGGAACGGTTAAAAGAATGGTAAAGGGGTGGATGAAGCTTTCAAATTGTGCAGCTAAGACCAGAAACACAACTAATAACGCCAAAGCAAAGGTCACATAAAGAGTGCTTCCAGATTCATAAAATTCACGGCTAGCTCCGTCATAGGCAAGTAGCGCCTGGGGCGGAAGTACTTCAGAAGCCACTGTACGAATTTTACTTAGGACTTCACCCAAAGTAGCGCCAGGCCCAAGCGTTCCGCTTATGGTAATGGAACGCAGTCTATCAAAACGGTTCAGTTGAGAGGGGCCTGCCGCCTCTGTAAGGTGAACAATACTGGAAAGAGGGATAAGCGTCTTACTGTTTGTTGATCGAACAAAAATGTTCGACAAATCAGAAGCGTTTACCCGGTCTTCAGGGCGCGCTTGTAGAACGACATCATATTCATCACCCCGATCTTCATAACGTGTAACAGCCTTACCGCCTAACATGGTCTCAAGGGTTTGTCCGACATCGGAAATCGATAAACCTAAATCTGCGGCGCGATTTCGATCAATTGAAACCCGAAGCTCAGGTTTGGTTTCTTCATAATCGGCACGGAGATTTTGAACTGATGGATCTCCGCGTAGGGCAACAAGAAGTCGATCGCGCCATGCCGCCAGCTCTTCATAGGTGCTACCTCGAAGAACAACTTGAACCGGTGTGGCTAAGCCCCGGACGCCAAGTCCGCTTGGATTGGTGCCAAAAGCGCGCACGCCAGGTACGCTCTTCAATTTATCGCTAATTTCTTGAGTGATTACTTGCTGGGGACGTTTGCGTTGTTCCCAAGGTGCAAGGCGCAAAATATAGGTCGCGCGATTAACGCCACCTGCACCGCCAAAACCTGGCGCCAAAATACTGATAACTTTATCGGCTTCGCCACTATCAAGATAGGGTTTCAAAATAGCGTCGATTTTTTCCATTTCCCCACGAGTATAGCCGATGCTTGCGCCTTCTGGTCCCGTCGCAGAAATAATGGTAGTGCCGCGGTCTTCTGAAGGTTCGAGCTCTTTGGGAAGAGCTGTAAAGAGGGCAAAGCAGCCTGCGAATAGACCAACTGCGACCAGAATTACCACCGGCCGCGCGGCTAGTGCATTTTCTAAAATACGGCGATATCCTGTGTTAAGGGTGTGAAATATTGGCTCTGTTTTACGAACTAGCCAACTTTCATCGCGGGTGGGTTTAAGCACCTTTGAACACAACATTGGAGTTAAGGTTAAGGCAACAACCATCGAAAAAAGAACGGCAGAGGCCATCGCGATACCAAATTCACTAAATAACCGGCCAACATTGCCCGACAAGAACGAAATCGGCAAAAACACGGCAATGAGGACGGCCGTCGTCGCCAAAACAGCAAACCCAATTTGGCGCGCGCCTCGGAATGAAGCGACAAGAGGTGGTTCGCCTTCTTCAATCCGGCGGGAGATATTTTCAAGAACAATGATGGCATCATCCACAACAAGTCCAATAGCCAGGACCAATGCCAAAAGGGTCAAAACGTTAATGGAGAACCCAAAGGCGGCCAATGCGGTCATTGAGCCAATGATCGATACCGGTATCGCTGCCATTGGAATCAAGGTTGCACGGACATTTCGTAGGAAAATAAAAACGACTGCAAGAACGAGTCCCATGGCGACAAGAAGCGCATGATATACTTCATCAATTGACTTAGAAATAAACACGCTTTCATCGTAGGTGACTTCGATACTAACGCCCTGAGGAAGAATGGATGTAATTTCTGGTAAGGCCTCTTTGACGCCAGTGCCAACGTCCAAAGTATTCGCTTTGGCTTGCTTTGAGACAGTAATACCAACAACAGCATTCCCATTGAGACGAAACTCTCCGCGATCATCGCGCGCCCCAACTTCAACCTTGGCAATCTCTCCTAACCGCACAAGATAATTTTCTCCTTGCGCAACGATCAGATTAGAAAATTGCTGGACGTCTTTAAGTCGAGTATCGGCGCGCACTGTAAATTCACGCTGTGCCGACTCAAGCCGGCCCGCAGGTAATTCTATATTTTGGCTGCGAAGGGCGTTACTCACGTCACTGACTGTGATCCCGCGAGCCGCCATAGCCAACCGATCCAGCCAAATCCGCATAGAATAAACGCGAGCACCAGCAACAGAGGCACTGGCAACGCCAGGGATGATTGATAAACGGTCAACAATTGAGCGATTGGCAAAATCGGTTAATTCAAGCGCATTTAAGTTAGCACTAGAAAGAGAAAGATAGATGATCGGTTGTGCATCGCTATCGACTTTACTAACCACCGGTGCCGTAACGCCATCTGGCAAGTCATCGGCGATGCGGGCAATCCGATCACGAACGTCGTTTGCCGCCGTCTCGATGGGGCGATTTAAATTGAACTCAATACGAACGTTTGAACGACCTTCCTGGCTCGATGATCGGATGACCTTTATACCTTCGATACCGCTTATGGTGTCTTCGACTAACTGAGTAATCTGGCTTTCGATGACTTGAGCTGAGGCGCCTTGATAGGTAGTTGATACCGATACAATGGGTGGATCTACATCGGGCATTTCGCGGACAGCCAATTCGCGAAACGAGAAAATTCCGAAAATCACAATCAATAGGCTTAAAACAATTGCCGAAACAGGACGTCGAATAGCGAGATCAGATAAAACCATATCGTCCTCTCAACTTGCCGGAGATTGCTTGGCTGGGCCGCGGCTTCCGGCATTGTTGCCGCGAACTGTAACAGGCGACCCATCACGAATGACTTGTGTTCCGCGGATAACTATAGTTTCTCCGGGGGCAACTCCTTTAAGGATCTCTGCCTTACCTAATGTGCGCGCGCCGAGTGTGACTTCACGGCGTTCAGCTTTATTGTTGGCAACGACAAATACATATTGTTTGGTGCCTTGGGGCACTAAGGCCTCTTCGGAGACTAGCGTGGCATTTTCGCGTGAAGCAATGACAGATTCGACCTTTAAGAACATACCTGGACGTATGGCGCCATCAGGATTGGGAAGTGTTCCCCGCAAGACAATTGAGCGGGTTACGGGATCAATACGTGTATCAATCGCTGTCACCTGACCTTGGAAGGCGCGATCCGGAAAAGCGTCGGAGCGTGCCACAATAGGCATGCCTATTTTAACGGCAGCCATGTCAGTTTCAGGTAAGGGGAAATCGACTTGCATACTGGACAGATCATCTAAAGTTCCGATTAAGGTGCCTGATTGAACGACAGCGCCTGGTGAAACTTTTCTGATTCCCATTTTACCAGTAAAAGGAGCATAGATCTTCAAATCACCAAGACGTGCGCGGGCGCCAGCTGCAGCAGCCCGAGCAGAATCAAGTTGTGCCTTTAATTCATCTACGCGTGCCGTAGCGATGGCATTGGTGTTGGAAAGAGCAGTTGCTCTTTGCAACGCCAACTCGGCATTGCGCCGGACAGCTTCTGCACCGGATAGACTTGCGCCAGCTTCCTCGCTCCGCATGGTGACCAACAGGGTTCCGGCTTCTACCTGCTGACCGTCCGTAAAATGAATGGCGTCAACAACACCGGTTACTTTTGCGGTTATACTGATCGCCTCATTAGAACGCGCCGTACCGACGGCCTCCGCCATGTCTTTCATTGTGCCTGTTTCAGCTTTGGCCACCTCAACAAAAGCAGGGGGAGCTTCGCGAGATCCTGTCGAGGTGGTTGGTTGTACTGAAGAAGGTGCGAAAAAAGCTGTGTACCCCCAATAAGCAAAGCCAAGGACGATAACGCCGCAAATAACTGGAACGAGCCAGCGACGTTGTGGGGGGGGGTCCTTCGAGTATAAAGCAGTCATAGGAGGCCTGTTGGTTTGGGCGTATCTACGCAAGGATGGGCGCCTAATTTAGGCTAAGGCGTTAATTTAGATAAGGAATTTCATGTTGATCACACTATTTTGTGAAGAACAGCCCGATACGTTAATTTTGCGCTGCTGAATTTGACCTGAACAGGCTTAAGCTATTGAAAGGATTATAAACATTAGGGTGCCGACAATGAGGCGGTACCAGCCAAAAGGGACAAAGCCATAACGCGCAATAAATCCTAAAACCGTTCTGACAACCAGTAGAGCGGAAACAAAGGCAGCAATAAACCCAATAGCGATAATCAACAGGTCCTCGGTTAGCAGCAAGTGCCGTACTTTGTATAAATCAAGTGTTGTAGCGCCGAGCATCGTCGGTATGGCCAAGAAAAACGAGAATTCCATGGCAGCTTTTTGCTCGACCCCAAGTGCTCTGGCGCCGACGATTGTTGCCCCCGATCTGGAAACACCGGGGATCATGGCAACAACTTGGCAGAAGCCAATTTTAAGAGCGAGACTCCAACCCCCCTCGCTAACCTCAGTATATCGTGGGTTGGGGATAAATCGTTCAACAATAAGAATAATGAATCCGCCAATAATTAGGCTTACAGCAACAATGTAGGGATTAAAAAGATAGCTCTTAATAAAATCGTGAGCCAGCAGACCGATAACCGCTGCAGGCAAAAAGCCTAATAATATTGCTCTGACAAAACGCTGAGCTTTGCGGTCAACAGGAAGATGTATCGTAACATCCAGCAGCCGTTGAAAATAAACACAGCATACGGCCAGAATGGCCCCAAGCTGAATCGCTACCTCAAAAACCTTCCCTGGTGGACCTTGGAATTTAAGGATGTCGACAAAAAAGATAAGATGGCCGGTCGAAGAAACCGGGATGAATTCGGTTAACCCTTCAACAATGCCTAAAAAGATAGCCTGCCACAGAGACTCGATCGTCATGTTTATAGCCAACCCATACGTCGAAAATAAAGGAACGGCACGATTGCCGAAAGAACCATAAGCCCAAGCGCCAAGGGATAGCCAAAAACCCAGGAGAGTTCCGGCATATAGTGAAAGTTCATCCCGTAAACACTTGCCACAAGAGTGGGGGGTAAAAAGATAACAGCGGCAACTGAAAAGATTTTTATGATGCGATTTTGTTCGATACTAATCATACCTAATGTGGCGTCGAGTAGAAAATTTACTTTATGTGATTCGAATGCAGAGTGTTCATTCAAAGAAATAATATCGCTACGAAGACTTTTTATACGTGCACGAAGTTCTTTTAAGTTGTTTTTGGCGTTAGCCTCATATTCAGGCGTGATGAAACGAATCAACCGCGTTAAACTCAGCAAGCTTTCTCGAATAGTTGATGTCAAATCTTCTATGCGACCTAAGCTTTTAAGTATGGTCTGTAAGTCCCGTCTTTCGCCGACGCGCCGCCGCTCGGTCGTAGGTCGTGTATCAAATATTTGTTGAGAGAGTGCATCAAGATCAAGGCCAATCCGCTCTAAGATATCGGCAAGTCGATCAATAAATGCTTCAAGAATACCAACCAAAACCTCTCTTGCCGTTGGGTATGAAGCTGACTGCTTAATTAAACGGGCGGCAAAAGACGATATGGGTCGCGGGTCACTATGACGTACAGTAATTAATCCTTCAGGGCAGAAAATAAAAGCTAAAGACTCTGCACTGGGATTAGGCCCATCGGCATTAGCAAGAACCGTTGCAGTCATGCGAAATATGTGACCTTCAGTATAAAATCGACTGGAGGATTCAATCTCCTGCATGGCTTCCCGCGTCGGTAGGGATAACGCGAGCGCTCTTTCGACAGTCTCTTTTTCATGATCGGTTGGATTAAGTAAGTCAATCCATAGCGCAGGAAGAGGAAGCATCATGCCTGGAAGAAGAGCCAAGCGCTCGATGGTTTCGCCGCGACGGAGATAGACATTGATCATGGCGGCCTCAACAGTAAAAGACGGCGTTTGATTGGGCTTCAGTTTGTAAGCCTAACTGCTGCACCTGTCATCTAATTGCTGGCGAACTTTAAGAATAAAAGGCAAGAATCTGCCACAAACAGACCTATTTGCCGGTGGAACAGTCTTTCCAATCCTCAAGTTACCCGCTAAAACCTTGGAGTCGGGGAACATAAGGGGGCATGAATTATGAAGAGAGTTTATTTTGCGTTAGGTACGCTCGTAGGGGCATTTCTGGCATTGCCAGCCATGGCGGCCGATCCAATTAAAATCGGATTTATAACGACTCTATCAGGTCCGGCAGGGTATCTCGGTGAGGATGCGCGCGACGGATTCCAATTGGCTATCGATCTGGAAGGGGGAAAACTAGGCGATGCCCCAATTCAATTGCTTGTTGAAGATGATCAGTTAAAGCCAGCAATGGGTAAGCAGCTCGCAGATAAATTTATTAAATCCGATAAAGCAAAGATTATTTCAGGTATTATCTTTTCTAATGTCGCCGTGGCAACAGTGACTAGCATTTTGGAATCTGGGGCATTCTTTATATCGCCTAATGCAGCACCATCCGAATTTGCGGGGCAGGGGTGCAACAAGAATTACTTTGTTGTTTCTTGGCAAAATGACAATTTGCATGAAAGTGCGGGCAAGGCAGCAAGCGATCTTGGATATAAAAAGATGGCTATCTTGGCACCCAACTATCAAGCGGGAAAAGATGCGTTAGCCGGTTTTCGGCGTTACTATAAAGGCGAGATCGTTGCTGAGATTTATACCAAGCTAGATCAAACAGATTTTGCGCCGGAGATTGCGCAGATCAGGGCTGCAAAACCAGATGCGGTTTTTCATTTTCATCCTGGTGGCCTTGGTATTGCTTTTACGAAGCAGTACATTCAAGCTGGACTCATGAAAGATGTGCCCTTGGTTGCGCCCATGCCTTCTATGGAAAATCGCGTTATGACAGCCATTGGCGATGCAGCCATCGGTATTCAAAGTACCAGTCATTGGAACCAAGACTTTACCAACGAAGCCAACAAAAAGTTTATGGCCGAGTTTCAGAGAAAATATAATCGTGTACCCACTGAATACGCTCAGCAGGGCTATGATGCGGCACTATTGATTGCTAGTGCATTAAAATCGGTCGGAGGTGATATCAGCAAAGAAGACAAATTCCGCGATGCATTGCGTAAGGCTAATTTTCAGTCTCCTCGTGGGGCATTTAAGTTTGCGTCAAACCAGCACCCGATCCAAGACTGGTATGCACGGGTTGTCGAAAAAGGCCCAGATGGAAAGCTGACGATGAAGACTTTGCGTAAGGTCTTTGAGAGTCATGTCGATGCCTATGCTGCCGAATGCAAGATGAAATAAAAAAAAGTTCCATCGAAGAAATGTTTCTTTGTAGGCGGCTATGACGTTATTTTTTGAGCAGATCCTGAATGGCTTGCAGTTTGGGATCATGCTCTTTCTTTTATCTGCGGGTCTCACGCTTATTTTTGGGATTATGGGTCTGATCAATCTTGCTCATGGATCGCTTTACATGGTGGGTGCATATATCGCAGCTATTGTTGCAGAGCAGACGGGGTCGTTTTTAGCTGCGGCAGCCACTGCTTTGCTTGCGACGGGCGTCATCGGTGTTGTGATCGAGTTTCTTATAATCCGCCGTCTTTATTTTAGGGATCATCTTGATCAGGTGTTGGCAACTTTTGGGTTAATCCTGTTCTTTAATGAAGCAATGTCTTGGATTTTCGGTCGGCAACCTCGATTTATGAATATACCTGAGGGTCTTGCGGGCACGATTAATATTGCCTCAGCTTTTCCCTATCCGCTTTATCGGCTTGTCGTTATCGGTGTTGGTCTTTTCGTTGCAGGACTGCTTTATGCCCTTGTTCAACGAACCCGCCTTGGTATGCAAATTCGTGCTGGGGCGACCCATCGTGAAATTATCTCGGCTCTTGGCGTCAATATTCGCTTGCTCTATACGCTGATATTTGGGCTGGGAGCTCTGTTGGCCGGACTTGCTGGGGTAATGGCAGGACCTATTCTATCCGTTCAACCCGGAATGGGAGAACATATTTTAATTCAGACTTTTGTTGTGATTGTCGTAGGAGGTCTTGGATCCTTACGTGGTGCGTTTGTTGGTGCCCTGTTAGTTGGAATGACGGATGCAATGGCACGGGCTTATTTACCAATTCTTCTTAAGCAGGTTACAGATGCGGCAACGGCCAGTGGTATTGGTGCGGGCCTTGCTTCCACGGCTGTTTATATTCTGATGGCGATTATTTTAATCGGGCGACCGCGAGGCTTATTTCCTACCCATGCATAAGTCACATATTTTTTTGATTGTAATTGTATTTGCTTTGTTTGCCATACTTCCTGGTGTCGCGGCCTTAATGGACCAACCATATCTTCTAACTGTTGGCACAAAGATTCTTATATCGGCGATGGCGGCAGTAAGCTTGGATCTGCTTCTTGGTTATGGTGGCATGGTTAGTTTTGGTCATGCGGCTTTTCTTGGTGTTGGCGCTTATGTTGTAGGAATTCTAAGTTTTTATGCACCAGTATTGGCAGCTGGTGGTTGGTTTGACGGAAGAGAAGCGGTTATCGTGTGGCCAGTCGCTATTTTATTCTCAGTAGTAATTGCCGTTATTATCGGCGCTTTGTCTTTGCGGACAAACGGCATTCATTTCATTATGATCACCCTTGCTTTTGCGCAGATGCTTTACTTTATTACAATCTCTCTTGAACCCTACGGTGGTGATGATGGCCTTAGTCTTGTGGGGCGCAGTCGTTTGGCGGGATTTAGTCTAAGCGACGACACAAGCTTCTATTATGTTTGTTTTCTTCTTTTAGCGGGGTTTTTTTGGCTTTGCCAAAAAATCGTCCTATCGCGATTTGGCTATGCTATTCGCGGTATTAAACAAAATCCTTTGCGCATGAAGGCATTGGGTTTTCCCATCTATAGATATCAATTGGTTTGTTTTGCCATAGCGGGTGCGGGCGCTGGTCTTGCTGGGGCATTATCGGCAAACCAGAGCGAGTTTGTTAGTCCCGATCTCCTGCATTGGAGTAAATCCGGTGAGATTATGGTCATGGTTATCTTAGGTGGGGTTGGGACATTGTTAGGGCCGGTGTTGGGCAGCATTGCTTTAATTAGTTTGGAGGAAGGTCTTGCCCTGCTGACGCCGCATTGGATGATTTTTCTGGGCATCATCCTAGTCATCATGGTGCTTAGTTTCCGTCGCGGACTATATGGTTTATTGATGCGGGGATCGAATGAATAATTCTATCCCCATCCTGGAAATCAATCGATTGGCCAAAAGTTTTGGTGCGATTAGAGCTGCGGATGATCTATCATTACAGCTTATGCGCGGTGAGTGTCACGCCGTGATTGGTCCTAATGGCGCGGGGAAAACTAGTCTAATCGCACAAGTATCGGGTTTGCTTGCCCCTGACTCTGGAAATATCTCTTTCATGGGTCAAAAGATTACTACATGGCCGATATGGCGCCGGAGCCAAGCTGGTATTGCGCGCTCATTTCAAATCGCTTCAATTTTTCCAGAATTTACGGTTGGTGAAAATGTTGTTTTAAGTATTCAAGCGCAAAAAGGGCATAGCTTTCGCTTTTTTAGGAACCCTCAGCACGAAGCTCAGCTTGCCAAATTGGCATATTCTGTTCTTTGCCAAGTAGGCCTGGAAGCAAAAGTAAACGCGCGAGCAATTAATCTCTCTCATGGTGAACAGCGGCAATTAGAATTAGCTATGGCCCTGGCAGGGTCTCCATCACTACTATTGCTTGATGAGCCTATGGCGGGAATAGGCTCCACAGACTCTCAGCGTCTGGTTGCTTTATTGAAGGCACTAAAAGGTACAGTTACAATCTTATTAGTTGAGCATGATATGGATGCTGTTTTTGCCTTAGCCGATCGTATTACGGTCATGGTCTATGGTAAGGTAATAGCCTCTGGTTCACCGCACGAGATCAGAAACGATGCTGATGTTCGTGCTGCCTACCTTGGGCAGATGGTTTAATGACTTTACTTCAAGTTACAGCTCTTGAGACGTTCTACGAACAAAGTCAGGCTTTGTTCGGTGTAAGCCTTTCTATAAAGAAAGGCGAAGCGGTTTCGCTTATAGGGCGCAATGGTATGGGAAAAACGACAACCATTCGCTCTATTTTGGGTATGACGCCACCGCGCCGAGGGCAAGTGCAATTCGCTCAATTCGATTTGACAGGATGGCCGAGTTTTCGTATCGCCCAGCTTGGGATAGGTCTTGTTCCTGAAGGCCGTCAAGTATTCCCAACGCTGACCGTGGAAGAGAATCTTTTATCTGTAGCGTCAAATCGAACCAAGCGTTCGAATCATTGGGGGGTATCAAAAGTCTTTGATCTTTTCCCCCGTCTACAAGAGCGCAAAAAGCAATCTGCAGCGGCCCTTTCAGGCGGCGAGCAACAAATGCTTGCTATTGGTCGAGCGCTTGTGACGAATCCCCATCTTCTTATATTAGATGAGGCTACCGAAGGTTTAGCGCCTCTGATCCGGGAAGAGATTTGGCAATGTCTTTCTGCTGTAAAGTCGGACTCTATGGCTATTCTTGTTATTGATAAAGATATTCAAGCTTTGCAGCGGCTTGTCGATCGTCACGTCATTATTGAAAAAGGGCACACTGTCTGGCAGGGCGATAGTCTTGCATTGCACGCAGATCCCGGCCTTATTCAAAGATATCTTGGGGTTTAAATGCCGCAAGATCTTCTCTATCAGTACCCCAATCGCCGAGATTTTCCAGACACTCATCAATTCGGTCCATGCGATGATAAAAGCGGAGAAAGTGGTCTTACTCAACTTCGGAATACGTTAATTAAAATTTCTAAATCTATGGTATTGCAAAAAGTCTCACCGGCTTTTTTATCGACAATGACTTGGAAGATTTCGCCCAAAGCAAAATCTTTTTTTCTATCTGAGTCTCGGCAAGTAGATCTCATTTTTCGTGAAGTCTTTGGTGGAAACTATCCCATCTTGACCGTTGAAGAAGTGGTTTTGGATAAGGGATGCGATATTGTCATAACTGCTACAGCTGCGGTTCCTGAGGTCGATAACAAGCAAGTTTATGATCGCTTTACAAAAGCCGAGTTAGATCGGGCCTACGGTGCGAGAGCTGCTGTTCCAGAGCATCAGGACATTTTTGACGACTGGCGGCAGAGGAGCAATGTTCTTCGTAGTCATGAGCTAGGCAAATGTATCACACTAAATTACGGATCGGCCCCCTCACAAAAGCTCGATCTATATTTACCAAAAAATTCTCCGGATCTTTTACCCGTCCATGTTTTCTTTCATGGTGGATATTGGCAGGCTATGTCTAAAGACGATCATGGATTTTTAGCGGCTCCTTTTATTAATGCAGGAAAAGCTTTTGTCGCCGTTGATTATTCCCTTTGTCCGCAAGTCAGCCTGGACGACATTTACTCAGAAGCGCAACGGGTACTAATCTTTTTGGCTGGCCATGCATCACGCTACGGTTTGCGCGATGCAAACTGGCAGATTGGAGGGCATTCGGCTGGTGCGCAATTGGCGGCAATGTTGGCAACGGATAAGGATGTCTCTTCTTTTATTTCGAGTTTGGTTTTAATCAGTGGAATTTTCGATCTTGAACCTCTTCGGCATAGCGGAATGAACCGTGTGCTTGGTCTTGATCCAGAAATGGTCGCTCGCCACAGTCCGCTGTACCTATCGCCGCAAAATAAGCCTGACGTCATTCTGGCTGTGGGAGGGAATGAAAGCGCGGAATTTCATCGCCAAACACATGAACTGGCGGCTGCCTGGGGTGCGAAGGTGGGTAGCATCATGCAAGTACCCTTGCCAGAAACTAACCATTTTACAACCCTCGATGCTCTGGCTACTGCAAATAGTCCTCTGTGTATAATGGCACTTGCTGTTCTTCAATCTTGACTGTTCATAATATATGAAATAGAATATTATTCTTATTCATGAACTGTGGGCGTATTAAGTGATTGATATTAATGGTTTTCGATCTGCTTTAGGCCGGTTTGCGACAGGAATTACTATTGTCACAGCGCAACCAGATGATGCACCAGCTATTGGTTTAACGGTTAATTCGTTTAATTCTGTCTCTCTTGATCCCCCCCTAGTTTTATGGAGCCTAAACCGACAGGCTCATAGCTTGCCGATTTTCAGTCACGTCGGTCATTTTGGCGTCAGTGTTCTCTCGGCACACCAAATGGATTTGTCGCAACGGTTTGCATCACCCATTGAGGATCGCTTCGTGGGGGTCGATGTTTTTACCAGCGTTACCGGTGCACCCTTAATTCAAAATAGCACGGCATGGTTTGATTGCCAGTGCCGGCATTATTATGAGGGCGGTGACCATCTTATTTTTGTCGGCGAGGTTTTAGCCTTTGGTGTCTCTGATCTTCCAGCACTATTATATGAAGGCGGGAAATACAAAGTGACTGGTCCTCATTCAAGCTTATCTGAGGCAACTCCCCATCACCCAAGCGCTGAGACCCCCATTGGCGCAGTCCCAACAAGCGAAGACTTGTCCTATCTGTTGGCAAGGGCAAGTAAGTGGGTAAGCGGTGGATTGCACAAGGATTTAAAACAGAACGGCCTCAGTATAACGGATTGGCGAATCCTATCGTGCTTACTTCGCTATCACGAAACAACGGTTGGTCAATTGGCGCAAGTTGCCTTAGCTCCGCAACCAACAGTAACCAAGGCAATTGATCGGCTCTGTGATCAAAACCTTGTTCAGCGTGACGCAGATACCAAGGATCGTCGCAAGGCAAGCGTTTCTCTGACGGAGCAGGGAAGATCCTTGGCGCAGCAGCTGGCAACTGCAGCAAATCATTATGAAAATGCTCAATTATCGACGTGTGCAACAAACGATATTACGGCGTTAAGGTCAGCTTTGGCTGGTGTGGCACATCAGTATGATTCTGGCGCCGACTAATCGTTAGTTTAGGACGCTTTTTCGAGTTTTAAAGCTTGAGGATTATAGCCAAGGTTAGGCGCCAGCCAGCGCTCCATCTCGGCAACGGTCATTCCTTTCCGCTTGGCATAATCCTCAACTTGATCGCGCTCAATCTTGCCGATACCAAAATAAGCCGCGGTGGGATGACTAAAATAAAAACCGCTAACGGCTGCCGTCGGCATCATGGCATAGCTGTCGGTTAGATCAATACGGGCGTTTTTCTCCGCTTGTAATAAATCAAATAACGCGCGTTTGGTTGTATGGTCGGGTGATGCTGGATATCCAGGAGCGGGGCGGATACCGCGATAAGATTCAGCAATAAGCTCATCATTGCTAAAGCGCTCGTCTGCAGCATAACCCCAGAATTCTTTACGCACCCGTTCATGCATTCTTTCGGCTAAGGCTTCGGCAAGACGATCAGCTAAAGCTTTTAGAAGGATGGCGGAATAATCATCATGTGTTTGCTCAAATTTGGCGACATGCTTATCGATTCCGCCGCCGGCCGTCACGGCAAATCCTCCAAGATAATCAACACGGGCTCCGGCTGCTGGTGCAAGAAAGTCAGCTAAACAGAAGTTAGGGCGGCCGCTATCGCGACGGTCCATTTGCTGCCGAAGCATAGGAATGCGAGTGAACTCAGAAGATCTTGTTTCATCTTTCCATATGACGATGTCATCACCATCAGAGTTTGCAGCCCAGAAACCAACAACAGCGCGCGCTTCAAGCCATTTTTCATCAATAATAGTTTTCAACATTTTTTGCGCATCCTCATAAAGAGGGCGCGCTACTTCGCCAACGACGGGGTCATTTAAAATATCTGGAAAACGCCCTGATAATTCCCACGCAGCAAAGAAAGGCTTCCAATCAATGCGCTGAAGAAGTTCTTCTAAATTGTAATGCGCAAACGACTTGGTCCCTATGAATTGTGGGCGTGGGGGTTGATACCCTGACCAATTAATAGGTGCATGGTTAGATCGTGCAGCGGTAAGAGATAATCGTTTTTTACCTTCTTGTTGATTGGCATGAGCTTCGCGAAGGCGTTGGTAATCCAATCTGACTTCTTCGGCAAAATTTGAAACATTTCCCCGATTGAGGAGATTTCCGCAGACGCCAACCGCGCGACTGGCATCGGGAACATAAACAACAGGCCCCGAGTAATTAGGGGCAATCTTAACGGCAGTATGCATTTTGCTGGTTGTGGCGCCGCCGATCAGCAGGGGGATGGTGAAGTTCTCGCGCTGCATTTCTTGGGCGACATAAGACATTTCTTCCAGGCTTGGCGTGATCAGGCCAGATAATCCGATAATGTCAACTTTCTCACTTTTTGCGATCTCGAGAATCTTTGCGCAGGGCGTCATGACGCCTAAGTCAACAACTTCAAAATTATTACATTGTAAAACAACGCCGACGATATTCTTACCGATGTCATGAACATCACCTTTGACAGTAGCCATCAGCACCTTACCGGCTGACTGGGCGCCGCCACCAATCTTTTCTGCTTCAATATAGGGCAGAAGATAAGCGACCGCCTTTTTCATAACGCGGGCACTTTTCACCACTTGCGGTAGGAACATTTTACCGGCACCAAAAAGGTCGCCGACAACATTCATGCCATCCATCAGCGGTCCCTCAATCACCGAGAGAGGGCGAGGGGTGGCTTGGCGTGCTTCTTCCACATCCTGCTCGACATAGTCATCAATGCCATTAACGAGGGCATGAGTAAGCCGGCTATTGACTTCTTTTTGCCGCCACGAAAGATCGACTTCAGCCTTCTTAGTCTCGCCAGCATATTTTCCGGCAATGGCCAGCAATCGATCTGTCGAGTCAGGACGGCGATTTAAAAGGACGTCCTCGACATGCTCGCGCAACTCCGGCGCAATCTCTTCATAAACAGTGATCTGTCCGGCATTAACGATGCCCATATCCATACCGCCGCGAATAGCGTGATACAGAAAACAGCTATGCATCGCTTCACGAACGGGATTATTGCCGCGAAAGGCGAACGAGACATTCGAGACACCGCCAGAGATATGAACATAAGGCAGAGTTTCTTTGATCCGCCGCGTCGCGTTAATGAAATCTACCGCATAATTGGCATGCTCCTCGATGCCCGTGCCAACAGCAAAGATATTGGGATCAAAAACAATATCTTCGGGCGGGAAAGAAATTTTATCAACTAGAAGGCGATAGGCGCGGGTACAAATTTCTACCTTGCGATCTTCGGTGTCTGCTTGGCCACGCTCGTCAAAGGCCATGACAACGACAGCGGCACCATAACGGCGAACCAACTTGGCCTGATTTAGAAAGGCTTCTTCACCTTCTTTCAGGCTGATAGAATTAACAATACATTTTCCTTGGGCGCATTTAAGTCCCGCCTCGATAACCGACCATTTCGATGAATCGATCATAATCGGAACCTTGGCAATATCCGGCTCGCCCGCGATGAGGTTCAAAAAGCGAGTCATGGCTGCCTCGGAATCGATCATCGCTTCATCCATATTAACGTCAATGATCTGTGCGCCGCTATCGACTTGCTCGCGCGCGATAGCAAGAGCAGCTTCAAAATCATCGCTTAATATAAGTTTTTTAAATTTGGCGGAGCCGGTAACGTTCGTACGCTCGCCAACGTTGATAAAACGGCTGCTGGTCATTGGGCTAACTCAAAGGGTTCAAGGCCGGAAAGACGCATGGCCGGTTGACGTACCGGAATAGGCCGCGGAACAATGCCTGCAACACCAGAAGCAAAAGCGCGAACATGATCAGGCGTAGTGCCGCAACATCCCCCGACAATGTTGACCAATCCTGTTTGGGCCCATTCATGGATATGACTTGCCATGTCTTCAGGCGTTTCATCATATCCGCCGAATGCATTCGGCAACCCGGCATTGGGGTAAACCGAAAGTCGGGTATTAGCGACACGGGATAGCTCGGCCACAAAGGGGCGCATTTGTTTGGCGCCTAAGGCGCAGTTAAGTCCAATTGCAAAAGGTTTTGAATGTTGGACAGAGTTCCAAAACGCTTCGGGCGTTTGCCCCGAAAGAGTGCGGCCAGATAAATCGGTAATCGTACCGGAGACAATAATGGGAAGCTGTGTTCCCAGATCCTCAAAAACTTCATCAATAGCAAAAAGAGCAGCTTTGGCATTAAGCGTATCGAATATGGTTTCTACCAAAATAATATCAGCGCCGCCTTCAATAAGGCCGCGTGTGGCCGAGGTGTAGGCTATGCGCAATTCATCAAAGGTGACATTGCGGAGGGCCGCGTTGATAACATCAGGCGAAATGGAGGCTGTGCGATTTGTAGGGCCAATGGCACCGGCAACAAATCGCGGGCGGCTTGGATCTTTTGCTTCGATGGCAGCAACAGCTTTTGCTGCTAATTTGGCGCCTTCGAAATTTAACTCATAGGCAACATCGGCAAGATCGTAATCGGACTGTGAAATTGTCGTCGAATTAAAGGTATTGGTTTCGATGATATCGGCGCCGGCCTCAAGGTAGGCACGGTGAATTCCTTCAATAATATCCGGTTGAGTTATCGTCAAAAGATCATTGTTACCCTTTAAGTCACGCGGATGATTTTTAAAACGAGTGCTGCGAAAATCGTCTTCAGTTAACTTGTGCCGTTGGATCATTGTGCCCATGGCGCCATCCAGCACAAGTATTCGTTTTGAGGCGGCCTGCTCAAGAAGATGAGTCTTGGTCATATTACGCGGCCTCCGCAGCAACAGGTTGCACACCTAACCGCCGACAAATCGCATAGGTAAGGGCAGGGCGGTTCAGCGTATAGAAATGAAGATCCTCAACACCTTCGCGTACCAAAGTTTGGCATAGTTCGGTCGCGGTTGACGCGGCAACCAGGGCGCGGGTTTCCGCGTCATCATCTAAGCCGTCAAACAACTTAGCCATCCATTTTGGCACGCTGGCGCCACAACGACCGGCAAATTGCACAACCTTGGCGAAATTTGTGACCGGCAAAATTCCGGGAATGAGAGGAGCCGATATGCCTGCACGCACACAGGTATCGCGAAATCGTAAAAATGTTTCCGCTTCAAAGAAAAACTGGGTTATGGCTCGGTTGGCACCATTGTCGATCTTGCGCTTTAGATTATCGATATCTGCCGTTACAGAAGGTGAATCTGGATGTTTCTCTGGATAGGCCGCAACAGAAATATCAAAATTGGCAATCTCTCGTAGACCTTTTACCAAGGTAGCGGCGTTGGCATAACCTTGAGGGTGAGGTGTGTAGGCTGCTTCCCCGGCAGGTGGATCGCCGCGTAAGGCGACGATGCTTGTTATTCCTGCTTGCCACCATGTGCGGGCCAATTGGTCGATATCCTCTTGTGAAGCGCCAACACAGGTTAAGTGCGCTGCTGGAACTAAAGGCGTTTCCTCTTTGATGCGGCGGACAATGCGATCGGTACGTTCGCGCGTTGATCCGCCGGCGCCATAGGTGACGGAGACAAATTTTGGCCGTAAAGATTCAAGCTTACGGATCGTTTCCCAAAGCTTGGTTGCCTCGGTCTCGTTGTTTGGTGGGAAAAATTCAAAGCTAATGCGCGGTGCGGTCACGAGAAACTACCCTTGGCTTTAGGAGACACAGAAGCGGATTGGTTACGGTCATTTGCTGCCATGCGGCCGGACCAAAGGCAAACAGATAAAGGTCTACCCGGTAAAGGCAACGGTTTAGCTTGAACAATGCCGCTCACTTTAAACCATTCAGCTATATCTGTTTCTTCAAACCCCAACCAATGATGTGCATGATCATCGCGCAAAGACGTCATATCATGGGGAAGGAAATCAACGACGATTAACCGGCCGCCTGGCTTTAAAACCCGCGCCGCTTCGGTAAATGCCGCCACGGGATCTTCCGAAAAGTGAAGCGCCATATGGAAGGTCACGGCATCAAACCGGCCATCGGCAAAAGGAAGTTGATACATATCTGCTTGCCGAACTTCACAGTTAGTAAGGCCTTCCCGTTCAATCATCGCACGGGCAAACGCCAGCATTTCAACAGAGGTGTCGACGCCAATCGCTGAGCCAACATGCCGACTGACCAATTCTAGAACACGGCCCGTGCCAGTCCCGATGTCCAAAAAATCTTGGATCGGCTTTTCCAAGAGCAAATCTTTAAGGGCAGATTCGATCTTGTCATTATCGATATGCAGACTACGAATGGTGTTCCATTCATCAGCATTATTCCGGAAATATTCTGCGGCATATTCCGCTCGGGCAGCCTTTACACCCTCCATCCGCTCCAGATCACGAGAAAGAACCGTGTCTTCAGGAGGAATTAAATCAACCAAAGTTCGGGCAAGATCGGCACTCTCGCCACCTTTGCTTAAACGGTAGAGCGCCCAGTTTCCTTCGCGATGCCGTTCCAATAAACCGGCTTCAACCAAAAGCTTGAGGTGCCGCGAGACACGGGGTTGGCTTTGCCGCAAAATCTGTACAAGTTGGCTCACGCTGAGTTCACCGTGAGCGCAGAGCGCCAATATCCGCAATCGGGTCGGCTCAGCGGCGGCTCGCATACCTTGCAACAGAACGTCCATAGCGTCCCTTTATCGACTGTAAAATTATACAACAATATAAACATATCTTTATCTGTAAATTTAGCAAGGCACAAAAGGGCGCTTTTTATTAATGTTAAGCTCCGTTGACAGTTTATGGGGGCAATGCTTGAGTCCTTAGGCCTATCGTAATAACCCATAATACTCACAAGGGAGGACAGAATGGGGCAATTTAAGAGCCCACTCTTAGGGCTCGCTATGGCTGCAGGCCTTAGCTTAACAGCTATGGTCGGTAGTGCGTTGGCTCAAGACAAGGTCGGCGTTAGCTGGGATAAATTCCAAGAAGAGCGCTGGAAAATCGATGAAAAGGCCATCAAAGAAGGCCTCGCCAAGGCTGGCCTTCAATATGTCAGCACCGATGCGCAAGGTAGCGCGGAGAAGCAGATCGGCGATATCGATAACCTTTTAAATCAGGGTGTTAAGGTTTTGATCGTCCTTGCCCGTGACAAGGACGCCATTATGCCTGCCGTCAAAAAGGCAGCTGCAGCAAAGGTTCCGGTTCTTGCTTACGATCGTTTGATCGAAGACCCAAGCGTGTTCTATCTGTCCTTTGATAACGTTGAAGTTGGCCGTCTTCAGGCACGTGAAGTGTTGAAGCTAAAGCCAAAGGGTAACTACGTTTACATCAAAGGCGGCCCAACAGATCCAAACGCCAATCTCGTATGGTCTGGCCAGCAAGAAGTCTTGAAGGATGCCATTGGTAAAGGCGATATCAAGATCGTTGGCGATCAATACACAGATGATTGGAAGCCTGAAATTGCTCTGAAGAATATGGAGCAAATTTTGTCATCGACTCAAAATAAAGTCGATGCAGTGGTTGTTTCCAACGACGGTATGGCTGGCGGTGTTGTTCAAGCTCTGAAGGCTCAGGGCTTGGCTGGGATCCCTGTATCAGGTCAAGACGGCGATCAATCTGCGCTTAACCGCGTCGCACGTGGCGAGCAGACGGTCAGCGTCTGGAAAAACTCCCTTGAATTGGGCAAAGCTGCTGCGGACATTGCGGCTCAGCTTGCCAAAGGCAAGGCCGTATCCGAGGTTGCTGGCGCAACCAAATTTAGCGGTGGCCCTAAGAAGGTTACTGTTAATGCCATTCTGCTCAAGCCAGTTGCTGTGACCCGCGACAACCTCAATGCGGTTATCGATGCGGGTTGGTCCACAAAGGACAATATTTGCCGTGGCGTAACAGCAAATCAGCCTAAAGCGTGCATGTAATCATCTGGACGTAAGTCCTGAGATTGTTAAAAATACACCGGGCGGCCCGCAAGGGTCGCCCGGTTATTACATCCGGATATAACCGGAGTAA
>Ga0075163_10000243_pt1 | contig 67458 bp, 72 predicted proteins | sample JI1023141ADNA_FD_71478 | JGI IMG/M metagenome (GOLD analysis project Ga0075163, IMG submission 71478) | Wastewater effluent complex algal communities from Wisconsin, to seasonally profile nutrient transformation and Carbon sequestration -... | ecosystem: Engineered > WWTP > Effluent > Algae... | reverse complement strand
GTATTGGCCCCCACGTTGCTGGAATTACCTCCTCCGACCCTGTATTGGACGAAAATGGTGCAGTTCTTGGGAATGGTATTGCCAAGGGCTGTATTGTCGAGAATATCGGAGATGTTCAGGTCGATGTCGTTCCTGCATACATCTTCTCCGGAAAGGAACGACAGATACGTGTTGTATGTATCGTAGTTCGCATCCCCGCCGCCGAAGGTGAGCACACAAGACCCGTCCGCCTTGAATTCTTTTTCGAACCTCTTCTTCACCTCGAACCACTGTCCCAGCTTGATGCCATTCACGGGCAGGACTGATTCGTCCTCGATGAATATCCTGTCATTTGGAAGGAAGTCGACTTCATAATATCTCAGGTCGTCGTCATGAAAGTCGGAATAAGTAGGCGTAGTGGTGACGTTGACGGAGTTCATCACGATGACGCTCACGATCTCAAGCACGTTCTTGCTGGGAATCTCCAGTTGATAGAACGGTTGCCCTCCGCGTTCACCCACCACCTCCTTATGGATGGATGTTACGCCAGCCTTGACCTTTTCGCGCTTGAGGATGCGGTACTTGATAAGCTGTTGATTTCCGTTGAGTATGGGCTCTATCGTCCTGTTGGCTATCCCCTCTTCGGAGAAGTCGCTTGAGAAGTCGATGTCGTCCATCGTCTCGAACACCTGTCCGGCTCCCTTGACCTGTAGCCCGCGTCGGTAGATAGGAAGATAGTTCGGGTCAGGACCATCGGCCGTGACGGGCACCTCGATGGTGATATCGGTGAGACAAAGCGACGGTCGAACGCCGGGCACTTTGTAGCCCTTGGTCTTGGCGAGGCGGTATACGCTTTCGCGGCTCAGTGCGCCATCAAGATAGAGTTCGATGAACTTCTTATCCGCGATGTGGCTCATGAGGTCCACCGCATAGGCGTTCAACTCCACCAAGGACATCCCGGGGGAGGCCACGTTGAAATCCTGCCACTGTTCGGGGAAGAACGCCTTGAGATAGTCAATGAGGTCCTTCCTGACCGTGTTGAAATCCCTATCGAGATAATTGACCTGAACGTTCCTCATCTATCAGAGATTTTCACTTGTGTCGAATTGCAGATTTATACTATCCTTCTTATCGCCGTAGAAAGGGATCGAATACACGATCTCCACATTGAGCGTATTTATTTCCTCCTCAAGAACAAGGCCTATGTCGATCAATTCGATCTCCGGGAAGTATTTCTTCAATTTCGTGTCGACGGCTTCGATGAGCTCCTTTTCCAAAATGGAATCCATGGGCTCGAAAATGAAGTCGTACAATGGCGAGAAAAGGTCGTTATGCATGGGTCGCTGTCCCCTGCGAAGCGTCAAGAATGCGGTAAGGTCGCTTTTGGTGGATTCTATACTGGTCCGGGTGGGCCGCACGATGCCACCGGTATCGGTCTCCTTGAAGGGGAAGTATAGGCCAATGGGCATTTTACGACTTTGACCATAAATAGAACTCCTCAACAAATTGATCACCATATTTATGTTCAAAGCCGCAGATGTCAAGAACGAGGATATATCCCACCAAGGAGAACACCATAGCCTCCGGCGTCTACGAGAGCTTCAACAGCAGCCAGAACGCGGTGGCGGACCTGTGGTATGGCGGAGGGGTGAGCAGCGGAAGTGACTTTCGTACATCAATAAGCCGACACCTGTTGTATTTCGATCTGAGCGCACTCCAGCAGAAGATCGCGGAGTATGAGATAAACACGGCCTTGACGGTCACCTACCGGCTTCGTATGAAGAACGCCGTACCATCGGACAAAGTCCTTGACAAAGAGCAGGAATTCAACAAAATGCAACGCGCGATAGCCGCATCGTTCGACTTGGTGGCTTTTCCGATCGATAAAGCATGGGATGAGGGGCGCGGATACGACCTCATAAAGGAGCGGTCGCTGGTGGACCGCCTGAGCAACCCACGCCTTACGGGATATTCAAATTGGGTGAGCGCCACTGCTGTGGACACGTGGACAGAGCCCGGAGTGTTCGCCAATCCGACAGCCAGCACAACGAACTTTGCTTATCAGCATTTCTCCACTGGTGGAGAGGATATGAACATCGATGTGACGCATATGGTGAAGAGTTGGCTCAGCGGAGGATCGGTCAATCATGGCGTTGCCGTTGCATACGCCAGAGGACATGAGACGCTCACCTCCAATACGCGGTACGTATCCAGCTTCTTCACCCACAATACCAATTATGCCTTCAAACCGTATCTGGAAGTGATATTCGACGATCAGTCGATCGAGGACGACAGGACACAAATGACCAACAACAGGCGCGGAAGGTTGTTCCTGTATACCTTCAGCGGGAACGGAGCAGCCAATTACTACTCTGCTTCTACCGTGAGCATCTTGGACTCCAACAATACCGTGATACATTCCGGTCTGGTCCCGGTTCATCTTGAGAAGGGCGTGTATTATGTGGATGTTTTCATGTCGGGCTCAAGTCGAGGACAGAAGTACAAGGACGTATGGGCCGGTGTTACCTTCACTCCGGGATATGATGTACAGAACATTACTCAATCATTTTCGATACAGGATAGCTATTACGCCAACACCCCGGACATCAACGAATACGCTATTGATGTGTACGGCATCACCAACGGAGCCACCGTCACCAATGACGAAGTCATTCGGGTGTACTGCGACCTGCGTGTGAATTACAGCCTGAACCATCCCAGCAAGAGCTACGTGCTGCTGTACCGTTTGGTCATGAATGAACAAGAGGAAACCATACCGTGGACCAAGGTGAACCAAGCGGTCATTTCCGGCAAACGCACCAACTACTTCACAATGGACACATCATGGTTACTGCACAACCAGACCTATTCCATCCAATTCAAGATAGAAGAGCTTGGAACGAGCCGCATCCTTCCATTCAAAACGACGTTCAAAGTGCTCCGTCCCTTCTGATCAATTCACCCGGACGTGATTGGAAAGTATATCTTGTAGCTTGCCGGGAATGGTGTATTCCTCCAAGGCTGTGAGCAATGGGTCGGAAACGGGAGGCTTCTGTGGGGTGTGAATGTGCGTTCTCATGAATTGGATCATGAGGTTCAGAAGTTTTACGAGTTCGTCCCCGAACACCGTTGGATGCAGGCGCTGGGCCATCTCACCGAAATTCTGTAGGTCCGTTCCTATTTCATACTGTTGTGCATCCTCCTTCCTGAATTTGCCTCTGGGGGAATACAGGTTGATATTGGTGGAAACGATGTTGGTCTGACTGTATTCTATTGGGTTCGTATTGAAGTTCCCATCCGGCTTCACGTCGAATTGACGCATTTGAATGAAACTCGGATGCTCCAAATTCGGGTCCACCGTACCACGCTTGAACGCTCCGGCGTTCAAGTATACCTCGCGCGGTTTGAGCAGCAGCATGGAATCATCCCGGCCAAGCAGGGCGACATCCGACTTCTCCGGCCATACACGGAACTGGCTGGGGCGTGTGGGGACCGTCGAGTTGAGGCCGAACTGGGTGTAGTTGAAGACCTTTATGGCCTCATTGATGGATTGGAACTTCAGCTTCAGCTTCGAGGTGATGATCGGTCCCGTCCAATAACGAGGGGAGGTATTGACGTTCGGATTCTCCAAGAAGATGTAGACCATCTCCCCCTCAAGCGGAGGGGCATGAAGAAAGCTTGGGAACGACGGGACGGCGAACGGCAGTTTGTCGTCCGGTATGTCACGGTCACGCCCGCCTTTTATGGCTCCGGTTTCATCGAAATCCACGATACGTGCAATGATCCTGCCTTGGTCCAGCGGATCATCGGACTTAACGACGATGGCGGGATACTTATCACGAATGGACCTACCCTCTTGGGCAGTCTTATCCTGCTCGCTGTTCCTGTGCAGTGCTTTTGATAGATGATCGAATCCCGGCATTGGTCAGGAGGATTTTGTATTCATGTGACTCTGAAGTGCGATGAGATCGAGCAACCGCTCCTCCTCCTTCAAGATAGCTACTCTGATCGTTTCCTTTTCCAATATGGAAGTTGCAGCATCCATATCGTCGCACATGGCGGCGATCATATCGCGCACTTCTACGATGATGCTTTCGAGTTGATCAATGCTGTTGTTGTTCATCTTGCGACGCCAGTTCCCGTGTGTGGGTTCAAGGTGGTGTTAACGGTCAATACGGGCCCTGCGGCATTGGCCCCTGTACCTTGTCCGATCATTCCGGGGTCGACCGCAATGTCTACGCGCATGTCGTTCTGTAGGGCATCCACAAACTCTTCGCATATCAACTTGATAAGCTGCTCCATGGAGTTCTGCGTACCGCCTTTCAAAGGGCCAACTGGTATCCCGGCTTCAGGGAACCTGCTGATGATCCGGGATGCGATCTGATCGGCGCTCAACCCGGGCCGTGTCTTCGCCGCAATGATCTGCGGAAGAGTGAGCGGAGGAATGGGTATCCTGTCCTCATTCAGAAGGAACAACAGGAAGTCCGCCATCTCTTCGGACCGCATGTTGTCATCATCTATGGGGAATAAAGCTGCCATCAGGCCTGTTGGGTCAATATGGTGTTCAAAGGTGCGACGGCGGCCGCATAGCGCTGGGCTTTCTTGGCCTTCTCGGGAAGCTTGTCGAAGAGCTTGAAGCGTTTACGGATCCTATCGAGCTTCCGCTTTTGTTTCTCAATGGCGATCTTGGCGAAATAGTTCGCTACCATGCGCTTGAACTCCCTTATCAGGGTCGACAGCATGAGCGCCAAAAGCGCCTTGTAGAGGTAGTTCGCCAACGTCTTTCCGAATTGCTTCTTTTGGACGTCTTCTGGACTGTTCAGGATGTCGCACGTTGAATAAACAAGGTCTCCCTGCACGTAGTTCGCCCCGGCGCTCGTTGCGTTGATGGCGGACATGACGGGGCTGAGGAACGGAGGGACAAGAGATGACATGTAGCCCATCATCTTTTCCACCATGATCTCAAAGAAGCTTCTGCCGCCTGATGCCCGGTTCGCCTGCGAGTTGATGTTCTGCACTTGGTTGCCGACGTGTTGCACAAGGAAGTTCAAGCTTTGAGCCGGGGTGATGGATTGACTTGGAATGGTGTATTGCCCCCCGCCTTCGAATATGATCGCGGGGTTCTGCGGCAGGGCGACATGTACGTTCTGACAACTAATCTCGAACATGACCTTACCGCGCTCAAGCTGTCTGGCAAGCGCTATACGGTTGTACTCAAGGTCCTCGTCCCTTACGATAGGCTCATTGCTCATGGAGAACGCGAAGGAGCCACATACGGCCTCGCTGATCAAGCGTTGTCGTTCGGCGGGGTCCGGGTTCAAGTATTCGGCCGTTGGTCCATCCTTGGGTCCAAAGATCATCAGAACAAGACTTTTCGCTATCTGTTGTTTGGCGACCGAAAGGAAGTTGGCGGGAATAGCAGCGGACGATAGCAAGTAAGCGAGATTGCCTTCCTCGTATTGTTTGGTCAACAATGGGGTCATTTCCACCGTCGGGGTCTGCGTATTCGGCAGAAGCGTGCCCTTTGCTGCTAGTGATTCCGCCATGCCGCGAAGGACCTGTTGCTCCAAGAACGTGCCAGCTTGGTCGAACACCTTTTCAATGAACAGAAGAAATAAAGGCTCAAGGCTGAAGCCCAATGTATTGAGCAGCTTCTTGGAAAAATCATAGGTGGATATCTGGTTACCCTTCGGGATGTTGAGACGCTTCTTGCCCGAGAACGACAACAGACCCTTGATGGAGCCTATGGTGGCATTCAATTCGCTCTGGGATTCGGTCAGAGGCGTCTCGGTGGGTAATTTCAATGACATTGTTTAGCCGTCGTATTCGTCGGAATTCTTGGAACGGGACCCCTTCTCCTTCAGTCTTCTTTCACGCAAGTGGCTTTCAGCCATCAATGCTAGATTGCTCTTGTCTTCATCGGATAGGCCGATGTTCCCACTTCCGGCTTCCGGCGTTGGTTCATCCTTATGTAGCATCTTGAGCATGTTCTGTCCTAGGTCGCCCAGATAGTTGGATGCCTTTGAGGCGGAATCCAGATACATGATGGCGGTTTTGCCTTGCAGCCAGAAGGCGTCATCCTCCATGTCCTCGTTACAACGTTTGAAGCGGTCCAACGCAAGGTCCCGCTCTTCCATTTTGAATGCCGCCACCTTCGTCAACATTTTCAGGATGGCCTCCTGATCAACATCGATCTTGGGAAAGGAATTCTTGTAATCCGCGTCGTCTTTCATGTTTCTCTATTTCCCATAAATAGAGATCGGCCATTATTCGATGAAGAGGTAGCCGTTCTTGATGTCTTGGAAATCCCCCAGCAAACGCTCGATGGCCTCATCCACGAACTCCGGTGGCATTCCGGTCTGCTCCATGAGGGCCTCCTTGAAATTGTCATGCCCCTTGGCGATGTGCAGAAGGACCGAATCGTCGAGATTGTGGAAATCCGACAACAATCTTACCACCGATTCCACCACGAAGAAGTCGTCGTTCTCCTTGGAGATGTGGACCTCTGACGTCGTTTCAAGACTGTCGAGAAGATAGAAGTAGAAGCTAATGATGCGTTCATCCCCGATGTCCTGACAGTCATCGAAGAATATCAGGCCCAATAGATGCCTGAAGATCTCTTTCTTTTCTTCGAGAGTCAATGTTTCGGTGGGCGGTTATAGAAGTCTTTCCTTTTTTCCTTGTACAGATTGCGCAACTTGGTGAGGCTTTTGCTCATTTCGTCCTTGGTCAACTTGGATCGATCGGCAATGAAGTCAAGGATGTTCCCTTTGCTGTACTTGCTTTCGTCGAGCAGGTCATTTCCGTGGTTCTTTCTCCAGTTGTTCGCCAACACCTTGCCTTTTCCGTCCTTCTGGTTTTCGTCGCTTCCGCTACCGTGGCCCTTGAAGAGCTCCAGAATGGAATCCAACACTTTCTTGTCGTTATCGTTCAAAGCCTTGTTGCTCATGTTCTTTTCGAACGCCGTGATCATGTGATTGAACAGATCAAGCATTTCATCGGAAGCCTGTGTTTCATTATCGTCGTCTCCGTCCAAGGAATCAACCTCTTCCACATGGTCGTCATAGTTCAGGTTGATGGACTTCAGGCTATCAAGGTCCTTTTTCTGGTTCTGAAGATAATGTTTGGCAATGGTCCCGAAGTAAGAGAACGACTTGGTGTTCCTCTCGGGGTCGAACTTGTAGAACTTCTCGTACACATGTGACATGCAGTCGTTGTGCAGCGTTTTGACCCCGACATCGTGCCGGAACAGTTTGAAGTTGAAGATGATGTTCTCGATCAACAAATTGAGCGGCGTACGTATCCTGCTACGGAATATCTCCTCCTTTCGAAGTTTGGCCTTTTCCGTTGAGCTCTTTCGAATGTTCGACTGTAGCTCTGCGGCATAGCCGTCATCGATCGTCGGGTCATGGGTTCCCGATTCGGTCTGAGCCTTTACGTAAGCATCATACTTCCCTTGAAGGTGTTTCGAGTCAAGGGACAAGAACTCCTTTATAGCGGCTTCCGTGTCCTCAGTCCAGTAGATCTTTTGCTTCTTTTTGACCTCCACGATGGGCACGATGGTATTCCCGGTGGAGACATCAGATGCTATGTTCATAGGTGACTGTTTTATCATCCTCTTCCATGAAGTAGGCGTCCGTCGCATACTTCGCCCAGAACTGCGCCTCCCCTGCGGTGATGCCACCCTTGTCGGAAGGCAAGCTCAGAAGTGTGGTCGGGATCTTGCTGGACCGCGCATCGTATGAGGCGATATCGATGACCCGCATTTCGTAACCGATCCTCGGGATGTTCATCATCTTGATGTCATTGTATGCCGATCGCAGGAAGAACTCGTAGTAGTTGAACAGTTTGATGCTGCTCTTCATCGGATACGTCAGGTCACCACGATGTTCGTATGCGCCGGTTTCCTTCATCATGTTTGGGACGACCATGGCGGCTCCCAGCGGATGTGCGGCGAAGTTGAATTTCAACAACAGGTTGTTGTCGTATTTACCGACTTCTTCCGCCATGCCCTCGGCCCAGCACGATTCGTTCATGAATCCTTGGAACGTACCGAAATTCATGTGCTTGATCAGCGGAAGGAACATGGAAATCTCGGGATTTTCCTTATGCCATTCATCCACCAGCTCGAACCAGCGCAGAGAGTATACGTCCTCCGGTTCGGTCACCGACATGATCTTATACCCATGCTCGACGGCCGTCTGGAATACGATGTTGAAGACATCCGGGAAGCTGTTCACTTCCACTTGTTGGATGACGTAGTTCAATGAACCACCTGCACTCTCCGTGACGATCTCGTCCCGTTCGGTCTCCGTGCCATCCTCGTTCTTCACCTTGATCTTCTTGTTCGTTTTCATACGAACTGTAGGCTCTTTGGCGATGGCCTTCAATTTGTCCAGTTCCGTTTCGGAAAGACCCGAATGAAGAATGATCAAATTGACGGGAAGGTGCTGCATGGCAATGCTGTACAGCGATTCGTGCAGCATGCTTTCGTGGACCACGTTCTTTACGAACATGCCCACCAGAACGTCACTGTTTTTTAGCTCTTTCAAGTTCATGTGTTCTTTCTGTTTTATATTCTTCTACGATCTCGGTAATGCGACTTTTTTCTCCCTCCACGGTATACCTGCTGAGGACTTCCTCATAGGTTTCCTGCGTGTCTTCAAGGTCCATCTCACCGCTCAACCACTTGTCCAGCGCAATGCCGAGCATTTCCGCCATCTGGAACACGTCGCCGTTGTTGCACCAGAAGCCATTGTCCTTCTGTACGTATTCTTTGCTACCGAAGGCGGCCCATCCGATCACGTGCGTTCCGCAGGCCATGGCCTCAAGAGGTAGTGTGCCGAAGCCAGCCACGTCATCGGCGTAGAGCACGAATGCGCAGGAACGGATGCGCTCTGCGAACTCCTCGCGGCTCAGGTTGGATAGCTCGATGAACTTCACCCAACGGAAATGAGGGCAGGCCAAAGAGAACATCTTGATCATGTTGATCAGCTTCAATTGCGAGATGGAATCACGTCCATTGACAAAGCCGATACATGGATACTTTTCCGACCGCTTGGTGGGGGGATGGAAGATCTCCCGGTTGATCCCTTGTTTCAACTGCTTGATGGAAAGACCCGGCATTACCGTATCCAAGTATTCGGTGATGGCGTCCGAAACGCTCACAACATCCTTGATGCCGAAATTCTGCCACGTCTGACCGTTCTGCATGCCCGACAGGACGTAGAGCCAGCTTTGGGCCAGCACAATGCGTTTGCACGTCACACCCGCCGTCTTTTCCATGATATTGGGGAAACCCTCAGGGATGAAGAACATGTCCTGTGTGTCCACTTTCAACGGCGTCGCTTCCTGCGACTCTCCATTCACGAAATTGATCTTCGAATCACCCAGCGGGACGAAGTCGATGTCCGAGATGTTGAAGTCCACCCAGTTCGGATGGAACTGGTCGAACAGGTCGATGCGCTTCTTGGCCTTTGTTGAGGCATCCATGCTCGCCTTTTGGTCGAACCGTGGCTCATACCACACCTTTACCCTATGTCCATTGTCCTTCAGGGCGCGGGCCAGACGCAGCAATACACCGATGCCACCACTTGGCGTGTTCATCGCCGGGGAATAGAAGTGGACGGTGAAATCGTTGTTCTTGATCTTGTCGATCACCTGATCGATGAACGCGTTGTGGGATAGATTCCCGGTCGGGGCGTCCATCACCGCTTCGGTAGTTTCCATGTTCTCTGCCATGCTATTATCGCTTTGAATAAACATAGAATGGGAGGCTACCGAAAACAAAGGGAGTTTTGTGCAAAAAGAAAATGGGCGACAATATTGTCGCCCATTCCAGAAATGGATATGAGGTTATCGACTCACTTGAACAGCTTGTCCAGAACGCCGGAACTGAGCACCTCCTTCAGATTGGAATAAGTGTACTCGATGTCGTCATATTGGTTCCAGTCGCGCAAAATGCGGATGACGAACTTGTCCGTTGGCACCGCTTGGATGGCGCGTGGATTCGCATCAATGAGCACGTCGCAGTGGTCCCACTTGTCTTCTTCACGCTCCACGAATACGACCGACTTGGCGCGTGAATGGCAACGCGCCAAAAAGTTGTAAGTAGCGGGAATGGCCTGTTTCTGCGCGGATGACAGAAGAACGACGTTGAAGAATTCCTTCTGACGGCCGTAGCCTTGGATGCGGTTCACCATTTCATTGGCACCATCGTATTCGGAGGCCATGCCGAAGATCTGGAACGGATAATCCTCGAAGATGAATTTGTTCAAGGCATCCTTCGGCGTGATGATCTTATCGGGTTCCTTCCCATCTGCCGTGGTAATGAAATCCATCTTCCCCTCTTCGAAGCGATAGTGGTTGAGCAAGTCGTCGCTGTTGACGGGTAGGGAGATCAGGTCCTTTTCCTTTTTCTCAACAGCCTGCTGCACCATGAGTTCGTCACTTTCGGTGGTCTCTTGTGCCACGAAGTCTCCATCTCCCAAGCCGTTCATGCGCGCTTCGGCATGTGAAGGGATATTGGCGGCGACGAGCGAATCGTTATGGATGAACGTCTTGACGTAGGTCTTATGGAACTGGGAGTTGAAGTCCCGAATGACGCCGTCGATGGAAATGCCTAATGTTCTCATGTTGTTTTGCTTTCGATATATTCGACCATGTACTCCATGGTAAACAGATGTTTGTTTTGTTTGACGTTGTTCAATATCCTGTCATATTCACCATTCGTCAATGAAGCATTAAGGATATTCTCTATGTCCCCGATTCTATCGGGAGTTATCAATATAGTAAAATCATTCCAATTTATGACATCAGAATAAGGAAGGAACATCGAATCGCTGATATACACGGGAATGCAATCGAACTGGAAGGCCTCGTAGAGACGAAAACTCGTCCTTCCATATCCTCTCGGGGCGAGCATGAACTTCGAGCGAGATGACAGGTCCATGAACTGCCTTGCGGAAGCGTCCGGAAGTTCAAGGGACCAATTCTTCATCTGTACCGAAAATCCCGGACGACCACGAAGTGTCTTGTGCATCTCAGCACGCAAAGGATGGGTGTTGCTTCCGACGAAGCTCGCCAGCAGGTCCTTCTCCCGGGAAAGGTCAATGCCGGGAATGGGCGACGCCAATAGAGGAATGGGGATGGTGGCATCATCGACGTTGTTGCCTCCGGCGCAGAACTTCAGCGTGTCCTTTGGCAGGCGTTCCAAGACCCCGTCGTCGTTCTGGCATACGGTGAAATATCGCCCGTTCGGGTCCAGCTTGTCGAGCTCCGATTGCACATCCACGCTATGGATGCCAGCAAAGGAGCGGTTGGAGTAGATGTTGGTCCAGAACGCATCGATGTATTGCCGCCCGTCATGGCGCTTCCGATGGCGGTGGAAGTATTCCTCCAAGTAAAGCCCCTCGTGGTAGAACGGGTACTTATGCGTGGCTGAGCTTGGGCGCAACGAATCGGTCATGGGCTTGGGTCAGCGCTTTTATCTTGTTGTCCACACCGACGATGAAGTTGGCATGGTAGGCTCGCATGTGCTTGGGGAAATGAATGGTGCTGGCGTTGTCCCAAAGACTTCCTCCCATGTAGAAGGAGATGTTGAAGATGGTCTTGTCAAACGCCTTGCACTTGAGCGGAACGGCGCGCAGGGCAGCATCGATGCACAACTGGTCCCCGAAGTGTTGGTCCTTTACGCGGACCGCCTCTTCGAACATCGCCTTGACCTTGGAGTTATTGCGGAACACGTACAGCCCGCTGTTGTAAGTGGTCTGGTCGCTTTGGAACACGATGTCATGCTCGGCGATCTGCTCCAGAAAGTACTCTTGGGTGGGCGCCGTGAAAATGACGTCAGCATCCGAAAAGATGAAATGCTCCGTGTCATCCCACGCGTTGGAACCAAGAATGAAATCCATCTTCTTGACCACCGTCTCGTGGAATCCCTTGCTGTAGAATGAGCCGTCGTCGGACAACTGCTCTTGGTCCATGAAGGCGATAATCTCATGCTCCCCAAATAGGTCGCAGCTTCGTTTGAGGAAGCCCTCGAACATGTCCTTGTGGGACGGGGTGAAATAGCAGAGGAGCTTCATCAAAAATACGCTCCGTTTTCGTGGAGCATGTAGTTCTCCGGGGTTTCTTCCACGGAGGGGCGCACCCAGTGTTCGTTGTAATGTTTGGACATGTCCGAGTCGTCCCATCGCTTCCCTTTGATGCCGAAGATCAATTGAAGCCCGCCTCCGATGTACACAGCGCTCTTGCCGATGGACTTGATGTATCCGCTCAGTGGCATGCCGTATCCGCCGCACCCCAGAAGGGCCACGTCGAAGTCTGCGTCGGCGATCTCATCCTTCATTGTTTGGTAGGATTCGCTCCACGACCCGTGCGGGGCATTTCCGGTCATCGACTGCACCGCCTTGATGTACTTGAACTCCACGTCCCTGAACTGTTCCTTGCCGCCTGCGATCTCCAGAAGCTTCGATTCCTGCCGTTTCATTGTATCCACATAAGGATGGACGATGAGCACTTTCTTACCTGCAAGCTCAAGGGTCCATGGTACTTCATGGTAGATCGGCTCAAGGGCAACGAAGTCGAACACGCATTGGGTCCGGGATACGTTCTTGATGAGCCAGTCCTGATAGGGGCAGTAGAATGTGCAATAGCCCCATGCGTCGGCCAAGTTCATCGAGGTGATGGTCTCCCGGATGAAGGGCCCAATTTGCTCCATGTCCCCATAGGGGTATACGCCGCATTTGATGTACAGGTCATCGTGGTTCTCCTTGTTCAGAGGGAGACCTTTGATGGATTTGAAAATGACATCCACCTCGGACCGCATGCGGTTCACGAGGAATGGCTTTCCTGACCGGATCAGGTTCTTTATGGCTTCATTGCCTGCTTGTACGCCCAACATGTTAAATGAGCTTTATGATGATTTTTTCCAGTCTTCAAAACACGTTCTCCCACATTCATCCATTTGTTGGAAAAAGGAATTTGACAGGTTGGAATTCAACTCATTGATCTCTGGAGAAAATTCACTATCATCGTGCGCCATGCTATAGTCAATGTCAATGACTTTTTGAAGGTTGTTGTTTTCCAGTAGAATATTCCAAACCTTCTCCCCAATCGTGGGTATGGTATCATACTGAAAAACCCATATCAATCCGTCTATTGTTCTCATAGACCCTGTGATTATTTCAGAATTCTTCCTGCATGATTGCAGGATGAAGGATATCTGCTTTTTGGCATCTATCCCGACCTCCTCCATTCTTCCGGGTATGATACTGACAAAGTCAACACCATACGTGATGCATTTCAAAGCAGTTGAGCAGTCTGCTATTCCAGTGACGTTGATCTTGACCATTTCCCTTAGTTGGTCTACCGCTTTCAGCGCTCGAACAAATGGTGGAATTTTTATGGCGATCTTGGTATTTCCATCGGTTAGTTTATGGACATGCTCGGCATATCTCAACATAGCATCTCCATTCATGGATGAATTCGGAGCTTGAATATGCACATATCCAGCGTCGTCCTGTCTTATCTCTGATACAATTTCACAAAGCTTCGGGAGAGATTTCTCCCAGTCCTTCAGGTGCAATTCGTTCGTTTTGAAAAACGCATTTGGATTGGTTGTTATTCCTTGAACAAGCTTGTTATCAACGGTGCCGTTTAAGGATTTCCAAAGGTTTCGTATGTAGTCCTGATTGGCTGTATCAATTAGAAATTTTCTCATCTATAAGCAGTTTTTGGTTTAGCTCATTCCAGTTGGTGAATTGAACCCCTTTATCATCAATGAAGAAGTCCGCATTCGGCTTTCCGAACAACAACTCATCATATGGGATTTCGTATTTTCTCAGCCAATCTAGGACAATTGGCGCCTGATTTGCAATGACTTTTCCCAAATTATTGTCATAGGTTGACATGTTCCTCGCGGTGAGAATTATTATGTAGTGCCCTTGGGTTCTTAGTTTTTTCAGTGTTTCTACTGCGCCGGGAAGAGGGTTGACATCTGCATAGCTTTGTCCAAGTGATTTGGTTTCGCATATTGTACCATCCAGATCGAAGCAATACCTAAACTGTTTCATAGATATCATTTAGAATTCTCAGGCCAGTCAAAAACATTGCTTTCTGTCTTTCTGGTGAATCATAATGTCTGGCGCACATTCCAATAAAAATAGCCCCCTCTAGGGTCTTGATCTTTTTCATGTCAAACTCATTGTCTTCCACAAATTTGATGAACAGGTCGTTCACTCTGTCTTTGTTGTCGTTATCATAAGACAAAGTACACTTGTTCCCGTCGCTTTTTACTTCAAAACTATCGTTTATGAAGTATTCATAACCACCGCTGGAAGAGTGTGAAAGCTTTGCAAGGTCATAGTACATATCCCCCAGCATTGAACCGCCGAAGGAGCCCCTTGGGTCAATAAGCTTGATTATCACATCATTGTTTATTGGGTTCTGTCCAAATAGAATGTTGCTGAAGCAAAGGTCTCCATGTATCAAGTACGTTTTTTCCGAAAGACAACTCCCATCGATGTATGACCTTACCTTGGGCCAGACATGAGAAAATGATCGCAGCTTTCTGCCATTTAGATTGATGGTGTCATGAGAGGTCAATTCGCCGAAGAACATGAAATTGTCTACCAAGGACTGGTATTCTTTTTCGGTCTTATCAATGAACATCATCCTGCAATCATTCTCATTTTTGGGCGACTCAGTAATGGACTTGTAAGCTTTGAAATACTTCCCTATGATGTTGAAAAATGAATTCCAGAACTCATCATCATATTCATGCGATATCATTTTGTTGCCAACATTTTGATATGCATAATATTCTAAGCCAAGGCGAAACTCTGGCCCGATTTTATCCGAATGGAAATGCCTTGGGAAGAATGGGGCCAACTCTTTTGGCAAGTTATCATAATAGCCTATTTCCTCAAGGAGTCTGGTTTCCTTTGACCTCTTGATGACAACTGATAGGTTGGAGCTATCAATTTCAAAGCTGTTATAGGCCCTTGTTATAAACTGCATTATGGATCTCTTCTATTGAGATTATGCTCAAGTTGTATATCTTGGAGAAGTCCTCAAGCTGCTCGCCTTTGATCATGGTTCCATCTTCGTTCATAATCTCGATTATGACCGCTACAGGTTTTAGCCCGGATAGCAGGCACAATTCAATTGAGCCTTCCGTATGTCCCCTTCTCTCTTTCAGGAGTCCGGGTCTTGCTCGAAGTGGAAATAAGTGTCCGGGCTGAGCAAGCTGTTTCGGGCTTGAGCTTTCATCAAGAAAAACAGATATGGTCTTCAGTCTGTCAAAAACAGACATACCCGTGGTCGTATCTTCAATGGCATCAATTGATACTGTAAATGGCGTACCAAATTTGTCATTGTTGTTTGTTCTCATCATGGGGATATCCAATCGATCACAACGCTCCTGCAAGCAAGGGAGACACATAAGGCCTTTGGCGTGCCTCATAGAGAAAATGAGATTGTACTTATCTGCCATCTCTGCTGCGAGCATGATGTCCCCTTCAAACTCTCGGTCATAATCATCAACTATGATGACGGGTTTGCCATTTTTAATGTCTTGTATTACTTGGTCTACTTTGTTCATTTTCACTTTGTTTTTGTTAGAAGAATTTGACCTTATCGCCAGCGAAGGACCTTATGTCGTCTATGATCTCATTTTTGTAGATGCTTGAATGAGAAACTATGACATTGGGTTCATTGTGGTTTCGCAATTCTTCTGGATAAAACGTTCTCAGATTTGTGCCGTATAGAAGTTCGCTGTTTTTTGAGTTTGACCTATCCAGAACTCCGACAAGACTTATGTTCAGTCCATTGAACATGTAAAACTGGCTTGTTACGTGTGACCCGTATATGAACGTGTTTTCTTGTTTCTCTAAAGCATTGTTAATGCAAGTTATACTATTTTTGTGAAATACAAAGCAATCTATGAATATTTTTTTCCTATCCCTGTAACCAATGCTTGTTTGCGGCATGGGATGTGGCAGTTTTTTTACATGTATGAATATGGAATGGCTCTTAAAACCATCTACTCTGACCACTTGAAATCCATTCCTTTCAAGAAGGAAGGATAACAGTTCCAGATCATAGTAGTAGGTGTGTTCAAAGTTCAAAGCGGTTGGCGAATTGGAATGTTCGATCAAAGATGGGATGTCTGGTATCGAAAAAAACATTTCACCATCCTCAGGAAGGGTTTCCCACATCTTCTTAAGGTCGCGGTTGGGATCAAGCGAGTGCTCGAAAAAGTGCGAATGGACTATTATATCGACATCAATGTCGATTGAGAGATCATACGAGAAATAGCCCTTTATCACATCTATGTTGTCGGTGGTTTCAAAAAATGGGTTCATCTCTACTATGGTCCACTTTTTGAACTTGCTGCATTTTTTGGCAACCTTAGCGCTGGGGTCGCTTATTTCCAGAACCCTTTTGTTCTCAACGTTTCCGATAAAGTTCGCGAATGAGTCGAAGTGTGAATTCCATAGCTGTCCAACCACATCAACATTGTGGTTTCTTAGGTAGAGGTCAGATATGCTGGGATATGATCCAAGTTGAATTTCTCCACAAGAAAGACATTCGACAAAGGACATTTCTTGAAACTTGTATTCCATCTCACTGGGTACAGTTCCCATGAAAACTGGCATTGAATTCAGCTTATGGAATTCGCGCAATATATCGTGCTGGCATATGACGCAAGTTGTTCTTGTATTCATGCTTCAGTGTATTTTATCTATGGTGGTCAAAAACGTTCAGGTAATCCTTAATGCCGTATTGATCAGGCTGAGGGTGTAAGTGAATTTTGTACTTTATTGCAAGATTGGATAAAACTGACTGGTCATGCCTATGATCACGATAGTCTTGGAATTCTTGTCCATGTATGCTCTTTGAATCTGATATTATTTGCCAATTCAGGCAGTACTTCAAGTATTCCTCCAAGAAGTTCTTATTGAACTCGTTCTTTTCATAAACTTGATAGGCGGCATCCGCATGATCACCATCAAAGAACTCTTCGCCTAAACAATCCATTAAATGAAAGCAGTCGTATTTGGTATACCACCTATTGGTAAATGCCTTGTCATTTTCGCCGCGATTAAAGAACAGCAGCGTTTTTGTGGGCGTACTTTCCAATAGATCGAAAAGTGGACGGAAGTCATTAACTATGGTATTGCCAGCATCTGCATAGAATAGAACGTCTCCATCACTCATGCTTTCAAAGCATTTGAGCAAGAAATAAGGCTTCCACACCCAGTACCCAGCCCCTTTTGGATGGATAAGAATTGACTTGTTCTCTTCAAAGAAATCAGGATCAATGTCATTCGGGCCAAAAGAATAAACAGTATGAAAATAGGCCTGCGCCGACCTTGATAGATCCGCCTGCTTTGATTGATAGCGATAATCCGCAAAGGACATGAACAACTTTCTCATGGTGACTGAGTCATTTGAATCTTGAAACATACTCATCCAAATCTTCTTCCATTCTGAACACATCTCCAACGGTTTTCTGTATTGTCTTTACGACTATGCCATTTTTTGTGCATTGATTATAGAACAATCTGGGCGAATCAAATTGAGTCAGGTGATTGCATGAATCCATGTCAGCCAATTCAAGAAAAACGCTGTAGGAATCAGAGATGACATCCATGGTTTTTGAGTTCCCAAAAAAGAAAATAGAGTATATCCTTGGCAATTGGAAGAAAGTCAAGTCGGTATTCATGTGATATATGGAGTCATTCAAATCATGAAAGTGAACATCGATGTCGGTGTTGATGTGCGCCACATCCGGTCGAGTTCTTATTACAACATCATACTTGAATTGTCCAACATCCTCATGGTTTTTTTTCAAACGATTTGCCTTGTATACTTTGTACATTTCAGGATAACTTGTCACCTTGCTATTGAACATTGATTTTGTGTCACCATTCAGCAAGTTTTTGACGCGAACACTTTCAATTTGGTTGGTAAAATCGTCATAATTTTCAATCTCAATAGATTTAACATTGTCAAATGAATTGAGTATCATGTTCTCTGTGATTGGGTCAATCAACGAAACGTCATGTAAATTCTTCAAATTTGGCAACGCCACTTGACTCCACAATGATACGCCTCTATTGCTCCATGTGGATATAAAAACATCACATGAAAATTGTTTCACCAGTTTTCTGTTCAAATCGATTATCCCCGGATTGTCAAAAGTTCTCATTTGCCCGGAAACACATAAAGCTATTCTCATCTTATCTTTTGAATGTTATTTTGAACGTCTTCCGGTGTGCCGAGTGATATGTACTCATGTCTTCTCATAAAGAAAGGTAGTATTTTCTTCTTGTCCTCAATCAAATAATTGAAGCTGCTGGAGAAGTAGAATTCTCCATTCACCGTCACCTTGTCTTCGATCATTTTCTTACAACCAGCAACAAAATCCTTTCCTTTCCGCCAGTAATGTATGCCATTCATCGAATGCTTCGAGATGGCGAGCTTCTCGCAGAACTTCGTTATTTTGCCATCTGCATCGATATCCACGAAGCAGTAAGGGCTTTTTTCTCCTACTGTTATGTCTCCATGGTCATATATGGAAACGCATGCATCCAAATGCTCTTGGCTGACGAACTCAAGAAACTCTTTTGATTTCCAATTCAGATATTGATCACAATTCGTCACCAGTAATGAGTCATCATTGTCTATGTATTCTTCAGCTAAGAGACAAGTGAAGGCCGAACCTTTTGTTGGTCGATCTACCTTTATGATTTTGGCATTTTTGACTTCACTCAGGATAAGTGACATCTTTTCGTTGAAAGAGTCATCATGATAGTTGAGGATAACGAAAATATAGTTGCCTTCCAAGTTGAGCGTCTTTATCGCCCACCACAACATTGGCTTTCCATTGATCTCAATCAATGGCTTTGGGATGTGGGATTGGTTTTGAAACCTTTTGCCCTCCCCTGCTATTGGAAATAAAATGTTCATTTGAAGACGTTCGCATAATTCGATATGTCAGAATCATATTTTTCTCCATGTAACAGACCATTGCTTCTTAAGTAAAACCAATTTCCACTTTCGGGAAACATCATATGAAACTTTTGATTCATTTTTTTCAGATGATGCGCAAGAATTCTATGATGGCACACTTTGATCTTATCAAAAGCTATGTAGTCTTCGACGAACTCATAAATGTTCATCAGTGACTCCATATTCTTTCTATTTGATGATATCATTTTAGTGTCTATTGCCTCGCCTCCGTTGTTAAGATCCCAAATGCCGCCATGACAAAAAGATGAGTATATTTCATCATACGAATTGAAGGTGTAATTTTTAAGTTGATTATGAGAGAAAACATCAGTTCTCGTCAGTACAACAAGCTCATAGTCATTGGGTGATCTTTGAAGAAGCTCACCGACTTGCTTCATGGAATATAGCATGGACAAAAACGTGGAAACACCAATGTTCTGGTTGACCAGTTCCGGTTTTAGGCAGCTAAGGTCATGCGGGAAATCAAATGTCTTCTTGAACTCCAATTGCTTTTGGAGTACAAATTCCACTGGCTTGAATAGGCCGCTTATTTCATTTTGGGTAGAATCAAGTGAAGCAATTGATTCGTTCGGATCGTACCAAGCATGTATGAAGAAGTCATGTTCGATCCCATCAAAAAAGTGCCCAAGAGATCTGGCTCCGATTTGAGCATGTCTGGGATAGCCGTATAAACAAACTGCGACTTTCATGCTTTGTTTCTGCTGAAGACAATGTCCACTTGAAAAATGTCTCCCTTCTTAAAGTTTTCGTAGTCGTCATCCATCCAATAGTGTCGCTCTATCTCTTCTCTATTGTCAAACCCGATACTTGTCATGTATGATACCACCTCGTCATACATTGGCGACCCTTGATTGTACTGTTTTGTTGCGACCTCAAGTATGACAAATTGAGAATTTGATATGGTTCTTGGGCCGCCCTTCATTATGTCCAATTCAGATCCTTGAGTGTCTATTTTTATGATGTCATAACCGTCATCGACCAGATCATCGAGTTTTGAAAGTTGTTTTGTGATAACAACGCTGTCTGAATAGTGTCGTGTCACCTCCTTGTAGTAAGACCCTCCAGTGCATTTTGGGTTCTTCTTGTTCATAAAGAATTCAACTTCCTTATTGGAATCTCCCAATAGACATATTTTGTAGTCCAGCCCTGTTTGCAGCAGATCTGGTTCACAATTTTCATTGCCTTCCATCATCAGGATTTTGGCCGTTGGCCACAAACCTTTGCAGAACATGGAAAGATGCCCAACATTGGCCCCAATGTCCAAAATAGAATTTGGAACATATCCATTGTTTCTCATTGTAAGCAAATAATGTTCTATCGTCATAGGTAAACTTGTTTGAATTTTTCAATCACTATTTCAGGTGAGTAGTCCTTATAGCAGTTCCAATCCTTGTTGGCCACATCTTCTTTCTTCATGCTTAAGAGAATATCAAGCAAATCGTTCTGGCCATTATAGTATATCCCGGTATCTCCAAGAATGTCGATGTGACTCCTTTCTGGCGAGCCATGCCAAGTTACAACTGGCTTGTTTCTTATTGAGAACTCTGCACAAGAAAGGCCGAAGGATTCACCAACCGATCGGGCATGCAACATGGCGTCACACGTATTGATAAACTTGGTTTTTGCGTTCAGGTCCGAACTGCCATTCAGATGGATGACCCGCTCATGTTGAACGAACTGTTCGGTGAATTGAAAAACATACCAGACATCATTCCTTAATCTTAGGGATTCAATTATCATCTGTTTGACCCAAGGAATATCAAACGTCTCAATACCACCATTCCTACCAAATACAAATGCGTCACCCGGTATGTTCAATTCCGCTCTCATGTTCTCGTCGTGATCCGGAAGAGAGACCATATATGGCACATACGGTATGTCAAAGTTGACAATTTTTGAAAGCCACCTTGAACCTAAGGCGAACTTGTCTCCATGTATATTGCCTTTGTTGCATATGCCGATGGCGTGAACCCAATTTTCACAAACATTCGATATCACACCATCTTGTTTGCCTGCTTTTTCCATGAAAAAGACATCACAGCCATTCTTTGAAAGGATGCTGTCTATTTCAGACGCGTTATCATAGGAAAATATGTCGAATTCCTTTGCAAACTTGTTGTACACATCAGGTGAATTGGCTGAATGGTTCTTGTTGTACAATATTATGGACTCATTGCCTAGTATTTTCCTAGTCCAATAGGCATAGTCAAAAACAGCAACGGTCGTGCCTCTCAAACTGATCGAGTTATCGTGGAATGCTATTTTCATGGATTTCGCTTTACAAAGATTTCATCTGAACAAACTTTGGTGATAAAGTCATACCCCTTTGAGTTCAGGAAATCCCGTACAGTTGCATTCGTATCTGAATTCTCTGCACTTATAACTTTTATATCAAAAGCAGTCAGGTCCAAACTTGAAAGCACCTTCATTTCTGCGCCTTCTGTGTCTATCGACAGGTAGTCGACATGTTGTATGTTGTTTTCATTCAAGATGGCATCCAATCTCTTTGACTCAACATTGATCACTTCAAGAGTGCCACCATGCTTTTGTATTTCGCTCATTATCCTTCTCATGTGTTGATCGTCCTGAACGGATCTTATGCCGCTCAGCATTTCGGCATATCCAGAAACCTTGTTATACTCCAAGGTGGTTGATTCATCGCTAATGCAACAGTTGTATTTTACACACTTTCTATTGGTCTCCAGCTTTGAAAATGCAAGAGGATGAGGCTCTATACATATGCCTATCCAGTTCATGTCAAGTTCGAAAAAAGCTGTATTTGAGACCAAAAGTCCGTCATTCGCGCCAACATCGACATAAAACAAATCTTTTTTGTCTTTGAAGAAGTTCTCATAAACAAACTCCCAAGGCTGCGGGTATGGAAGGTCGGTTTGTCTTGGATATATCATCTCGTACTTATTTTTTCAACTTCCACCATTTGCTTGATGGTCTCCTTCAGGTTGATGTTCATTCTCCACTTCGGGTAGTCCAGCTTGAAGCGCGTCAGGTCGCTGATGTACCAGATGTGATCTCCGATACGGTTGTCCTTCGAGACCGTGTAGTTGCTCCACTGTGTTCCGGCGATTTCATTGATCGAATCGATGGCCTCCAGAATGGACGTGGAATTCTCCCTTCCGCCTCCAGCATTGTATACGGCGCCCGGCCTCGGGTTCTTGTGGAACTCCCAAAACATGGCGATCAGATCGGCGCTGTGGATGTTATCGCGAACCTGCTTGCCCTTGTACCCGAATATCGTGTACGGCTTGTCGTGGACGATGCATTTCACCAAATACGACAGGAAGCCGTGAAGCTCCGTTCCGGCATGGTTGGGGCCCGTGAGGCATCCGCCCCGGAACACGCCAACGTTCATCCCGAAGTACCTCCCGTACTCTTGGCACATGATGTCAGCGGCCACCTTGGAGGCCCCGAACACCGAGTGGGTGATGCGGTCAATGGACATGCGCTCATCGATGCCATTGATGCTGGCGCCCTCCAGATGCGATGACAACTCGTGGAGCTCATGGTCAAGCTCCCAGCGTTTCTCCATTTCTACTAGCTCCAGATAGTTCGGTCGATCGCCGTACACCTTGTTGGTGGAGGTGAAGATGAAGGTGGCCTTGGGGCAGTGCAGTCGGGTCAACTCCAACAGGTTCATGGTGCCTGTGGCGTTGACGCTGAAGTCCGTCAATGGTTCCTTGGCGGCCCAGTCGTGCGATGGCTGCGCGGCGGTATGGATGATGATGTCGATGTCCGAGGAATACGCCCGGAACAATCGTTCCAAGGAAGCGTGGTCGCGGATGTCGGTGACGTAGTGTTGGTAGTTCGACAGGGAGGCCTCCAATCCGTTGCGCGAGGCCATGGTGGATGCTTCCTCTCCGAAGAAGTAGGCACGCATGTTGTTGTCGATACCGATGATGCGATAGCCCCTATCGTGGAAGAAACGACACGCTTGGGAGCCAATGAGCCCCGCTGAACCTGTGATCAATGCCGTCTTCATGTCAGAATGGGCTTTAGTTGATCGACAATTGCATCAAGCAAATGCTTGGGGTCCTGTTGCAGCGTGAACATCGGTCGGGAACGCAGCGCTTCGTATTGCTGGTCGTCTTGGTCCAACTCGACAATCCGTTCGCATAGCTCCTTAATGCCAGCAAAGTCGTTCAGGTTCAAGTATGCCGCAGCATTGAAGTCGATGCCCATGTCGGCGTCGGACCAATAGACCGGAACGCACCCGGCGTACTTCGCATGGATCGGCTTCTCGGTGTAATAGCCCGGATGGATGGAGTTCTCGAAACAGATGTTGAACTTGTACCTCGACAAAGTGGCAAGCTTGTTGTCTTCGCCGTAGAACCAATTGCCGTGCGGCTTCCCGAAGCAATCCACTTTCTTGTAGCGGGACAGCTCCTGTACGATCTCCTTGCGATGCGGAGCGTCATTGTTGTAGACGAAGGAGCAGAATTCCGTACGCTCCCTCCGCATCAGAAGATTGTCGTGGAGCTGATCGTACGGCATCACGAATTTCGGATTGACGTAACCCTTCTTGTTGAACCAGTCGATCTGGAGCATCCACAACGGAAGACGGATGTTGCGTGGGTCTTCGCTGAAGTCGAAGGAGAGGGAATAATCGCATTTGTCCGAGCGGAATCCACGGTGGTCCACCCGATCAACGTCGTAGCTCGGACGAAGGTTCTCGCCCGTAAAGTAGATGCGCTTCTTGTTACGATAGGCCAGATTTTGTTGACCGAAACACGAGAAGAAAAGCACGTCGCAGGCATGCGGATCCGTTACCTCAACATCCGATATGGATGCCAACAGGTCTTTGAAGAAATTGTTGTGAGGATCGAAGTCGCCCCAGAAGTCCAAGAAGGCTATCTTGATGCTCATAGTTGCAGGGTGGTTTTGAATGACTTGCTCTGCATCGACAATGGAGGCTCGGCCCAATAGTTCCGAAGAGAATGCCTCTTGATCATTGCATTATAATACCAATCGATTGGCATATCGATGGAATACATGTCATCATGTATTTTCTGGGCGCACTTGAGGCTTATCAAAAAGCAATGGGTACACCTCGACCTATCTCCTTCATAGATGTTGCTACCTCGCTGATAGGGCGCATGTATATTGCAACAGGTGCCCACCCACAAAAGGTCCCACTCCTCCGGAAGCTGGCTTTTATAGAGGTTGAACTTGGAGGCGAAGTTGCTGGCGAGGATGGCGTCGTCCTCCAAGATGAGCGCGGACTCATATTGGTGCTTTACCATCTCCTCGATGACATAACAATGCTTGAGAAGAAGAGAGGTCACAGGAGGACTCAGGCGGGCGTCCATCTTTCCTCGGGCGAAGACAACAGGGTACTTCGCGATCAACTCCTCATTGTCCAGTTCCGGGACCGGGAAGGAGGTCACCCATTCCACGTCCTTTATGCCGCTCTTTTGGAGTTGGCCCTCCATGAACGCTCTTCTTTCGGTGAGCGCATCCCAATGGGTCACGAAGACCTTTGATACATCAAGCTTTTCCATTTTCACTGTATTTCGAATATTGTTCTGCGGCGTATCCGGAGTCATATCATCTTGATAGGGGTCGACAAAAAATGGCGGCCACATGTTCATGCTGTAAGTCCAAAGTTTTCCGCCATGCGCTTTTGGAACAGCTCGCTATCCTCTTTGAAGTACTTCTCGTTCTCGATATACAGGTCGTCCATGGCGCCGTATCCCCAGACCCAATGTTGATGCTCGATGATGCAGAGCGAGTTGTACTTCACCCGCCCCAGACGCTGGGAGGTCTCCATGAATTCATTATCCGAAAAGAGGCTCTTATATCCGGGATAGTAGATCCAGCCGAAGCGGTCGTAGTACTTCTTCCCGAGGATGCACAACGTATTGAGTTTGTCTCCCTGATGCCCGTCGTTGTACCACAATACACCGTCACCGTCCGGGAACGCCTTGTGCATGTCCTTGCGGATGAGCATGTCGAAGCCTTTGATCTTCGGGATCATGTCGTCGCTCAGGAGCACCACGATATCCCACGGTGCAGCTTGGTCCATATCGCGGTTCACCGCTCCGATCTTTCCGATGGATGGTCCCACCACGACCTTTGTGTTCTTGTTGGCCTCCAGCGCCGCCCTTGTCTCGTCGTTGTTGAGTTCCAAGTCGTCCTCATCGATGCTGATGAGGAATTGAAAATCCTCTTTGTTGATCAGATGTTCATGGTAAGCCTTGAGGGTCGTCAAAAGCTTATCTCGACGACCACGAGCGGGGAATTTGAACAAAATGGGACTTCGTTGCCATGCATATAGTTCCGACATGAGCTCCAAGAATGGATTGAAATGGATTTCGTTGTGTTCGCCCGATACCTCGATGGCAACGGGATTGTTGTCCAGAAGGCGCTTCTCGGCCGCTCGGCTCACATCTTCACGATGGGTCCCATGCAGGAGTGGATCGATCGAATAGGCCTTGTTCTGGACAAAGGACGCCATGAGTTTCTTGGGGAAGTTCATGAACACCTGAAGGTTCTCCTCCAGTTCGTCGTAGGAACTTCCGCCCGCCCTTTTGATCATTCGAGCGATCTCCTTGACCCGGAAGTAATGACCATGGACCGACAACGGTCCGGAGAAGTCCACGTAGTGCTTGTCCCAATCCCACACCATGATGGTGTCGTCTTCCCGGACAGGAACCACCAAATTGGCCATTCCGACCATGCTGTTCTTGGTGATGTTCTTTCCCAACCGTAGGGAGAACGCCATAAGCATCTTCTCCTTGAACGCCTCCTCGATGGCGTTTTCATCCACGACATCCACAAGCATCTCATCGGTTGTGATGAGACATACGATGTCTTCCGGGTCGTATCCCTCCATGACGTCGTTCACCGCGTCAGCTATCGATCCACCGTCCATTTTCTGGATGGAACCGAAACGATCTTCGAGGTACAACTCCGAAATGACCTTGTCGTACGCCGCCTCCGATACATCATTGCCCTTGCAATCGATGATCAGGTCGAATGGTGCGGGCATATAACGTTCGGCGCGTAGAACGAATTCATTGAGCTTGAACGCTTCGTTGGAAGAGAAAAGGATATGCCTTATCATTCGGGTCCGTCAGGACGCAAAGATAGGAAAAAGAAGAAATAGAATCCAATCAGTTCAGCAACGGATCGATCAATGAGCTGATCCGCTCGATGGATTGCAGGCCCACGGTCTTTTCCATGACCTCCCCGTTCTTGATGAAGAACATCTGGGGAATACCCTTTACGTTGTAAGGAGCGGACCGGCCGAGCTCCCCGTTCTTATCGACGTCCACCTTGATCACCATGATCTCCCCGTATTTCTCGGCCACCGCATCTATCGCGACGCTCAGTCCACGGCACGGTCCGCACCATTCGGCATAGAAATCCACTATAATGACCTTGTCCTGCGTACCTACCAGCTCCTTGAAGTTGTCCAACGTGCCGGTGAAGATGTTGTCCATGAAGGGTGCGTAGAACAATAAATATGCTCGCACAAAGCTAAACCAAGAGAAATCACATCCAACGACGGAAGATATTTTTTCTTCCCGATAGGATCAAAAAGGCATTTCTGGTTTTTCCTGTTATTTATGGATGTGCGTAAAGAGCGCACCCAAGAAAGTAACCCATCATGAAGAAAATCAGCCCAAGCCTTGTGCAGGAAGCCATCATCGCTGAAGCGAAGGCGATCAAGCGCAAACGAGAGATCTTCGAGGAACTGAAGAAATTCGATACCGAACTGGCCGCCCTGAACGAGGTAGGCATGGTCGGTTCATTCGGATTCGCAACCCCGAACGACGTCAGCAACATCACCAAGACAGGTTTTGTGGAACCACAAGCCCTCTCGAACGTGAAACGCCTCATGGACGACCTCAAGGAGGAGCCCGTCGTGGACGCATTGGACGAAGCGAAAGCCTTGAAGGAGGAGAACGAAACCCTTCGTCTTGAGCTGGAAAAGTTGAAGACCCAATTGAACCCTACCATCTAAACCAACACCCATGACGAACAAAACCAACAAGATCAAGGTCGCGGATATCGACAGGATGATCAATGAAGAGATCGCCAAGATCCGCAAGATCGACCAGATCAAGGCGCGCTTGGCCGCTGTGAACGAGGAACTGGCCAAACTCGACGAAGTCGAAGTGGGCGGAACAGCCTCCGGCGAGGAGTGGTACGAGAAAGGTACCCCGGTCGCCAAGTTCGAAAAGAAGGGAACCCACCTGAAGGAAGAGGACCCGATGACCGACGAATTCCCATCGGATGACACCGTTGAGCTGGATGGCGACATGGACGCTGACTTGGAAGGTGGTTTGGATGCCGAAATGGCTCCTGAGACCTTCGAAGCCAAGATGGCCGCCATTGGACGTGAACTGGACATGAAGCTGGACGGAGCCGTGGGCGCCGGAATGGACGACATGGAAGTTACCGATGACGTGACGGACGAGCCTGCTATCGAACTGGGTGATGACGCGGAGACCGAAGAGGCTCCTGCTGAAGACGCAGCCACCGAAGATGCTCCGGAAGAAGAAAAGGAAGAAGACGAGATCGAGATCGATGAGGTCGCTGTCGATGAGGCAGGAGAACAACATAGCGTTCGTGGCACCGCCTTGGTGAACGAAGGTGTGGATCGTCTCGGCAAGAAAGCAAACCCGCTCCTGTCCAAGGAGCTCAGCAGAATGGCCCGGTTGTCCGGGATCTAAGTTCCGCAATCCCAAAACAAAGAAGGGCGCTCAATTGAGCGCCCTTCTTTGTTTTGGGGATGTTCATTCGTGCGCGACGGCTTCCTTGTGGGCGCCTACGAGCGAGCGGTAGAAGTCAAGGCGAGCGACGTTGACCGTATTGATGTCATAGCGGTCCTTGACCATCTCATGTAGGTTTTCGGCCATGCTCTGGCGCAGCTCCGGGTCGTTGATCAGGCGCTTGATGGCCTTGTACCAACCTTTCTTGTCATCGGACTTGTTGACGAGGATACCGTTCACTCCGTCCTCTATCAGCTCGCTGTAGATGCCGAAATCCTGCGCAATGAGGGTCTTTTTCTTCATTCCGGCCTCTACGATCTTTATCTCGCTCTTTACCTTATTGAAGGTGTGTTCCCGATAGGACATGGGCCCCGGAGCTCCGGTCTTTGGATTCGTAGGTCCGCGATGCTCATAGGTCTCCGCGAGCGGGGCCAAGCAGATGTCGCAGTAGTCGTAGTGCTTGGCGTATTGGGATAGGGGAAGCGTCCAGCGTCGCACGTAGTTCTTCTCGTACATGTTCGGATAATCCTTGTTCTCGATCTTCAGGAGCCATTTCTTGTACTCCGGATCATCGATCAACGCGTAGTCATTGGTGAAGATCTTCTCGAATTCAAGCCAGATGGTCTCATGCTTATGGATGGGTCGCACTCTACGTTCGCTCCCATTGATCTCGGTGATGGACCCTCGAACATCAAAACCAGACATCACGAATTGGAACTTGTCATGGATTCCGTTATCATTCGAAAGAAGAGCCATGGAATCCTTGAGTTTGATAAGGTCATGACTGTGCGAACTTCCTCCTGCCCATCCAACCCTTACTCTTCCCAATGGGTCTGGAACCGTTTGGGATGCCCACATTGACTCTTCCCGATTGATGGCGTTGGGCAGAACCACGACATTGGGGTTGAACTTCCGGATCTCCTCGGCAAAGATGTCGGTCGTCGTGGTGACACAATCCACGAGACGTAGATTGTTCTCGATCTGTTTATCCATCTTGTCGGCGATGATGATGGCATACAGATGGTGTGTTGGCGGCGGCATCCAATAGTCATCGATGTCCATCACCAATTTCACGCCACGTCTTCTCAGCTCTGAGAACAATACTTCAGAACCATCGTATGGTCCGAGCGCTCGGTGGAAATGGATGATGTCGAACTTGGAGAGATAATCGATGTCTGCCGTGTTTGGGCTGAGATCCAAATGAATGTCGACCTCATCAGAGTGCGTACGCTTCAAATGTTGAGTTGGCCATATGGATCTCCAGAATCCTACACCTTGTCGATCCGAGGGGCACACCAATATCTTTATTTTGTTGCTCATATGGAACAACATAGTTCCGGCAACAACAAAAACAAATCGGGCCCCGAAAGGCCCGACGTTGTCATGAAGAGAGTTTTCTCAGTTCGCCGCCTTATACTCGTTCACTTTCGTCTTGGCGTGACCTTCGGGAACATATCCCTCGTCGAACACCAATCCTGTCTCCAAGTTGTACTCGTTGGCGTATGCACGGTCGACGGCGATGAAGCCGCGCTTCTCCTGCGCATCGACCATCTTGGTCATCTGGTCAAGAGAGAGGCAGAATTGGTTCGGCTGAAGGATAAGCCCGATGGACCCGTTGCTCGCCGTGGCGATGGCCACCTTGGTGGGCACCGATTGTGTATTGGAGATCTTCCAGTAATTGCTCATGTTCAATTTTAGTGTTTGTTGATTGGATAATTCAAGCCGTTTTGCCCATGATGTACGTCCTGCCTTTGAATGCATAGATGCTCGACCCATTCTGGGAACCGAGGAATTCAACTCCGGGAACGGCATTTCCGAGTTGATACGATTCGTATATCTCCGTAGGCACCAAAGCGGGACCCAGCCCCATGTGCTCCTTGGCATCAATTCCGGCTTTTTCCTCATAGGCCTTGGCCATAAGATCGATGGCGACCTTCTTGATGATGTCCTCCACATTGACGGATGTCTTCACGTAGGTTTCGATGTCCTGCGCGCTGGGCGAAGCAGCGATGCCATCCACGACGGGCGCTTCCTTATATGGATTGTCGCGAAAAGGCTCAGCGGTACCGACCTCCATGGGAGCGGGCGTTTCCGTGAACATCGCCGTTCCGCTGGCATAGTCGAAGGTCATCTCGCCGATGCGTTCGAACTTGATCTGGAATACCTCCGCCTTGGTGACCCCGTCGGAGCTCCAGAGCATCTGCATGCTCTTGGTGCAATCGAGATTGTCCATGGTGCGCAGTGGTTTGTTTGCGAGGTTCTCCCCGTTCTCGATGATGTCATTGAGTTCCAACACCACCAACTTGGCGGGTTCCACATTACGAAGTACCTCGGGGAGATCAGGTGTGTACACCGTGGGAGCATAGGGTTGATCGGTTGGTTCGGACCCGGCTTCCATGGCCGGAGCGACGTCGAGCGGAACCGAAGGAGCGGCCGTTTCTACGGGATCCTCCCCGTAAGGGAAGGTGTCGCCCGATGGGCGATATTCCCCCTCGGGGAGCGGAATGGCGCGAAGCTTTTTGTATTCGGCCTTCACCTTTTGCTTAATGGACTCCAATACCGAAGGATCGAAAACGCCGTTGAGACCGCTCTCCTTGATCTTGTTGGCGATTATCGTCCCCAACTGTTCGTCGCTCACTTTCATCGGTTTCTTTCTCATAAATAGATGGTTTTGCGGAGAAGTCACCCATATTTAGTTGTGGACGAAACCATCATGAAGAAATATAACGGGAAGGGCAGGGACAAACGTTCCGCCAAGCAGCAGTACGAGGAAGAGCAGTTGGACTCGATCGTCAGGACCACCGAACAGCGGGAGGATGAGCAAAAGAGCGAGATGATCCGCAAGGCCACCATCAACAAGTCAATCAAATACAAGAACGCAAAACAGAAGGATCTGGTGAAGCTGATCCATGAGAACCAGATCGTGTTCATCAAGGGATCGGCGGGCACAGGAAAAACGCTAATGGCGTTAAAAGCGGCAATTGAAGTGCTTCAGGACACGGGGAACAACATCAACAAAATAACCCTCACTAAGCCCATCGTGGAGGCGGGGGAATCGATCGGATTCCTTCCGGGTGATGCAGACGAGAAGACGCAACCTTATATGAAGTCTTTCGAAGATAACATAAAAGAGCTTATCGGGAAGGAGGCCACAAGGAACCTTATCGCCGCAGGCGTTATCGAAGCAATGCCGTTGTCGTTCATACGTGGAAATACATTCAGAAGATCAGTATCGATCTTGGATGAGGCCCAGAACACCACGCCGATCGCAATGAAGCTTTTTGTATCGAGGATAGGGGAGACCTCCAAGATGATCATCATCGGGGACACCGACCAGACGGACCTCATGCTTCGCAGCAATGAGATCCATGGTCTGGCCGATGCATTTAACCGTTTCAAAGGCGTAAAGGGCGTAGGATTCTTCGAATTCACTGAAGATGACATCGTGAGAAGCGAGATACTCATCGACCTGATGAAGCGTTACCGCAAGGAACAAAAGGCATGATTTCCCATTTTGGGAGATCCGCGCTATTTATGGAAAACACAAGCACCATGAGCCAAGAGAAACTCATCGACCCGAATAAACTGGACCAGTCCACGCCGGATTCGATCGACCCCAAGAAGGTCGTAAAGAAGAAGAACGACATCGTTGAACGCAACGACAAGAAGACGTTCACCGAGGACGGGAAGGAGATCTTGATCTGAACCGGACATCATCCGGACACATCCGGACATGCGCTTTCTGGACAACCGGAAAGACACGTCAACAAAGAAAAGGGCGTCCATCCGGACGCCCTTTCTTGTTTCGTTTTGGATCACTTCAGATCTTGATGGTCTCCATCGCATCCTCGATTATGAACTTGCGTTCCTCGCCGTCGATCTCCAGCAACATTTCCTTCTCATCGCGGCTTCCCAAATCGGTAAACCAACTCTTCCCGACGATCGTCACGAACTGGGTCCGGGAGATGCCGTTCATGAGCTTGGACTTCTCTTTGCGGATCTCCTTGCTACGGGCGGTGAGCCACGTCTCAATGAGCGTTTTCTTGGCATCATCGCTGGTACCATCGGACAACTTCTCGAAGGCCTTGAACTCCAAGATCGGGCGTTCCAGCAGCTTCTCGCGAGGCGTCAATCCCATGCCCTTGTCCATTTTGGACAGGATGGCGTCGAAGTCCTTCTTGGCCGTGGGCACGGTCATCTTGTCGACCTTCACCGACAAGGTGTTCACCACGGCCTCTTCCGTGGAGGGTTCCAGCGTCACCTTCGGCGCGAAACCGTTGGGCGTGATGCCGATCTCTTTGAGCCACGCGGCGGCGTCCTCCCCGTATTGGGCGGCGAAGTCGATGGACACGTTGCCGAAGTAGGCCTTCTTCAGGTGGTTGAACACCGTGTTGCGCGCCTGCACGCCCAAAAGCTTGAATTGGTTCTCGAAGAGTTCCTTCGCGGAAGTTTCCTTGACCATCTTCTGGTTGATGACGGGAAGGGCGGAGAAGTCCAGCACGTAGACCTTACCGGCTTCGTAGGTCTCGCCCGTCAACAGGTCGTTCGCTTGCAGTTTGTCGAAGGTTTCCTTGTTCAAGGAAACGGGCAAACGATAGGTGTTGATGATGCCGTCCTTGATGATCGTGAAGTTCCGGAACTTCTTAGTGGGGAAGATCTTGGGCAGTTTGGCGAAGGAATTTTCGGGGAGTTCCACCGTCCCGTCAAAGGTCACTTGCACCGAGAGGTTGGCGCGCGAGTTGTTCCACACGAGGTTATGGATGGGCTGGCCCTTGTCCTTATCCGTGATCTCGAACTTGAGCGTGGCGGGCTCTTCCGCAAGCTCCTGCAACTTCTTGAGGGCCTCGGCCGTGTCGCCGTTCTCGATCAGCAACTTGAGCTCGTCCTTCTGGTCCTTCGAGGCTTTCTTGCCCGCCAAGACGGCCTTGCGGCCGATGCGCTGATAGGAGAAGGCCGGATGGTTGGGATACCATAGGTTGTCATCATGCTCCATCAGGTCATCGATCATGTCCATGACGCAGTAGGCATCCTCGCGCGGTTCAAGCGAAGGATCGTAGCCGTCCACGAACATGGCGTCGCTGTTGCTGGCGGCCGCTAGGAATTCCGATTCCAATTCGTTGATCTTCTGGGTTCCGAAGGTGTTGGCCTTCTTGCGGATGAAATAGGCGTCGCCCACCGCGCGCAGGATATCGCTGATCGTGGCGTAGTCGCTCTTACGAGAGAAGGCGAACATGGCCGCATATGCGGCTTGCGCCATTTCCGTATCTTCCTTCGAAGCATTCCCTTTTGTCATTCCGGCGAAGAAATCGGCCGTGGAAGCCGGAACTTCCTTCGATGCGGATGGAACCAGATAGAACAGGTCCCCGCCATCGGCGTCAATCAAGGCGTCTCCGTTATCATCCACCTTGTAAGTGAGAACGTCATCGCCGCTCTTGGCGAACACGATGTTGCCGTGCGTCTTTCCGAAGGTGACCTTCTTACGTTCGGAGCGGATCTGTTGATCGAACTGCTTTTTGAGGTAGGGTTCGTAGTCTTGGAAGTCCGATGAGAACACGTGGACGCCGCCCACCTCCATGCTCATCTCGCTGAGCAGCTTCCGATTGCAATAATAGCCGTACTCCACGATGGCGGCCGATGCCACCAAGGAACGCAGTTCGCCAATGGCCGCTACGATCTCCTTCTCCGAATATTGGTTGTCATGCCCATCGGTGAGGAAGAACAGCGAATGAGCGAGGTCCGCGTCTCGCGCCGATACCCGGGCGATGATCTTCTTGGTCTCCACCAGAGGGTCCTTGAAGGCCGTCAGGCCGCGAGGGCGTAGTTCCCGTTCGATGACCGTGCGAAGCTGGGACATGCTGACGTCGGACTTCAGGCGGAAGTCCTCCAGAACGACGCCGAACTCCCCCTTCGAGGAGAACCATACGATGGTGAGGGAGTCCCCCGGTTTGAGCAGGGTGGACGCCTTGTTGTAGAGGTCCGTCCGTATCTGCCCCAGTTGGTAGGTCATCGATCCCGAGCAGTCCAACACGAAGATGTGGTGGACGCCGCGCGGGACGACATCCTCCTTTTTGGCGGGCCCGGCCGCCGATACACGAATGAGGGAATATTTCCCTAAGTCCAATTTTGCTTTCTCCTTCAACATGTTTGTTTGTAATTTGTCTTGCAAAGATAATCAATTCCTTCGGGAAAGGAGGCTATTTATGTGTAAATGAAGCAAGAGATGAAGACCACATTGAACTTCGGGGCGCTCAAGGACTCGATCACCAAGAAAGCCGCCATCGAGATGGCGCGGGACAATCGGAACGCGACCCTCGTGGACTTCATGGAGGCGGTGAAGAAAAGTCCCGTGCTCAAGAAGCAGTTCCTGCTCTACAAGAACTTCGAGCGCACCAAGCCCTTTGAGAGCGCGCGTTTGGCCGAGCGTTTCATCGAACAGAACCTCCAGCTCATGAACGAGGTGTCGTGGCCTCAGCTACAGGACGCCAATGCACATCTTCGCCAGAACCTGCTGGGCGGTCCCGACGAGGCTACCGTCATGGCGTCGAAGGACAATGAGCAGCTCTTCGAGAACCTCAACACGATCATCGAGGCCAAACTCAACAAGAACTTCAAGCATTTCGACAAGGATGCGAAGGCTTATGGAGAACTGGTGGAACACATGACCCGCAAGGTACCCGTGGAGGAGATGAACCAAGAGAAGGAGCGTCCGGAGCTCAACAAGATGTGGCGCTATGTCACCAAGAACGCGTTGGGGTATTTCAACGAACGATACGAAGCGCTCAGCGAGGACGAGCGCACCATGTTCAAGGCGCTCATCGGGGACAGGAAGGAAAAGACAGAGGCGGCCGAGCGGCTTCGCGATGAGCTTTCATCCATGCTGAGCGAACGCATCAAGAAGAGCGACAACCAAGAGGACACCGTCATTCTGGAGACCTTCCTTGGCAAGGTGAAAAAGGAGGTTCCGGTCGAGAAGACCGCCAGCGATGAATACCTCCTTTCGCTGTTCGAGCTCAAGGGCACGCTGATGGCGCGCTGACCCGGCACTTGCGCGCTTGGTTCGGCAGTCGTTTTTGTTTATATTCTCCGGGAGAAATATAACAAAAATGATCAGAACCGCAAGAGAGATAAAAGTAAAGCCGTTCGAATTGTCGAACGAGAACGTTTCCGTGCAGATCGGGGCGATGGAAAACCGGGAGTCCCCCAGCACGATCTACATCTCCATGGGCTTCTGGACGCGTCCCATCGGGGACATCACCAATGCACGCAAGCGATTGGAGAATGCGATAGGGGAATGCTATGGAGCGGTGGAGGGAAAGCACATCGATGCGAACCCGGCCTTTCCGGACCGTAAGAACAACATTTTCATCGTCAACATCCCCGAGAACTTCGCCTACAACGAGAAGCGCAACTATGTGAACCTCGAATTGTACCTGCATACCTCGAACGTCAAGGATCGAGAGAAGGTGCCATTGATGGTGAAGAGCCCATTGTACGGATCGGCGTTGAAGGTCGCGGAGGCATTTGTGAGCAGCGAATTGATGACAGATCGGAAGGGTTTCGAGGTGAGAAGGAGCAATCGGTGAGGAATTTCTATTTGCAGAACTTATTGTAATTCCTTATTTTTGCTTGTTATGATAGCAGAAAAAGCGTTGGTATTGACGAAGTCGGGATGGAGGAACGTCGCGGATGTGAACGTTGGCGATGAGCTGGCCACGCTGAACGGGGAAGGGTTTCTTGTGTACCATCCCGTCACGGAAGTGAAGAAGGAGAATTATGATGGACATGCCGTTCGGTTCCACGGAAAGAACTTGGAACAGTTGACCACGCCGGACCATCGGTTCTTGCTGGAGAACCGACAGGGGAAGCAGTTCTATAGCACGTCAGGTGAGTTGCTGAAGTATAGGAGCAACAAGTGGAAGGTGCTGAAGAAATGCAAATGGGTCGGAGAGGAGATGGAGACGTTCAAGTTGGATGGGGCTACGATATCAAATCGAGCCCCTGAAGATTTGAGAGACGCTTATTCAAAGGATGTGGAAATTCCTGCGGAAGTATGGTTCCGGTTCATGGGATGGTATTTGTCGGAAGGTTACGCAGTTGGGACCGCAGGATCAAAAACGAAGGCATATAGAGTACATATTGCACAGGTGAAGGATGGAGATAATAAACAAGAAATACGCGATACCATGATGGCCATGCCATTTGAAACATATCGTGAGCATACTTCTGATGGAAGATCAATACAATTTGTTATCACCGATGCGAGACTTCACGGCTATCTGTTACCGCTTGGACATTCGCATGTAAAATACGTTCCTAAGGAATTGAAACAAGTCCCTATTCATTTGCTGAAACTCATGTTCGATGCTTTCATGAGAGGCGACGGGCGTGATGTAACGCAAGGAGACAAGGGTCAATACAAAAAGCAATCAGTATTCTCCACGTCACGTCAGCTCGTATATGACATGCAAGAAATACTAATGAAGATGGGCGGTTCAGGAAATATTAGCGAATGGCAACCAAAAGACAGGGTTATCAATGAATGGAAAGATGTTGTTGAAGAAGTGGATAATGGCAGTGAAATGGTAGAAGTCGTTACAAGGAATAAAGTCACAAGAGAGATCAAGGCAGAGAATTCTCATCTGCAATTCAATCTCAATGTAGCATCTACGGAGTACATCTATCTGGATAATAGAATGATGTCTGTGGATAAGGTGCGTCATAAGGGAATGATGTATGACTTCAAGACAGAACAGGGGAATTATTGCGTGATGTACAATTACAAGGTACATTGGATAGGCGGCATGGAATGAGTGTGTGATGATGTTTTTTTGAGAAGGGCTCTGCGGAAATGCAGAGCCCTTCTCTATTTATAGGGCAAACACTTCAGATAATATGGAGATTACCCCATTGAACCCGTTGGATGAAAGAATGGTCATCAGTGAATTCTATGAATTCGGTACCAGTCGGGAATTGATCATAGAAGCTGAGAAAACCAACCAGCCCATCATCATGTCGGGCATTATGCAAAAGGCGAATGCACTGAACAAAAATGGGAGAGTTTATCCAAGGGCAATCCTTGAGAGAGAAGTGGAGAAATACCTTGCTTCTGTGAGGGATAATACGGCCGGAGGGGAGCTAGACCACCCTGATTGTCAGGACTTTATGAGTATGATACTCACATCTCAAGGATGGAAATCATGGAGGGATGTGACCGATAATGAGGTGGTCGCCACACTGAACGTAGAGACCAATGAGATCGAATACCAGAAGATAGAAAAACGCATTGACCAGCACTACAAGGGAGAGATGTTCCATTTCACAGGAAAGAACATCGATCAAATGGTCACACCAAACCATAGGTTTCTCATTGAAGATAGGAACGGCAAACGGTTCTACAAAACGGCAGCCGAACTCTATGAGTATCGTGACAATAAGTGGAAACTCCCGAAAAAGGGCGATTGGATCGGGGAGGAAATGGAATTCTTCACCATTCCCGGCATGGATATGTCAAACCGCAAGTCCCATGACTACTTCATAAAGGAACAAGAGCAGGACATCAAAGTCAAAGCGGAGGATTGGTTTGAATTCATGGGATGGTGGCTTGCTGAGGGTCATGTTACCGGATCCGAGGGATACGACTATGAAGCTGCGCGTAATTACTCGGTTTCCATCCATCAAGTGAAAAACGGACCCAAGGAAGAGATCCGTGCGCTGCAAGAAAGGCTCCCATTCCGAAAGTCGGTGTATGAAAAGAATGGCAAAGCGTCATTCAGGTTCACCGACCTCAGACTGCATGAATACCTCAAGCCACTTGGCAATTCGCACAACAAATACATTCCTGAAGAGCTCAAGAAGGCATCTCCACGTCTTTTGAAGATCATGTTCGACGCCTTCATGAAAGGTGACGGGCGCAATGTAAAGCAGGGACCAAATGGGCAGTGGGAGAAGCAATCTGTCTTCTCCACGTCCAAGCAGCTCATATATGATCTGCAAGAAGTACTTGTGAAGATAGGCGGTTGTGGAAACATCAGTGAATGGCAACCTAAGGATAGGGTCATCAATGAATGGAAAGAAGTTGTCAATGAGGTTGACAACGGCGATGGCACGCTCAGCCTCGTAAGAACGGAGGTCATGATCCCGAGGACCATCAAGGCAGAGAACTCTGTTCTGCAATACAACCTCAACATCTCATCCACCGAATTCATCTATCTCGACAAGAGAATGATGAAGATCGAAAAGGTAGCATACAATGATCGTGTGTATTGCGTACGTGTCAAGAACGGAAATTTCTACACCATGCGCAATGGCAAGGCGCACTGGACCGGAAACTCCGCAGTTATTTCTCTTACCAACGTCTCCCACAAGGTACTCGATCTATGGTGGGACGGCGACACCCTGTACGGCAAGGTGCAGATCGCCGAAACAAAAGCGGGCGACACATTGAAAGGTCTTCTCAAGACCGGATTCAAACTGGGCATCTCCAGTCGTGGCGTCGGATCTGTGAAATCGCAGAACGGCCATGACGTTGTCCAAGAGGACTTCGAACTCATCGCATTCGACTTCGTATCGTCCCCATCGACCCCCGGAGCATTCCTTTTCCGTGAATCGCGCAGCATGAAAATGCTCAAGATCGGAGGCATCGAACAGGTGTCGAAGAGCGGGAAATATTCCGACTTGAAGGAAATGCAGAACAACAAATTCTGGAAATCGCTCTAACTGAAACGGAAAATGCGTTTTTGTGCATTATTTATTCAAAATCGAAGATCAGCGATATGAGCAAGGAAAAGAATATTCTTCAACAAGCAAAGGTGGACATCGACTCCATCGTCAAGCTGGCTCAGGACAATCTTCTCAAGGAGAACCAAGAGAGGATCCAACGATTGGTCGAAGATGCCATCGATGAAGTGAACAACGAGGAGCCCGTCGAAGAGACGAAGGTCCCCGTTGAGATCGTTTCGGAGACCATCAAGGTGGAGACCGACACCCAGAAGGTGACGATCGACGACGATGGTTCCATCAAGAACGAATTCAAGGAACCCGAAGCCGGTGAGGTCCCCGAGACCCCCGTCGACGCCGTTACCCAGACCCCGGTCGATGCCACTCCTGCCGCTCCGGTGGCGCCTACGTCAGTCGCACCTACTCCCGTCGCTGTTGATGCGGTGGGCGATGACGAGCAGATCGAGCTCTCCTCCGATGAGGATGAGATCCAGATCACTGCGGAAGAAGAACAAACACAACCCAACATGGAACAACCCGCACCCGCCGCTCCAGAAGCCGCCCCAGCTCCAGCCCCAGAGGTTGCACCTGAGGTGGCTCCAGAAGCTGCTCCCCAAGAAGATCTCACCGCCCAGTTGGCGGACGTCATCAAGAAGATGATCGCCCAACAGACCGGCGCCGCTCCCACCAGCGATGGTGACGAAGTGGACATCGTGGACGACGAGGCCGGAGCTGTTGCTCCTGCCGCAGAAGCTCCAGCGCCCGCCCCTGAAATGGCCCCTGCCATGGAGGAAATGATCGAGCTGGACGAGGACGATGATCTCATCGAACTCGAAATGGAAGAGGACGAAGCGCTCGTGGACGAAGTAAAGGCCATGGGTCAATCGCATACCGTCAACCGCACCGCAGGACCGCACACCGCGCCCAAGGTGGCCGTTGACAACCGTACCCGCACGGGTGCAGTGAACGAGAATACCAAGAAAGAAGAAGCTCACCATGAGGCGATCATCGCCGAGCTAAAGAAGGAAAACAAAAGTTTGAAGGGTCAGATAGGCGAATTCAAAAGCGCCTTCATCGAACTCCGGGAGCACTACAACGAGGTGCAGACGTTCAACAAGAAGTTGGCGCTTGCATACCGCGTGGTATCCAATGGGGGCTTGACGGAAAAGGAGAAGGTTCGGATCTCCGAACGCTTCGAAGCCGCAACGAGTGCAGAGGAAGCTGAGCGCATCTACAAAGAGATCATCAGCGAAAAGAGCATGCCAAAAGACAAGGGTGTGATCAAATCCTCCGCCATTCCAGTGGCACAACCAAAAAAGCAGCCTATTTACGAAAGTGCTGAAGCAAAACGGAACCGTGTACTCGCGGGTCTCGATGCTCCTGACCAAGATTGATCGTTAACAAAAACAACCAAACAAGAAAATGGAATTACTCAGAACCGGTAAGGTCGGCCTTACCACTTTGAAGAACCTCGCAGAACAGCGCAACGCTATCGTTGCGAACTGGGAGGAGTCTGGCCTGCTCAAAGGCCTGAAGGGACCCAAGCGTTCCAACATCGCGCAGTTGCTGGAGTCGCAGGCTGCTTCGATGCTGAACGAGGTAACCCTCGACGCGTCCGCTGGACGTTTCGATACGGTGGCGTTCCCTATCGTTCGTCGCGTATTCTCGCGTCTGTTGGCCAATGAACTGGTTTCGGTGCAGCCTTTGGCGCTCCCTACCGGTCTGTTGTTCTACATGGACGCGCGTGTATCGTTCAACGGTAGTGACAACACCTTCGACACGTCGATCACGCGTGCTCAGGAAATCGCACGCATGAACAAGGTGAACCCCAAGAATACCGCGAACGGTCAAGGTGGCCCTGTGTTCGCGGACACCTCTGCCTACGAGCGTTTCTACAACAACCGTGGTTTCGATCTGTCCTTCGGTACGGGCGAAACGGCTCTTGGCGTTTCCAAGACCTTCTCCGCTGACAGCTTCAGCAATGGTTTGTACGATCCGGGTGCTTTCACCCTCACGGGCTTCGACACCTCCAAGCAGCAGTCTTCTGCTTCCTTGAGGTACTCCTCGACCACCGCTATCTACTACAGCGCTGGATCGAGCAACATCCTGCTCGTTGCCGCTGGCGGAAGCGTTCCTGTGTTCGCGAACGTGCAAGCATGGGGAACCGACCAGTTCCAAGGTTCCACCTCGAACATCGTGTTGGACCTTCGTCCACCGAGCGTTTACGGTTCGGACTTCAACTCCGCGATGTTGAACAACGGTACCAACTTCGGTACTCAGTTCGCCCTGACCGTCACTCCTGCATTCGAGGTCTACAACGACTTGGAAGCGAAGGGTGAAATGTCCGAGATCTCGATCCGCTTCTCCAGCGTGACCGTGAACACCGTGACCCGTAAGCTCCGCGCTCACTGGACCCCTGAATTGGCCCAAGATCTTGAGGCCTACCACAGCATTGATGCCGAGGCTGAGCTGACCGCTCTTCTCTCCGAGCACGTTGCTGCTGAGATCGACCGCGAGATCCTGACGGACCTCATCAACGGCGCACCTTTCCGTGCTCGTTGGGACTACCAAGGTCTCCAGAACAACGCGAACTTCTTCGGTACCCAAAAGGACTGGAACCAAACGCTGATCACCCGTGTGAACGAGCTCAGCGCCCAGATCCACAAGGCAACCTTGAGAGGTGGTGCGAACTGGATCGTGTGCTCGGCTGAGGCCGGTGCGATCTTCGATGATCTGGAATACTTCCACGTCGATGGCAGTGCTTCCCCTGAGTCGGAGAAGTACAACCTCGGTATCGAGAAGATCGGTCAGTTGGGTAGCCGTTACGTGGTCTACAAGGATCCGTACCTGCCTGCGCAGATCGTGCTGTTGGGTCACAAGGGTAACACCTTCTTGGAGGCTGGTTACATCTACGCCCCATACATCCCGCTGCAATTGACGCAGACGATCTATGATCCGAATGACTTTACTCCGCGTAAGGGGATCATGACAAGGTATGCTAAGAAGATGGTCAACAACCGCTTCTACGGTGTAGTGTACATCGACAACATCAACACCTACTAAGCCTAGAGCGACGCAGGTTTCCGCAGAAAGAAAGGCGATCAGAAATGGTCGCCTTTCTCTTTTGTTATATTTCAAGAAAGATCGTCATAATTCCTTTAGATGGAGTAAAGTCATTCGGCAAATTTGGAATATATGAATTGATGTACTACCTTTGTTGCATGGGAGGAAGCATCAAAAAAGTAGAAGCCACATCGGAGGACATCCTGAATCTGGCCCGTTTACATCTGAAAGACAAATTACCATTGAGTCGGATGGCGACCGAAATGGGGCGAAGCCTCATGTGGTGTACGAAAACACTTCAAGAGGTTGGGTTATATGTTGGCGCCGATGGTTCCGATGAAGAGCGCGACAGGAAATGGAATCACGGTAACCCTCTCATTACCGTGCCCGCACCGTTCTTCAAACCGGGCGTCGAGTATGTGGCCGTATGTAAGGCCACAGGAAAGGAGTTTGATGACTTCCGTAACGCATCCGGGGCCCTTACGGCACATTTGAGAAAACTGAGGGTCCCCATGGCGGACCAGAGCGACTTCAAAAAGAAGAAGTTCCAAACCGAACAAGGGCGACCATGGTTCGTGGACCACTTCGAATTCATCCAACCGCAGCCAAAGGAGGCGCGCACATATCAGTATCAGCCACGCGCGGAGATCACCGAAGCGCAGTTCACGGTCATCAAGAAAGGATATTTGGAGGACGGCCTTTCCATGCGCGCGCTGGAAGAAGCGGTCGGTATGAGCTCAAGTCTCATTCATCGCGTGCTTATGGAGTGGAACATGTTCGTTCCATTCCCTCCGTTGGAGGATTGGCCCAACAAACATGAGCGCCTTGAGGAGTACAAACGTTTGAGGTCAGAAAAAGCCAAGCAGAACATCCGTTTCGACAAGAAGGGGATGCCATCCTTCTTCGAAGAAGGGAAGAATTATGTGGCGATTTGTAGGCAGACCGGAGAACGTTTTCCTGATTACTTGAATGCATCCGGCATCATAACGAGGCACCTTGAGAGGATAATGCCCGATATGGAGCATGAGACCAACACAAAGAAGCGCGAGTTTTTCAAGACCACAGGAAAGCCGTGGTACTACGAACATTTCGATTTCAATGAAGTAGATAATGTTGTACAAGAAAAGAGGAAATGCGCGTACTGCGATTGGACCACCAATGATCTCTCAAATGCCAGCGGATGGTATACCACACACATTGTAAGTGTGCATAACCTTACAGTAGAGGAACACGTGAAAATTCATGAAGAAGAAAGCCTGCTATTCAAAACAGAGCTTGAGCGTATCGAACAGAAAAAGGCGAACGCAATCGACATGCAGGTCAATCCTCAAAATTGGGTAGAGTGTGGTGTTTGTGGAGAGAAATTGAGAGCCATAACCCAAACACATTTGGCAGTCCATGGTATGGACCATACGATGTACAAAGAGAAGTATGGAGCTAAGGGCATATTCAACAGTACGACATCGAAGAAAATGTCAGATACCGCCATATTGTACAACAAAACCAAGCAGACATATAAGGAGAACAAACTGGAACGAGCATTCCGTGAAGCCACTTGCGAACTTCAAGGAATACGGAAGCAGAAATCTGTTGGTAAGTTCATGTTCGATTGGTGCTTGGAAGACAGGAAGATATTGATAGAATTGGATGGGGATTACTGGCACGGATATGTCAGCAAGGGAGGATATCATTTCAAGCAGATATTGAATTTCGTCCGTGACGTCAAGAAAGACGAAGTAGCAAAAGAAAGCGGCTATCGCCTTTACCGCATTCGTGAGAAAGACGTGAAGCAGCATGCGCCACAAAAATTCAATTCAGAGAATGACTTGATCACATTCTTGGATAGATACGAAATCAATCTTCAAGACCATCCGCTGTTGCGCCTTAAAGAGCATGACATAATATTCAGCAAGGAGTATTGCGAAAGAGGCAGAGATGAGATGCTGAAGAATGAAGATCTAGTTGACACTCTTCTGGAATTCTGGACCACGTTCTACCCTCCGGAGAAGTACATAAAGGATTGTATCGATCTATCGAAGAGACCCACTACAGTATCGTGGTTGAAAGGCGTGTTCGCCGATTCCTATTATCGTTCTCATAAGAGAGAGAAGGGGTTATTTGACATATTTCAAGACAAGGGTGTTTTAAGGGAAGTGGTGAAGTACCGTCTGGGGCTGAACAAGAAGAAGGAGCTGTTCGATGTCTCCATCATGCAGTTGTATCGCGGTATTGCGGTGAGAACCGTGTACAACGTGGGGGTATTCCCTATCGAGCAAGCAAGGGGCGTATATCAGAACAATGTGCAATACGACGATGTGGTGTATGACCCATATGCTGGCTGGGGCAGCCGCATGCTCGCTTGCTGCGAACGAGGAGCACATTACGTCGGCAATGACATAAACCTCCATCTTAAGGATGGATATGAACGCATCATCAAGGAAAAGGACCTGAAGAATTGCACGGTGACATTCGGTGACTCCAAGGTGTACCAAGAGAGTTTGAAGGGGAGGGTGGATTTCATCTTCACATCTCCTCCTTTCTATTACGATGAACTGTATTCGTATAGCGAAACTCCAAAAGGTTTGGACACCCAGACATGGTTCGCAAAGGAATTACTCCCCGTCCTTGTAAACTGTCATGCCTATCTGAAGACGAGCGGAAAGATGGTTCTGGATATGAACGAGAAGTATGTCGTTGAACTTTCTCATTGCCTGTTGAACGCAGGGTTCACCATTGTTTCAACAGAGTACTATGGTGTGAAGAAGTCGCATTACATGCGTAGTGGAGGTCAGGAAAAAAGACAGGCATTGATCACATGCAATAAACAAACTTCCAACCAATGACCGTTTCACATTACGGACGCCGATAATATCGGGCCCGCTACAAGTTGACATTTCTTTTGTTATCTTTGGCGCCATGATACAGAACCTATTCTCCAATTGGCCGACCATCCTCATTGTGATCGGCGTTATCGCCCTCGCCATCGGGCTCTTTTCCGCTCTCTTTTTGCGCCGCGTGGTCCCGACCAACACGGTCCACATCGTGCAGACGGGCAAAAAGACCACCTCGTATGGACGAGGAAGGGATAGCGGGAACGTCTATTATGAATGGCCTACGTGGTTCCCCATTATTGGTGTGACCAAAGTTGAGATGCCTGAAAGTGTCTTTCAGGTCAGCCTTGCGAATTATGAAGCTTACGATTCGGCCAGACTTCCGTTCGTGGTGGATGTATCCGCATTCTTCAGGATAGCGAATTCCGATACCGCCGCGCAGCGGGTGGCATCTTTCAGGGAATTGGAAACGCAATTGCATTCCGTGTTGCAAGGTGCCGTCCGCCGGATCCTCGCTACCAATCAATTGGAGGAGATCATGCATCAACGTTCCACCTTGGGGAAGCAGTTCACCGACGAAGTAGACGACAACATCAAGGAGTGGGGCGTTCAGACCGTCAAGATGATCGAGTTCATGGACCTGCGGGATTCTACGGAACAGAAGTCGAACGTCATCCATAACATCATGGCCAAGGAACAGGCGCGCATCGATCAAGAAAGCCGCGTTCAGGTGGCCGATCACGGTCGTATCGCAAAGCTTGCGGAGATATCGGCCAAACGCGAGATCGACATTCAAGACCAACAGGCATTACAAGCTGTTGGTATTCGTGAGGCTGAGCGGGTGCGGGAGATAGGCATCGCAAAGGAAAAGGCCACACAGTCCGTGCAGGAACAGACGGCCATCACGACGGTAAAGGAGATGGAGGTGCTATCCATCAACACCGTCCGCAAGGCGGAGATCAGCAAGAAGGCCGCTGAAGTGTTGGCGGAACAAAACAAGAACGTTGCGGTGGTGAACGCCCAACAAGAGAAGGAGGTGATGACGGTAAAGGCGGACGGCGAAAAGGCCGCCACTCAGACGTTGGCCGAAGGCATGCTGTTCGCTTCGCTCAAGAACGCCGAGGGCATTGCCGCTAAAGGCAAGGCGGAGGGAGAGGCCGAGAAGGCGAAGCTGATGGCTCCAGTGGACGCTCAGATCAAGTTGGCCGAGAAGATCGCTGGATCTCCAGAATACCAGAAATACTTGATCGACAACCGTCAGGTAGAGGCCAACGAAGTTGTAGGAAAGGCAATGGCGGTAGCGCTGGAGAAAGCCGATATCAAGATCGTGGGGAGCGGCGGGAACATCCCCGGCAGCGTGAAGGGCATTATGGGGATGTTCAATCCGGGCGGAGGCGTCGACATCGCCGGTATGCTGACGGGCATGGCCTCAACGGATGAGGGCAGGGCCGTGCTGGACAAATTGCTTGGCGAAAAGAAGGAAAAGTCCTCATAGGAGTTCCCTCGGCGGCCAATCGCTCTCATGGATGATGCTATACGCTTCGGCATCGATCCAGAACTCCTCGTTGACGCTGTATCGGTCCGAGACGAGGCGATAGACTTTCTTCAAGGCTTGGAATGCCGATGTCTTGCGCTTTCTGTTGAGGTCCGAAATGAATTGCATAACGTCATCTCCGCCCATTTTGCGCGCGAAGTCCTGAACGGCCTGCGTGCGCTCGATCTTTCTGAAGTCCATGTTGTTCAGTTCTGACAACTCTCGCATCGGCTGGTACAATAGAAGCTCAGAAAGAGCGTCCTCTGCGGTGGTGCTCATCAAGTCGTCCACCAGACCGCCGATGTCTTGAATTCTTGCTTGTATCTCCATGGGGTTGGAGAGGTAGATGGCCTTATTCAACAATTGGACTCCGGGGTCCTCGCTGTAGGCTGCGCCAATGCGCCTGTTTTTGGCGTTCAAGACGGCCGACTTTTTGTTCACGTCGTGGATGAACACGAAGGCGTGGTTGAGCTCGTGGGCGAATATCGATCGCAGTGCTGTTCTTTCGTTCTTCAATTCCGCTATTGGAACATGAACAACAAGTCCTATGGATATGGAATAGGAGGACTCCGGCTTGCTGTGCTTCTTGGTCTTGCTGGATTGGAATGACCCTGTCGGCTCTTCCCTTGGTGAGTTGCAGAATTCGACCGACACTTCGACCGTCCTTATCCATGTGTCTCCTGATATCATGGCTGGTGGTTCATATCCAAATGGAACATTCCAATGTTCCCCGTCCAATATGTCCTTTCTCTTTTGGGCGGTTGATATAATATGGTCAATGGTCACGTCCGCCATTATCTCGGACAGGCGTTTTACGTTCAATTGCACGCCCGCTACCTCTGCTATCATGTTCTTGATCAACTTCTTGATATCCATGTACATAAATATGGCGATAATGCCATCCAAACCGGAATGGTTTGATCTCGATCAAGCCCTCAACTCCGCCACGAACCGCTGCACCCAATCCTGAGGTTCCCAATCCTTGGGATGATGGTTCTCGACCGATCCACGCGTCCATTCGGCTAGGTCGCTGAGGTCGCTCTGATCGATCCCGTCAATGTGGGAATCCTTGATGTTGGCGGCCCATTTCTGCCATGCCGCCTCGTATCCTATTGCGCATGTGTCCCGAAAGAACCCGGCCGCGTTCTTGCCTTTCTTCGAGATGAGAGCGATCATGTCCTCTTGCCGATAATGCAGGTTCTCGTGCTCCTCCCGGTCGAAGTTCTTTTCGCGGTCCATGGCCTGTTGCAGCGCCGCGCCATCGGGGGTCATGGAGCCCCATTGGATCTTATCGTATCCGCCGCGCTCCTGCGCCAAGCGGTCCACCAGCATGCGGCCGTATCCCTTTCGCTTGTCCTCCGGACGCGGGACCTCCACCATGGCGATCTGCGTCTCGCCTTGAAAGATGGTGTAATCCAAATGCGCAACCTCTCTTCCGTTCGCCAGAAGACGAAGCGTGAAATTGCTCTGGCCGTGATAGCTGGCCGTGTGTTGCGTTTCGAAGGCGATGCCGGACGCTTCCTCCAAGAGGATGTTCCTGATCATACGTCGAATGTCCATCAAAGCTAAATATGGCCATATTTATGGCCAATGGAATTACGCCGCCTCGTACGATCGATCATTTTGGAGTCGTACAGAACGGGCAGGTTCCTTTATCATACGACTTCAGTATGCGTTGAAGACGGCGGAGAGTGGACATAAATTGACTGACGAACAATACGAGATGTCCTCCGACAACATCAAGCAACAATACGATGCCGCCGTTCAAAAGCGGATGGGAACCCCTGTGGTGAACGAGCGGTTCCTCCGCTCGATAATCCGTGGCGCGCTGAGCCAGCGCGTATGATCACCCAGAACATCCACCATATCATCAAACACGCTAACGGTGCCGTCCATGAAGAAGGAAAATAATGTCGCTCTTTGTCATAAAAAGCAATGAACGACGGAACTATTTGCTAGAACCATTGCTTCCCCAAGGAAGAATGGGATTTCCTGAGCTATCAAATTGTGACCCCATGTCATTCATTTCGCTCAAGATCTCGTTTGCCAACTTCGGCGGCATCTGTCCCAATTTGGTCCTGCCCTCCTTGAGGTGCTTCTTCACTTCCTTGCGTAGGCCCTCGGAGAGGGAGGAGAGTTTGATCTGCTTGTTTTTCATGCTGGCACGTTTGTTTTCGTTGAGCTTTCTTCCATTTTCATAGCTTGCAACAGTCGATTCGTCGTCATACCAGTCGCTCAATTCGTAGTCGCCTTTTGGTGACTTGTTCACATGGACGACATATCCGTTTTCGCTTTGCATTTTTGCATCCTCCATTGCGCTCAGTAGTTCAGTATCATCGACATTGACATTGAAATTGTCATCATCGCCAATATCGTCGCTGCTACTAAATTCGCCATCTATATCATAGGTTCCTGCGTTGATGCGCGAATGAGGGACATACGGCAAATCACTTCCATGAGGCGATTTGGGTCCTTTTCTATCCCAAGGAGCAATGGGGTTTCCTGAACTGTCATGTTCCATCTCAATCAAGATCTTGTTTGCCAACTTAGATGGCAGCATGGACATCTTCGTCCTGCCCTCCTTGAGGTGCTTCTTGACTTCCTTGCGGAGACCCTCGGAGAGGGATGAGAGGTTGATGGTTTTTTGTTCTTCAAAATATCCACCTTCATCATCGCTTGCTCTAGCATTCATAGCGTTGGTTGCTGATGGACCGTTGTTTTGTAGCACTCCAATTTCGTGAATTAACTCGGAATGTGCGGAGCTATAAACACACCATTCGCATCTTTTATCCATAAACTTCTCTCTGTTTTCTTTATCGATTTGGTGCGTCACGCCTGCGACTTGAGGTAATGGATATGGATATCGAGGCGATGTATCTTCAGTTTTTTGACCTGTCCTATCATACACATTAACAGCTATAGCCATATTTTTAGAATGATCATAATACATATCTGGCTTTCCATAAACACCAGCATTTCCTAAATTCTTAATGAATTCTTTTTTGCCTACAGTCTCATTCTCTATCAACCGCTTCAGCTTCGGCGGCATCTGGCTCATCTTCGTCCTGCCCTCCTTGAGGTGCTGGTAACGATCTAGTGTCGCCTCTTTCTCCGCAGCCTTACAAGCGGCCTTTAGCGAGCTATGCCCTTCTCCCCCAACGAGAGACTCGCCTCGATGGAGTAGCGTCCATCCGAACTTCTTACCATCGTTATATGTATAAATCCACACCTTCCATGGCCCGCTCTCCCCCTCAAACTCGCCTGCATTTTTGCGTGGTTTCAGCGTGAACTTAGGGATGGCTCGGGAAGAACTTTCCATATCCGGTCTGTACTCGTCAGAGTCAGTGCCATAGAAAGCCTCTGATTCAATAAGTTTTCTCAGACGAGTAGGCATCTGACCCAACTTGGTCCTTCCCTCCTTGAGGTGCTTCTTGACTTCTTTGCGGAGGCCCTCGGAGAGGGAGGAGAGTTTGATGGTGCGCTTCGACATGGAATGAGGTTTGAACATAAATAGTGCTCTATTTACGTTCATGGATATCCGCCGCATCATCCGAAAATTGGTCCAAGAAGCCTATGAAGGCATTTCAGGATCGGCCCTCACCTTCGACGACCTGCCCCAGAAGGTGAAGGACTACTACAGGCGCAACATCACCATCAGCGTGGCCTTCGTCAAGAAGGACGGAACGGTGCGCCACATGGCCTTCCGCAGGAGCTTGACCGCTTACATCCGCAGCGACGTCGAGAAGACCGACGCCCAAGCCAACAAGTTGCAGAACAACAACCTGATGACGGCCTACGACACCAATGTCTTCATCAAGCTCAAGAGGGAGTCCGGGGACGCGGCTTTGGCCGCCAAAGGAAGCTTCAGGAACTTCAAGCTCGATAACGTCCTTGCCTTTCTGTGCGGAGGCGAATTGTTCGACATGCGCGAGCGGAACGGTGTTATGGAGCGCTTCGGGCCGGAGGTCCATGGGGCGTTGACCAAGAGCATGGTATCGGCCTTGAAGAGCGACGAACAGAACGCCGATAACGGACTGGAGGCCGAGCCTGTAATGGAGGAGAATTCGGATGCTGTACGGGAGTTGTCCATCCATCTTCCGACCGATTATGCCAACAAACTGGCCCAACTATTGACGGACAAGTCGAGATATGAAGATGAAGACGGTGAACCATTGACGTTCCGGGCGGTCGAGGTCCGCGATGGGACATCGGTGATCACGGTGTATGACCATGAAGGCTACAAGTGCGGCATCTATGACCCGGCGAGATTGGGCAAACCCGACCTCGATGGTTTGGCAACAAAAGTGTACGCAGAGGCTTACTCCGCAAAGCACAACGCCAACATCTACTTTCCCACCTTCAGCGCAGCCGTTCAGCACGCCAAGGACACGGCGGAGAAGAAGGGGTTCGTGGTGGACGAGCAGGATTGGTTCAACCAGATAACGACAGGACCCGGAAAGCCTGCCGTTGGGGATACATTCTCGACAGCCATTGGACTGACCTTCAATGGAAAGCCCGCGAACAAGACGCTCAATATTCAAGTGTACGGCATGAACAACTCATTCGAGTTGACCCATTACGTGGCTTGACCCGCCTTAGAATGAACTTCCATCGCCTCATCCGCTCCATGATAACGGAAGCTGTCCTTACGGCTTCCCGCGCAAAGACGCGCACGGCGCGCGAGATGCTCGATTGGGCCAAAGGCGCGAGGTTCACGTGCGACCAGAAGATGTCCGACACGAAGGGCGACCTACGCGCGCTGTTCGACATGATCTTGGACATCTTCCGCCATCAAGGAAGAAGCCCTCTTGCGGACAACCAAGAGGACGAAGAAGCGGTCTTTTATGACTTCGCCGCCCACTATGACAAGGGCAATGGTTATTGGAAGAGGATGGGCGAGAAGATATTCGGAGACCTATGGGGTTACGACGGCGGCGTCGATGCCAACCCGACCTGTTACGAACGCTTCATGATCGTCTCGGTGAAGGACGACCAATTGCAACAAGCCAAGGATTGCGTCCGTCAATTCGGATGGTGGTGCCGCGCGGGCGAACGCATGGAGAGCTTGGGCGCTATTGCCCTTGTGGTGTCCCCGGTGGAGCTGGAGATGCGCTGATCAAAGGTCCCAAAGCATACCAGCGGACAAGGCTTCGAGTTTTCCATTATGCAATCCAATGCCGATCTTGCCGCCATTGCCCATTATGTAAATCAAGCCGTCGGTACCGAACCTGCCGTACTTGAAGGGTCCGGTGATTCCGTTATCATGCAACATTTGCATGATCTCCGGTAGAGCTGGCGATTGAGGAAGTTCCTTCATGTCCTTGATCCCCAAGACCGCCCATAGCGATTTCGTCTCCGCTGGCATCGTTCCTCCCAATCCCTCTTTTATTGCGCCGCTTATCTCATTACGCAATTCATTGAGCCCGAACTCGCTCGACATCATGTGATCGGTCGACAGCATGTGGGCGATCTCATCGGGCGTCCCTTGGAACCCGGGAAGCTTATCGTGCATCGACGTGTTGTCGACCTTGTATTTCTCGATCCATAGGTCCCCATCTTGCGTCCATACCTTGTATGGCTTTCCGTCGATCTTCACCCACGCGTACGGTCCTTGATAGACGTCAAATCCATGGACCGAGACAAGCTCCATTCTGGTCCCAACGGCGTCGATGATGTCGAGGATGTCGGTCCTTAATTGTTCTTTCCAAGCCACCATACCCTCATCGCTGTTGTCCCATTCGCCGGTTTCCTTCAAGATGCGCTCTTTGAGGTCTGTGGGCATGGCGGAAAGTTTCGCTTTCCCTTCCTTCATGTGCTTTTTCACCTCTTGGCGGAGACCTTCGGAGAGGGCGGAAAGTTTGAGTTGCACGCCCGGGACCTTGGCGGACGGTTCGACCTTCAACGTAAGACCCTTCCATTGATGTTGGAGTTGCGCGCTGACCCGGTCCACCTCCGCCTTGTCATCATAGATGGCGGCTTTGTCGGATTCCTTAGTCCATCGTCCGCTGGCGGGATAGAAATAGATTTCTCCTGCGGGGTTCCGGGCGGTGATGATGAAGCTCATGGGCGTGGATGTCTCGCCATAAATAGAGAGCTATTTATGACCAATGGATGTCCGTTCTCTTATTCGTACCGTCATCTCGGAAGAGCTCGGCAACATGCGATTCCCGACCGGCGCATTGACGCCTCAGGCGCACGGGCTCATTTTGTTCGCCCAGCAGGATGCGGGGACCTATCAGTTCTCGCTGGAACATGGAAGCGACAAGATGGCCGTTTATCGTTACGCCTTGGCGGCCTACGAGAAGCGATTCAACGAACCGCTGAGCGGGGACGAGGAAACCGTGATGTACGATTTCTTGGCCCATTACCAAAAGCCCGGACCGTTGTCGGCGGCCGAGAACATGTTCGCCGACGCATTGGGCGACAAGGTCCACTTCAAGGGCGCGCTCGGAAACACGAAGTTCACGATCTTGGTGGACCGTGATTTCATCATCCACGCCCAAGCCATGGCGCATGATGCCGGATATGTCGCGAACATCGACGGGACCCACGACAGGACGGCGCCTCAAGTGACCATGAAGGTCGTGAAGAACCCGGGAAGGGAAATGCCGGGGAGCGATCTTTGATCATCAACGCCGAAGCATCGCCCACGCTCTCTTGCTGCTCATGAGCACGACTTCCCGAGGAAGATGGCTCCTGAGCCCGTACTCCTCAAGCAGGCGAAGTTCGTCTTGATGGATTATAACGGTCCCGCCGTGTACCATCGAGGATGGCTCGGTCACCAATAAAGGATAATCAACGCCGTCCACCGGGGAGTCCTCCCGGAACCCACTGGCAGTGTCGGGCGCCATGTATGGGACGGGACGGCCGAATACTTCGTAGCGTTTGTCGGCATCGGTCAACGGACCGTGGACGAATAGTTCGACGAACATGCGCTTATGACTTTGGCGGTAATTGAGTTGTTGCCGCCTTGACCGCCCACATGCACGCCGATTCATATTCCGTTTGCGCAATGGCACAAAGACGGTTCTTTTCGCTTGGGACCCCGGAATACGGCTCTTTCAAACTTTCGCACATGTTGATCAACTCTGCCGACTTCTGCTTGATCTGGTCGACGATGCCCTCCAAGCTCGGATTGAACGCCGTACGCACTCTCTGTTCGCCTATTGTTTGTTCTTGCATGGTTCTAGTTGTTTTTGGAATGATAATGGCTCAGAAGCCGAATTTCAAGGCTTTCGACCCTGAACCAAGCACCAATGGGTGAAGTCGCTCATCGGGAACGGCCGATGCCAATACGGGTCGTGGAAATGGGTCCGGTCCACTTCGTAGAACTCCGCCGCGTCCGGACCAAGGAGTTTTCCCATGCGGATGCTCCCGTCCTTATGCTCCAATAGGAGCTGCTTGTTCTCCGGAGGCATGCGGTCCATGGGGAACCAACTATAACGCTTCACCTTCCCGATCACATCGGGACGCTTGACCTTCTTCTTCTCTCGCTCATCGATCTGCACCACTACGGTATCCGTATCGGCCGCTTCCACCACGCGGCCGATACGTGAGACGTCGCCATCGAAGAACAGGATGTGTTTTCCCTCGCCGTTCAACAATTTGGAGAATTTGCTCTTTTTCATGTTGTTTTCGATTTGAAAGGGCCGATGAGGAACGAACCCCATCCTATTTAGGTTCAAATAGCAAAAACGAACATGGCCACAGCGAACTCCAACTACAAGATCGTCTCCCTTTCCGGTGGCACCAATGGACCCTTCGGAACGGCTACACGCCCGATCGTTCATGAGGTGTTCTGCATGACCGCAGGGAGCGTCACGGTGACCGCCATCGGAGGTGGATCGCTTACCGTATCGTTGACGGCCGGACAAAGCATTGAACTACTCTGTTCCGGCATCAACGTCAGCAGTGGTACTTTCTGTGGCTTCTCGCCCAACAACATGGGCGCACTGACCCAAATAAAGTCAAACTGATCCCATGAGCTGCCAGATCGAAGGATGCCTCTCAGGGGTAACGGAATCCCAGAAGAGCGCCATCATCAACAAGGTGAGGCTGTTCTTCGGCGCTCCCGTAGTGAAGGTCGAACTGGATGACCAGCAGATCGAGTCCGCTCTATGCACGTCAATTTCGGAGTATTCCACCTTCATCAACGATTGGTTCCTGCGCAACAAGCTCGGGGAGATGCTAGGGTTGCCCAGCGAGATCGACTTCACCATGAAGTACGTCTCCAACTCGCTGTACTTCGAACAGAGCTTCTCCACCCACCTTGCCGAACAGGTCGGGTTGGGCGCCAATTCACAACGTGAACTGAAGCTCGGGTCCATTCTCCTTTCGGGAGGCACGCAGGATTATCTCATTCCGGCCGGAAGGGAAGTGAACGAGGTGCTCTGGCATACCCCGTCCTTCATCAACCTGTTCGGCATGGACCCACACGCCAACACCAATATCGCCTTCTCGGAGTTCGGGGCATCCTTCGCCGGACATTCGCTCTATCACGTCATGCCGGTGTTCGATACGATCCTGACGGCCCAAGCGGCTGAATTGCGCAACCGCGTAAGGGGGTCGGAATATTCTTACTCCCTTCATGGCGGTCCGGACGGACAACGCAAGCTTCGTGTGTATCCCGTGCCACGGAGCAACAACGGGCTGGCCGCTGCATCCTTCGGCATCGGAGGAGGCGCCAGCACGCCCGGTACGGTGTTCTATTACTACTACGACCGAGCGGGCTATTATGGGAACCCGCTCTTCTCGGGAACTTCCGCCAACCCCGGATACACCGGAAGTACGGAATTCGGGAACGGATTGGTATCCAGCCCCGCCGACGCGCAGCTTCGCACCATCTCCTACGCCCAGATGAACTCCGTGGCCCAGAACTGGGTATTCAATTACGCCCTCGCCCGTTGCGCCATCATTCTGTCGTTCGTGCGCGGCAAGTTCAGCGAAGTACCCATTCCGGGCGACAAGGTTACTCTCAACGCCGAGGCTCTTCGTTCCTTCTTCAACGAGGAACGGGATCGGCTGTTCAAGAAGCTAGAAGATGACCTTTCGGAACTCTCCTATCAGAAGATCATGGAGAACCGCGCCTCGGTGCAGGAATCCATCAGCAAGACGCTTGGATTCACTCCAATGGGCATATACGTCGACTAAATGGACATCAACGAGATACAAGGGCAACCACAAGAGCAAGATGCTCATGAACACAAGCCCAAGGGCATTGAGCTGTTCTTGGGAGAGGAGGATGTTGCCTTCCTGTCATCCGTTGGTCGAGAACTCTCCGAAAGTTGGCTCAAGGAGAGCTTTCTCTTGTACCGCGTCGATCTGAAGAAGACCGTTCCCAATTTCTACGGGGAGAGCAAACGCAAGGTCTACAAGGAACACGTGGAGGTTTACGGAAGATTGGACATCGAATCAAATCCCGTAAGCCAGCAAACAGCGGGAGGCATCATGAAACGCGGTCCGGGCGCAATGACGGCCCATGTGTATCTCGAACATCTGGTGGAATTGGGTCTTCTCATCAAACGGGATGGACAACATGTGCAGTTGGACCTGAAGGTTGGGGACTTCATCATGTTCAAAGGTCAGTACTTCAAGATCGTCGATGATGGGTTCTCCCAATTGAACAATGAGTTCTCGTACGGAGGGGACAGAAGATTTGCCATTACGATAAAAGCGAACGAGGTCGACGAGGATGTCTTCAAGGCAAGGTGAGAGGGAATTTTCCTTCTGCATGGAGAGCAACTCTAACATCGATTTTTTCCCTTGTTATGATGTAGAATTCTTCTACATCAAGTATTAAATTTCTCTCTCTTTTCTGGATGATATTCTGTAGTAGAAGAATTCCAGAAGGGAGATCTTGCGAAGTCAGGGAAAAGAACTCGAAGAGTTCCAAAATTCAAACCCCCTCCTTTCCTCCCCACGATTTTTTACGTGAGTTGGTTGGTTTGAATTTTGCCCTGCTCGCAACTTGCGCTTGCAGTACAAAGTCCGCCCATCTGATCAAATCCCCTCAAAAAGAAACAGCTTTATAGGGCGGCAAAAGCGAGGCAAAGATACGTTCTCTTTTGACAAAGTCAAGTTCTAGGAAGAAAATAATTGATGATCCGCCTTGAATGCCGGATTGATATGGAAATCCTTTCATTCGGAAGGAAAGAGGGGAAGTGGTTTTGAATGATGCCGCATCGTTCCATGCGCCTTGCTATTTACCTGCATGAGCATATCCGACAATATTGGATCGCAATTGGACAAGAGCTTCGAGAATGCCGGATATCTCCCGCAGAAGTTGGAGATAGAGGATTTCGATCACGGTTTGTTCGAGCTGTTCAATGCTGCGGGCTTCGCGTTGGATAACGGGAACAACATGCGCACCGTACCTGTCATCTGGGTGGGTCAGGAGCTTTGGGCCGAGCGCAAACAGCATTGGCACATCATGACCAATGAACAGGGGGAGGAGATCTCCCGTCCCTTCATCGCCATTGCACGACGAGGCGTGAAGCAGGGAACGTCCCCGCTCAAGCGCACCATTCCAGTGAAGCGCAAGTTCGTGTTCCGGAAGGTGCCCAAATTCAATGGATCCACCAAGGAATACGACTTGTACAAAATTCCTCAACCCAGTTATGTCGATGTGGAGTACGAACTCCGCTTCGTTTCCTCCTACATGGAGGACGTCAACAAGTTCTACGAGATCGTGATGCGCGACCACTACACCAGCGGTCAGGCCTACATGAACATCAACGGGTACCAGATTCGCAGCACCATGCAGGACCCTTCGGAGGACAATAAGATCGAAGTGAACGACGAGCGGATATTCCAGATCGCCATCCCCATCACGGTGTTCGGGAAGCTCGTTGACCCCAAGCAGTTCGAGAAAGTGAACGCCGTGACGCGTGTTTCGATAAAAATCTCCGAAAACCGCGACTGACCATCATTGCCCTGCTATTTATGGGGACAACCATAAAACCAACCCTATGAAAGTCACCAACAACAGAGCCAAGTCGACCACATTCCACTACAAGGTGGGAGGCAAGATGCAAAAAGTGAAGCTCAAGCCGTTCGAGAGTTTGAACGTCGCTGGGCTCGTTGATATCAACGCGGTGAAGAACGTGATGACCATCAGCAATTTCACCGCCAAGCCGGTGTCCATGAGCGCCACCACCACCAACATCACCAATCCCTACAAGGATGGCCTATCGGTGGCTACTGCTTCGAGCGATCACCGCAAAGGGATCTCCGAGACCAAGCAAGTCAAAGGGCGTTTCGAGATCAAATACAACTGATCCACAATAGCATGAAAGGCAAAGAAAGCGGAACGAACAAGGTTCCGCTTTCTTTTTTTCTCTTCCGTGATGTTCCGAGAAAAACAAGCCTATTTATGTTCAATGCGACCTGAGCGGTCGTTCCGAGGATAGAACCCACAACCCAAGAAAACCAGAACAGATATGGCAACAGTATTCGTCTCCCCCGGTGTGTACACAACCGAACAGGACTTCACCGCCTTCGCCTCGCGAATTGGTATCACCAAGCTCGCGGTCGTTGGTAAATTCCCCAAGGGTCCGGCCTTTGAGGCCATCAAGATCTCCACCGCAGATGAGAACGTACTGCGTTTCGGTGGGACGAACTACGAGTTCCCGGCTACTTACACCACCGATGCCTTCCTGACCCAGTCGAGCGAGTTGTTCGTCAGCCGGGTCCTCGGTAAGGTGGGTTTCACCAACTCGCCCGCATGGCTGTTGGTGGCGAATCTCACGGGTACCACAGGGGGCGGTTCGAAGTCCGGTACCACCCTCGCCGTCATTCGCTCAAAGAAGGACGCCTCGGGTGTTCCGTATTTCAGCGCTTCCACCGATGTGGTCCTCGGCAACTGGCAGTCGGTCACAGGTTCGGCCCTTTCGTCATTCGTCCTGTGCGGTACCACCGGCCTGATGAGCGCCAATACGCTCAGCGTTTCGTTGGATGAGACCCGTACGGACTACTTGGCGAAGGCCATCGGCAAGAGCCCGAAGATCATTCCCGATACCACTAACCTGTATGTCGAGAGTATCTTCCCACACTTCGTGAGAGAAGCCTCCGCTCGTGGTGAGATCGTCGGCATCAATGCCTCGCTCATCTACGTACCGGACACCAATCCTGACTTTGCCAACTACGCTACAGGATACACCAATGCGGTGACGCCTTGGATCGTATCGCGCGTGATCGGCGGAGCGGTGAAGAACCTGTTCCGTGTCCACACCCGCAGCGATGGTGACGCCTCCAACAGGGAGGTCAAGATCTCCATCGCCAACATCGACCTCAACAACAAGTTGTTCGACATCGTTGTACGTTACTACGATAGTAGCGACGCCACGTCCTTCACGATCGTTGAGCGCCACAATCGTCTCTCATTGGATGTCGACAACTCGCGCTTCATCGCCCGCATGATCGGTACCGTTGGTGATGAGCCGTACGTGCGCAAGTCAAACTTCATCGAGATCGAAATGGCCGACAGTTTCCCTGTCGATACCGTTCCTGCCGGTTTCCGTGGTTACGAGCTTCGTTCCACCACGACTTCCGTGGGGGCTGACACCGCGACGATCCGTCCGAACATCTATTACAAGACCACATACTTCTCGGGGGACTCTGTGCCAAAGACCTACTTGGGCGTTTCCGAGCTGGGCTACACCGCGCTGACCTCTTCCGCCGTGGGTGTGCGCAACGCCGCTCAGAACGTGGAGCATGACCTGTTCCAATTCCAAGGCGCCATCACCACCGGTAAGACCACCACGCTCGGTTTCCACATGGAGAACACCGTGTTGCCTACTGAATTCGCATCCGGCAACAAGAATTCCTTGACGGCTTACACCAACTCCGCAGGTGCTCTGGACCGCGCGAAGCTCAAGTTCACCGTTGTGCCTTACGGTGGTTTCGATGGATGGGACAAGTACAAGAAGTACGACAATGCATACGAAGAATTCGCTGAAGGTGAACTGTCGAACGTGCAGGCCTACAAGGATGCGATCGACTGCTTCGCCAGCGATGCCAGCGTGGACGTGAACGTCCTGAGCACATCGGGTATCGATTACCAGAACAACGAAGAACTGGTGAAGTATGCCTTGGAAATGGTCGAGGAACGCGCCGATCTGTTCTACGTCATCGACTCCCCACGCCTGACCGTTGGTCAGACCAAGGGAACTCCTGACGAGGCCGTGGAAGCGCTTGATCTCACCGGTATCGACACCACCTACGGCGCCACTTACTGGCCTTGGGTGCAAGTATCGGACGTCAGCAGTAGCCGTCAGATCTATCTGCCACCGAGCTTCGCCGTGGCCCGCGCCATCGCTTACACCGACAACAAGTACAAGAGCTGGAACGGTGTTGCTGGTACCAACCGTGGTGAAATGCCGAGCAACGTGATCCGCGCCGATGTGCGCCTGTCCAAGACTCAACGTGACGTGTTGTATGCCGGACGTATCAATCCGATCATGGACAGCACCCAGAACGGTGTGTTGATCTGGGGTCAGAAGACCTTGCAGGTGAAGGAGAGCGCTCTGGACCGTATCAACGTTCGCAGATTGCTCTTGACCATCGAGCGCTTGGTGTCCGCAGCCGCTATCACCTTGGTGTTCGAACAGAACGACCAGACCCTGCGCGATCAGTTCCTTGCAAAGGTCGAGCCGCTGTTGCTCCAGATCCAGAACCAAAGAGGTCTGGTGGGCTTCAAGGTAACGATGGATGCGAGCAACAACACCGCCGATACGATCGACCGGAACATGTTGATCGGTAAGATCCAGATCAAGCCGACAAGAGTGGCAGAATTCATTGACATCTCATACCAAATCCTGCCCACTGGCGCGAACTTCGAAGAGTTCTGATAACCAGTCAATTAAATAGAAAAGGCGTCTGATGTCAGACGCCTTTTCTATTATTAAGTAATATTTCATATATTTGTACTTATAAACAGCAATACTTGTAGGTACAATGTCAAATGAAATAACAAATGGATGCGCCGTATGCGGCGGAACGAAGAAATTCCCGAAGAGCGAGACCTGCTCACGCGAATGCTCGAACGTAATAAAACGAGGGAAGACCTACGAGACCCGGACGTGCCCTGTGTGTTCGACCCAATTCGAAGAACGCATCAAACGCGAGCGCAGGTTCTGTTCCGAACCATGCCGCTTGGACTGGCAGGGACGTCCGGAGAACATCGCCGCGCGCATGGAACGAACCAAGGAGGCGGTCTTGGAGAAGTACGGAGTGGAGAGCGCGTTCATGGTGAAGGAGATCCAAGAGAAGGCTGCGGAAGCCATGCGTAATACGCTGAATGAACATGGAGATGAAAGAACAGCAAAGATCAAGGCAACGAAATTGGAGAAGTACGGGGACGAGAATTACAACAACATGCCCCAGAATCGTGAAACAAAATCAGAGGTGCATGGGGATGAGAACTACAATAATAGAGAGAAGGCCGCAGAGACAATGATGGATCTTTATGGCGAGACGCATGCAATGAAGCGGTTGGATTTTCAGGAGAAAGCCAAGGAAACCCTGATGAATAATTATGGTGTTGATGTTCCGCTTAAGAGCGAAGAAATATTGGATAGGGCAAAAAAAACATCGAAGGAGAGATATGGTGTGGAGTATTATTCTCAAACATCTGAATATAAAGCAAAGGTGACGGAAGCATGGTTCTCAAAAATAGAAAGTACAAAGCAGTATGCATTGATACAGCAACTGAATGCGAACGACATAGAGCTCATGGGTGAATTCACTGGATTCAGAGATAGCATTGGATATAAAGAGTATGAATTTCGATGCTTAGTCTGTAGCAATGAATTCAAGAGAAAATTCTGTAGTCCAACCATTCCCATATGTAGAAAATGCTTCCCTTCTCCAACAAGTCCAATGACGCATAACGCATTGAGAAAAGCATTGATTGAGAGAGAGATAAAATTCGTAGAGAATTCCAGAAGACACATCAAGAAATATGAATTGGATTTTGTGTTGGAAGACCATGGGATAGCGATAGAATTCAACGGAAATTACTATCATGCAGAACGTGGAGGAGGTAAAACAAAGGAATACCACTTGATGAAGACCAAGATGGCGCAAGAGAGTGGATTAAGATTGATCCATGTATTCGAAGATGAAATAGTGGACCGTCCGGATGTGGTAATCTCAAGAATATTGTCGTCCATCGGTATATGTGAAGTCAAATTGGGCGCCAGAAAATGCAGGGTGGTACCATTGGAATTCGTCGATAAGCGCGACTTCTTCGAAAAAAACCACATACAAGGTGATGCCCCATCAAGAATTACATTTGGTCTCATGTACGAGAATGAGATCGTATCGGCAATGTCTTTCGGGGGAAGGCGAAGAGCGCTGGGTACCAAGGAGGATAAGGAGGGAGTTTTTGAGTTGATACGTTTTTCCAGCCTAATCGGATATAATGTGGTGGGAGCTTTTTCGAAATTGCTGTCGTATTTCATCACTGAACATAATCCAAAGGAAATAGCCACGTTCGCTGACATAGGATGGAGCGGCAACGATCCAGATAGAACCGTATATGTCAAGAACGGGTTCAAATTCGAAGGCTTCAGTAAGCCCAACTATTGGTATTTCAAAAAAGGCAACTATTGGAATCGTCATCATCGATTCCAATATCGAAAAGATGTCGTTGCCAAAAAAGTCGCGGAAGCCCAGTTGATGAGTATAGAGGACGCGCTTTCCATGAAGGAATGGGAACTCGCCCAACTCCTCGGCATGGACCGCATCTGGGATTGCGGTAATATGCGCTTCTCGTGGACGCCTGCAACAAAATGACGTTACCTTTCGTAAAAAGGAACATGAAGCATCTCATTCTAGCCCTTTCGTTGCTTGCATCCATTACCTCATTTGCCCAATCCGACTATTACGACCCGGATTCGGTCCCTCCCGCCGCCGAGAACCATGAGGCCCATCGCCCCTCGCGTAAGGTCCGTCGGCAACAGGAAAAGCACGGCTGCTATTGTCCCTACCAGAAGTCCACATCAGTGTGGGATGACATCTGGAACGCCGGTATCGTAGGCACCTCAAAGGCCGTCTATCAATCCACCGTCAAGCCTCAAGTGCTCGGCGAGGTGGTAGGTGGCGTGCAGGGAGCGGCCGCCAAGTCCCCGGTCCCTGCGCTGGTTGGCACCACGGCCGTGGCCATCGGCATCAGTGAGGTGCAGAAATCGCGCCGCCATCAACGCAATAAGCAGGTTCCGCAAGCCGGAGCCGCATGCAATTGCGATCCGTGTCCTTACCATGGGCCGCGTTGGGGTCCCGCTAAGTGAAACCGCTAAACCCAAAAACCATGAACTGGATATACATCTTCTTCAAGCACGGATGGGCCGTCTTCGGCGCCTTGTTCCTATTGGTGCTTATGTCGGTATTCGTTCAGATCGGCCCGGACCCTGTCATCCTGCAATGGGACCCAGCGCCCATGGCGACCTTCGTTCAGAAGTTCTGCTTGGCGCTCTTTGGAGTGGCCTTCGTGGGAATAGCAATCTTCCGTTTCTACGAAAGCGCGAGGTGATCAATCCTCCGACTCGGTAATCAAGCCTGCGAGCTTCTGCATGCGCTGACATTCCGCCATTGCCATCTTGGCTTGGGTCGCAGACTGCGAGGCTGCGCGTTTCTGGGCGTTCGGAGTGGGAGCGGAGGCGGCGCTGAATTGGCGTACGAAGCTCTTCCCGGTGAGTTCCTTGTACTTGTTGTTCAGGTCATGGATCCGCTGTACGATGCCATTGATCTCGCCTTGACGGTAGGTGTCCACCACTTTGTTCTGAACCCCTTGAGCAGCTTGTTTGGTGGCAGTTGCTGCATTTCCTACGGCTCCTTTGACGGCCGATGCGGCATTCTTGGCGACCCCGATGGTGTTGTCGTATACGGCGTTCCCGACGGCATTGGCGGCCGAATCTATCTTGTTCGCCACATTGTTTCCGACCCTTTGCATGGCTCCCCCTAAAGCTTCAGCTCCGCGTGAGGCGAGGTGCTTCAGGCCGCTCCAAAGTTCCTGCAATTCCTCTGGGGAAAACTCCTGTTCGAGGTCCTTTTGTTGTTCGTGCAACTGGAGGGCGCGTTCAATGAGTTGTTCGCGGCGCTGGTCGTTCAGGGTGTTATCCATGGGAGAAATTGTCCCCATAAATAGAGCACTATTTCGATGCTGTAGCGTCGGATATCCCGAATTCGTCCTGCATCTTGTTCGACGAAGGCTTTGCCATGGCGGTGCCATCGACGAAGCGTACGTTGTGGAACGTGGTGGGGAAGCGAACGAAGTCCGTTCCCAACTTGCTTCTGGCGTATACCTGTTGGGTCTTCATGTCGAAGGAAGAGCCGTCCGCGAATGCGAAGGTCATGTATTCGCTCCAAAGCTGGCCTTGCAGTTCAATTTCCGCTCCGCCCTTGCGGTCGATGACCTCTCCGAGCTTCAGGGACATCTTCTCCTTCCACGAGTTCACGATGCCGTCGGCATAACGCTGGCCGTGCGCGTCGATGACTTCTTTCCAATTGTCCACAAGGACATTGCTGTTTTCCCGTTCGCTATAGGTGTTGTTCATGTCTCTTTTGAAGAACCACATGAGCATTTGGCGGACCTTACGGTATTCATCCCTCTCCGCTCTGATCACAGGGTCTCTCCCCTTCATACCGTATGGATCCGGGTCAACGAGATTGAACACGCCATCGGTGAAGTAGCGTTCGACCATGGAGGTCTCCCGCTCGACAATCCGCGCCTTGAGTTGGGCATGGAATCCGTCGCCGATCTTATCGAGCGCTGCCTTCAGGACTGGATTGCTCAGGCCGTGACGGATCTTGGCGACCACGGTGTCCTTCTTCTGTTGGCGTTCGGCCTTGCGGGCGTCGATGGCGGCGCGCTCGCGGGCCTTCACCTCCCGGCGAAGCTCTGCTTCCTTTGCGTGATGGAGTTCGCTAACGGCCCAATATAGTTGGGCATCTCCGATCATTTCGGGTCGTTGTCCCAATCCCGGGATGATTGCGTATTGGTCGATGGTGCGCAGTTCCTTTTCACTCTGCGCCGCGTCCACCATCGCGATGAAGCGCTGGACATCAGGGTCCTGCATCTGACGCAGGAGAGCGATACGTTTGGGTCCCGTCATTGCCATTTCCAAGATGGTTGTACGGATAAGGCGCCGCAGATGTTGCATCAATCGAACGTTATGTCCCGATAGATCTCAATGGTCAGGAACCCCTGTTGCGGCACAGTGAGCCTCCCGCCGCCCGCGTAGTTGATCTGGAACTCGGCCGTGAAGATGCCTTCTTCGTTGGTGTCCTCTTGGTCCCAATCATATTGAATGGTGCCCCCGGAGGAGGAAACGATGATGCCGTCCTTTTTTGCGATCTTGTAGTTGCCCGAGGAGTCCGTCATGGTGAAGGTCACGCCCGTGGCGCCCGTCATGTCGAAGCGTTCGCTCTGGCCCAAACATCCACGGTCCAATACGTTCAACCGCAAGGAGGGGAGCGTATCGTTCCTCTTCATGGCGAAATCACGTTTGGTCAATGGCATGGGTTCAGGGATTGTTGGGTTCGATGGAATAGTTGAACGTATGTTTTTCGACGGCAACGTCCAGTGACGGTTGGTTCACAAGTTCCACGTCGAGCTCCCGGATGACATTACCGGTGGATACAGCGCGGTCGGGGAAGCGGAACTGCGTGTGCAGATGTTTTATCGGGGAGAGCGCGGAGTAGCTGACCTGCCAATCGATCTCGTATTCGTCATCGGTGTTGTAGAGGGAAACAGAAAGGTCGGCATAATAAATGCCGACCAATGTGTTCACCGTGGTAGCCGATGCCTCAACGATGACGTTCCCTTGCGATACATTCCTTACGGTGGCCGTCAGGAAGTATGGGTCGATGAGCGTATACGATGAGGTCAGGTCGTCAGCGATGCTGATGCGATAGAACCTCCGATAGACGCGCAACAGGTTCGCCATGGAAGGAGAACGTTTAGTTGCTCAGGATGCAACGATCGGGCTGGATGGTGAGGTTGATACGAACCACCTCGTCCGCGCCGTAATCGAAGTCGCCCCAATCGGCGGTGACGATCTGGCAACCGATCAAAGTCCATTTCTGCACCTCTACGCCCGGGCCGTCAAGAGCCTTCAGTACAAGGTTCTTCTTGTAACCAACGGCATAGCCTGCACGGCCCGTGGAGCTTTCGTAGTGAAGGTTCACCCATTCCATGACCTTCTGGGTGGTGGAGGGGCCGATCACGTCGATGAAGCTGATCTCCATCGGCTGCCACACAGCGCGGCCAGCTACGAAGTTCATCCCGTTCATGTAAGGGATCTCAACGGCGTTGATGTTCAAGCTCGGCTTCTTGGCCGTCTGAACAATGAACTGGTCGATGCCCAGTTCGGTCGGGAATTCAAGTGCGAACCTGTTCTGGAGGAGCGGCTCCTGATCGATCGGCACGGGACGGAACATATCTGCCATGTGTTTCTGTTTGTTAGATTTCTCATAAATAAGCGGTGGAATATTTTTCCGGGCCCGTTTGTATTCTATTTATTGCGGAGGCGCTGATTTTCTCCGTTCTGCGCCAAAAGCAAGCATGTCCATCTATCTTCGACCATCGCCCTCACATAGTGGATTGACATCGTTATTGGGCGGCGAGGAGCAGGTGTACTACCACGTTGGTCCCTTGCAGTACGATTTCCTACGGGCGCTCTATTCGGGAGGTAGCGCGGTGTCTGCCACCACGTTCTACAGCGGGTCCACCGATTTGAGCTTGCTCATGGGCGGAACATCTACGTTTGTACAAGATGGAAACAACACGTTCACAGGTGGGACGCCATCACGACCAACGATCAACATCGTGTTGTCGCCTTCCTTCGCTTCGATGTTCGCTGTGGCTGTTTCCGCCACCACGTTCTATAGCGCGGGGACCGATTTGTCCAGATATATGACCGGAGGAACGCCGACCTACGTCCAAAACGGAAGCAACACGTTCACAGGAGGAACGCCGTCACGCCCATCGGTGAACGTCGTCGATAACCCGACGTTCGTTGATGTGAACGTGAACACATTGAAGGCCTTAACGCTGCTCTCCTCCCCGCAGATCGAAGCGGAATATATCGGGGCCAACGTTGGGGCGTTCAACGAAATCGAGGCCACAAAAATCTCCGTCGATAATCTCACCGTAAAGAAACACCTCTACGTGGGCGATCAGGCGGAGGAGTTCATCGCCCCGACCTACGTCCAGAACGGAACCAACACAACGACCGGAGGAACGATAACCCGTCCCACGGTGGACGTAGTGGCGGATCCCACGTTTACCGACGTGACCGCTTCTTCGTTGCTCGTTGGAACCGTCAACGCAACGAGCCTCGGATCGCAAACGATCAACGGAGGTCTGATTCTTTCGGGCGGAACGGACTTATCGACGATCATTCAGCAATCGAGAACGAGGATAATTCCGGGGAGCAATCTTGTGACGGGCGGAACCTTCGGGGCGCAAACGGTGGATGTTGTTGTTTCGCCTTCGTTCGCGTCGCTATCGGCTTCATCCCTTTCCGCATCAACAATATTTTCCGGTTCGGCGGATATATCCTCAATTTTCCTGTTGAACCCGACCACTGGAACAACTATCGTGGATTTTGGTTTTTCTTCAGGAGGAGAGGGCGACTTTACATCCACCACCGTCAGTAATTCCAGTGTAAGGACCAATTCGATCATATTGATCGGGATTGTTGCTTCAAATGATCATCCCGAGGTCGGCGAGGCGCTTTTGGACGAGGTTTCTTTCGCGAATAGCGATATTGTCGATGGGGCGAGTTTTACCATAAACGGATACGCCGAAAGAGGCACTTGGGGTCAGTACAACATAGTCTATAGAATCATCAACTGAATCTATTTATCCCAAAACAACAGCATGAGCGTAATAATCAGGGGAGCAACGTCCAACACGCTTGCTGATGTCGATCAGGACGGTAATTTGAAGGTGAACCTTCCGACCATACTGTCGGGCGCAGGATATGTATCCATCGTATCTGAGGTCGATGCGGGTAATGTTACCGGGGTCAGGTTGCAGCGTCAATCGGATGCTTCGCAGGACTATCGTACGAGGGTCGGAATGGATAAGATCCTATGGCAGGATACATTCAATCACACCGTATTGAATACATCGAAATACGTTGGCGTGACATCTACGCAGACGGTCACATTGGCGGGCGGGTTCCTGAAGATGAATGCAGGCGGATCGGTCGCATCAGGTGCTGTGTCAAGGATACAGACGTTCAGAACCTTTTCCATATTCAACACGTATCCGCTTTATGTGGACATGCAATTGAAGTTCTCCAATACACTTCAAGCGAGCAGCGTTATAGAGTTCGGTCTTGGTTACGCCACCACTACGACCGCTCCTACCGATGGAGTGTTCTTCCGTGTTTCAGGAGGTCAGGTAAATGGTGTAATGAACAACAATGGCACTGAGATACAAGTGGCCAACATATATACGCCGAACCCGAACGATGTGAACCACTATCTCATCGTGATAGGTCAGGATTCGGTCGAATTCTGGGTGGATGACATCCTGCGTGGGGAAATA